>Ga0182018_10003144_pt1 | contig 15241 bp, 6 predicted proteins | sample 812P2MmetaG_FD_120490 | JGI IMG/M metagenome (GOLD analysis project Ga0182018, IMG submission 120490) | Permafrost microbial communities from Stordalen Mire, Sweden - 812P2M metaG | ecosystem: Environmental > Terrestrial > Soil > Wetlands > Permafrost | place: Sweden: Stordalen | collected...
CCGAATCGGTTCGACACCCAGTCCTCGAAGGAGAGCTCGGGGCGGCGCGGGAAAAGCCGCGCCCACGCATAGCTCGCGATGCACGCGATGCTCGTGAAGAACCCCAGGCCGGAGAGCGCGTTCCAGGCCTTCAGGGGATAGTCGAAGAACTTGCCCCTGTAATAGATCCTGGACATCCGGCGCACCTGGATGAAGTCGTCGGGAAGTCGCCGCTTCCACCAGAGGGTGACCTCCTCGCTCTTGCTGAAGAACCTGTGCCCCCCGATGTCGAAGCGGTAGCCGCCCTTCCTCACCGTCCGCGAGATCCCCCCTACGTATTCCGGGTCCTTCTCGAGGACCGTGACATCCATCCCCGCCTCGCGCGCGCCGCAGGCCGCGGTGAGGCCGGCGGGGCCGGCACCGACGACAACGACGCGCAGGGATGAGGCTGGGGCTGGCATGCGCCGCTACCGCAGGTAGAGGACCCCTATCCTCTCGGTTGAAACGAGGGTGCCCGTGAATTTCGCGCTGCACGTCGAACCCCCGGCCGGGTTGGACCCGACGTAGATCTCGCCCGGCGCGCAGGCGAAGGGTCGCGACTTGGCTTCTAACACCCTTGCGCCGTTGGCGTGCACGATGACGGTTGACGACAGCCGTTCGCGATCGGGGGCGCTGAGGGAGGGCCACTTCGGGTCGTCCTCGTAGCGCAGGGACCCCATGCTCACCTGGACCTCCAGGCTCTCGCCGGGATGCACCGCGAGCTTTCCACTGATGGGTCCCCCCGATCCCCAATGGTCGTAGCCGAACTGGACAAAGCCCGGCTCCGGATAGGCAATATAGACTATGTCCGCCGCACCCTTGCGGCCCGTGACGACCAATGGCTCAGATCCGTTGCCCAGATCGGCCGGAAGCTTCAGGACCAGGCGAACGGCGCCCGCCGGGGCCTGCCCGGAGGGCATCGATGGCAGCCTCTCCGCCTCGAGCTTGGGCCCACTGAACAGGATCTCCGCCGTGCTGGCGCCGATCCCGTTGTAGCCGAATGACACCTCCTCGGGCGTCGACGGATTCGCGAGCCTGTTGACCGACGCGATGTCGCGCCCGTTGAAGCGCAATCTGAAGGGGTGAATGCCACCGTTGGGCGCCGCGTGAAGCGAATCCAGGTCGATCTCGACGACCTGGTCCTCCCTGGCGTCGAAAAGCACGGGTTCCGTCTCAAAGAGGCCATAGTTCCAGCAGTCGTGCCCGAATCTCGCCTTTCCCGGGGCGAGATAGAAGACATAGACCAGGTCCCCCGCACCGTGGACGCCCGTGCTCACGAGCGGCTGCCCGACCAGGGCCTTGAACTCGGGAAACCGAACGACCAGGCGGACGGGCCCCGTGCCCATCCCGCTCTCCACGGCCGCCCTGTCCGGGATTCCCGACCTGGAGACATTCGCGATCCTCCCCGAGAAAGTGGCGCCCATCTGCCCGGGAATCGGCGTGGAGCCCACCGATGTCTGCCAGGCATCCGAGGGGTAGAACGCCGAGGACGCCTTGAGGACGGTCGCGCCGTCCAGCTTGATCTCGACCCTGCGCCGCACGACGGCGATGTCGTCGTCCGTCCAGCCCGAGAACGCCGCGTACTCGGCTGGCGGGTAGAGCCCTCCCAGGTCGACGCGAAGCCGATGGCTGACTGTGCCCAGGGAAAGCGGCTCGCTGAGCCGCCCGGCCGCCCCCATGTGGACATATCCAAGCCTCGCCCGACCGGAACCCAGGTATTTGACAAACACACAGTCGCCGCCGCCGCCGGTGGCGACCAGCGGCTCGCTCCGCCCCACGGCGCCGTCCTTGAACTCGACGTCGAATTCGACCGGCCCGTACCGGACGCCGTTGATCCGCTCCAGCTGCTCGGCCGGAATATTCAGGAAACGGGCCATCGCGCGCACATCCGTCCCGGAGCCGACGCCGGGCAGGCCGCTCGCGATCGAGTCGAAGAGCGACACCGCGAGCACCGCGACGATCCCCGTCGCCGCGCCCATCCGCGCCCACCTCGGCGCGCCGACGCAGGCGGACAGGCCGACCGAGGCGACAAGCAGCGCGGCAAGCGTCACCGACGGGAGAAAATCGAGCTCATAGCGCTCGTTGGCGAAGGGCAGCGGCAGCAGCGACACAAAATTGACGAGGGATCCGGCGACAAGAAAGCAGAGCACGGGAATCCACACGTGGTCGCGCGTCCGGCGCCGGGCGAACGTGAGGGGAAGCCCAAGCGCCAGGAGCGAGAACGGCCACCATGGAATGACGCCGAACACCTCGGTCTCCTGGTTGAGGAACGGATAGTAGGCAAAGCGATGGACCCCGTTGAGGAGATATTCCTTCAGCGACTGCCCCACGTTTGCCAGGGCGAAGAGCTTCGTGTGGCGCGTGTCCATGGCCGAAAACTGATACGTCGTCCCGAATTCCAGCGGGCTGTCAAAGCGGGCGTAGTTGTAGAGGGCGACGCCCGCGCAGACCAGGGCGATCGGGGCGAACGCGGCCAGCCAGAACCCGGTCGCTGGGAGGGGCCCCGACACCCTGCGCACGCGCCTGAAGATCACGAGCAGGGTGATCCAAAGCGGGATGACCCCGAAGATGTAGTTCGGGCGCGACGCGACCGCCATGGCCCAGGCGGCGCTCGCGATCAGGACCGAGACGACCCGGTCCCGTGATCGGGATGCCAAGGCGGCCGAAAGGACGGCGTTCGCGCACAGCATCGTGCAGGCAAACGCGCACGTGATCGGGACCTCGTAGATCCGGGGGCTGCCGACGACGAACGGGATGAACGAGCCGAGCCCGATTACCAGCAGCGAAACGAAAGTCCACCAAGGGGACACCTCCGGGAAATAGCGGCGCCTGCACCGCAGGTAGAAGAGCGCCGCAAGGATGAACCCGGCCGCGCAGAACAGCCCCGTCGCCGTTCCATCCCTGAGATACGTCCCTGTGAGCAGGTTCCACGGCGCCAGGAGAAACAGCACCGGTCCGGCCCCGAAATAGATGTAGTACTTTCCGTCATAGTAGGTTGCGTCATGGGCCCGGGGAATGCCCTGGGCCCCCGCCCAGGGATCGGGAAGCGCTTTCAGTCTGATGTCCGGTTCGAGGCTCAGGTACGTCCTGCCGGAAAGAAACGCCTCGGTGAGGAGCTGGTAGTACGACACCGGAACCGGGTCCGACACGGGCGCCGTGGCCTTGACGTTCAGGTACGCATAGCCGCCCAGCACAATCGCCGCGGCAAGGGAGACCAGCACCCGCTCGCGGAGGCCGAAGGACTTGAGGAGGGGCCATGCCTTGCGGGTCAGGGGAAGCGACAGGATCATTCCGGGAAAGGCGAGCAAACCGTTCAAAGGCAAATCGATCAATATCGAAAAGCCCGGCGCTGCGTCCCCCTAAAGTGTCGCCAAGGTCCGCGCCCGCCCTCTAGATGACGGCAATGAAATGGATCCTCGCCGCAGCAGCAGCGATCATTCTCGCCGGGCTTTTTTACTGGCAGTCCCGCGCGGAAAAAGTCTCGTACGTGAACGGCCTGCCCGCCTACACCTCGCTTCCCGGGCAGGAGTATTTCCTGGAGCAGGACTGCTACCTCTTCAAGTTCAAGAAGCGGAACAGCGACTGGCCCCTTATCGCGGCTAGGGAGACGGTCCCGGCGCTTCCCGAGGCCGTCGACGCAAAGAACATCGGCGCCGAGCTGCCGGATGTCAGGATCCTCGACGTCATCAAGTCGGGCACGCGTTTCAGGGTCGTATCGGTGCGCCGCACGGAGAGCCGGACCTCAAGCAGCATCAGCCTGGAGATCCTCCTCGGCGACGAGGTCAGCTTCAAGTACCCGCGGGTTGACGCGTACTGGATACTCGACCATTCACCCGAGAAGGAGGGGAAGGCGCCCCGAGTCATGCCCGACTATGCCGTTCCCCGCTTCAAGTACTGACGCATCCGCCCCTTGAACCTGGTCGTCACAGGAAGCAGCTCGGGCATAGGGCGCGCCCTTGCCCTGCGCCTTTTGGCCCGCGGGCACCAAGTCTGGGGACTGGCCCGCTCGGACCAGTCCGATCTCGAAGGCAAGCACAAGGGGCGGTTCCGATCGTCGCGCTGCGACGTTGCCCAATGGGACGCGGTGGAGCGCGCTGCCCGGCAGGTCGATGCCGCGTGGGCGCACGTGGACGGGCTCGTCACCTGCGCCGGGCTGCAGGGCGAGATCGGACGCGCGGTTTCCGCGGATCCGGTGCGCTGGGGCGCGACCGTGCGGGCCAACCTCGACGGGACCTTCCACGCCGTCCGAGCGTTTCACGCCCTTCTCTCCCGCGCGCCGAGGCGCGCAAAGATCGTCTGCTTCTCTGGAGGGGGGGCAACCAAGGCCCGCGCCCGGTTTTCCGCCTACGGTGTCGCCAAGACCGCCGTCGTGCGGCTCGTCGAGACGATCGCCGAGGAGGAGAAAGCTGCGGCTCTCGACATCAACGCCGTCGCGCCCGGGGCGATCAACACCCGCCTCACCGAGGAGGTCCTGGCGCTTGGCCCCTCGGTTGTCGGCGACGACGAATTCCAGGCTGCGATCAAGCAGAAGGCCGCCGGGGGCGCCCCCCTCGACAAGGCCCTGGATCTCGTCGAGTGGCTGCTGTCCGCGGAAAGCGACGGAATCAGCGGAAGGCTCCTAAGCGCGCCGTGGGACCCCTGGCCCGGGCTGGCCCGGAATGCCGCGGCGCTTTCGGCGAGCGATGTCTACATGCTGCGGCGCGTCGTTCCCGAGGACAGGGGCATCCCCTGGAAGGCATAGCCGGGGTCGCCCTACGGATTTCCGGGGACCAGGTCCGCGGCGGCAAGGTGCGTGCGCACCGAAATGAAATCGCCTTCGAAGGCCCTCGCGCTCGTGGTCATCCCAAGGGGGTTCCTGCCGAAGAGAACCTCACCCGGCCGCACGGGATAGAGCGCGGTGCGGCAATCCAGGACGACCCGGCCATCCACCGATATCCGGAGGGCGCCTTCTGGGATGCTCCTCGCGGGGTCGAGCGAGGACATCTCTATCCCAATCGCGTGTATTTCCGCGGCGGCCAGCTCGAACGGATCCGATTCGGTGACGCCGACGGACCAGTGGTCGAGCCCGACGACAAAGCGCCCTCCGGGAACGCTCCGGAGGTATACGCAATCCGCGGCCCCCGCCCGGCCCGCCGTCAGCACCGGCGAACTCGAGATGCGGCCCTGCCTCCCGGCCAGGAAGGTGAATCGGATTCGCCCCGGGAGGATCGAGGGCGAGGCATCGGCGCCCGGGCCCGGCGGTCCCTGGACGGAGGCGTCCAGGAGCGCCCTTCCCGACCATTCGCCGGCTCCGGAACCCACCGCGTTCACCGCACCCGCCGCAAAGAAGCCTGTCCGCTGCGCGAGAACCGTGGTGGCACCGACCTCGACCACGAACCTCCCGCGCGAATCCAGGTATGTGCGCGTCGGCGCATCGCCGATCGCCTCCCCGTCCTTGGAGATGCTGATGGCGACAGCAGCGGCATTCTCGACGCCGACCGGGCGGCTGCACCAAGTTGTCGCCCCCTTTTCGGTCCAGCCCAGGGATGCCCCGCCGCCGGATCCGCTCCGGCGCCAGGCGAGCGCGGCCGTCTCGCCGTCGTCGCGGTCGAAGCGCACGAGGGTGCCCCGCGCGTCCTCGAATGCGCGGGGTGACCCCGGCCGGAACGCAAGGCTCCCCTCCCCGACGGCGCCCAGCGTCCTTCGCGGGGGTTCCGGCTCAAGGATCCCGGCAAAAAGCGTCTGCGCCACGCTAGAGCGGAAAAGGTTCGCCCCGAGGGATATCGCACTCCTCTGCGCGCGGACCGGCGGAACGTCGGACTCGAAGACAACACGGCCGTTCCACGCGACCCTCAGGCGTTCCGTCCGGGCAACGCGGAAGGCGGGTTCATTCTCGAGCCAGTCGACGCGGTCGTCGGCGTAGGGCAGATCGACCTCCACATGCTGGACGCCCGAATAGTCCACGGCGAATTCGGGAGACGAGGTCGCCCCGCTTCCCAGCTGGTCATGGACAAGCTGGACGAACCCGGGACGGACGTAGCGCACGATGAGCGTGTCAAACGCCGAGGGCGACCCGCTCTGCAGGAGCGGCTCATACCTGCCGATGCAGTCCTGCGGGAATTCCAGGCGCATGCGGACGGTTCCAACGCCCGCGATGGCGCGCCGGGCCGGGACATCGTTCACAGCCTCGTTTCCGACACCGAGAATCGCCCCGCTGAACGCGTGCTCGACGCCGTCCGCGTGCCTCCAGGCGCCCCAGGACTGCAGCCCGGGGGAGGAGTCGTGGCTCGGCACGTCCCGCTCAAACCGCGGCACCCCGTCCAATGATAATGTTAGGCTTCTCTTGAGAATCTCCTGTTGGGCGGGCGGCCGGTCGCCGTACCACGGATGTCCCGGCGGAGGCAGGAGGAACGCGCCGGATATCCGAAGCTCGGACAATTTTCCGGGCTCAAACGCAAACCACCTCCCAAAGGCCTGCCCGTATTCCCAGTACTGGTATATAAAGCGCGCCCTCCCCGCCGCGTACTGCACCCACAGCACATCGTCATTCCCGGGGGTTCCCGCCGCGCCGACCGGCTCCATCGCCAGCGGTCGCGGAGCCAGCGGCCAGCGGAGCTTGACGACCCGGTCGCCCACGGCGGCCGCCCCGGGCCCAAGGAAGGGCCACGCCATTCGGTCGGCGGGCCCCGCGACGGCCGAATAGGCGATCGGGTCGATCAGGCGAAAAAACCCCTGCGCCTGCATGCTTCCAAGCATGTTGAAGGCGGCGGCCACGATGATTCCCGCGCCGGCGGCAAGGGCCCCGGCGCGCGCGGGCCAACCCGTGCCCTCAAGCGCCATTCCAAGCATGGCGACAACGGCGAGAACCAGCATCGGGTGAAAATCAAGCATGTAGCGGTTCGCCCGGACGCCGGCGGACGCGGTCACGATGAAGTTCACGGCGAACATGAGCACCGGCAGGCCCACAACCCCGATCGCGTCCCGCGGGCGGGCCCTTGCGCGCCCTGAAGACAGCCAGATCCACGCGCAGAGGGCCGCCGCGGCGAGCGGCAGCCAGACCCATTCGCCGTGGGCGCTCTCGCGGCCCACGTAGTCCGGCGGCTTGACCGGCTCCGCGGACGGCGCGACGAACGGGAAGTAGCCGTTCAATGCGGGCGGCCGCAGGTAATAGATCCCGGTGTTGTGCTCGAGGTTGGCAAGGTGAAACAGGCGGTTGGGTTCCACGCCCAGCTGGTAGGCATGCCCGAATTCAAAGGGGTTCCCGAATCGGGCGGCATTGTAGGCGCCGAGGGCCGCGATGACGGCGCCGAATGCCAGCCCGGCCGCGAGAAAGGACGCCCCGGCGCCGCGCCCGCGTCCGGCCCCGGCCGCATAGGCCCCGCAGACAACGAGCGCGACGCATGCGGGGGCAAGGTTGGCGCGCGAGCCCACTGCAAGTCCCGCCGCGACGGCGCCCAGGACGAGCCAGCCCGACCTTCGCCCTGTCGAAAGGCGCGCCCGGGTGAAGGACCAGAGCGCCAGCATCATGAACGCGTATCCCGCGGCGATCGCCACCTCGTAGAAAAGGGGGCGCCGAAGCGTCGACGGCACGGCCGAGCCCATGGCGATCCCGAGGATGCTGACCACAGCCCACAAGGTCCCGGACCTGGGAAAAAACCGGCTCTTGGCATCGAGCCACCAGAGCGTCGAAAAAAACAGCCCCGCAAACGCGAAAATCAGCGCGGCCCAGGCCTCGGGAAACCCCTGTCCGGTCAGGACCGCGTAGGGCAGGTAGATCAGCGCCGCCGGGACGACGCCGAAGTAGAGGTAGTAGTGGCCGCGGTACAGGCTCGCATCGAGAAGAAAAGGCGCATTTCCCGGGCGCTCCGCGGGCGCCAAGGCAAGGAGCGAGGGATCGGGGTCGGCGTCCATGTACAGATGACCCTTTCGAAATCCCTGCACGAGGAGGTTATAGTAGTCCCGCTTGGGGCCGCGGAACTCGAGCGCCGCCCGCGACGTGTGGACGGTCCAAACGCAGAAAAGCGCCGACGCGAGGAGCGCGATTCCCACGGCCCAGCGCACGTCAGGCGGCTTTGGGTCGCCGCTCATTTCCGGGCGGGAGCCGCAACCGGGTCGATCTCCAGCACGTCCGCGACGATGCTTGAGAGGCGCGGCGCCGCCATCGACGAACCGGCAACGTTGCGTCCTATGACAAGCGAGTCCGACCCGGCCACGTTGTACTGGACGAGGGTCTCCCAGACGGACTTCCCGTCGACCCGCACGCCGAGGCGGCCCGTGCCGGATTTGGGCGGGGACCGCGAATCGAGCCGGGAAAATGCCGGGCATTCGATCCGAACCGTATGGGCGGTGCCCGCGTCCCAGGCGAAGGGCCGACTGACGACCGCCGAGTACCCCCAATGGTCGTAGATCAATCTCGCCTGGCCTCCGGGAAGCCACTCCACCGCGAACGTGTCGGCGAGCCCTGTCGCACCGGTCGCGACCAGGGGCTCGGCCCCGTCCCCGCGCCCGCAAAGGACCAGTTCCAGCGCGCCGAACGCCCCCGGCCTCCAAGCCGACGGCGCCGGGCCGCGGCTCCAACCCCGGACCCTTCCCTCGAAATACGGGATCATGGCGGACGAGCCGATGGCATTTGCGGCAATCTCAAGCGGAGGATCCGCGCCGATGTCGCCGCGGCCGTGCACCCACCAGACGGGCTTGTCGTCGAGCCAGGCCACGATCGAGTCGCCCAGCGCCGTGGCGGCTGGGCCGCCAAGCGCCTTGTACATCGCGCCCATCCGGATCCGCAGCGACGCCTCGCGCCCCGCGGGCACGGCGAGGGTCCCGCTTTCCTCAAGTCCGGAACCCCAGCTCTCGTAGACAAGGCTGAAATGCTCCGGGTCGGTCATCCGCAGCCCGATCAGGTCCGCCAGGCCTGTGTTTCCAAGGACAATGAGGGGTTGTATCAGATTCTCGTGGTCGGTCGGAAATGTCAGCTCTAGGCGCACGTCCCCCACGCCCTTTTCCCCGTTTTCGGGGCGGCGCAGCTCGTCCCGGCGCACGTTCGTGATGACGCCGCCAAACTCCCGTCCCATCGCCCCGACGCGCCGGTCCCGGCCGATCTGGACCGTGCCGGGCGAGGCATCATGGGAGAGCCCGACCCTGTTCAGCAGCGTGCGCCCATCCATCGTGATTTTGACCCAGTCCTTTCCCGCTCTTACCTCGGCTGGCGACCAGCCGTCGTAGATCGGGTGCCCCAGGGGAGGGAAAAGCGATCCCTCCTCTATCCGCAGGTGATAGGATCTCCCTGGCTGGATGGCGACGTCGCCGCTAAACAGCGGCTGGTCCCCGGAGGTGAGGTAGGCGAGCTGGACGACCTCGGGCGACTTCGAAAAGACGCCCACATAATCGGTCTGGTATTCCACGCCCGTCACCACAAGGGGCGAATAGGAGCTCCCGAGCCGCTCGGGAAACACGACGTCCATCTCGAGCGCCCCGGAGTGGATGGCCGCCAGCCTCTCCCAGGCCGCCGCAGGCATGTCGAACCAACGCGAAATCCGCGTGTAGGCCGCCTGGTTCTCAAACCTCAGGATTCCGTGGATGTCGGCGCTTTGGAAGAAGTCGGCGGCACATGAATAGACCGCGCACGCCGCAAAGGCGCACGCCAGCGACGTGCCCGCCCAACGCGGCCCGCGGTGCGCGAACTCATTCTCGAGCACGGCCCATCCGAGGAGACCCAGCAAGACCCACCACGGCAGGAAGTCGACGACGTAGCGCCCGGCGGCCGAATTGAAGCAGGCCAGCAGGAAGGTCGTTCCCAGCGCAGCCGAGAAAAAGAAGCATGCAAGCGACACGGGGCCAGTCGCGCGCCTGCGGATCATCCATGCCGGGAAAAGCGCGCAGAGCCAGATGACGGGGCTGACGACAAGGGCGCCGTAGACATACTCGATCCCGTAGTACCCGTGCGGAAGCGGCGAGTAGCGGATCGGGTGGACGAAGGGAAAGTATCTCCCCCACTGGGGGGCGGCCAAGAAATAGACGCCCAGGTTGAACGGCACATAGGCGGCGCTGAACGGCCTGCCCGCCGCCTGGTTGCCCGTCGTCGTCAGCTGGTAGCTCAGCCCGAACTCCATGGGGTTGCCGAAGCGCGCCGCGTTGTACCAGAGGAGGCCGCCAACCACGGCCGCAAGCGGCACACCCGCCGCGAGCGCGGGCGCCGGCAGGCGCAGGAGCCAGCCGCGCACGCCGTGCGGTTTTTCCCTGAGCGCAACGGCCGCGACGAGAACCGCGATGGCGCCGCCCGCGGCGAAGAGCGTCGGGCGGCAGCCCACCGCCAGGCCCAGCGAAAGCCCGGCAAGCGCGAGCCATGCCCAGGGGCGCCTCGACCGGAGGGCCATGTACGCGGCCGCGGCGGTGCAGGCCATGTGGAAGTATCCCCCGGCTATCGGAATCTCCCAGAAGCTGACCCTGCGGACGAGCGTCAGCTGGCCGCCCGCCAACCCCGCCGCCATCAGACCCCCGAGCTTGGTGGCAAGGCTCGCCCGCGGGAAATGGTCGCGAAGCACCCTGAGCCAAAGCCAGGCGACCACCCAGAACGCGCCGACCCCATAGATCACCGCGGCGAATGTCATCGACAGGTCGTATCCGGTGAGCGCGTGGAAGGGCCAGAAAAGCAGGACGACAGGCACGACCCCGAAGTAGAGGTAGAAATGCCCCTTGTAATAGCTCACGTCGTGGGGTGCCGTCCCCGGGGGCCGCAGGGCGGCGTCGTACGGGTTCTTCGAGGCCTTGAGCGCTTCGGGCACCTTGATGTCGAGGGCCAGGCTTCCCTTCCTGAATCCCGAGACGAGCAGGTTGAAATAGTCCTGCTCCCCGCGCACGATCCGGGGCAGTTCCCAGGTCCCGAGCGACGTCCACGCGAACAGGGCCGAGACGCCGACGACGGTGAGCAGGAGCGAGAGCCTGTGCCAGGAAGGGCGGGAGCCCTGGTCCTGCCCGGGCTGCTCGGCGCCGAACACCCTCCGCCTCAGCAGCACGTAGCTCGCCGTCATCTGGATGGCGTTTGCGCCGCCGGCCGCCACCCAGCCCGCCATGTGGAACATCCCGTGCAATGCCGTGAATGCCGGCCATTGGATGAGGAACGTCGCGACAACCGAGAAAAGGTAGTCCCCTACGTGCCTTGCGCTTGTCGCGCGGCGGTCCCCGAACGTCCACAGCTTGTTCAGCGTGAAGTGCAGGGCGAGGGCGGGCGGATACGAGGCCAGGAAGGCGGCCTGAGCCCCAAGCCCGAGGCCGCGCGAGAGCAGCGCGTTGAGGCCCATAAAGAAGAGCGTCACGGCCACGCCCACGCATGCGAAACGCACCATGCGGGCGGAAGCCAGGCGGCGCAATCGGGGGAAACCCCCGGTTTCGGGAGAACGTGTCGGCACCCGAGAGAGCAAAACGGGAGCATCGCAATCCTGACAAGACCCAACGCGACCAGCAAATAACATTGCGGGACTGGGGGTTCGGATGCATCAGGGCGTTTCTGATGTCAGTGAACCTGAGAAGCAAAGCCGCGGGGTGGCTCCAGGAACACTGGGACGAGCTTTACGACCTGGTTTGCCTGGGGGCCGCGGTGCTTCTTGCCGAGCATCTCTTTGTCGGGCTCGAAGTCCCGTGGCGGGCCGTGCTGTGCGCGGTGCTTGTCGCCGACGCCGTTCCGATGTGCTCGGCGCTGGCCGGCAGGTCCGCGCGGCGGACCTTCCTGATGTGCCTGCCCTCCTACGCCTTCGCCGCCGTCGCGACGGGCTTCCTCTGGCATTTCGTCTTTCGGCTGCCGCTCGCCAGCCTGGAGATCTTTCCGGTCTGGCTCGCCCTGAACTGGATCCACCGGGTCGGATATCCCGCCTATGCCCCGCGCCTGTCGGCGTGGATTTCCCGCCACGCGGGGGCGCGGGCGCAGACCCTTCCCCTCGAGACCGCGGCCCTCGGCGCCGCATTCTACCTGGCGGCGAGCCTCGTGCCCGGATTCTGGCCGGGCCGCACCCTGCCGGTCGTCATATGCCTGGCATGGCCCGCGGCTCGCTTCGCAACCGGTCGCCTCATTTCGTCGCAACAGCCCGGATCCGAATGGCTGAGGCTCGGCATCGGGTATCTGGCGTTGGCGGCCGCATCGGCGGGGGCCCTCGCCCTGTGCGGAGGCCGGTTTACCCGCCCGGACGCCGTCCTCCTTGCCTGGTGCGCGATCGGGCTCGCGTGCGCCCGCGCCGCGGGAGCAGCGGCCTTCAGAAAGCTTCCCGATCCCCTGTCCGCGATCACCTGCTGGATCCTCGTGGGGACCGCAGGGCTCTGGCTGATGAAGGGCTATGCCACCTTCACGCTCGAGGGCGCGGGGGACGCGCGGTGGTACGCGACGATGCTCGCCGACATGCTGGCCCAGGTCCACGCGGGGGTGTTCCCGGTGTGGATGGGCCAAAGCGTGACCCAGTTCAACGGGGCGATATACCCGCTTAGGATCGCGCCCGGCTTCCATTACCTAGGAGCGCTCCTCGACGCGCTCACCCTCCGGGCGCTGGGGGTTGTCGCCCTCCAGAACCTGCTGGTGACCGCGGTGGGTGTCGCGACGATCTTCTCCGCCTATTTCGGCCTGGCGCGCCTCATCCCGGGCCGCCGCTGGCTCGCGGCGGCCCTCGCCTTCCTTTTTCTCGCGTGCCCGGGAGTCCTCGGCATGGCCTACAAGAGCGACCTCTTGATGTCGTGGACGACGCTGCCGTGGGTAGCCCTCGCGTGGTTCGCGACGATCCGGTCCTTCCGCAAGCCGGACTCGTGTCCGACGATGCTCCTTCTCGGCGCCTCGCTCGGGATGTGCTGGTGGGGGCATTCGCCGATAGCGCTGTGGATGACGTTGATTGCGGCCGCGGCGCAGGCGGCGCGCCTCGCCGCTTCGCGGCCTGGACCGGCGTCCTGGGCGCATGCCCTTGCCGGGGCCGGGCTGTTCGCGGCGATCGCCGCCTTTCCGATCGGCTCGGTCTTGTTTTTTCCTCCGGAGCCCGGGATGAGCGTGGACGCCTTCCAGGGGGCGACCGGCAAGAACATCGCCAATTTCATCCGCGAGGTCTTTCCCCAGGTCATCCTTCCCCTGACCCCGGGCGGCCACGACCTGGGGGACCTCCAGCTCGGCTACTCGCTCTGGGCCATGCTGCTCTTCTGCCTCTGGAATTTCTGGCGGGAACGCCTCCTGAGCGTGGGGATCGCGCTCGGCGCGGCCCTCGTCCTGACACTGCTGCTGATCCCCATCCCCGGGCTCAACCTCGCGCTCTGGAACGCCATCCCCGCGCTTGTCCGCAATCCGACGAGCAACTGGGCCATGAACCGCCTTTACCTGCCGCTGGCGGGCGCGATCGTCTATGGCGCCGCGGCGATGATGGCGGGCGCGGTCCCAGGGAGCCGCGCGCCGCGGCGGGCATTCGCGGCATTGCTTGCCGCCGGATGCGCATGGAGCATGGCCGAGGCGACGAAAATGCTCCCCAAGGGGACCGGTCCCGCGCTGACGGCGGAAGGCGCCGTCGACGTGACGCGCCCGGAGAACGTGATGCTGACGCGCTTCGCCTATTTCATCTTCCCGGCGCCGCCGGACGTTTTCACGCACGGTGTGACGGACCCGGAAATGGAGAACCGCCTGCGATCCGCGGACACCCTCTCGCTGACGGCCACGAATTACGGGGCCGCCAAGGCGGGCGCGCGGGTGATGGGATCCGGGGCGTTCGGCCCGTTCCCCGGTTCCAGCGCCGGCTTCCTGCAGCTGGACAAGACGCTTCGAATCGAGCCGGGGCGCAGGTACCTCCTCGACTTTGATTTTCCGGAGCGCGGCGACACGCACGGCGTGATCGAGATCTTTGGGAGGGGATTCTTCCGCGAATACGCGCTGCCCGAGTATGGGGGGTCCAGGGCCTTCGGCGCCGGCGGCGAGCACAATTCCCTGGTTGCGGTGTCGACCTCGGAGCCGGAACCCGTGGACCTGGCGCTGCGCTTCTTTCCTGAAAAGCCGCCGGCAGGCGGTAAGCCTGGCGATCCCGCGATCCGGGTCCGCCTGCTTCTCTATGACCCCTCCACGCTCCCCATCCGGCTTGATTCGCTGATTCCGTACCGGGTGCGCGTCAGGAGCCCCACCGCGGGCTGGCTCGAAACCCCCAGGATGCACCAGCTGGGCTACGCCGCCACGGTGAACGGCGCCGCCGCCCCCGTGCGCCGGGCGCCGGACGGGCTCACCTGGATCGGAGTGCCCGCCGGCGACTCGCGGGTCGAGCTCGACTTCGGGGCCCCCTTCGGTCTTCAGGCCCTGTTCTGGCTTTCGCTCGCGTCGATCGCGGCCGCCGCTGCCGCGGCGGCGCGCGCGGCGGCGCGCATGCTCGCATGAGGGCTTTTCAGGTTGATTATAAGGTCTGCGGTGACAGAGGTTGATCGGCCATGGCCCCTGCTGCTGACGCGCCGCTCAACTTCGCCGTGATAGGCTGCGGACTCATAGGAAAGAGGCGGGCGGCCGCGCTCGCCACGGTTCCAGGGACCCGCCTCCGGTACGCCTGCGACCTCGATCCCGCACGGGCGGCCGAGGCGGCCGCGCTCGCGCCCGGATGCGAGACCGCCACCGATTTCAGGAGGGTGCTCGCGGACGCGACCGTGGACGCGGTCGTCGTCTCGACCCTCAACGCCTCGCTGGCGCCCATCGCGATCGCGGCGGCCAAGGCGGGCAGGCACGCGCTCGTCGAGAAGCCGGGGGCCCTCGGCGCCGGTGAGCTCCGGGCGCTGCAGGCGGCCGCCGCCGCCGGAAAGGCCCGCGTGCGGATCGGATACAACCACCGGTTCCACCCGGGTCTCCTGAAGGCGCGGGAGATTGTCGACTCGGGCGAGCTCGGCCCGCTCATGTTCATCCGCGGGCGGTACGGCCACGGCGGGCGCAACGGGTACGACCGCGAGTGGCGGTCCGATCCGAAGCTCTCGGGCGGCGGCGAGCTGATCGACCAGGGCGTCCACCTGATCGACCTTGCCTCGTGGTTTCTGGGCGAATTCACCTCGGTGGACGGGCACGCGGCCACCTATTTCTGGGACATGAAGGTCGACGACAACGCGTTCCTGAGCCTGCGCACCGCAGGCGGCCAGACCGCCTGGCTGCACGTCAGCTGCACCGAGTGGAAGAACATGTTCTCCTTCGAGATCTACGGCCGGGACGGAAAGATATCGATCGACGGCCTCGGCGGGAGCTACGGGACCGAGCGCCTCACGCATTACC
>Ga0182018_10003145_pt1 | contig 15238 bp, 8 predicted proteins | sample 812P2MmetaG_FD_120490 | JGI IMG/M metagenome (GOLD analysis project Ga0182018, IMG submission 120490) | Permafrost microbial communities from Stordalen Mire, Sweden - 812P2M metaG | ecosystem: Environmental > Terrestrial > Soil > Wetlands > Permafrost | place: Sweden: Stordalen | collected...
CCGAGAAAGAGAATATGGTGACCATCAACCTTTCGTATCTCGTCCGACAACCTCTTATACAGGGGTTCCAGCGAAGAATTCAAAGGTGCTAGCTTGGGAAAATGCGGGATCGGCTCATTCAGCAGGTCATAACCGAGCACGGCCGGTTCATCGCGATAGTGCGCCGCCAGCCGCCGCCAGATGGCGATCAGGTGCTGCTGCTCTTGTGGACTCTGGTACAGCCATGGATATCCCGTGCTGTCATCGATATTAGCGCCCGTCTGTCCGCCCGGTGCGGCATGCATATCAAGGACCACATACAGACTTTCGACGCGGCTCCAGACGATCAACCGGTCCAGCAGCTTGAAACCTTCGGCGTCATCGCTCTCAAAGAGGCTGTAATGCAAAGGAACTCGAATGGCGTTGAAGCCGGCCCGATGCAGGAAGGCGATGTCCTCATGCCTAACGTAGTTCTCGCGGTATTTCTGCCAGAATGCGGCTGACCCTTCAGGTCCAAGCAACTCCAGCACTAACGCGCGGATCTCACTAGGAGACTGCGGACCACCCTCGAACAGCCACATGTAACCTTCTGGCACCAGCCAATTGCCCAGGTTTGTTGCGCGCAGAAGGAGCGGGTTACCAGCGGCATCGAGGATCAGTTTGTGGTCGGTGCGGGCGTACTGCGCGCTTCCGTAGGAAATCAATGCCAGGAGAAGAACCTGCAACTTTAGAAGTCTGAACTTGACCATAATTCCCTCCGGCGGAAAAGCCGAGATACCAGAAAGCCTATACCACACTTGCTGCTGCTTGCGTCTTGGATGTTCGGCATGATCCGATTTGGGTTCTTCGCAGCTTCGACTACTATGTTTTTCCTGAGGATCCACCGAGTAGCCGGACGGGAGCAATCCCGCCCGGCTACTTGGTCATCCACTCAGAATTGCGGGTAAGGATAAAGCTGCAAGTGGACGCCAAGCGCTTTGTGATGCAGTCGCAGGTGCGAACGTAGAATTCCGGGAAAGGTACAGCAATGGTATGGCGGCGGCTACGAATGTCCTCCCGTTGCTAGATACTTCTCTTCAACGTGATCCTCAACCGCGTCAACTGGCACTTCCAATTGAAGCCGGAGGAACTCAAGAAATTCCGGCTGAAACGGAAGCTCTCGTAGTATGTTGGTTGCCAGACACGGCGGTATACGTAATGGCCCATCTTAGCGATTTCAAAGCCGGACGTCATGGTTCCAGAGGCTGATCTCGCGGTTCTCAGGGAAAGGGAACAGCACAATGGCGAAGCGGCCAATCTCACGACGCAAGTTCCTATTGCATTCATCGGGCGCGGCGGGCCTGATGCTGGCGGGGGGCCGTCTGGCGGCTGTGGCTGCCCCGGTTGCGGCTGAAACGCAGACTAAATCAGGGGACCGATCGCAAACACCACCAGGACGGGCTCGGGCTATTCCGTCCTGCGCTTGGAAGCGAAACCTCGGTGATTTGCCCAAGATCGCGCTGATGCCGGAAGATGGCGTGCCGCCACAGGATCGGGCCGGATTGAATACGTTGACACGTGTCAAGAAGGGGATTCCGCTGGGGGGAATTGGCGCGGGAAATTTCATGTACAACATCTGCGGCACATTCGGGCCATGGCAGATGAAAGTGGGAAGGTATGAGGAACGCTTTCTCCCTCAAGGCGCATTTCATGTCCGGGAACAGGTAAAAGGAAAACGCGCAACAACGCGTACCCTAGCGACCGACGACGTACTGCCTGCCTGGCAGCGACTCCAGCCGGGCGAAGGCGAATACCATGCTCTGTTCCCGCGCGGCCGGTGTACTTACAAGCCCTTCGAGACCAATATCGCCTTGGAGTTTTTCACCCCGGTCATCAAAGACAACTACCGGGAAACGTCTCTCCCTGTCGCGCTCTTCCAGTTCAGGATTCATAACCCGTTGTCATCGCCCGTCGAAGTCTCGGTCATGTTCACTTTTCCGAATGCGCTTTACACCGGTCCGCAGAACACACCGCTCGGGACGACAAACGTGTCCGACGTTTCCGAAACGGCGAGAGGCCGCACGGGACTAACCAACGGATTGGCCGGTGATGAGCATCTCGGGATCACTGCGATCCTGATGAAGGCCCACCATCCAACGAATCCGCCGGAAACGGAAAACTCCGAATGGTGCATCGCCACGAATGCCGAGGCATCGCATACTACGAATTGGGATGGTGAAGGTGACGGAGCCGAGGTTTGGCAAGATTTTGCTGCCGACGGGGAGCTGGCTGATAAACCCCTAAGTTTGAGCAGCAAACTCCCCTCGGGAGCGCTGTGCGTGAAGGTTAAGGTTGCTCCAGACTCGGAAGTGACTGTTCCCTTCGTACTCACCTGGTATTTCCCGCAGATTGAATTTGGACACGGCACGCGTTGGTGGCGCCGCTACACTGAGTACTTTCCGGCCAAGCCCGGGCAGGCGTTTGAAATCGCCAAGGAAGCGTTGCTCAAAACGGGGGAATGGCTAACGGCCGTCGAGGAATGGCAAACTGCTATCGTCCAGAATCCAGCTTACCCTGAGTGGCTCAAGCAGAGCGTCCTGAATGAGCTGTACTACGCCACGTTCGGCGGCTCATTTTGGGAAAATGGCTGCATCACCAAACCCAAGAAATTCGGCAATCGTCCCGGTCAGCACCTCGCGTCGGTGATGGAGTGCCAAGAGTACGCCTTTGCGGAAACCTTCGATGTTCGCCATCACGCTTCTCGTAGCAACAGGGATCTTTGGCCACAAATCGAGCGCGACATCCTGTTGGCTTTCTCCGATTTCATCAGGGATTCCCCGGACGGGAGTTGTCCACACGACGCAGGCCTCATCGCCGGGGACCCGTTTTTTGAATACGATGGCTACGGCCGCGGGTACAACAATTCCCCTATGGGAATTAAGGGCCGGATTACTACTCCCTGGTCCGAATTCTCGCCCAAGTTCATCCAGCAGTGCCATGCCTATTGGCACAAGACCAAGGACAGCAAGTTCCTGGACGATGTCTGGCCAGCGCTCGTGCGAACCTACCGTTATCAAAAGACGACTGACACCGATGGCGACGGCTTGAGCGAAATGAAGAGCTCCGAATATAAGGACAACAAGCTGTTCAACGCCATTCTCTGGCTCGGCGCCCTGGAAGCGCTCGAAGCGATAGCGGAACACAGGATGGATGAGGCCCTGCTCGAGGAATTCACTGCAGAACGGAAGAAGGCTCAAGCCAGCACAGAAGAGCAGTTCTGGAACGAGGAGCTCGGCTACTATCAGTACAACGCCCATAACCCCGACATCATGGCCGATGCCACGTTGGGCGAGCGTTACGTCGATGTGACCGGTCTCCCGCCGGTGGTGAACGCTGACCGCCTCACGTCGCATTACCACCAACTGTTCAGGCGCGCGGTGTTGCCGCTCAGGGATTTCAACGGCGATGGGGTTGGCGACATGGGCGCGGCGAACGCGCTTCACCCCGACTCGACCCCCGGAGTCGGCGACAGCGAGTATGCGCATCAATTTGAGGTCTGGACAGGAGTCAGCTACTGCGCAGCCGCAAACCTCTACCACTGGGGGAAGCACATTCAAGACGGGTCCCTGCAAGTTGATGCCTTGCTGCTTGGATGGGGCTTGTATTATCAGACTTGGGTGAACGAACAGACAGCCTATTGGTTCAGTACGCCTGAGGCTTGGAGACTTGAGGATCCCAAGAAGTTTCGAGCCTTGATGTACCAGCGGGCGCGGGGAATCTGGGAACTGGCGATGGAACTAGGTAATCCTTATCGCTCCTGAGTGGGTGATTCTTGCGTGGTTTGGCGGGGATTGAAGCCCAGATGCAAATCGCTTTCGCAGCCCCGAGCTGTGATGTAGACTCTGACTCTGCTTGGTACAAAAACTGGGTCAGGTCACACCGAGATGGAAGTAAGCATGGCTGGTGAGGTTCACTGCGGTTTCTTTATCGCTGGTTGCCGAATACTCGATACGCAAAGCCGGCTGAATTAATGTGTATCTACCGGTGGCAGACACATACCCCGGGTAGCCTCCTTCACCATCTTTACCGAAGTAACTCTGCTTCACCCCATTCTCGACGGGCTTCGCATTCCACACCACATGTAGAAGCCGTGAGGGCCAGCCTGGAGAGAGTTCTTGCCATGGTTCGCAGGCAAGGAATGCGTCTTGCCAAGCAGTGTACGCCTTCCGTGCGCGGTTCGATTGGCGTAGAGACCGATGATGGCTCAAAAGAAAGCAGGATTCTTCGCATTGTTCTTCGCAACATGTTGCTCGAGACCGTGGTAGCCAAGCGCGACGTCTTCCGATCTGCCATTGCGATCAGGAATGGTCAGGGAAACCAGGATTCCGCCATACGTTATGATCCGGACTCCATTGGACCGTCGATCAGGGTGAAGAGTTCGACCGGAGTTCCGTCACGCATTTTTCCGAACGGCTGTCTTCTCACGCCCGTTTTTGGCTCCGCCATACATGCACAACGCGAAAAAGCGTGCGCAGATCACCTGGCTGGTGTGATTGTGATGTTCCGAAAAACGACGTGTCCGGCCTCACTGCCCTGCAGATAGATCGGTCCGCGTAGGGCCTCGTGGCTATCCAACGCTCCGCCGGTGATGCCCGGAATCTCCTGTTTGTCAATGATGGTCTGACCGTTTTGCACTACGGTGACCACTCGTCCAACCAGCGTGATGTCGTAGGTCTGCCATTCTCCTGGTCTGCGCGGTTGCTCCGGCGACGGGGCCAGGAAGCCATAGATGCCTCCGGTACGCATTGTCGGCCCTTCGGGCTCGGGATCATCTTCAATCTGGAGTTCGTACCGGCCGCGCAGGTAAACGCCGCTATTCGATCCAGGTGCGCAATCGAATTCGACGTGTAACTTGAAATCTTCAAACTTGGCGTCAGTGATAAGTTCAGGGCCATGCCCGGGACTGACCAGCGTTCCGTTTTCTACCTTCCAGGTCACAGTTGACGCCGGATCGCTCATCCTCCACCCACTCAGATCCTTGCCATTGAACAACTGCACCGGCGTCCCCCACTTCGGATCGCTCTTTCTCTTCAGAGACGGTGCTCTCTCGCCGGTCCACTGCCACGGAGTCCCATCCGGCCCGGTCGTGGTTCCCACCAGCATCTTCCCCGATAGTTTGCCCTTAAAAACCATGTCGTCTTTCCTTTCTTCCTCCTCTTTGGGAGAAATGAAGGTGACGATGCCATTTGAGAGCTCGAATTTCGGGAGCGGCCGGGCGTGTCCCCAGCGGCTCACCATTCGACTTTTGAGCTGCCCATCTTCCTGGGTTATCTCCAACCATGAGGGAGCTTCGTGAATCGGAGTTTTCAGGGTCAAGTCCCAACGCCCCAGATAAGCCTGAGCCGACGCAGTTGTGTCCCCGGAGTTCTTGGGCTCGGAATATACCTGTAGAGAAAGCGTCAGGATCAGCGTTGTTAGCGGGATCAGTCTCTGCCGACGATTCAGATTGGTACGGCTCCCTTTCACAAGACTTGCCACATTCGTTCTCTCCACCCTTAACTCCGAGGCTATGGATGCCAGTCTCTTAGATTTTGCCATGGAATTTCCCCTCAGCTCTATTTTTCGTTCGTGGTTATCCCTGGCCAATCGTCGGTCCGGAATGGCGACGCCGGGATGCCCTCCTTGTTGTACAAATTGCAATCGGGATTGGCTGCCCAGGCGTAGCGAACTGCAACCGGAGCGGGAACTTCCGAACTGGAGACGACGACGGTATCATCCTCGACCACCGCATTTGCCCAATAGAACACACGGTCGGCTCCGGCAACAGCAAACCCTTTCAGTTCACCCCCGAGAGATGCGATTCCGCTGCCGACCTTGAACCGTATTCTGATTCGGTCTCCCTCGACTTGCATGGATTCGTAAAGTGGCCCGGAGTAGACGACGTTTTCTCCATAGGTTGTTCCCAAGGCTGACAGGGCGAGGCGCTGACCCACTTCAGATTTCTTGTGCGGATGAACATCGTTTGCCTCCCCAAGCTCAATGGTCACCACGAGTCCGGTGTTATGTAAACGGAGCGCGACGAGTTGCGACTCCCGTAATTCTGCCCAATCGCTTTCAGTGGGATGATTTTCCCTCCCGCCGTAGTTCGGCAGCTGCACAATCAGGAATGGAAAGTCGCCCTCGCCCCACGCAGCACGCCATCCTTTGATTAGCGCTGGCAGAAGCTTGCGATATTGATACGCTCTCGACGCATTATCTTCACCCTGATACCAGGCCACGCCGCGGATGGGGAAGCGAACGATCGGCGCGATCATACCATCGAATAGGCCCGAAGGAGGCTGTGTGGAAAAGCCTGGTGTTTGCACCATCTGCACCGCAAAGCCTGACAATGACTCTGGTGTAAAGGGCACCGCCGCGCCCCAGCCGTCTTGCCGCAAGTCTTTGAACCATACGGTCACCGGCCGCCATTGGGGAGAAGCTTCTAAACTTGTAGTGCCGTAATCGTCCCAATCGGAAATCGTAGGTTGGAACGTACGCAATCTGAAATATCCGTGGCCACGGCAATAGAAACGAATGCCGGCATAGGTGCTCAGGTCCGCCGACGAGTTCTCAGAATTGAGACTGGCTCGCAGAGTGGCAGAATCGGCAGTGTCGAGTTTCCCGGAAATTCGCGCTGCGTAACCAGACCCCCCCCGGCCGGGCCGCACCAGGGTGAAGTCGGTGCTGGGCGCAGTTCGCCAACTGTATGTCCAAGACCCATCGAAGATATTGCGCGAGCCGCCCTCATCAAAATTGCTGAACATCACCGGCCCTAACCCGGTCGCGTTTTTGGGGAGCAATTCGAAATCATCAAACTGCAGTTCGAAATCTTCAGCGCGGCCCGCGACTCTCCTCGTCTCCGCCGACTTGTCTCTCCAGTGTTGCAGGATGGGCGCCAGCGCCGGATCCTGCTGCAGTGATTGGGCTGTAGCCCAGTTCTCGGCCTGCGTTCCCGGCCAAGAACTGTGAATCAAGCCCATGGGCACACCAAGCTTTTTGTAGAGTTCTCGTCCGAAGAAATAACCTACGGCAGAGAATTCCTTCACGGTTTCAGGATTACAAATCTCCCAGCGGGATGACACCCTCTGCTGCGGGCTGAACGCGATCTTCTGGGGAACGGTGAATAAGCGTATCTGGGGGTAATCTGCTGTCTTGATCTCAGCTTCTGCACCCTCCGCGGCCTCGAGCGGGAAGCTCATGTTGGATTGCCCCGAGAGCACCCAAACTTCTCCCATCATTACATCCTTGATAAGAACCGTCTTCTTGCCTCTGACCGACATAAGGAAGGGGCCGCCGGCGTTCATCGGCGGCAATGTGACCTTCCACCTGCCATCACGTCCTCCGATTGCATGTCGTACCTGCGCGGCGAACGATACCACGATGGGTTCACCCGGATCGGCCCATCCCCATATGAGGACGTTGCGCCCTCGCTGCAGCACCATGTGATCGCTAAACAGCCCCGAAAGGCGGGGTTCTGCACGCAGCGGCGATGGACAAAAACATAGAAGGATAGAAACAAAAAGCGCCCTCCCCGTTTTGCATGCCAATGGATTCATTCGCCGTTTCGGAATGACAGCGGTCACAAAACTAAGATCTCTCGCAAGGCCTCCAAACGAGCGAATACGCTGAGAAAGAAGTGGGTCGCAGCACGTCAATCTGAATGTGAAGCGGGACTTCGGACTGACCAAACACCATTTCCAACTTGGTTTCGCTTCCCGGCGCGGCGTCCGGCAGACTCACTTCACGGCGCTCGATAGGAATATTACCTTCGCCGAAAAACAAGCCTCGCACCGAGTAGCCCCTCAAGGTGTACAGAGGAAGATCGCGCCGCACCTTTATAGTAAGCTTGAATTGGTTAAGTTGGTTTTCCACGCCAATCGATTCAATCGGGCTGCACTCACGGCGGAGAAGTTCATAGGACGGCTTGTGCGCGCCGCAGAGGTCTACGACTCCATGTACACGCTGCTCGAACGCGCCTGTACCCCGTTCGCCCACATGAGTGCGATAGTCGTTGTAGCAGAAGAAAATCGCACCACCGACAAAATCCTTCGAGCGGATTGCGACGTCATGGGTTCGCATGATCTCCCTCCTAGATTCATCCCCCTCCGGTCGATCTGCGGCACAGGCACAATATCCGTATTCGGAAACCACAATTGGTTTGTCGGGAAAGGCCGCGTGAATCTCGTCTAAATGGCCGGCCACGTCCTCCGCCGTTCCCGGGTACCAGCTTCCGTAGTATTCGTTGGTCTCGATAAAGTCCATCAGTCCGGCAACATCGCGCCGTGGAGTGCTGCGCAGCGAATCTGAGGCGTAGGAGCAGAAGCGGCTCGGATCCAAACGCTTCGCTTCTTCGCGCATACGCTTAGCGAACTCATAGGCGGCCGGAGACTGCCCTCCAATCTCATTGCACAAGCCCCAGACCACGACTGAGGGATGGTTGCGATCACGCTCGATCATCTCGCGCAATTGCTCAAGGCCATTCTGCATGATGTCCGCGTCAGGCTGCTCTCCCATTCGATTGAAGGTGTCTGGTCCCCAGGCCGGGATCTCGCTTTGCATGAGGATGCCGTTGCGATCGCAGTAGTCCAGAACACGTTTGTCCGGCGGCCAATGGACACGCGTAAAGACGCAATTCAGATGCTTCATGTCGGCATGATCACTTGCGATCTGTTCTGTCGATTCCGCCATGCCCAACTGGGAATTGCTCCCCGCCATGCGTTCCACCCCCATGAGTCGTACTCGCTCGCCGTTCAGGTGAAATGCACCACCAATAATCTCCAGCTTGCGCACACCAAGAATCGTCTTGTATTCGTGTACATCGCGTTCATCCGAGATCAAGAACTCCAGGCGGTAAAGACTCGGATGATCAAAATGCCACAGCTTCGGCTTAGGCAAAACAGTCTGGAAGGCGGGACTCTGGGACTCGCCTGGCTTGACGGACAAGGCGCTGCCTTGTGACTTGTCCAGGACGATGAGACCGGTTTCTTCGTCCACGATGCAAAATGATGCTTTGCCCCTCCAGGTTTTCACGTCCGTGTTTCGGATGTGCGCAACGATGGCAAGCCATCCGTTTCCACTGTTGAGGTCGGGCACGGCATCAATGTCAACCCGTTCCACAAACGTTTTCGGCGTAACCAGCAGGTGCACAGGCCGGAAGATGCCCCCGTCATTTGCCCAGTCGCTCGATTGCCCGCGAGGCAGCATATTCTGGTTGAAAGCATTGTCGACACGGACTGCGATAGCGTTAGTTTGGTCCCAACGTATCAGGTGCGCGATGTCGAGGGTGAAGGCGGTGTATCCCTTGCGCGCATGTTCTCCGGCCGGCGAGCCGTTCACCCAAACGGTGGCCGTGTGGAAGACCGCTTCAAACTCCACCCGCACGGCGCATGGTTGCCAAGTCGCCGGAGCATCAAAGTGCCGCCAATACCACGCAACTCCGCGATAGCCAGTCAGGGGATCTTCCACCTGCCAGGTGTGAGGCACGCGGACACTGCGCCAGTCCTTACCCAGAGCTGGGGCGTCGTACCAGTTCCGCTGGGTACCCACATTGTCCGGATCAGTACGAAAAAGCCACTCGCCGCACAGGCTGGCTATTTGCGAAACATTCGACTCAACCCTGATCTGGGACCGTGCCTTCGTCGAACTGGCCAGTGCTCCGGCAACCGCACTCACCGAGCCAGCGAGGAATTTCCGACGAGTAGACATGGAGAGAAGTCTGGGGGGTTAACGCATGCAGTTAAGCAGATGCTGTTTCGAGAGTCAAATGGAGAGGAAAGCGGGTAGCGAGAGAGGGGATCTGCCCGCAAATGCTGGGGGCTTGTGAACTGGTACTATTCCTAGAGGCAGCGCTGCCGGACTCGCAGCAACAAACATTGCGGCCGTAGGAGAATGGCCCCTGACCCCTTCACTTAGAGCTTCGCGCAGAAGATTTGTCCAGTCGGCTTCGATGGCGACCGCGGGACTAGCGATTCCCAGCCGCTTCTTCCTGCGAATGCCGGCCGCGGCTTCAGGACAACCCCCGCTGGAGCAGTTTGATTACGGTGATGTGGTGCTGGCAAGTACTGTTCACGAAAAGCAACTGGAAGAAACTCATTCCGTGCTGATGGGGTTGAGCGACGACAGCCTGTTGAAGCCCTTCCGTCAGATGAGCGGCCAACCCGCCCCCGGCGAGGACTTGGGTGGCTGGTATCACTACAGTCCCGATTACCAGTGGGGCAAAGACGAAGATGGCTTCGCTCCCAGCTGCACTTTTGGCCAATGGGTTTCAGCACTCGCACGCATGTATGCCATCACACGGGACGAGGCAACACGTGACAAAGTGATGCGCTTAAACCGCTTGTACGCGCAGACGATTTCAGGCGATTACTATGATAAGAATCGGTTCCCTACCTACTGCTACGACAAGCTAATTTGCGGTCTGATCGATTCGCACCGATACGTGGGCGATCCCGATGCCTTCTCGATTCTCGAGCGCACGACCAACGCCGCGTTGCCACACTTTCCGAAGTATGCCGTGGAACATGGAAAGCAATGGCGGCGGAATAAGGACGAGAGCTGGACGTGGGACGAATCCTACACAATCTCAGAAAATCTCTTTCTGGCCTATCAGCGCGGAGCCGGGGAACGATATCGTGAGCTGGGACGGCAGTATCTTTACGATGAGTATTATGATCCACTGGCTGAGGGCCACGACGTGCTTGCCGGCAGACACGCCTATAGCTACGTAAATTCGTTGAGCTCGGCCATGCAAGCGTATCTGACTTTAGGAAGTGAGAAACACCTGCGCGCGGCCAAGAACGCTTTTGAGATGCTCTCGCATCAAAGTTTTGCGACAGGAGGCTGGGGGCCTGATGAAATGCTGCGTGCGCCTGACAGCCCAGATGTTGCGCTCAGCCTTACTGAGAGCCACAGTAGTTTTGAAACACCGTGTGGCTCGTACGCGCACTTCAAGCTGACGCGTTACCTGCTGCGCGTGACCCGCGACTCGCGCTACGGCGACAGTATGGAGCGCGTGATGTACAACACGGTTCTGGGTGCGAAGCCATTGCAGGCCGACGGGCGGACCTTCTACTACTCTGACTACAACTTCAAGGGACGCAAGGTGTATTCCGACACTCAACACTGGGCGTGCTGTTCGGGCACGCTGCCGCAGGTCGCAGCCGACTATCGCATCAACACTTACTTCCGCAATTCGAGCGGTGTATGGGTCAATTTGTACATCCCGTCGACGCTGCGATGGAGGCAAGATGGTGCCCAGGTGGCGCTAACGCAAAAAAGTCTGTATCCGTTTGACAAAGTGGTGACCTTCGAGATTGCCACATCCCGGGTAAGGGATTTCGCCATCAATTTCCGGATTCCAGCATGGGCGACAGCGGCCTCGATTTCAGTGAACGGCCGCCGGATTCAGGCACCCCCAATTCCCGGAAGTTTTTGGACGCTTCATCGCCCATGGAGCACTGGCGACCGCGTGGAACTGGAGCTGCCGATGACGAGTCGGCTCGAAGCAGTCGATCGCCGACATCCGCAGACCGTCGCGCTGGTTTTTGGACCGCTGGTATTGTTTGCCGTCACCGACACGCAACCAGTTTTGACGGGCGCGGACTTGCTGGCTGCCCAGCGAGTGGATCAGCAAAGCTGGCTAGTAAAAACAGCGGGCGAGCCAATGAAGATGCTGCCGTTCACGAACATTGGGGACGAGCAGTATACGACCTACCTGCGGGTCACCTAACTTAGACAAGGGCTTTCCCCTTGATATCCCATCGAATCCCGATGGATGCAGCAACTGGGCGTTATAACGTTACAACGAGAAGAAAATTCTCGTTTCGTCCCGCATAACGGCCTAAACACGGGTATCGCTATGGGTCTCAGTCGAGCGACCCCGGATACAACTGAGTGAACTCATACTTCCTGCCGGGCATCGCGCGGCACGATGCGAGGACGGCGCTCGCGCGCGGCAGCCGTAGAGCTGCGAACCACCAACTCCGTTTCCAGATAGTAGTCGGCTCCTTTTCTTCGCTTGAGCTTTAGTACTTTCTCCAAAGCTTCAAATGCAATCACTCCCAATCGTTCCCGGGGAACGCTGATGGTGGTCAGCGGCGGGCGGGCCAGGAAAGCAAAAGAAATATCATCGATGCCCACCACGGAGACGTCCCCGGGAACCTGGACTCCCTCCTCCTCAAGCGCATTCATTGCCCCCATCGCAATCAGGTCGCTCCCGCAGAAGATCACAGTGGGTATTTTAGGCTGGGAAAGAACTGCGCCCACGGCCGAGGCACCGGAGTCGACGCGATAGTTGCAGTCAATCACTGGAAAAGGATTCAGCTTGCGATCGTTCAGTCCTGCCACCAAGGCGCGCTTGATGGTAATCGCAGTCCGATTGTCACCGGGCCCGGCAATGACCGCAGCGCGGCGATGACCCAATTCAAACACGTGTTCAATGGCCTGTGAGATTCCCCGCTGGTAGTCGATCGAGATGTTGCTGATCAGCCACTCCGGGGGCCCAAGATTGCAGAAAACAACACCAATCCCCGCCGCCGACAGTTCCGCAGTCGCGCTCTTGTCGAGCGACGAAGTCATGATCGCGACCCCGCGAACATCGCTCTCGATCAACTTCCGGATCACGGATTGGGTGCGTGCCTGGAGATACTCGGTGTTTAGAAGCAGAACATCGAAGCCACGGTCCCAAGCTGCGGCCTGGAATCCGCGGATGATTTCCGGGAAGTACGGGTTGGCGATCTCCGAAATCACGAGTCCGAACAAATCGCTGCGGCCCGTTGCCAACCGCCGGGCATGAACGTTCTTGTAATAGTTGAGCTGGTGCACAACTTCGAGCACCCGCTTTTCAGTCTCGGGAGAGATGTATTGGGTTTTATTGAGCACACGGGATACGGTCGCCGGCGAGACTCCGGCTTTCTTAGCCACCTCTCGCATCGTATGACTCATCAATTCTCCCTTGGCATCGGGACGAGGTCCGGCAGTGTGAGGGCGAAAAAGAAGCGCTAAGCGGCGTCGTCCCCGGCAACTTCCGCGACAAGCGCCGACGAGAAAGCGCTTTCCGCAACCGATTACCATTCCCTGGACGAACCTATCACGGATTGAGGGTGAAGGCCATGTAGCGATGCCGGCAAGAAACATGGCTCGGAGCCAATAAATGCTTGACAAGCCTGGTGTCGGGTGACTAAAAGAGAAGGCTAAGAAACCGATTTCAGAAATCGGTTTCACATCTGGAATCCTTTCCCGCCAAACGGGATAGGTTATAAAGGGGGGCGGTTCTACCCCTCGCCATCGCCCGCTTTACATGGATATACAGTGACGTTCTTTTTACAGGATATTCTGCGCCAGCCTGCCGAACTCGAGCGGACCATTGACTATCTGCGTGGAGCAGGCCAGCGCCGGCTGGCCGAGGCTGCGGCGGCTCTGCGGAACGCCCGCCATGTCTACCTGACCGGAATCGGCAGTAGTTGGCACGCCGCGCTAACGGCGGGCCCGCTGTTTTCACTCGGAGGTCGCCCGGTCTACATGCAGGATGCTTCGGAATTGCTGCAGTTTGCCACGATTCCCGCCAATGCCGTGTTCCTCGTTATCTCGCGGACTGGCCGAAGTGTCGAGATCGTTCAGCTACTGGAGAAGGCCCGGGAGTGCGGCGCCCGCGTGATCGGCGTGACGAATTCAGAGGATGGGCCACTTGCCCAGAAAGCGCAGATCCCGATTGTGGTTGCAGCCCGGCGGGATCATGGAATTTCGGTCAACACGTATTCCACGTTAGCTGCTGCAACCGGTGCTCTGGCCAGCGCCACCGTGGGGACCTTTGATGACGCCCTGGCAGATTCATTGTCTCAAAGCGTCGCCGAGACGAGTCGATTCCTCGCGGGTTGGCAAGAGCAGATTGCGGACTCGGCCTGGTTGTCGCCAGGCAGCTTCTGTTATTTTCTGGCGCGCGGTTCGAGCCTGGGCAGCTGCCACGAGGCCAGGCTTCTGTGGGAGGAAGGTGTTAAGTCACCAGCCACTGCCATGGGGACCGGTGCTTTTCGGCATGGCCCGCAGGAAACGGTCGCGGAAGGTTCACGTTTCGGTATATGGGTCGACGCACGGTGCATGCGCGGTCAGGATCTGGCAGTGGCGCGGGATCTGAAGCGGCTGGGCGCTTCCGTCATGCTGATCGGACAAGACGTCTCTGAGGATGCCGGAGACCTGGTCTTCCGTCTTCCTGAGGTGCCGGCTGAGTGGCAATTCCTCATCGATGTCATCCCGGCGCAGCTGGCGGCGGAGCGTCTGGCAGGGCTGTCAGGGGTGGACTGTGATTCGTTTCGTCTATGCTCTTACATCGTCGAAGATGAGTGGGGTTTGCTGCACGAAAAAGAGGAAGCCCCGAAGGAAAACGACGTCGTGTTTTCCAAAGAAGTTACGATCAAGAAATTAGAGAAGTAACAGACAAGAACTCACAAGAAGCGAGGAACCATCAACATGAGCAAATTCTCGCGCCGTAGATTTCTGGAAATCGGTGCTGCTGCCGCGGGTGCATCTCTCGCGACGAAAACCATGCTGCTGAATCCCACGCCAGTTTTGGCCTCGCCGCGCCCGTTTGCGGCCAGCGACCGGGTCCATTTCGGCATGATCGGCGTGGGCATGCAGGGATCCCAACTGCTGGGTCAGTCCATCGAATTGCCTGGGGTGCAGTGCGTCGCAGCCTGCGATCTCTATAACGGACGTCACATTCTGGCTCGCGAGATTACAGACCTGCCTAATCTTCCCGTCACTCGCCGCTATCACGAACTGCTGGCCAACCAAGACATTGACTGCATTGTTGCGGCGGTACCCGATCACTGGCACAAGCAGGTGGTCGTCGACGCGGTGAGCGCAGGCAAGGACATTTACTGCGAAAAACCCATGTCGCACAGCGCCGCCGATGGCGTCGAGATGGTTGCGGCGGCCCAGAAAACCGGGCGCATTGTGCAGATCGGCTCGCAACGCGTGAGCTCTTTAATCTGCGCCAAGGCCAGGGAACTCGTCTCGCAAGGGATGTTAGGCGATCTGATGCTGGTCGAGGGATGGCTGGGTCGCAACGACCCAACCGGCGCCTGGGAATATCCCCTGCCCACGGATCTCTCTCCTGAGACTCTCGACTGGGAGACCTGGCAGGGAACTGTCCCCAAGCGCGTGTTCGATCCCTACATCTTTGCCCGGTGGCGTTGCTGGAAGGAATACGGTACGGGTCTGGCTGGCGATCTTTTGGTTCATTTGA
>Ga0182018_10003146_pt1 | contig 15236 bp, 12 predicted proteins | sample 812P2MmetaG_FD_120490 | JGI IMG/M metagenome (GOLD analysis project Ga0182018, IMG submission 120490) | Permafrost microbial communities from Stordalen Mire, Sweden - 812P2M metaG | ecosystem: Environmental > Terrestrial > Soil > Wetlands > Permafrost | place: Sweden: Stordalen | collected...
AACGATGTAGACAACCAGGATCGCCGCCGCGACAAGCAGCGGCATCGAGGACAACGACGCCTGGAACGCCTGCGCCGTGCCCTGGAACGATCCGTTCACCGTCGGTGGGATACGCAACCGCGCGGTAAGCTCGTTAATCTGGTCGACCGCCTGGCCCAGAGCCTGACCAGGCGCCAGATTGAACGACAACGTGATCGCGGGGAACTGGCCTTGATGGCTTTCCGAAAGCGGCTCGACCTTCGACGTGAAATGCGCGAACGCGCTTAGCGGGACCTGAGCCCCCGTCGGCGAGGGAACATAAATCTTCGACAACGTCGCCGGGTCCTCGCGGAATTGCGGCGCGACCTCCAGCACCACACGATATTGCGTGGTCGCGGTATAAATCACCGCCACCTGACGCTGGCCGAACGCGTCATACAGCGTCTGATCAATTAGATTCGCGGAAAGCCCAAGCCGCGACGCGGCGTCCCGATCGATCTCGATCGCGATATGCGGTGCGGCCACTTGCTGATCGGACGTCACATCCTGCAGCGAAGGCAGCTTGCGCATCTCTTGTTCAAGGATTGGCGCCCAGTGATTGAGCTCGTCGACATTGGTATCCGTCAGAGTGTATTGGTACTGCGTGCGGCTCAGGCGGCCGCCGATCGTGATGTCCTGGCCGGCTTGCATGAAGAACTGCGCGCCCTGTACCTGAGTAAGCTTGCCACGCAGACGCTGAATGATCTGGTCGGCGGTGACGTCGCGCTCATCGAACGGTTTCAACTGAATGAACACCCGCGCGGTGTTCTCGGTCGGGTTGTAAGCGTACGCACCACCCAACGAGAGCACGCCCTGCACCGCCGGATCCTGTTTGACAATGTCGACGATCTGATGAGCGATTGCCGATGTCTCCGCGAAGGATGAGTCCTGCCGCGCATCCACTTCGCCGAAAATAAAGCCGGTGTCCTGCTGCGGGAAAAATCCTTTAGGAATCTTCGCATAAAGAACGCCGGTGACCGCGATCAGTGTCAGCGTGGTCAGTAGCGTGACGAACTGGTGCCGGAACACAAAATTCAGGCCCCTGCCATACGCGCCAACCAACCAGTTGAAGAAGCCTTCCGCCATTCGGTTGAGCCGGCCGACATCCTGGTGGTTCTGGTGTTTCAGGAACAGCGCGCACAGAACGGGCGTGAGCGTCAGAGACACAATGGCCGACGCCACCACCGCGACCGAAACGGTGACGGCGAACTCACGGAACAGGCGGCCGATGATGCCGCCCATGAAGAACAGCGGAATGAAGACCGCGATCAGCGAGAACGTAATCGATATGATTGTGAACCCGATCTGGCCCGCCCCGCGCAAGGCAGCTTGCAGCGGCCTTTCCCCTTGTTCGATATAGCGCACGATATTCTCGATCATCACGATCGCATCGTCGACCACGAAGCCGACTGAAATGGTCAGCGCCATCAGGGAAATATTGTCGAGACTGAACCCGGCGGCGTACATCGTTCCGGCGGTGGCGAGCAGCGACAGCGGAACCGCCAGGCTCGGGATAATGGTTGCCCACATGGTGCGCAGGAAGATGAAGATGACCAGCACGACCAGTCCGATCGTCAGCATCATCGTGATCTGCACGTCGTGCACCGCGGCCTCGGTCACCAGCGAGCGGTCGGACATCAGCGAGACATGCACCGAGGGCGGAATGGACGCCTCAAGATGGGGCATCAGCTCTTTGATGTGGTTCACCAGGTCGATCGTATTGGCACCGGGCGCGCGCTGGATCGCGATGCCCTCGGCTGGCTGGTTGTTGAACCAGGCGCCAACATACATGTTTTGCACTGAGTCGATGGCGTCGCCCACGTCCTTGATCCGCATGGGGGCGCCGTTGCGGTACGCGATGATCACGTCGCCGTACTGGGACGCATTCAAAAGTTGGTCATTGGTGTCCAGCGCCGTGGTCTGGTGCGCGCCTTCGATCGCCCCTTTCGGGCCATTGACCGTCGCCGCCACCAACGCGTTACGCACGTCCTCCAGGCCAACACCATGGGACGCGAGTGCGCCAGGATTGATCTCGACTCGCGCGGCATACTGTTTCTGGCCGAAGACCGACACCTGGGAGACGCCAGGCACCGTCGAAAGTTGCTGCGCCAGAATCGTGTAAGCGTAATCGTCGAGCTTATAGACCGGTATCGCGTCGGAATGAACCGCGTAGATCAGAACCGGAAAGTCGGCCGGGTTGACCTTCTTGTAGATTGGCGGATTTGGCAGGTCTTTGGGCAGCAATCCGCTCGCGGCCTGAATCGCGGTCAGCACATCCTGTGCCGCGCCGTCGATATTGCGCGACAGCTCGAATTGCAGGGTGATCGTCGACGTTCCGGTGCCGCTCAGCGAGGTCATCTGCGCGAGCGACGGGATCGCGGTGAACTGCTGCTCCAACGGCGTCGCGATCGCCGAGGCCATGGTCGACGGGCTGGCACCGGGATAGCTGGTGGTCACCGTGATGGTGGGGAAATCGACCTGCGGCAAAGCCGAAATCGGCAGCAACCCGTAAGCGGCGATGCCGAACACCATGACGCCCAACATGAGGAGAGAAGTGGCGATCGGCCGGCGGATAAACGGTTCCGAGATGCTCATCGGCTCAGCCCGCCGTACCGGCGGCTTTTGGAGGCAGCAACCGGACATGCGCACCGTCGGTCAACCGGTACTGACCCTCCACGACGACGCGTTCGCCCGGTGTCAGCCCCTTGGTGATCACCGTGAGACCATTCTGCACCGCGGCGATTTCCACCGGGCGCCGCTCGACCGTGTCGTTCTGGCTGATGACATAGGCGTAATGACCGTTCGGTCCGTCCTGCACCGTCTGCGAAGGCACGGTGGCCGCGTCGTGCTGAACCGCCAGGACCACACGCAGGTTCACGAACTCGCCGGGCCATAACCGCTCGTCCGGGTTGGCGAAGGTCGCCTTCAGATGGATCGTTCCTGTGGTCTGATCGATCATGTTGTCGATCAAGGTCAGCTTGCCCGCACCGAGTACGGTCTGGCTGTCGCTCGCCAGGGCTTCCACCTCGAGTGGCGCCTTCCGCTGCTGTTCGCGGATCTGGTCGAGGTTATCCTGCGGCAGGGTGAAGCTGACGAAGATCGGCTTCATCTGAGTGATGGAAACCAGCGAGACATTGTCGGTCGCCCGCACCAGGTTGCCGATATCCACCAGCCGGGCGCCAAGCCGGCCATCGATCGGCGAGCGGATTTCGGTAAAGCCGATATTGAGGCGGGCGGTGTCGATCTGCGCCTCATCGCCTTTGATCGCCGCCTGGAACTGCGCCACGAGGCCCTGCTGCTGCTCGAAGCTCTGCCGGGTCTGGAAACCGGAGCCGACCAATTTTCCATAACGCACGAGATCAGTTTGCGCGGTCGCCAGTTGAGCCTGATCCTTCTCCCTGGCGGCGGTCGCTAGTTCCAGCGCCGCCTGATAGGGGCGTGGATCGATCTGAAACAACAGGTCACCGGTCTGGACTTCCTGCCCCTCGGTAAAGGCGACTTTGACGATCGCCCCATCAACCCGGCTCTTGACCGCGACCGCGTTGAACGCCTGGACCGTCCCGATCCCGTGCAGCAACTTCGGGACATCCTGAGCGACGACCACGCCGGCGGTGACCGGAACCCCCGGTGGGGCGGGCTGTGCCTGCACCTCAGCCTTGGCACTGGGCAGACCACCCACGAGGCCAAACCGCCACAGCGCCAGCAACGCCAGGCACAGCACGACACCCAAACCAGCGACTATGCGCTTCGCCATCCGGAAACCCCCTGTAGGCCGAAGCCGCCTCACACAACCCGCCCGCGAGGGGTGCCCCGCGGGTGACGCCAGGCGCGGCGTTAGCCGGCACTCTTGATTAGGTTAGCCTGGTGCCGTCGGCTCCGGGAGTTAAGCATGGTTCATTTGGCGGGGACAATTGGGGTGTCAGGGAACACGGCGAGATTTGTAGTCAGTTGCCCACCCCGGAAAAGTCCAGAACGGACCTGAGAAATTCAAATCCTTACCAAAGCCCCGGCCACCCCGCCGTCCGCTGCTTCTCCTGATCCGGCGTCAGCTCCCTCGGCCCGTCGGCGATCTCGCGCGGGTTGTTCGGCACCTTGGACGGGTCCTTCCAGCAGTCCGGCACGCCCAGGGATCGGGTGCAGAACTCCGGCTCCGAGGGCGATCTCTCCTTGGGGTGGCAATACTGTTCCCCCTTGTCCAGATTGACCACCGAGCAATCCCGCCCGGTCGCCGCCGAGACCGCCATGTCGACCGGCGTGCGATGGAACACCGGAATGCTCGCCCCCGAGACAACCCCCGCGGCGATCGGCGCCTCCGGCCCGCATCCGGTGAGCAGCAATGGCGGAATCAGGATCATCAGCCTCAGGTCAGCGCGCATGGCCGAAGCCTGTGCCCAAAAGGTGAAGAAATCGTTCGCACCCCGCCGCGTGGGGCCGCGCCCCGTTTGCTCCCGCTCGGCGCCGCCGCTATGTTCCGCCGCCCTAACTGACAAGAGAACCAGGTGGTCGATTTTTTCGACGAGGTCGAGGAAGAACTCCGCGAAGAGCGGGCGCAGGAACTCCTTAAGAAATATGGAGGCGTGCTGTTCGCCGGAGCACTGCTGCTGGTCGCCGCGGTGGGCGGCTGGAAAGCCTGGGGTTGGTATCAGGAGAAGCGAGATCTCGATGCCGCCACCCTCTACCTCGCCGCGAGCGGACGGGCTGAGGCAGCGGGCGCCGCGGGTCTCAACCGTCCATTGGCGATCGCGGCGTTCGAGCAGGTCGCCGGTAATTCACCAGATGGCTACCGGGTTCTCGCTCGCCTGCGGGAGGCGGCGCTGCGAGCCGATGCCGGCGATCTGAACGGCGCCTCCGCCGTGTGGGATCAGGTCGCGGCGGACGGTTCCGCCGACTCGTTGCTGCGCGACCTCGCCAGCCTGACCTGGTGCCTGTACCACGCCGATAAAGGCGACCCGGCACTGCTTGAGGGACGGTTGAAACCGCTGGCGGCACCGGGCAACGCATGGCGCTCGCTGGCGGCCGAGCAACTGGCCCTGCTGGACCTGCGGCAAGGCCACACCGAGGCCGCGAAAACCCAGTTGCAGAAACTGGTTGGCGACACGACCGCGCCCAATGGGGTGCGCAGCAGAGCGGGCGCGTTGCTCGACCGGATGGGGGGATGACCAGCTTGAGACTACGACTGGGGCGCCGGGCGGTGCTGCTTGCCGCGCTGGCGTTGGCGGGGTGCGACACGATCGAAGGCTGGTTCGCCACCAAAAAAGACCCATTGCCCGGCAAGCGGGAACCTCTCGACGCGATCCGCCGCGGGTTTCGCCCGGACGAAACGGTGCCACAGATTTCCCTGCCGGCGGCTGAGCGAGACATGGCCTGGGCCCAGGCAGGCGGCAATCCAACCCATCTGATGGGCCATTTGAGCGTCGGCGACTCATTGAAGCAGGCCTGGAGCGCCGACCTGGGTGAGGGCGGCGGCTTACGGCGCCAAATTCTGGCCCAGCCTGTAGCAGCGAATGGTGTGGTGTTCGCCATGGATTCCGGCGCGACCGTGTCGGCGTACAATTTGGCCTCCGGCACGAGGCTGTGGCGCACCCCGACAGTAGGAGACGATGTCGATAGCACCAACGTCGGCGGCGGGCTGTGCTTTGATAACGGCACGTTGTTCGCGGTCAACGGTATGTCCGATTTGCTGGCGATGGATCCGGCCAAAGGGACGGTAAAGTGGCGGCACAGCCTGGATGTGCCCGCCCGCTCCGCGCCCACCGTGGCGGAAGGGCGCATCTTCGTGACCACGATCGACAGTAAACTGGTGGCTCTGTCGGCTGATGATGGTCATCTGCTGTGGTCGTACCAGTCCACGCCCACCTCCACGACGGTTCTGGGTGGCCCCGCGCCGGCCTATGCCAACGGAATTGTGGTCGCTGGGTTCGGGTCGGGGGAAGTCGCTGCTCTGCGCGCCGAAATTGGCGCCGTCATCTGGACCGATGGGCTCGGCATCTCGGAGGGACGTCCCGCCATAGTGGATTTTCTGGCGATCCGCGGCGATCCGGTCATCAGCAACGGCCAGGTTTTCGTGACCGGCCTCGGCGGCCTGACCATCGCCGCCGACCTGCTGACCGGACGCCGGGTGTGGGAGCGGCGGGTAGCCAGTTCCAATACCCCCTGGATTGCCGGCAACTGGCTGTTCATGATTTCGACCGACCAGGAGGTCGGCGCGATCAACGTCGATGAGGCTCGGGTCGCCTGGGTCACCTCTCTGCCGCGCTGGGTGAATCCTGACAAGAAGAAGGACACGATCACCTGGTTCGGTCCGGTCCTGGCGGGCGGCAGGCTGATTGTGTTGGGCAGCAACAGCGAGGCGCGCTTCCTGAACCCGATGACCGGAGAGACCGTGACCACGCTGACATTGTCCGATGCTCCCGCGCCGTTCGCGCCCGTTATCGTCGATGGAACGATGCTGGTGGTGACCGACGACGGGAAGCTGACCGCCTGGCGTTAGGTGCTTCCCACAGTCGTCATCTCCGGGCGGCCGAACGTCGGCAAATCGACGTTGTTCAACCGGCTGGCGGGTAGGCGGACGGCGTTGGTCGCCGACACGCCCGGCGTTACCCGCGATAGCAAGGAAGCCGAGGCAATGTTGCGCGGCCGGAATGTCCGGCTGATCGATACGGCGGGTCTGGATGAAGCGGCGCCGGAAACTTTGGCGGGACGGATGCGCGCGGGCGCGGCGCTGTCAGTGAAAGAGGCGGACCTGGTACTGTTCGTCATCGACGCGCGCGCCGGGTTAACTCCGGTGGACCGGCATTTCGCACAGTGGCTGCGGCGCCAGGATAAGCCGGTGATGCTGGTGGCGAACAAGGTGGAGGGACGGCTGGCCTCGTCCGCGGTTCTTGACACATACGAACTGGGACTGGGCGATCCGGTCGCTGTCTCGGCCGAGCACGGAGACGGCATCGCCGATCTGATGAGCGAGATCGCCGCCCGCTTGCCGCCGGAGACGCCGGCTGAGTCCGATGACGACGGAAAGCCCTTGAAGCTGGCCATCGTCGGGCGGCCGAATGCCGGAAAATCGACACTTTTGAACAGGCTGCTTGGCGAAGACAAGATGCTGGTCGGGCCGGAGCCCGGATTGACCCGCGACGCCATAGCCTCGGTGCTGACGGACGAGACCGGGCGGCGGATCGAGATCGTCGATACAGCAGGATTGCGACGGCCGGCTCGGATCGAGGCCGATCTGGAGAAGATGTCCGTGGGCGCGGCGATTGGCGCGCTGAAAATGGCTGAGGTCGTGATCCTGGCCGTCGACGCCACCGAGGGTTTGAACGATCAGGATTTGCGCATCGCTCAGTTGATCGAGCGGGAAGGACGTGCATGCGTTCTGGTGCTGAATAAATGGGATGCGGTGGAGGACCGGAATGCAACGCGGAAGCTGATATCCGATCGGTTGGAGACATCGCTGACGCAGATGAAAGGGATCCCCGTGGTGACGCTGTCGGCGCTGACCGGGGCGGGGGTGGATAAACTGTTGCCGGTGGTGCGGCGGGCGCATGAGATCTGGAACAAGCGGGTCACGACCGGGGAACTGAACCGTTGGTTTGAAAATGCACTGGAACGGCATCCTCCACCGTTGGTGGATGGGCGGCGGCTGAAGCTGCGGTATGTGACCCAGGCGAAGGCCCGGCCGCCGACGTTTCTGGCGTTTGGAACGAGAGCGGAACGGATTCCCGAGGACTATTCGCGGTATCTGGTGAACAGTTTGCGGGAGACATTCGATTTGCCCGGGACGCCGATTCGGTTGCAGTTGCGGGGAACGAAGAATCCATTCGTGGGTGAGGGGAAGCGGGGGTAATTTGGCCCGGAACCTCCGCTCAAAGAATCACTCGAACTCCTTTCCGGCGCATCACGTTCAGCAGGGCAAGGGCCGGACCTCTCGGCTGCTTCGTCCCACGCTCCAACTGCGAAACGTACCCCACCGTCAGATTGAGATACCGGGCGAATGCGGCCTGACTTAAATGCGCCTGTTCCCGTAATGCGCGGATTTCTTCGCCGCTGATCGGTTCGGCCGCGGCGCACGGTTGTTTACTAAGATGACGCAGCGTGATCTTGTCGTGCGTCGGCGTGTCCATGATGCCAAGGCGATGCATGTGGCCGGCCATCTCGAGCAGTTCCTCCGTTAGTCGGCTACGTTTCCTGGCCGCCATCGAGAATCTCCTGTATCTCGCCCGTCTCAAGGGCTTGTTGAATTCGCGTTGTGTCCGCTGAGAGCCAACTTGCCGCGACCTCTCGCGCCGTTTGCAATTCAGCGGGATCGATGTTGTCCCGTTCGTTCTTCGCGAAGGCATACATGAACACAGCCCGGCTCCGGGCGCGGTAGGCAACCCACACCCGGTAACCACCTGACCGCCCTTGGCCGGCCCTGGCCACACGTTGCTTGATCAGTCCGCCGCCCAGATCGGCGTCGATGACCCCGCGCTCTGCCCGCTCAATCGCCTCGATCAGACGCTTGTCCAGCATCCGCTCGTGCCGGGCGAACCTTGCCAGCAATCTCGTCTTGAAGACCTCCACGCGTTCACCATGACACTGTGTACTATAGCACGGCGAACGAGGATTTCCAATCTCGTCCTGCCGGCGTCCGGCTTTGGCACGAATGAATGCAGGATGAGTTAATGGTCTTTCCCTTGGCGGTCAGCCCTTACGATAGCCGGCAATTGGCTCAAACGCCGCAAAGGGATACGCATACCAGCAGGATCGGCACCGCTCTGGAGCCTGGGAGAGGAAGATGAGGTCATTAGTGCCCGTGATCGATGACTCGGGTCCGCGACATTCCGGTTGTCAGTGCATGGTTCACGACCACGCCGCCGGCTCTCGTGTTTCACGGCGCGGGTTCCTGGCGACGGCGACTGCTTCTGGGATAATCCTGGGCTCAGCCGCTCCTTTCGCCTCACGCACCGCGTCGGCGCAATCGGTGCTGTCGCCGGACGCGGCGCTGGCGCGGCTGATGGACGGAAACGCCAGATTCATGACCGGCCGTTTGGCATCGTTCGACGAAGATCTCACCATCCTCAAGCAGAACACCGTGGCGAAGCAGGAGCCGTTCGCCGCCGTCCTGTCCTGTATCGATTCCCGCGTGCCCGTCGAACTCGCATTCGACGAGAGCATCGGCCACCTCATCGTCGCCCGCGTCGCCGGCAACATCTGCACGTCCGAAATCGTCGCGAGCCTGGAATACGGCGCGGCGGTGCTTGGAACCAAGGTCATCGTCGTTTTGGGCCATTCAGGATGCGGCGCCGTGAAGGCCACGATCGCGGCCAAACCCGTGCCTGGCCAAATTAGTGCCCTCTACGCGCCAATCCGCCCGGCGGTGGAGCGCGCCGGATCCGATCCCGATACGGTGAGCCGCGCCAACGCTCAGATTCAGGCTGACTTGTTGCGCACCGCCTCGCCCGTGATCGCCGATCTCATGGCGGCGGGCAAACTGAAAGTGGTCGCCGGATTTTACGAACTGGCGAGCGGCCAGGTATCGCTGCTGACGTAGGTTCGCACGGCGTCACGTGGCGATCGACAATCACGCGTGAATTTGATCGGCACCGCTCCGCGTCGATCCGAACCACCGCCAAACAATCAATCCAAACAACAGTATCAGTGACACTCCACTCAGATAAAAAAACCGCGTCGTCAGGGTCGTCACCGCCGGTGCCAGCAGTCCGAGCACGATGATCCCTGTATCGATGAGCCCAGTGGGCTGACGGGATCGTTGTCTATCCCATACCAACAGCAAAATCGCGTTCGCCGTCATCGGCATATCGTAACGAAACGCAAATGGCATCGCCAGAAACGTTCCTACCTGCAACGCCGCTACCGGCAAATCGCCCGCCCCACGCCGAAAACACCACGTGACCAGCCCCACGACCACCAGCGTCACAATCGCCTGAACCGCATGCGAGATTGGCACCGCCGCGCCGAACAGCACCAAATTCGCCATGACCCCCGGTTTCAGGTAATTGTTGACGTTCTGCTCGACGTACGCCGCGTGCCCCAAAACCGCATGCAACCATGCCGGCCAGACTTCCCATCCAAAAGCGAAGCCGCTCGCCAGTGCCAGCAGCACGGCCGTCACGCCGGCCGCCGCGAGCGTTCGCCAGTATCCGGCGGAGATCAGCGCGAAGGGAACGAGCACTCCAAGCTGCGGTTTGATCGTGGCAAGGCCGAGAAGAATCCCACCCAGTAATGGCCGATCACGCATTAATCTCATCCCGCCGACGATCAGAGCCGATGTGAGCAATCCATTCTGGCCCTGATTCAGCGTGATGACAGTCACCGGTGCCAGCAGCACGAACAAAACCATCACCGTCCTGATCCGTGTGCCGAACACCGCCCAAAGAAACATCGCGAGAGTCGCGATGTCCCAGACCAGATACGCGATGCCGTAGGGCAGAAAGCTCATGGGCCAGACGGCAAACAGATAAGTCGGTGGATACGGGAATGGAAACTTTTGCCGCAAATCAGGTTCGAGCGTCAGTTGAAATTCGTGCAGTGCGTCCGCGTTGTAGATCGACGCCGTGTCGTTCATCCGTGTGAACCATCCGAACGACCATTGCGCGAAGAAATCGCTGAATGCGAGGAAGTTCCCGTGTGCGCTCCACACCGTCGCCGACAGGAGACGATACGCGAAGGCGACGCAAACCAGCAAAACCGCCGCGCTGAGCAGCCGTGTCGCATGAGGCGGCAGGGTCATCTGAAACCGAAAACCAGGCACGGGTTTCTCACACGAAGCGCTGAGGTAAAGTGCATCCCGGGTTACCGAAGCGTTGACGCTCGGTCAGTCTGGCAACGGCCACCGCTCAAGATACGCCATATAGTCGGGCTCGACGTCGATTAGCAGTGTCGCCAGCACCCGCACGACAGCGCAATAGAAAGCGATCGTAAGCGTCAGATCGACCACCTGTTCATTACCCAATGCGGCCTGGAGCGCGGCGAATGTGGCCTCCGCCATCGCGCCGTCGATGGTGACTTCTCGGGCGGCTTTCAGCACGGTCAGCGACAGAACGTCGAGCGAGGTCACCTTGCCCGCCGTGTCGTCGATCAGCGCCTGGATGTCGGCGTCGCTCACGCCGAAATCGTGACCGATCTTAACATGATGCGACCATTCGTAGGGCGAACGCGCCAGCCAGCCGACCTGCAAGATCGCCAGTTCGCGCAATCGTGCGTCGAGCTTGCTGCCGTATCGGATGAACCCGCCAACGCCGGAAAACGCCCGTGCCGCCTTGGGTGAATTCACCAGTGCCTTGAACAAGGCGATCGGCCGGTTGAGCAGATCCTGATCCGCCTCCGCGAGGTCGGATTTTTCCAGATAAGGGACGCGGGCCATCGACGTTCACTCCGGTTGCTTGCCTGCTGACATCCTGGCGGGGGTGGACCCGGCGGTCCAGGCCGCGCCCAGGGGCGGAACGTGGGGACGGAACGGAATTGACACCTCTGGCGCGGTTGCGCACCTTGGTTCGTCAGGGGACAAACCAGGGGCAAAACCTGGGCAACCGTGAGGGAACGAAGCAAAAAATGGCTGACGCGGTTTCAGAGGGCATCATCGTTCACGGCCATATCGCCGCGCGGATCGACCGCCTGCCTTTAACCCGGGTGCAATGGCACCTGGCGATCCTGGTGGAGATCACCTGGGGTTTTATCATTGTCGACACCGACGGCATCGGTGCGCGGCTGTTCCCCTTTGTCTGGCGGCCCGCGCATTTAATCACCGTGGACCAATACGCGGTTATCCAGGCCCTGCAGGTCGGCCTCGGCATTCTTGTCGGTGCGTATTTGATGAGTTGGATCGCCGGGAAATACGGAAGGCGGCCCGCGATACTGGCCTCGGCGCTGTTCGCCGGAGCGTTCCTGTGGCCCTTCGCGCACGTCACGAATTTCTGGGCTTTGGTCGGACTGTCAGTGCTGAGCACGATCGGTGTCGGCGGCATTGTCGCGACCCACGCGGTCTATCTGTCCGAAATGATCGGTCCCACGGTGCGCAGTAAGGTGCTGTTGGCGTCGCAGAGCAGTACCGCGCTGGTCGGCATCGCCATAAGTCTGGTGGCATTCGCCTGGATCCCGGTGCACTGGCAGTGGTTCGTTTGGGCTGGCTCCATGATCCAGATCGTCGTGCTGCTGCCGCTGCTATATTTCCTTTTGCCCGAGTCACCCCGCTGGTTGGAAGCCAACGGTCATCACGAAGACGCCGAGCGCGTGATGAGCGAGCTCGAACGTCGCGTTGAACTCGCCCATGGCGCGCCGCTGCCGGCGCCCGATGAGGGTCAGCATCCATTGTTGATGACCGACAAGGCGGCGTGGCACGAACTATTCACCAATCGGCGATACCGTGGCCAGATCATTTTGATCCTGGTTTGCTGGTTGTGCTGCTACCCGGGACTGATTTACGGGGTCGGCGCATTCATCCCGGTTTACATGGTGGACCACGGCGTGAGCTCGCATTTCGTGTTCATGACATTCACCGCCGCTTACGCCGCGACGTTCATCGCGTTCCAGATCAACTCCTGGCTCGGTGAGGGGGTGGAACGTCGCGATACGATCCTGGTGCTTTGCATCATATTCTCGATGGCCTGGGGCGTGGCGTACCTGTTCCCGTTGCCAATGATCATGGCGACCTGCGTCGTCATCGGCCGGATTTGCACAACGCTGGTGCTGTTCAACCTGTATAATTACACCGCCGTGTCGTTCCCTACCCGCATCCGATCCGTCGCCTTCGCCTGGACAGACGGACTTGGCCATCTCGGCGCCTGGGCCGGAGTGACTCTGACCGGTCCGCTCTACGTGCTCGGACCAAACCATCTGGGATGGTTGCTGTTCGTCATCGTCCCGGGCGCCTTGCTGCCCGCATTCCTCATCCGCGGCTTCGGCATGCGGCAGAGCCGGGCGGTGCTGGAGCAGGTGTCGACATAGTGGGGGTCCGCCCAGTACCAGGCAGCTTTCACGAAACCGTCATCCGGAGTTCAGGCCGCGCCAGATCGCCGCGGATTCGTGCCAGGTCTCACCACGAAGTTTCGCGATCGGGGACGGCGGCCCGCGGTGGTCCGGCTTTGCCCAGTACGCTGGCGGCGTGTATAGGCGCCGCCGTGGTTTCAATTCAGATCGGACGTTGACAACAGTGGTTCAACACGCACCGGCCTCCGCTGACGTACGGTTGATACAGGTCAGCCGCCGTTTCGGTGGTGTGGCGGCGTTGTCTGACGTGTCATTGCATGTCCCGTCAGGCAGCTTCACCGTGCTGCTCGGGCCGTCGGGCTGCGGCAAGACGACGTGCCTGCGCATCATTGCTGGATTGGAGACCTCAACCGAAGGGCGGGTGGAAATCGGTGGCCGCGATGTCACCAATCAGCCGCCGGCGGGAAGAGGTGTAGCGATGGTGTTTCAGTCTTACGCGCTGTTCCCGCATCTGACCGTCGCCGAAAACATCATGTTTGGCCTGAAGGCGCGCCGCGTCCCTCCGCCGGAGCGCGCGCGAAGACTGGGGCGGGCCGTGGAAATTCTCGGCATTGGTGCGCTGTTGCAACGTAAGCCAGCCCAGTTGTCGGGGGGGCAGCAACAGCGTGTGGCTCTGGGGCGGGCGATCGTTGCGGAGGCGCCAGTGTGTCTGATGGATGAACCGTTGTCGAACCTCGACGCGCAGTTGCGGGCAGATATGCGGCGGGAAATCCTGGCGCTGCAACGCCGGCTTGGTATCACCATGGTTTACGTCACGCACGATCAGACCGAGGCGATGGGCATGGCAGATCAGATTGTGCTGCTGCGAGACGGCCATATCGAACAGGACGCCCCGCCCGAGGTCGTCTACGCCCGGCCTGCCACCAGCTTTACCGCGAGCTTCATTGGCACACCGCCGATGAACCTGATTCCTCTTGAACGTCATGACTCGGGCATGGTGGTGCGGGGAACCGATGGACCGGTCATTGCCCCGTCGGTCGATCGTTCGATCACAGGAGGCATCCGGCCGGAGCATATGCGTCTCGCCGACGCCGGAATCCCGGCTGTCGTACAGCACGCGGAATATCTCGGTGCCGACACGGTGCTCGCGTGCTCGGCGGGCGACGCGACCTTATTGGTGCGCCTGCCCGGCCGGGTCGTGCCTCCGGAAGGCACGCCGGTTCATCTCGCCTTTGATGAGGCGGTGCATTTGTTCGATGCCACGACGGGACAGCGTATCGTGTCGCATGCCCAGCAATCGGAGTTCGTATAATGACGGTAACGAGTCGCCGGGCTGTGTTGGGTGGAGCGGCGACGCTGGCTTTACCGGGAGTGCTCCGCGCCGAGCCCGAAACCGAAATCAGCTTCTATTTTCCGGTCGCGGTCGGCGGCCCCATTACGAAGATCATCGATGGCTACGCGGCGGATTTCCAGCGGGAGAACTCCGGCATCAAAGTGACGCCGATTTACGCGGGGACCTATCAGGACACGCTGACCAAGGCGCAGACGGCGTTGAAGGCAGGCTCCGGGCCGCAAATGGCGGTGCTGTTGTCGACCGACGTGTTCACTTTGATCGACGACGATCTGATCGTGCCGATCGATTCTCTGGCCGGCGACGCGGCCGGCAAGGCGTGGCTTGGCGGGTTCTATCCGGCGTTCCTGAAGAATGGCGAGATCGGCGGCCATGTCTGGGGCGTACCGTTTCAACGCTCGACCATTGTGTTGTTCTGGAACAAGGATGCGTTCCGCGGCGCCGGTCTCGACCCGGAGCACCCTCCCGCCACCTGGCAGGAACACGCCGCGTTCGCCGCCAAACTGACCCAGACCAAGGATGGGCAGGTGGAACGCTGGGGCACGCAAATTCCCAGCACCGGCTTTCCCTATTGGCTGTTCCAGGCTCTGGCGACCGAGGCGGGAGGCACGCTCGCCAACGCCGCCGGCACCGTGACCGACTTCGCGAGCGCCGCGGGTGTCGAGGCGTTGCGTTATTGGATCGATCTCAGTACGAAATATCACGCACACCCGCCAGGAGTGGTCGAGTGGGGCACCACGCCGCGAGACTTTCTGGAGCAGAAAGCCGCGATGATCTGGACCACGACCGGCAATCTGTCGAACATCCGCGGCAACGCGAAATTTCCATTCGGCGTGGCGATGCTGCCGGCGGATAAGCGGCGAGGCAGTCCCACGGGTGGCGGCAATTTCTATCTTTTCAAATCGGCGAGCGAGCCTCAACGGCGGGCATGTCTGCGTTTCTTGCG
>Ga0182018_10003147_pt1 | contig 15235 bp, 11 predicted proteins | sample 812P2MmetaG_FD_120490 | JGI IMG/M metagenome (GOLD analysis project Ga0182018, IMG submission 120490) | Permafrost microbial communities from Stordalen Mire, Sweden - 812P2M metaG | ecosystem: Environmental > Terrestrial > Soil > Wetlands > Permafrost | place: Sweden: Stordalen | collected...
CGGTGGAGGCAGTCTACGGCAACAAGGACTATGTGATCGGCCAGGTCGGTAAGCCGGGCTCGTTCGTGATGAACCCCCGCATGAACGTGCTGCAGGCGCTCACAGTCGCGGGCGGCATGACCCCGTTCGCCGGACTCAACGACATCATCGTGCTACGCGGTACAGGTGCGGCGCAGCACGTGATTCCGTTTCATTACACTGAGGTCGTGAAGGGCCGCAATCTCAACCAGAACATACAACTCGAGGCCGGCGATGTTGTCGTTGTACCGTAGTTCGCCCATGCGGCATGCGCCCGCACTCGCCGTCGTCGGCGCGCTGCTTGCGCTCGGCCTCCTCGTTCAACCGGCACCCGCGCAGGAAGTGAATTTTGTCCCGTTCGGAAATGCCTCGGCTGAGTGGGACAGCAACCGCGTGTTGGAGCGCCCTCCCGCCAGCGCCGCAAGTTACGGCGGTCTCGTCGGCGCGGAGATACGCGATCTCACCCCGCGTTCCTATACGGACCTCGCGGCGCAGATCTTGTACACCAATATCCCGCAGCTTGGGTATAACTGGACCAGCGGCAGCGCCGCCCTCAAGTCTGACTTCAAGACGCTCGAGGCCGAGTACACGCTGCTCGCGGCGTATCGGCACGAGGACGACGTCTACACGGAGTTCGGTCACGCCGATTTCAACAATGATCTGACGCTGACCAGCCCCGATACCAATGCCACCGCCAACGTCAAGACCGGTATCACACGTGACAGCTACGAAGTGGATCCTGGCTTTGATTACAACTTCACGCCGCGGCTGGATCTGGACGGCGACTTCCGCTTAAGTTCCGTCAGATACAGCATTCAGACGCCGGGCCAGAACGTCGACTACACCAGCCCCTACGCCGGGTTGACTTTGAACTACGACACCAGCCCCCGATCTTCGATCGGAGTTGGGCCGTATTTCGCCCGTTACCAAGAGACCGGCGGGACGAATACGACCGACACCGATGGTGCGGCGTTCACTTACAACTACAAGACATCCGATGTGACGCGCATGTCGATCGTCGCGCGCGTAGAGCGCGACCACATCGACGTGCTCGACTTTCCGACGCAGTCCACCACGACCTGGGGAGTCGAATGGGTAGGAACGCACAAGTTCGAGGTCGGCAAGGCGACATTCAGCATTGGCAAGTTCCTGCAGCCGAGCAGCATCGGTGGACGGGTCGCGCTTGATCAATTTCGGGTCCAATACGATCGCCCGCTCAGTGAGCGACTTTCATTTGAAGGCGCGGTTCGCGTCACTCGCGCCGAGCTCGTCGGCTCTGCGCTCAACGCCGAGGTGCCCACCGAGGACCGCACGAATGCCGAGCTCAATCTGCGCTTTGATATCACGCGCACGTGGTACATCGCCGGCGGCTATATCTTTGCGCGCGCCCGAGATCTAGGCGAGGGGAACCTTGCCTACAGCAACGGTGCGATCATTACTGTCGGCTATCGGGGACTCGAACCGCCCCGTCCAGTGGGTCACTGATGAACGCCGCCGAAACCGGACGAACCCTCTCCGACTATCAGGGGTTGCTGCGCAGGCGTCGGCACTACCTGCTCACCATCATCCCCGCAAGCTTGTTGGTGGCCGTCTTTGTTGCATTCGTTCTGCCTCCCAAATATCGCGCCGGGGGCACGATCATGCTGGAGGACTCATCGCTTCCGCAGAATGTGGTCGCCACCCAAGTCACGCAGGAGGACGACAACGCGGAACGCGCGGCGCAGACTCTCGAGCTGCTGCGCCGCAAGGTCATGACCAAGGACAGCCTGCTTGAGGTCGTCAAGCAGGTCGACCCCTATCCGAATCTTCCGAACATGAGTCCGGCCCAAAAGGCCAATCAGATACTGGAGGACAGTTCCGTCGAGCGCGTCGATCCGCTCACGTTCCAGCCGCTTGAGCAATCGAAGGCGTTTTCCATTTATTACCTCAATTCGGATCCTGAGATTGCCGCTGCCGTGGACCAAAAGCTCGTTGATCTGTTTGTCACATTCAATCAGCGCACGCGTGCTGAGGCTTCACGGGCGGCCTTTCAGTTCCTGCAGGCACAGGCGAAGCAGCTCGAGCAGGAGATGGACGGCCAGGAGCGGCAACTCGCGCAATTCAAGGCCAAGTACGGCGATGCGCTGCCTGAGGCTGAGGGGCGCAACCTTGCAGGCGCCGACCGCGCACGACGCGACCTCGACACACTGCAGCACGACATTATTCAAGCCGAGCAACAGGAGTCTCAGTTTCAGCTTCAGCTAAGCAGCATTAGCCCCAGCCTCGTGGCTGCCGTCAGCGACTGGAGCAAGGAGCTTGCGAAAACCCGCGGCGAGCTTGCTGAAGCCGAACAGAAGTACACGCCGGAGCATCCTGACGTGAGACGCCTGCGGCGCGCGGTGGCAGACCTGCTCGCCAAGGGCGCCGGGGGAGGTTCGACGAGCGGTGCGGCGCCGGACAATCCGGACTACCTGGCCGTCCAGAGTCAGCTGACAGGCGTGCGGCGCCAAGTGAGCTCGTTGCGGGAACAGGAAGCTAAAGCGCGTGCTGATCTTGGCGTCTTCGAGAAGAATCTGTCGACCGCTCCGAATGTGGAGCGCGAGTACATCCAGATCTCCCGCGAGCACGATAATGCGACCAACAGCTACACCGATTTGCAGAACAAGATGAAGAATGCCGCGCTCGCGCAGACGCTCGAGACCGAGGCTCGCGGCGAGCGCTTTACGCTGCTGCGGTCGGCGGTGGCCCCGAGCAAGCCGTTCTTTCCGAATCGTCTGGGCATCATTCTCCTCGGCGCAGTCCTGGGCACCGGTATAGCCTTTGGGATTGCGGCGATGGCCGATGCCTCAGACCCAACCTTGCGGGGCAATGCTGACCTGCAGATGATCATGCAAACGAGCGCCATCGGCAGCATTCCGAAACTCTTGAATCCCTCCGATCTGCGTCGGCAGCGGCTGGCGTGGGGATCGGCAATAGCCGGATTCGCGGCAGCCGCGGTATTCGTCGCCGCAACGGTCCTCGCAAAGCTTTAAACCCTCTACGTGGACACCGTCCACACTTCCCCAACTGAGCACGCATGGTCATCGAAAGAGCACTTGAGAAGCTGAAACAGGCGCAGGCGCAGAAGGCAGGCCAGGCCTATGCGCCCGTCGCGTCCTCCGCGTCGGCGTCGTCCGCAGCGAGCCTGTCACGACGCCGCACCCGGGAGCGTGCCGATGCGCCAGCGCCGCGTAAGCTGGCGTTCCCGCAATTGCAAGTTTCCCCCAAGCTCGCGGAGGTGAATCGCGTTGCGTTGCCGGAGTCACGGCTTGCAGGCAACGCGCACGTCGGTGCTGCCTATCGCATGGTGCGAACACGGCTGCTGCACACGATGACTACGAACAACTGGACGACGCTCGCCATCACGAGCCCCGAGGCGGGGGAGGGCAAATCCCTCACCGCGCTCAACCTTGCCCTGAACGTCGCGCGCGATCGAACGACCAGCGTATTCCTTATCGATCTGGACATGCGCAACCCCAGCATCTGCAGGTATCTGGGAGTCCAGCCGCCCCAGGAGCTCACCGCCTTTTTCGCAAGCCAAGCGAGCCCGGCGGGCATGTTTTTCTCGATTGGCCCGGACAATCTCGCCATCGCGGGCAGCACCAGCACGACAGCGTTCGCCTCCGAGCTGCTCTCGGGGCGCCGCCTCGAAGATCTTATTGAATATATCAAGGGCGTCGCCGACAACCCGGTCGTGCTCATTGACCTGCCCCCGGTGTTGCTCACCGATGAGGCATTGCTGGTCGCGCCGCGAGTGGATGCCACGCTGCTCGTCGTTTCCGAAGGCAAGACGCGGCGCGATTGCCTGGTGCGTGCGAAGGCGCTGCTGGCTGATTTCACCTCCGCCGGCGTCATTCTGAATCGATCCAGCGAAAATCTCGGCGCACGCGGCTACGATTACGCCTACGGCTACGGGACGGCGAAGAGCTGACCGGAAGACACCGGGGCCGACTCGACGCGCGACACGCGGAAATCGTACCGATCCGGCAGCCCTGATGGCGCTCTATACCCCCGATAGGGCCCGCCGTTCGCTGTTCCATACCGTGACCTTTCGGGCGGTGGCCCAGGTTGCAACCGTGCTCGGCTACGTCGTGCTGGTGCGCGGTCTGCCGAAGCGCGACTTCGGTATATTCAGTCTTCTCTACGCCTTCATCCCGCTGATCAGCACCGTAGCCTCGCTCGGCCTGGAGCAGACTTTGCGCCGCTTCCAGCCCGAATTCTTAAGATCCGGACAGCCGGCGGCGGCCGCTTGGCTGGTGCGCGTCGTCGCGGTCGCGCGGCTCGGGATGAATCTCGTGGTGCTCGCCATCATCCTGCTCGCCTGGAACTTCGCGGCGCCGCTGTTCAAGCTCACGCCCTATCGGCCGGAATTTGTGCTCTTCAGCCTGCTCGTGCTGCTGCATTTCCAGCTCAACATACTGCAGCTCGCCCTGGCGTCCCACATGCTGCATCGATTCAGCGTGGGGTCAGCGAGCATCTTGTCGAGCACCAAGCTCTTGGCGTACCTCGCGCTTTTTGCACTCCACGCCATGACGCTCAGAAACGTCATCCTTGCGGATACGCTTGCCTACGCGCTCGCCTACGCCTGCATGCAGGCGGCCCATATTCGCTATTGCAGTCTGGCAAAGGGAACTGCGCCGTTCCGGCCGAGCCCGCCGGAACGGCGCCGGCTTTTCCGCTACGCCTTTTACAACAACTTCAATGATGCGGGGACGCTGATACTGTCCTCGCAAAGCGACAATTTCTTCATTGCGGCGTTTCTCGATCCGGTCGCCGTCGGCGCTTATTCCTTCTACGTACGCCTGAACGAAATGGCGAGTCAGCTGATCCCTACGCGCCTCTTCGATAATGTTGTGCAGCCCATGTTCTTCGCAATTCCACAGGATAAAGCCGCAACACGCATACCGCGCGACTTCTCCTTGCTGCTCAATGCGAATCTCTTGGTGCACTGGCCGATCCTGGCATTTGCGCTCGCCTATCACGCACAAATCGTCACCGTGATCTTCGGCGGCAAGTTCATTGAATATTCCTGGCTGCTGCCGTTGATTGCAGCGTTTGGAATGATCAACGTGATAGCGAATCCGGTGACGCTGGTCGCCGAATATGACGAGCGGCCCGGGATCATTCTGTTGAGCAAGGTCTTCGCCATCTACAACGTCGTTGCGTTATTGGCACTGCTGCCGTTCGCGGGTCTGTACGGAGCGGCCTTCGCGAGCGGTTCCGCGCAGGCGCTGAAAAACCTCTTCATATGGTGGCATGTGCGCCGGCGGGCCATCTGGAACAACGCGCGCGGTGCGTTGCTGAGCGGGGCGTTGCTGTGGGGCGCGGTCGTGGCGCTATGTTGCGTGCTCAACGCGCTGCTGGACATTCCAGCCCTCGTGCAGCTCATCATGGGGGCCGTGATCTGCGGCGCAGCGGCACTACTGTATCTGCGCACCCCTGCGATTTCCGCGACCGACCGTGCTCTCCTGGCTTCCGTCCTGGGAGGCAGAGAGGCCGGCATACTGCGGCGTCTGGGGCTGCACATGCCGGTCGTTAAGTGATGGCGCAGCAGGCGCAGCAGATCGCCCCGCGGAAGCTCTTCCGCATGCTCGGCGTCTCCTCCGACAAATACCCGCCGCAACGCGTCGACGTCGCGGTGCTGTTCGGCGAGGAATTGGCGGGTCGCGGGCACCGCATTGACTGGATACTGCAGAGTGAAAAAGCGTGCGCGCGTAGCTATGTCGCACGCTGGGGCGGCGGCCGCGTTTGGGTGGGGGCAACGGATCTGGGTACGTCGTTGCTGCGGCGCGTCCGCAAGCACTGCTTAGGAATCATGCACGACACGAAGTTGTTCTCGCTTGCGCGCGGCGAGAACTACGATCTCGTTGTTGCCAAAGACAAATTCATCGCTGCTATTTTCGCCATGATCGCGGCGCGGCTGTCCGGCAAGCGATTTGTTTATTGGCTGTCCTATCCGTTTCCCGAGGCCTCGCTGCTCGGAGCTCGCGATGGCACGGCGCGTTACCCGATTCTCTATTGGGTTCGCGGGATCTGCTTCAGCGTGATGCTGTATCGGATCCTGCTGCCGGCGGCGGATCACATCTTTGTGCAAAGCGAAGAGATGCGCCGCAACGTGATCGCCAAGGGCGCGTGGGCGTCCAAGACGACCGCGGTGCCCATGGGCGTACGTGTCGAGAGCTTTGCGCACCTGTCCTCTGTCGAGCGCCGGATGATCCCCGCGGGGGAGCGCTGCTTCTTGTATCTCGGAGCCTTGGACAATGTGCGGCGGCTCGGCTTCATCATCCGCGTGCTTGGCGAAGTCAGAAAAGAGCTGCCGGACGTGAGGCTATATCTGGTTGGCAGCGCAGATGATCCCAGCGATGAACAGGACCTGCTTGACGAGGCACAGCGCCTCGGCGTGCTTGCGGCGGTGACGCTGGTTGGCCAGCTCCCCCAGAGCGAAGCGCTGCGCTACGTTGCGGAGGCCGACGTGTGCGTATCGCCAATTGTGCCGACGCCTATTCTCAATGCGGGCTCGCCGACAAAGCTCATCGAGTACATGGCCATGGGCAAGGCGGTAGTCGCCAACGACCACCCTGAACAACGCCTCGTGATTGAAGAGAGCGGCGCTGGCTATTGTGTGCCCTATGAGGAAAAAGCGTTCGCTGCAGCTGTTGTTGCGCTGCTGCGTGCGCCCGAGCTTGCGCGGGCGATGGGGGAGCGCGGGCGAGTGTATGCAGCCGAACACCGCGGCTACGGAATCATCGCGGATCTCGTGGAGCGTGAGCTCCTGCAGGTCGCGCAGCGTTAGAACGGCTTTCTTGGCTGAGCGGAGCCCGGTCACGACGTTCAACACGCCAAAGACCGCGCCATCCTGGGGCGATCAGGATCGGCTCTTGAGCGGGGCCTCGGGGCGTCGGTCGGGTGAAATCAGCTGCGCAGGGTCGGCATCTATCAGTTGAATCAGCCTTTGAACGTTCTGCATGGAGTGCGCCCGCCCGGCATAGCGGCGCGCCCGCGAGGTGTAGCTGCCGCGCAGGGCCGGATCCGCGATCAGCCGCCTGACGGCGCGCGCCAGCTCATCCTCCGAGCCGGCATGGATTCCTACGCCCTCGCGATCGAACACGCCGTCCGGATTGACATGCAAACTGACGACGGCTGCGTCACGCATCCATGCCTGAATGAAGGTGTTCGCAAATCCTTCGAACAGACTCGTGTTCACGTAAATGTGCGCATGCGCCAGGAGCTCGTTGACCTCGTCCTGGCTTCTCTCGCCCAGGTACTCGAGATTGGGAGTCGATCGGATGGAGGCCATCAATGCCTCGCTCCACTCTTGGTCGCCGGACCCCGTTGAGGCGGCTCCCACCATGACAAAGCGAACTTCGCTGACATCACGGAGCTGCGCCGCCAGTCGCACGAAAGCCTCCGGTTGCTTAAGAGGCTTGAAATTAGCGATCCAAATGATCGAGATCCGTTCAGCTTTGTCGATGAGCTCTTTTGGCTGCGGATGAAAGTTGGGAATGACGGCATCGGCGCTGCGCGCGTAAGTTTTCTGCAGTAGCTCCGCCTGATACTGCGTCTGCACCACGATCTGACCGGCGTGGCGAATGGCGTATTCGATACTGCGCTTCTCCAAAAGCGGTCGCAGGGGATTTCGACCTGCCACTAGACCGCGGTGAGTGAGGTCGGAGTCACTCGCGACATGCCAGATCATGCGCGCACCGCGGCGGCGCGCATACCATGCGCAGATGCCGGTGTAACCACAGGCAACCCGCTGGTAGATGACATGCGGGGCGATGCGCCGTAAGGCTCGATACAGGGGTATCGCGTCCATGGTGTAACCGAGTCGCGGCATCTCATCACCGCGCCCTATCTTGACGACACGATAAGCAGTAGGTCGCGGCGCCGCCGCTGTATGGCGCACCAGCAAAGAGATCTCGTGGGAATTCAACTGCAGGAGTGCCTCTATGAGGCATTGGATTTGGTATTCCGCGCCGCCTCCGTATTGCTGCGGCGTGACGATGCAGACGCGCATTTTTTCGGAAGTCATGGATTCAGCACGAGCACGTCGATGCCGCCATCAACAGAGGACCACGCCCGCCGCGCGGACCAGCCGTGCATTTTCGCCTCGGTCAGAACCGTGGGTGTTTGGTCCGGATAAATGATAAGAAACAGCCGGTGGCCAGGGGCGCGTTTGGCGCTGAGCGCATCCATCGTGTACAGCAGCGGCCGCTGTGTCCATCGATCCTCGTTACCGTCGCGACATACGTAGGTCTCGTAACGCGGATCTCCCGTGTCCAGGAAGAAAAAGTCCGTCTGGTGATAGTACTGATCGATGCTGGGAATACTGTTTATCACGAGGTCGCCGTCATGCACATTCGCGGTGAGCCATTGTGCGGCGCCGCGCGTATCGCTGCGCTGATAGTAGTGATCGCCGACTGAGGGAGCCATGCCGATTCGAAACATGACGGCGGCGCTGTCGACGTGGGCCAGATGCTGCGGCTGGAAATCCTCCGACAGCGCGAAAAGACCCAGGCTCGCAAGACTCGTGGCGAGGAGCGCCTTACGGCGGTCGGCAAGCCACGCTTCGCTCCACGTAGCCAAGGCCGCGATGCTGAGCGTGAGGGCCAGCGGATAAAGAAAGAACGTATATCGAGTTTCAACGCGGTCGGTCGGAATGGCGCCGACGGCCAGTAGCAGAATGACCAGTGCGATGAGCAACACGCTCGTGACGGTGAGCGAGTCGCGGCGAGCGATCGTCCGAATGATGAGGCTCAAAAGGGCGACAAGGATCCCGATTCCCAACAGCGGCAACACGCGGCCCCACGGTCGTACGGCCTCTTCGAGAACATTCGGCAATCCCAGCATGTGCTGGGCGATGGCCAACAGCTGGTTGGGAATCGTTGCTGCGGCGACAAGATCGGCGCTCCAGACACCCGAGAATGCGCAGAACATCAGCCAAAATGCGAGGCTTGCCAGGATCGCCAGCCAAAAAAGACGTGCGGCCGGAACCGTAAGCTCACGCCGATCAACGAGTCCAAGGAGCAGCAGCAGAAGCAAAGTCGCGGCGGCCGCAAGAAACTGGTGCAGCATGGCGCTCAATAGCGCAATGGCGAGCCCGCAGGCGGCGAGCCAGCGGCCACGCAAGGACCAAATCCATCGCAAACTGCCGGCGGCAATCGCGAGCGGTAGAAGCGAGAGGCCGAACCACCCCCAGCCGTTATGCCAGGTCACCAAGAAGCTGGAAAGCCCGAGCGCTCCGGGCTCGGCATCGCTGGGGCCCGCCACCTGCAGGGGAGCCGTTGCGAATCCACGCAGATCGCGGGTCGCCAGAACCAGCAAGCACAGCAGCAAGAGCATGCCGGCAAGATAAAGCCAATCAGGACGGCGCAATCTGCCGTTCCTGTGGTGGATAAACGGCGGCAGCAGATTGATGAGGCCGATGAATACCCCGCCTTCCCAGGTCAGGACTCCGAGTACGGACAGTGCAACCATGGCTCCCAGTGCCCTGCGGTTGCGATCCAGCGTATAGCGCAGGAAAAACACCAGATACCAGGCGAAGACCGCTTGAAACGGCGCATACATGCGTCCGAATCGCGCCATCTCGATCTCCCAGATCGATACCGCAAGAACGATCACTACCAGCAGACCCACAGCCCGTCCATGGACGCGACGCCCCACCAGATAAGCGGCCGGCAGGACGAGCAAGCTGCATATCGCAGCCACCAGACGGCCGGCAAACTCAGCGGGTAATCCCCACAATCGCAACAGCGCTACTACGTACTGAAAGAGAACGCCGCGGGTGTAATAGCCGCCGCAGGGAAATTGCGGCAGGCCCGTGCGCAGCACGTTATCTATGGACCGGGATATATAAAATTCATCGACGCCCAGCGGGCCCGTACCGATGCCCTTGAAGCGGCCGTAGATGCCAGCCACCAGTGCAGCCGCCGTAACAATCCCCAATGCCCACGCAGCTGGCTGCAGCAGCCTGCGCATCAGCTTCTCGCGGCGCCGCGTTGATAGCGCGCCGGTGTGGCCGCGAGCATTGCCGGCGCTGCCGCCGATTCCAGGTGCTGTTCTGTGCGCGCAGCGAACGCCAGACGCATGCGCCGGGCCGCAATCAGTCCGGAGAAATACCAAAATAAATAAGACAATGACTCATATATATGCATCGCCTTGTAGGGGGTTGCGACCACCATCAGGACGGTAACTCCGGCCCAGCCGATCGCTAGCCATCCTGTGAGGCTGTCATCTGAGCGCGCGACAACCACCGAGTCGCGAAAGATCAACCAATAGAGCACAAACACGAGGCCAGTGCCGAATAGTCCGGTCTCCAAAAGAAAAACGCTGAATGACGACACCAGAAATCCCGCGTACAGGGGGTAATAGGCGCCGATAAATTGCGGCCCGAGGCTAGAATGTGACGCGTTGCCAATACCTAAGCCGAATGCGAGCTGCACAGGATCATTGGACAGTCGCTTCAGAGGCACAAGGATAGCGTCGATCCGACCTGTTTCGCGCTGAGCACCTACGCCCGCGTGGGTGTCGAGATACTGATCAACCTTCTTTTCGCTTGTGAAGAACTGTTCAATGCCGGTGTAGTAGGGATTGTTGCGCTCCATGTAGTCGTAGACCGGGATGAAGCCCACCAGGAAAACGACAAAGAGCGCGATGGTAAGCACGAACATACGCAGGCGCTTCGCCCGTGGGGCGCCCACCAGCACGACGGTTAAGAGTGCCACGGGCAACAGTATCAGCGTGCCCTTCGTCTCGTTAATCGTGGTCGCAGCGAGCAAATAAAAGAACAAGAGGAAGTACGTGAACTTCGATACGCGTTGTCGCAGGAACAGTCCAGTGAGTACGCAAACGGCACAGATGAGGAAGATCGACAATACTGAAGAATCCAGCAATGTGCCAATCACACTATCGCCGCTGAATCTGTCCGTGCGGATCACGAGCAAGCGCTGATACCAGGCGATGGGCAATTGTATGATGCCGACCAGCAACAAGAGCCGTAACTGCTGCCGGATTTGCCAGTCCTTGAAATCGTAGACCGCGGGTAGAAAGAATATCGGGATCGCGCGCATGTAATAGCGAATCCCGGCGAATATCGGGCCGGGTGCAACGTCATTCGCGACGACCCCGCAAAGCATGACGAGTAAAATGGCTCCGAAGGCAAACCAGTAAGCAGTGCGCACATTGCGAAAGCGCTGCCGCGCCCCGACGCTCACCACATACAGCACGGTCAGTGCCGAGAGAGCCTCGGGTATGAACTGGCAGGGCTTGGGCAATATGTGACTGGCGGTGAGCTGATCAATCACCGACACGGCAATGATCATTGCCAGAACTAGATAATGCATACGGCGTCCAGTGCAGTACAACTGATCGGGAAAAAGGGCGACCGCACTATGCTACAAGCCGCAGCGGGCGGCGGCGGTTCTTTGCATGGGCAGGTGGCCGCGCGCGCACTAGACAAAGCGCGGGAACGGCGTGCACCGGTTTCGGGTAAGTACGCGCGCGCAGCAGAGAGACGCTTGCCAGCGCTGCGAATCGAGCGGCGAGCGCATGCGGCGAAGCACAGGGCCTGGGTGAGGGAAGTGCGCGACTTGCCGGCGCTGCTTGCGTAATTGGCCATCGCGTCGTGGCGAATTGTCGCTCCAGTGCGTATCAGCGCAGCGCAGCCGTCCCGACGCGGGCCTCGCGCGACGCCTGCTGAGGGGCAGCTTCGGGGTATTGAATGATCTCCGCGGCCTGATAGTCCTTCATGTGGCGCGCATGAGTGAAGATGATGAGCTCCGCCAGCAATCCGAGCGCAAAGAGCTGCAGGCCCAGAACCACGAGCAGCGAAGACAGCAACAGCGCGGGGCGATCGGCCAGACTTTGATTGAACACCAACCTGTCAAAGACGAGATACAACACAACAAGGACGCCCAGCCCGCACATGCTCGCGCCAATCATGCCAAAGAACCGCAGCGGCTTTTTGGTGAAGCGCACGAGAAAGAATACAGTGAAGACATCGAGCACGAGGTGAGCGTATTCGCGCGGTCGATAGACGCCGTCGAAGCGGTCACGCTCGGACTGCCGCAGCTCGACCTCCGTGACGCGAAATCCCTGACGATCCGCCAGGACCGCCAACAGCCGGTGCTGATCGCCGTACAGGGAAAGCTCTTCGAGCACGCGCCGCTTCATGGCGCGCGCGCCGCAGCCGAGATCGTGCAGCCGCATCCCGGTCACGCCGGCGACCATGCCGTGGAACATCGCGCGACGCATCCTCTCCAGGGCGCCCCCGGAGCGTGGCCAGCGCCAGCCGATGGCGACGTCCGCAGAATCCAGCGGCGCGATGAGCTTGGCTACATCGCGGCCGTCGATTTGATGGTAGGCCGGCAAAGTGACGATCAGCCCTCCGGAGGAGCGCTCCAGCCCAGCCATGAGCGCGGTCGACTCGCCAAACGGCCGGCTGAGGGAAATGATGATGATGTTGCTCGCACCTTCGTCGATCAGTTGTTCGAGTTCGCTCATCACCTGCGGATGCGGCCCATCAAGCACGAAGACGAACTCGTGCGCCAAGTGAGCCGGCTCCAATCCCGCTTGGTATTCGGTGTAGAGTTCGCGCACGTCTGCGTAGCGCTTCCCCACAGGGATGATGACCGATAGTTGGATTCTTGGATCTCGTTCGCTCATGGCGCTTCGATCCCAATGGCCGCGCCGCGCCTGCCGACGCGCTGCGTGAGGCGCGCGAAATCGTGCTCGCGCATGTCGCTCAAATTGTAGACGAGCTCGCCGAGTGCGCCACTGCATAGCAGAATAAATGCCGACGTGAGGAAGATCACGCCGGAGCCGGCAATGGGCAGCGAGGTGGCAGAGTTGTGCAAGAGTGATGCGGTCAGTGCGTAGCCGAGCACGCTCATGCCAGCGATCAGCAGCGGCAGCGCCAGGAGCCCGAACCACAGGAGCGGCCGAGCGGCAAACGAGGCGAGCGTCTTGATGACCATCAAGTCGAGCAGGACCTTGTAGATTCGGGACAGGCCATACTTGGATGCTCCAAAACGACGCGCATGGTGCCTGACCTTGACCTCGGCAATTCTGGTGCCGGCGATCGAAGCCATCGCCGGAATGAAGCGATGCATCTCCGAATACAGCGGAATGTTCTTGATTACCGATGCACGGTAGGCTTTGAGCGAACAGCCGTTGTCCTTGATCGAAATTCCCGTCACCTTGCCGATCAGCCAGTTTGCGATGATTGAAGGAATCTTACGGGACACGAGTTTGTCCTGCCGCTGATGGCGCCAGCCGACTACAACGTCGTATCCGGCCTCGATCTTGCGCAAAAATTCCTCGATGTCGGCCGGGTCATTCTGCAGGTCGCCGTCCATGGTGACGAGCACCTCGCCCGTGGCGTATTCGATCCCCGCCGCCATCGCTGCAGTCTGTCCATAATTGCGGCGGAACTTGACCACCCGGATGCGCGGATCCGTGCGTGCCAGCTCCACGGCACGCGCCAGCGTTGCGTCCTTGCTGCCGTCGTCGACGAAGACCATTTCGAACGGAATCTGCAAAGGAGCCACGGCGCTGACAATGGCGGCGTGCATGGGTCCAATGCTGTCCTGCTCGTTAAAGAAGGGAACGATGACCGAGAGCTTAATCGGGGTGCGCAAGCGCTTGTTCTCCTTGGCTGTTTATCATAAAGCTCTGTTGGCTGGGGATACTTCGAATGTATCACAGAAGCGCATTGCGTCCGGCCATTAGGCCCGGATCAGCGTGCTAGACTTCGGGCCGCCGAAGCGGATAAATCCGGGTGGCTGGGGTACTTGCAGACGTAGCGAAGTACCGGAGTCTTCATGACGCAAACGCGGATTGCCACAGATCTAAGCATAGTCATACCCACGCTCGGCAGAGCCTGTCTGAGGCAGAGTGTGCGGGCGATTGCGACCGGGTCCATGCAGCCGGGCGCGATCGTGCTCTCCCATCAGGGGCCCGTGGGCTCCATGGATGCCATGCTCCGGGAATTTGCTCAATATGGCGTGCCCGTGCAGTACCTGCGCTCGGACCAGGTCGGCAAGGCCACCGGGCAAAATTCCGGCATCCGCGCCGTCACGTCCAAGTTCTTCGGCACGACGGACGACGATTGCATTGTCGATGCTCGCTGGGTCGAGGAGCTCGCCCTCGCCCTCGCTCAGTATCCTGGGGATATCATCACCGGCCGCGTTCTGGCGAGCGCGGCCGGCGCGCCGTCGGTCACCACATTTGACACGCCGCGCGTCTACCGACGATTTCCCCTGGAAGGCGGTCATTTCACCGGCGGCAATTTCGCAGCATCACTCGCGGTGTTCAACGACGTAGGTCCCTTTGACGAGACGCCATTGTTACGCTTCTGTGAAGATATCGAGTGGTCGCATCGTGCGATGGCCAAAGGCTATGCGATCCGGTATCTACCGCAAGTCACCATCACCCATCTTCACTGGCGCGACGAGGGCGATATCGCTCAGGTCTACTCCCAATATGCGCGTTCGCAGGGCGGATGGATCGGCCGGCGCTTGCGCGCCGGGGACTTATGGTTCGTTACGCTCCTGCTCTTCGAGCTTGCCCGCGGCAGCAAACGCTGGTTGCTCGGAGCCTTGCGGCGTGACCCGCTGCGCAAAGTCAACGGCCGCGCTTTCGTCATCGACCTCCTAAGAGGCGTCGGTGCCGGATGCAAGGGCCAGTGAGCCGCGGGACTGGCGCAGCAGGCATGCAACTATTCTGGGCCCGCCACGTCCAAATCAACCTTGACGAGGTTGAAGGAATCCATCGCCGTGCCGGCCGGGGGAAATAAAGCCCCTGCGGGTGCGGTTCCGCTCGATGAGTAGGTCGCCCAGAGCGTGTGCCCAGTGGAGCTCGACCAGGCATTGACGATGTGGACACCGAGGGACTCGCCCGCGGCGGTGCCGAGATTGGCCCACCCGCCGCTGCCGGTTGCCGCGTCGATATTATTGTAGGCAATCACGGCCCAGGGGCCCCACGGCTCGGGCGCCTCATAGAAAGAAGTCTGCGCCGCGTAGCCGCCCTGCGCGACGGCGATGTAGCGCTTGAGCGCCGGGACGTACACGGCTTCTTCAAGGGGTGACGCCATCGTGCAGACCTTGTCGCAACCCGCCTCGTCAACATTGCGGTCGATGAAGATCGGCTGCATCTGGTCGGTATCTGAACTCCAAATGGGAGCGCCTGTGCTGTCCAATCC
>Ga0182018_10003148_pt1 | contig 15224 bp, 12 predicted proteins | sample 812P2MmetaG_FD_120490 | JGI IMG/M metagenome (GOLD analysis project Ga0182018, IMG submission 120490) | Permafrost microbial communities from Stordalen Mire, Sweden - 812P2M metaG | ecosystem: Environmental > Terrestrial > Soil > Wetlands > Permafrost | place: Sweden: Stordalen | collected...
GGTGGGCGGGTCAATTTGCATTGCGCGGGCAGAAACCTTGCGCGCCCCGCGATCTTTCGCTTGCTCAAATGACGGATCACACCTTGACAAAGATTCTCTTGCGGTAGAGCACACACACCGGAATAAAACAGACCGCGGTGATTGACATCGAATAGGCAAACGCGGCCCATCCCGGATTGGGTATATGAGCAAAGATCGGTGCCGATAGAAAAGCCAGCAATGACCTGGGGCGACCGTTAACATGGATTGTGATTTCGTCGAGCACCGTGGGCAGCAGTTCGCTCACCATGTACGCAACAATCGCATTCGACCCGAACACCAGCCACGGCCAAATCCATCCCTTGCTCCGTCCCTTGAACCATCCCTTCTGTTCCACCGCCCAGTACGCCAGTGTCAGCAACGCCATCGACCATCCTGCCGCCACCAGCACATAGGAGCTCGTCCAAAGTTTCTTGTTCAGCGGGAACCATACTGACCACAAGTATCCCGTCGCCAACAGCGCTACACAAGCTGTCGCCAGTGCCCTGGTCTTGGTTGCAACTGCTTTGCTTCCCCGTAACCACATCCCGGCAAGCAGCCCCAACAGCGCCGTCGCCACAGCTGGAAGATCGCTGAGCAATCCTTCAGGGTCGCGCAAATTATGGGTCGTCCAGTTCTCATAGAGGTGCCCGGGCATCAGATGGCGATCAAGCCATGCCACCAGGTTCAGATCCGGATCCAGGAATGGGACATCGCGCCCTGGCATTCCCGCGCCTGGCACCGGAACCCACCGCAAAAGAATCCAATAGCCCACCAGCGCCGCCACGATCACAGCAACTTTCGTGTTCACCCGCTTGTCCCATAAATAGAAAAGCCCCACCACCAGGTAGCAGATGGCAATCCGCTGCAACACCCCATAAAACCGCAAGTGGTCAAGCACGAAAAACGGAAACCCGTTCACCACAATCCCCAGCAGGATAAGAATTACAGTCCGTCGCACGGTGTGACCTGCCAGCTGGCTCCGTGTTGCTCCCCGCGCAAGCCGCACATCAAAAGCAAACACGATCGAAGCGCCGACCACAAATAGAAACGTGGGAAATACGAGATCAGTCGGCGTCAACCCATTCCAATTGGCGTGGTTCATAAAGCCCCACGAGCCGCGCCCTCCGTTGTTGTTCACCATGATCATGAACGCGATGGTGATGCCACGCACCGCGTCCAACGAAAGCAGCCGCTGAACGGGTGTAGGGGCAAGAGCTGGGTTGGTCATATCGATCCGATTCTCCGATTGCAGCGTCGCCCATACGCTACGCGATCAAGGCCTTGGTCGCCAAGCCCGCAGTCTTCCTGTCGCTCGTGCCTCGTAACTGTTACACTCCCCCTTCAGGGAAATTCGAGCAAGACCTCACATGCTCGCTTGGAGGCAATCCATGCCGGACTCGCAGCCCCCCGCCTTTCAACCTTTCATCTCGCCCAACGAGAAGCCGCCAGAGTTCACATTTCGCGCCATTCTTCTCGGTTCCATCTTCGGCATCATCTTCGGCGCAGTCACAGTATATGTAGGCCTGCGGGCCGGCCTTACCGTGGCCGCCTCCATTCCCATCGCGGTGCTCTCCATCAGCATTCTTCGCGCCTTCGGCCGCGCTTCCATTCTCGAAAACAACATCGTGCAAACCACCGGCAACGCCGGCCAATCCATCGCCTCGGGCGTCATCTTCACCCTGCCCGCGCTGGTCTTCCTTGGCTTCGATCTCGAGTACTCCCGCATCTTCATGCTGGCGCTGATCGGCGGCTGGCTCGGCGTCCTCTTCATGATTCCCCTCCGCCGCCAGCTCATCGTGCAGGAGCATGGCGCCCTGCCTTACCCTGAGGGCACTGCCTGCGCCGACGTGCTCATTGCTGGCGAGCGCGGAGGCTCACTCGCCAGCCGCGTCTTCCTCGGCCTCGGCCTCGGCGGTCTCTACACCCTCTTCCAAAACAAGAACCTCTTTAAAGCGTGGCCCGGCTCGCCCGAGTTCCAACCCGACTTTGGCCCCCAACACGTCCTCAAGGGCGCATCCATCAATGCTGACGCCACTTCGGAATACCTGGGCGTCGGCTACATCATCGGTCCCAAGGTCGCCGGAGTCATCTTTGCCGGCGGCGTCTTTTCCTGGCTCGTCATCATGCCCCTCATCTACTTCTTTGGCAAGGAACTGGGCCACTCCGTCTATCCAGGCCAGGTTCCCATCGCCCAGATGAGTCCCGGCGATCTTTGGTCCACTTACATCAAGCCCATGGGCGCGGGCGCGGTGGCTGCCGCAGGTCTCATTACCTTGCTCAAGACCCTGCCCACCATTTACAGTGCTCTCGCCTCGGGATTGAAGACCATGCGTCCCGGCACCGCAGGCGCGCAGGCCAAGCCGATTCGCACTGAAGACGACCTGTCCATGGGAGTCGTCATCGTCGGTTCACTCCTCATCGTCGCCTTCATGTTCATTTTCCTTGAATTCAAACCCGTGCCCGGAGCCTTTGTAGGATGGGCCGCCAACCTCGCCGCGTCTCTGCTCGTCATCGTCTTCGGATTTCTCTTCGTCACCGTCAGCTCGCGCATCGTCGGCCTCGTCGGCTCATCAGCCAGTCCGGTCTCCGGCATGACCATCGCGACCCTCATGGCCACCGCCGCCATCTTCCTTGTCCAAGGCTGGACCGCCCCCGCCTTCGGCGCGCTCGCAATCACCATAGGTGGTGTGGTCTGCATCGCTGCATCCAACTCCGGTGACACATCGCAGGACCTCAAGACCGGCTACATCATCGGCGCAACGCCGCGGCTTCAGCAGATCGCCCTCATGATCGGCGTGGTCGTCTCCACGGTCGTCATCGGTTTCACGCTCAACCTCATGAACACCGGCCTGCAGGAATTCCACGCGGCCTCGCAGCCCTGGAATATCAACGCCTCTCATGCCGGCGTCGCCATCCAGTCCGACCTGACCAAGCTCCCCGCACAAATTCGAGTTGTCTCCGGCGACAACTCCAGTTCGGTCCACACGAGATCCGAATACACCATCCTCAACGCCATTGGCTCAACCGAGCTGCAGGACGGCAAGTATCTCTACTCACCGGCCACGGCCCGCATTGAGGTTCATTGGATTCAGGGAATTGGCAGCGCCAGCGCACCAGCGCCGCAGGCCAAGCTCATGGCCACCGTCATCAACGGCATCCTGAGCCGCAAGCTTCCCTGGGGACTGGTGCTACTCGGCGTCTTCCTCATCATCGCCGTCGAGCTGCTCGGCATTCGCTCTCTCACATTTGCCGTCGGCGCTTACCTGCCCATCGGCACCACTCTACCCATCTTCGTCGGCGGCGTTGTTCGCTGGCTCGTCGACCAGGCCGTGAAAAAGTCCGGCGGCGAAGCTGCCGACGCCGACAGCGAAATCTCTCCGGGCTCCCTCTTCGCTTCCGGCCTCATCGCCGCGGGCGGCATCGTTGGCCTCTGCGGTGTAGCGCTGAAGGCCGTTGAAGCAACCTACTACGACAACCGCGACCTCCTCAACCTGCCCCCTACAATTCTGGACAACAACTACGTCTCAGTAGCCTCCTTCGCCGCGCTGGCATTCTCGCTGTATTACTTTGCGAGGAAGCCGCTGAAGAAATGAGAAGCAAATTAACGAGTGGAGACGCCAAGCGGCAACGCGGAAGGGGGAAAAGTTGAAAGGCGGGTTTTGGAGCCCTGTCGGGAAAGCTGCTCTAAGAGATGCTTTTGATTCACTCGATAAAGGCAAACGCTTCGTCTCTGAAGGCCAAGACTGGCTTGAAAGGGAGCTGTTCTAGTCAGAAGCTTGGTTTCCCTGTTCTTCGATCTCTTTGAACAGTGAATTACGCCACCACCTTCAAACGCACTCCTTCATGCTCCTGCAAGCTAGCGATGATAGAGAACAGATTGGCAGCCGCCTTCTACCTCAGATACGGCTTTGCCCCGATCCTGGAGACATTGAGACCCGATACGGGTCAACGACTCTTTCTGCCCATGAAAACCCTCCAGCAGATGTATTGAACACCTTGCCTCTGGAATTGCTTTGCTAAATCCATGACCTGCTGAACCGCCGCGCTTAGAATTCCATTTGGAGAGATAAAACCCCCATGAACCTCACCGGCAACACCATCCTCATCACCGGCGGCAGCAGCGGCATCGGCCGCGGACTCGCCGAGGAGTTCCACAAACTCGGCAACCAGGTCATCATCGCCGGCCGCCGCAAGCAGGCGCTCGACGACACCACCGCCGCCAACCCCGGCATGAAATCCCTGACCCTCGACATTGAGAACCCAGACGCCATCCGCGCATTTGCCGTCCAGGTATCTGCGGAGTTTCCAAACCTCAACGTCCTCGTCAACAACGCCGGCATCATGCGCGCTGAAAAGCTGCTTGCCTCAAACGATCCGGCCCAAAACTATCTGCCCGACGCTGAAGCCATCGTCGCCACCAATCTCCTGGGCCCCATCCGACTCATTGCCGCTCTGCTGCCCCAACTGCAAAAGCGACCCCACTCCGCCATCATGAATGTCTCCTCCGGCCTCGCCTTCCTGCCTCTCACTCTGACTCCAACGTATTGCGCCACCAAGGCGGCCATCCACTCGTACACGCTCTCGTTGCGCTACCAGCTCAAGGCAACCAGCACTGAGGTTCTCGAGCTCGTCCCTCCATACGTCGCCACCGATCTCATGAGCGGTGCCTCCGATCCCCGCGCCATGCCGCTCAACCAGTTCATCGCCGAGGTGATGGCGATTCTGAAGACTCAGCCCACCCCGCCCGAAATCTGCGTGGAAAATGTAAAGCGTCTGCGCTTCGCTGCGGAGAGCGGCAAGTTCGACGCGATATTTGAGGGCCTCAACGCAGCGATGGCCGATGTCCACTAGATGAATTGCGTCCCGCGCCTCAGTCTTGAGACCTGGGATGCGAGCCCGGCCCGGATGACACAATCAAGATTCCCAGCAAGGAGCAAATCAAAGAAATGCACAAAACCGACGACGATCTTGCTCAACAGTTTGCCAGCGACAATTACGCCGGAATTTGCCCCGAGGCATGGGCTGCCATGGAAGCGGCAAACCACGGCAGCACCTCTGCCTACGGCGACGATCCGTGGACGGCGCGTGCCGCCAATGCATTTCGAGAGTTGTTTGAAACCAACCTCGAGCTGTTCTTCGTCTTCAACGGCACCGCCGCCAACTCGCTGGCCCTCGCGTCGCTCTGCCAGTCGTATCACGGTGTCATCTGCGTTGATCAGGCCCACGTCGAGACGGACGAGTGCGGCGCTCCCGAATTCTTCTCCAACGGATCGAAGCTGCTGGTCGCCCGCTCTGAGGATGGAATGCTCACGCCCGCTGCCATTCACGAAATCGCCACCAAGCGCGTGGACATTCACTATCCCAAGCCGCGCGTCGTCACCATCACCCAATCCACTGAGACCGGTCGCGTCTACAGCGTTGAAGAAGTGCAGGCCATCTCATCGGCATGCAAGGCCCGTGGGCTCTCGCTGCATATGGACGGCGCCCGCTTCGCCAACGCGTGCGCCCAGCTTGGCCGCACCCCGGCGGAACTCAGCTGGAAAAGCGGCGTGGATGTTCTCTGCTTTGGCGGAACAAAAAATGGAATGGCTGTAGGTGAGGCAGTCTTGTTTTTCGATCCCGCGCTGGCCGTCGATTTTGATTACCGCTGCAAGCAGGCCGGGCAGCTCGCGTCGAAGATGCGCTTCCTCGCCGCGCCGTGGGTCGGGATGCTTGAGACCGGTGCCTGGCTCAAGAATGCCACGCACGCGAATCGCTGTGCAACCCACTTTGCAAACCAGATTGCGGGCGTCCCCAACGTGTCCATCGCTTCGCCGGTCGATGCCAACACCGTCTTCCTCATAACGTCGGACGAGATTCTCAGCCGATTGCGCGCCCGCGGTTGGAAGTTCTACACCTTCATCGGCGGCGCGGCACGCATCATGTTTGCATGGGACACGGATTTGAAACGCGTGGAAGCTCTGGCCCGCGACCTCCGCGAGTGCGCCAGCGCGTAATTCTCTAGCTTCCCGCCTCCCCGCTCCGCTTGCGAAACACCACCGTCAGTTCCCGACGCCAATGCTCCGTCAAGCAAATAAGCTCCCACTCCACTTGCGGCGAAAAGTAGCGCAACACCGGCTCATTAGCTGGATGAACTCTCAAAGCCGGAACCGCCAGGAGCAGCCGCGGGATGGTCCGTCAGGTAAGCCTCAATGCTTTGGGTCAGCCGATCGGGTGAAGAAGCCTCGATGCCAGCGGCCTTGCCCGGCCCTACCATCCCTGCCGCGCGCGCAGATTTGTGATGTGCGCAGTGTGGTGGCGAGAGTGCCAGTCGTAGATCGCCAGCACGGTGGCCAGGGTTTGCCGGCCCATCTCGGGGTGTGCGTAGCCTTTCTCGAAATCTTCTTCCGTCATCGATTCCAGCAGCGCCACCCATCGGCCGTGCAACGCTTCCGTAAACGCCAGCGAAGCATCGACGGGCATGCGGCTATCTGCCAACTTGGCCCAGGCTGCCTCATCGTAGGGCTTGATGGTGGGCCAATCCTCGGTCAGCGCCAGCTTAAAGCGGACATAACAATTCGCATGGCTGTCCGGCACGTGGTGCACCACCTGCCGCACAGTCCATCCGCCAGGCCGGTACGGTGTGTCGAGCTGGGCATCGCTCAGGCCGTGCACCGCGGCACGCAATCGCTCGGGCAACTCGCGCAAGGTCTTGATTTGCGCATTGCGAATCGCCGGCGTGCTGCTGGCTGGAGGGCTGAAGCGGCCAATAGGAAACCGGGGATCTTCGAATTCTGTCATGGCTGGAACTTTACCATGATTTTGTGCAGGGATTTAGTTCAGGAGGCTTGGTGCATTGCCTGCCCGCCGATCACCGGTGTGGGTGGCCGGGCCCCGGCGATGACGCTGCTTCGGGGCCAGGATCCGGTCTAGGCGTGATGGTGATGATGGTGGTGGTGATGATGATGGTGTCCCGTCGAAGCAAACACCGGGCTTGCAAACACCATCAGCAGCAATGCGGCAGCAAGAATCTTCTTCATGGGACGAATCTAGCATGAAGAATTCACCGTTGGAAGTGGTCTGAGCACCACGAATCAAAAGAGGCACGGGCACCCTCAATCCATCGATTGGCGTAAACTTAAGGAACAATGACAAATACGGCTCCTTCCCCCCGCGAGAGTCACAGACGTTACTTTTTTGACAAATTTTCGATCACCGAACGCCTGCTTGAGCGCTGCCTCGGCGAGGCCCTTGCCGCGGGAGGTGACTATGCCGACCTCTACTTCGAATCGGTGACCGCCACCGCCCTGGGAGTCGACGAGCAAATCGTCAAATCGGCCAGCCAGGGCACCAGTGCCGGCTGCGGAATCCGCGTCCTCAGCGGGGAGCGCACCGGCTACGCCTACACTGACAATCTGAGCCCGGAACGCCTGCTCCACGCCGCCCGCACAGCTGCGCTCATCGCCTCCGCTCCGGCCAAACAATCAGTGCAAGGCTTCGTTGAAGCCCCCTCCGCCGACCTCTATCCCGTTCCGCTCGGCGGATTCGATCTCGACCTTGCCGCACGCCTTGAACTGATCCTGCGCGCCGATCGTGCCGCCCGCGCCTTTGATCCTCGCATCGTTCAGGTCCGCGCCAGTTACATGGAAGAGCTGCGACGCATCCTCATCGCCGCATCCGACGGCGCCTTCGCCAGCGACACGCAGCCGCTTTGCCGCCTCAACGTATTCGTCATCGCCAAAGAAGATGCGATCACAACCAAAGGTTCGGCTGGCGCCGGCGGACGTGCCGGCCTCGATCAGTTCGTCAATACCAAGAGCCCTGAGACTCTCGCTCGCGAAGCCGCGCGCGGTGCAATTCTCCAGCTTCGCGCCGTTGCCGCCCCTGCGGGAGAAATGCAGGTAGTCCTCGGACCCGGATGGCCCGGAATCCTTCTTCACGAAGCTGTAGGCCACGGCCTCGAAGCCGACTTCAACCGCAAGAAAACCTCTGCCTTCGCCGGTCTCATTGGCCAGTCAGTAGCCAGCCCGAAGGTCACCGTGGTCGACAACGGCACAATCGCCGGGAGACGCGGTTCCCTCAACGTGGACGACGAGGGATCGGCAACGCAGGAGACGGTTCTTATCGAGGGGGGGGTGCTCAAGGGCTATTTGACTGACAAACTGTCCGCCCGCCTCACTGGCGGCACCAACACCGGCTCCGGCCGCCGTGAAAGCTACCAGTGCATCCCCATGCCCCGCATGACGAATACCTACATGCTCGCCGGCGACGACGCTCCTGAAGACATTTTGCGCAGCGTCAAGCGGGGCCTCTACGCCGTCAATTTTGGCGGCGGCCAGGTTGACATTACCAACGGCAAATTCGTCTTCTCCGCCTCTGAGGCCTACCTCATCGAAGATGGCAAAATCACTGCCCCCGTCCGCGATGCCACACTGATCGGTAACGGCCCCGAAGCCCTGAAATACGTCTCCATGGTCGGCCACGACCTCAAGCTTGACGAGGGCATCGGCACCTGCGGCAAAGACGGCCAATCCGTCCCTGTAGGCGTAGGCATGCCTACCATCAAGCTGGACAAAATGACCGTCGGCGGCACAGGGAGATAGCAATCAAAGAAAAGTTCGCCAGCCTTGGCTACCGCCGAAAAGCAACTGATTTTGTTACTGTTGACGCATGCCCCAAGCCGCAGCCCAACCCGACGCGACCGCCCTCGACCTCGAATCCCTCACCGCCGATGTAGTGTCGCTCGCCATGAAAGCAGGAGCCACCGACGCCGAAGCGGTCGTCCGCGAGGGCGATGAGTTCAGCGTCAACGTGCGCATGGGCCAGGTTGAGACGCTCAAGGAATCTGGATCGCGCGGTCTGGGCCTGCGCGTCTTTCTGGGCACCCGCTCGGCATCCACGTCAACCAGCGACCTTACCCCCGACGGCATTCGTCAACTTGTCGATGGCGCAATCGCCTTGGCAAACGTCACTGAAGAAGATCCCTTCACCGGACTGCCTGAAACCGCCGAGTTCGGCTCGATCCCAGACGATCTCCACCTCTACTACGACGATGTCTATTCGCTCTCCGGCCCTGAACGCATCGAGTGGGCTCGCCGGGCTGAAGCCGCTGCCCTCGCCGCCGACCCGCGCATCACCAACTCTGACGGCGGCAGCTTCGACGCCGCCACCGGCCGCAAAGTCATGGCCAACTCGCGCGGCTTTGTCGGCGGCTACCGCACCAGCTATGCCGGTGTGGCCGCGGCTCCGCTGGCCATGGATGCAAACGGCGCCATGCAGCGCGATGCCTGGTGGTCCGGCGCGCGCCGCTTCGCCGACATTGAATCTCCTGAGTCCATCGGCAAGGAAGCTGCACGCCGCACCCTGCGTCGCCTCGGTGCGCGCAAAGTGCCCACGCAGCGCGTGCCCATCGTCTTCGCGCCGGAGGTGGCCCGCTCGCTCATCGGTTCCGTGTTTGAAGCAGCCTCCGGCGACTCCATCTGGCGTCACGCCTCATTCCTCGCCGGCAAGCTGGGCGACCAGATCGCCACGCCGAGCCTTACGATCATCGATGACAACACCATGTTGCTGCCCACCGGCGCAGGCGGCTTCGGCAGCTCACCGTTCGATGGCGAAGGACTGCCCTCTCGGCGCACAGTTGTGCTCGAAAAGGGCATTCTCCGCAACTATCTCCTCAATACCTACAGCGCCCGCAAGCTCGCTCTGAAGTCCACCCACAACGCGTCAAGAGGTTTAGCGGGCACCCCCGGCATCGGTTGCGGCAACCTGTATCTTGAGCCCGGCTCGCTCACCCCGGACGAGATCATCGCGGGTGTCACCGCTGGACTCTACGTCACCAGTCTCATGGGCTTCGGCACCAACATCGTCACCGGCGACTACTCTCGCGGGGCCACCGGCCTGTGGATTGAGAACGGCCAGCTCGCTCACGCCGTTGAGGAAGTCACGATCGCCGGCAACCTTGCGGAAATGCTTATGAACGTCACCGCCATCGGCAACGACCTGGTCTTCCGCGGCTCGGTCGCATCTCCAACCCTGCGCATCGACGGCATGACCATCGCGGGAGCCTGAGAGGGGTAGCCGTGCCAAGCGAGACCCTTTCTCAATCGCTGCCCTTCGACCCGGCCGAACCCAAGGCCGCGCTCAGCCAACTCCCGCAAACCGCTGCCGTCTACGCCCTCTACGGTGCCGAGGCGCATGCTGAGCCTTACATCGGCCGCACCCCAAACCTCCGCGCCCGTCTTGCCCGCCTCCTCCAACCCTCACCGAAACATCCTCGTCGACTGCAGTTGGCTGGCCGAGTACGCCGCATCGCCTGGCAGCTCACCGGCTCCGAATTCGAGTCGCTCCTTCTCCAATTCGAACTCCTTCAAGGGGTCTACGGCCCGAAGGCCCTTGACCGCATGCACCTCGGCGCGCCGGCTTTCGTCCGCTTTCTGGGCAGCAACGCGTACCCACGCATCACGGTGACGAACCGTCCCAGCCAGCGCGAAGCCGGCTGGTCCTACGGCCCGTTTCAATCGCGTTCGGCAGCCGAGCGCTTTGCCGACGAAGCTCTCAAGCTGTTTCTCCTGCGCCGCTGCACCGACGATCTCGACCCAAATCCGAGCCACCCCGGCTGCGTCTACTCCGAGATGAAGATGTGCCTCGCCCCTTGCTATCAGGGCTGCACAGACGATCGCTACGCCGAAGAGGCTTCCGCGGTCGAGAGTTTTCTGGCTACTCGCGGAGACAGCCGCCTCGTAGTTCTCCGCTCTCAGCGTGACCAGGCCTCCGCCAACCTTGAATTTGAAGCCGCCTCCGCCCTTCATGCCCAGGTTCAGCGTGTCGAAGTCGTGCGCTCCCTCGCCGCCGAGTTGGTTCGCCCGCTCAGCCAGTTGCGCGCCGTCATTCTGCAGGCAGCGCCCAATCCGGATGAGGTCGCCGTCTTCCTCTTTGACAAAGGTCGCCTCCGCGGTCCCGCCGCTTTCTCCACCCTCGGCATGCGAATCCAGAACGAGCAGTCCGGGTCAAGCTCGCTCTTTGCCCAGCCAATGGCAATCGAACCTGTCGTTGAAGTTCCACCACCCGAACCCCTGCCGCAGGACGCCACGCGCGAATCCAGCGTAGCTGCGCCCGCCAGGATTCCTCGCAGCGTCCTGGAAACCCGAATGGAGGCTGCGCTGGCCGCGCTTGCAGAACCATCGACCGCGCCATCTGCCACCGAGCGACAAGGCTATTTGGCCCTCCTCAAGCGCTGGTACTACCGCCCTGAAGTCCGCCGCACCGGCGAAATCTTTTTCCCCGATTCTGAAGGCCAATGGCCCATCAAGGCCATGCTGCGAGCCGTTGGCCGCGTAGCCGCAAAAATGCTCTCGGGCGCCGTTCGACAATAGAACAGAGAAGGGCTCTCATGGCGAAGACCGAGACCATCCGTTCAATGCTCAGCGAAGGCAAGGGGCGCATCTCGGTCGGACGCGCCGAAGGGGTTGCTGCGCTTGTCCTCGCGCATCCGGAGAGGCTCAACCGGCTTATGGAATGCCTGTGGGACAACGACCCCGGCGTAGTCAATCGCGCCGCACATGCCCTCGAGCGCGTAACCCGCGATGCCATATCGGTATTTGCTCCCCTGCTTGCCCCATGGAAGACCTCCTTGCTGGGATTGCTGCCCGAAGCCACCGAAAACAAGCTTCGCTGGCATTTCGCGCTGGTCATTCCAAGGCTAATACTCGATCGTCAGGAATGCCGGCGTGCGGCCTCTGCATTGCAGGCCTGGTTCGAAGACGGAAGCTCGATCGTCAAGACCATGGTCATGCAAGGCCTCGTTGACCTGGCAAACCAGGACCCATCGTTGCCGCCCGATGTGCTCGAATTGCTGCGGATCCTCAGTCGCACCGGAACTCCAGCCATGCAGGCACGCGGCCGTATGCTGCTGCTGAAACTCGAATCCAAGCCAGCGGCGCTGTGAAACTTAGTTCCGCATGACCGGTGGCTATGCCAGAAAGCAAGTAGGTGGATATTGCTTTCAAGCATTCCCTGTCCCATTCATTGGGCATGCGTCCCAGATTTTCCCATGGCCGCTACAATCCTTCTTGGCAGACCGCGTGGCGTAAGACACAGATTGAGCAGCATCCAAGTTGAAGGGGGCGCCCCAAATGAATCGTGCTGAACGTCGACCGATTCTCTTGCCGCTGGTGATGTTGACCTGCCTGTCCGCGCCAGGTCAATCGCCAGCTGCCGCGAACACTTCGACTCCTGTACTCATTGAGCTCTTCACCTCAGAGGGCTGTTCAAGTTGTCCTCCCGCAGACGCATGGTTGCAACAATTGGATTCTTCTCAGCCCATTCCCGGCGTGCAGGCTATCGTGCTCAGTGAGCATGTCGACTACTGGAATCATGACGGCTGGAAGGACCCGTTCTCTTCCTCGTTGTTGACTGAACGTCAGAGCGAATATGTCCGCGTGATGGGTCTCGGCAGCCCGTATACCCCGCAATTGATTGTTGATGGAAGGACCGAGTTGCAATTGACCAGTGCCGATCAGGTCGAACAGGCTATCGTGAAAGCTGCCAAACCCGCACAGGTGCCCATCACCGTAGGAACTGTAAGCGTTGAAGGTAGCTCCCCCGCCGTCCTTCGCGCCCACGTCACCGCAGATGGATCTGCGGCAAAGCACAGTGCCGATATATTTGCGGTGATCGCTCTCAACCACGCGGAATCCCAGGTCTTGCACGGAGAGAATGGCGGTCGCCGGCTTTCCCACGTGGCAGTTGCCCAGGACATCGTCCGAATTGGCAAGCTTGAAAAGGGAAAGACCTTCGATGGCGATTATCAAGCCCGGCTAAAGCCTGGTATGGACCCAGGAAACTTGCGCTTGGTTATTTTCGTTCAGGAGTCCGGCCCTGGCGAAGTGCTCGGCGCTGCACAACAAAAAGTCAGCCCTTCCGCGGAATAAGCACCCACAGCTCCGAAATCCTCTTCAAGGACGATGCCCCGCCGCCGCTGATACACTGGGCGGGCAAGGAGAATCGCCCGCAAGGCCTATGGTCGAGCTGCTCCCATCCATCCTTTCTGCGGATTTTGCTCATTTAGCCGACGAAGTTGCCGCGGCTGAACGAGGCGGCGGCACCGTCATCCATGTGGACATCATGGACGGACATTTTGTGCCCAACATTACCCTAGGGCCGCCTGTGGTCAAGAGCCTGCGCAAAGTCACGAACCTGCCACTCGACTGCCACCTCATGATCGAAAACCCAAACGAATTCATCCCGGCCTTCGCAGATGCAGGGGCTAACTGGGTCAGTGTGCACTATGAAGCCTGCACCCACCTGCATCGCTCGCTGGAGATGATTGCCCAGCACGGCATGCAGCCGGGCGTGGTCCTGAATCCTGCCACCCGTGTGAACGTCCTTGTGGATATCCTGCCCATGGTTCATCACGTTCTGATCATGAGCGTCAACCCAGGCTTCGGCGGTCAGGAATTTATCGGTTTTTCGCTTGATAAGATCCGCCGGCTTGCCCATTTGCGCCGGGAACTGGGGCTGGCGTTTAGAATTGAAGTGGACGGTGGCGTGGCTCACGATACTGTGGCCCAGGTCGTCCAAGCAGGAGCGGAACTGCTGGTGGCTGGCAACGCCGTATTCGGTGCTGGTCACCCTGAGCGGGATGCGCGTGCCCTGTTGGCGGCAGCTCGTGAGGCCGCAAAGGTTTAGCTTCCCTGGGTTTTGGCAAATATCGAACGGCTTGTCGACAGGTCTTCGACGCATTGAGGTGGTATGAACCGGTTTTCATTGAAGATTGCCGCGGTTGCTCTTGCAGTCCTGGTGCTTGGCGGAGTTGCAGCCGACGCCAAGGAAAAGCAACCCAAGAAGAAGAAGAACTACGATCTGAGCGCCAACCCGCTCAAGGACGTCAACTCAAAGCAGCCTGACAAAGAGCTCTTCGACAAGGCAATGCTTGCCATCAAGAAGAGCCGCTTTGATGTGGCCCGTCTTGACTTGCAGACCATGCTCAACACCTATCCGGAATCCGAATACCGGATGCGCGCCAAGCTCGCTGTGGGCGACAGCTGGTTCAAGGAGGGGGGCACCGCGGCGCTCACCCAGGCCGAAGCTGAGTATAAGGACTTCATCACATTCTTCCCCAATGCCCCTGAAGCCGCTGAAGCGCAGATGAAGGTGGCAGACATCTATTACCAGCAGATGGAGAAGCCCGACCGCGACTACAACAACGCGGAGCGTGCCGAGCAGGAGTACCGGAACATGATCAACCAGTTCCCTGACTCCACCCTCGTGCCGCGGGCCAAACAAAAGCTCCGTGAAACCCAGGAAGTTCTTGCCGAGCGCGAGACCTCCATTGGCCTCTTTTACGAGAGCCGCGAAAACATGAACGCCTCTATTGCGCGTCTTCAGACCGTGGTAGATACCTACCCGCTTTACTCCAAGAGCGACCAGGCGCTGCTGGGTATTGGCGACGCCTATGCTGCTGAAGCTCGTACCGTTAATATGCAGGCCAAGCTGCCCGGCGCAATCAAGGAACGGCTTCGCGCGACTTACCTTGACAAGGCAGCCGCTGCATACGCCAGGGTCATCACCCGTTATCCGATGGCCCCTCATGTCGAGGATGCCCGCGACCGCCTGGTTGCAATGAATCGGCCCGTCCCCGAGGCATCCCAGGATGCAGTCGCCGAGAATGACGCTGAAGAACGCAGTCGTCAGCCTGTCCACTTTACCGACAAGACCCTCGGAATCATCAAGCACGGACCCATCGTCGTCGAGGCAGTGCATGTTGGAGAACCCACTCTCGATGACCCGAAGAGGACCCTTGCTCCGGAAGTCACCAACAGCAACCTTGCCCTCTATAAAGAGGCCGTCAACGCCGGCAGGCCCGCTGATGTGCCAGTCGGAACTGCTCCTACTGGCCCCAATGAGCCGCCACGCAGCGACCAGCCATCAACTGCGCCTTTGCAGCTTGAGGCGCCAGCAGGCGGTACCGGCGTCGGCGCGCAGATTGTGAGCGCACCTTCCGATCCCAACGCCGTCGTCAAGGCCGTGGGCCCCGCCAACACAGTGATTCCGGCCGCTGAAAAACCGGCTGAAGCCCCGTTGCAGGTAAATGAAATCAAGCCCGGCTCCATGCCGGCCACATCCGCCGTTGGCGGCAAGACCAAGAAGCCAAAGGTCGATTCCTCCGATGAATCCTCCAGCAAGAAGAAAAAGAAGAAGGGTCTGGCCAAGCTGAACCCCTTCTA
>Ga0182018_10003150_pt1 | contig 15222 bp, 15 predicted proteins | sample 812P2MmetaG_FD_120490 | JGI IMG/M metagenome (GOLD analysis project Ga0182018, IMG submission 120490) | Permafrost microbial communities from Stordalen Mire, Sweden - 812P2M metaG | ecosystem: Environmental > Terrestrial > Soil > Wetlands > Permafrost | place: Sweden: Stordalen | collected...
CGATTCGCTTCCACCGAGGGCCTTTTTCTGGGTCTATGTCCACTGCGCTCCTGTCTGGATGCCGGTGACGGCACCGTCGGTCTCGGTTTGGTTGACGGCCATCATGTGACGATCAGATAGATGCTCTTGCCGACCAGCCAGAACCCGAGCACCAACGACACGACGATGATCACCTGATCGGTGTGGGTGTCGATCCACGCTCTGGTCGACGTCAGGAAGGCCTGGCTCTTCTCGGGCCGGAATCCGGCATAGATCTCGAGGGCCAGGTAGATCGCCGTGGAGACAAGGCAGAACAGGAACAGTGCGATGTAGCTCTGCCAGGACGACAGCTTCGCCTCCGTGATGGTGGCGACGCCGGCAGCGACCAGACCCCAAGGCTGGGTCAGCGGCGCCAGGCCCATCGCGTACCACGGCGACATGTTGTCGATGCCGGTCTGCCACTTGGGTGTCTTCTTCGGCTTCTTCGGCTTGTCTATTTTCCGCCACTGTCGGACGGCAATGACCAGGAGTGCCGCCCCGATGGCGATCTTGACCGCCAGCGCGGCGAGCGACGGCGCAGTGCTCGGTTTGGGAGGCTTGTTGCCGGTGACGAGAACCGTCCCTGCCACCACGATGGCCAGCGAGACGAGCCACCCGAAAATGAACGCGGCCCCTTTTCGCACCCCGCCCTTTGACGCCAGTACGAGGATGAACGCGGTCAGTGGGATCGGCTCGAGCGTGATGACCAGGCCGATGAGCAGCAGATCGAGGATCACGCCGACACCCTGTGACCTTTCGCGGTCGGGCGAGAACTCCGATCACCTGCTTGTCGGGCCGATACTCCTGGTCGCACCAGAAGGTGCATCCCCGGTACCGGTGGGCCGTCAGTCATTGCTCTGGCGGAACTTGCGGATGAACGCCCCTACCAACAAGATGGCCATCGCCGCGAAGACAAATCCTCCTAGGTAGTACATAAATCTCCTCGTCGTAGACCATCAGCACGCTGGGCGTGGTCGGGGTGTTGTTTTCGGTCCCTTCGTCGGAACACTCCTGGATGTATCGAAGGAATCGTCCGAGTTCAGGCCAGGATCTTCTCCTTCTGTGCTTCGAACTCGGCATCGGTGATGGCCCCTTGCTTACGCAGCTCGGCCAGCTGTGCCAGTTGGTCCGTCGAGTTGGTTCCAGCACCCGCCGTCTCCTTGACGTAGTTGTCGAAGGCCTTCTGCTGCTGAGCGGCCTGCGCGGCAGCGCGTTCGTGCATCTTCCCACCCCGAGCGATCAGATAGATGAAGGTGCCGAGGAATGGCAGGATGATCACGAAGAGCACCCAGAGCATTTTGGCGCCGCCGCCCATGTCTCGGCTCCTGAATATGTCCGAGAAAATGACGATGAGCAACCAGAGCCAGATGACGAGAACGAAGAAGCCCAACATCGTGCCGAATAGATCAGCAAGCGGGTAGGTGTAGGCGATCATTGGTGAGCCTCCTGTGGCGATCCGTCGTTAGGTCCGGTTAGTTGCGACGATGCTCCTGGTACTGGTCCGACCAAGGAGGCCGCCTATGGCGACTCGACGCAAAGGCTGACCATGTGATCGAACCATGGAGGAGGCCAACCGGCATCACCCACTAGGGGTGACTTGACCGTTGGATTTAGAGCAGTCCGATCTCTTGCGCCCGGAGAATCGCACCGTTGCGGTTGATCACGTCCAGCTTCCGGTAGATGTGTGCCATGTGGGTCTTGATGGTGTTCACCGAGACGTAGCACCGCTCGGCCATCTCTGAGTTGGTAGCCCGACTCGGCAGGTAAGAAAGGATCTCGAGCTCTCGGTCGGTCAGTGGATCGATCAGTTCGTTCTCCGGTGGAGGAGAACTCGACTCTCGTGAGCGACGGAGAATGGCCTCCCGGAAGGTTGGCTCAACTCCTCGCAGCCCCGCCACCAGCTGGATCACGGCCGGCCCGGCTTGGACGAACATCTCGACCAGCGAGTGCTGTTCGCCCAGTTCCATAGCTTCAGAGAGGTGACGCTGGGACTCGTCTACCGAGCCCTCCACACTGGACAGCCAGGCCAACAGGAGCAGGCCTCGCACCGTGGCAGCGGTGTTGCCAGTGTCCTTGCCGACTGGAGCGGCATCCATGATCTTGCGCGCCTGGTCGGCTTGACCAGAGGAGAGGGCTACGGCCACCCGCTCGAACCGCAGGATCTCCGAATCGGGATAATCGTGCGCACTGACACGCGCCGCCTCGCCGTAAGCGCCGCGGAAGCGGAGCAGGCGAGCCTGGAGTGCACGGAGTTGCTCGTCGACGACGAGCGGAGGCGGCGCTCCGAGTTGACCCCCGCTCGAGAGGGCGGACGTGCCCGGCTCCGCCTCACTGTCTGCGGTCTGCAGCAACGCCAGTTCCAGGTGGGCGACCCATGAGAGATTTGGACGGTGATTGGCCTCAGCCCGGAGTGACCCTTCATGGAGCGACAGGGAGGCACGACGGGGTTCGCCCCGTTCGAGTGCGACCAGAGTCACCGCCAGAAAGGCATCGGCGGTGGAAGGGTGATTGAGCATTCCGACCGACCGGGCGACTTCCAGAGCCTCCTCGGCAAGGGTCTCGGCACGACTGGTATTGCCGCACCATGCTTCGAGCAATGCCAGTGAACCCAGACCATGAGTCCTCCAGACCGAATAGGCGGCCCCGCTGCTGGTCAGCCCGAGCTCCAACCAGCTCCTCGCCTCATCAAAATGACCCACGAGAAAGTGTGCGCGGCCTCCGGAGATCGTCACCATGGTCCTGAGCGACTGTTTGTCACTCAGATTCATCACCACGGGCAGGGCTTCGTCCCCCAGAGCATCGAGCAGCTCAAGTGCCTCTTCGGCCGCGTCGATCGAGGTATTTGCATTGGTTCTCCACTGTGCCAATGACGCCGTGAATGCCTGGGCGCAGGCAACCTGGCCACGAGAGGAAGTGGGATGGATGACCACGCGACGGAACTCGTTTTCTGCGGCAGCAGCCTGACCCTCCATTCCCTTCAGGAGTCCGAGGAGCAGAGACACATCGTGGCGAGCCGCCCGCACCCGTTCGGGGATCCCGCTAATCCATCGGATGACGGTCGCCATCTCCCCTCGCTCGAAGACTTCCGATCCACGAGCCAGGATCAGGTCCAATGCACCTTCCCAGTCTCGGGCGGAGAGGAGGCATTCGACGGCGGCTCCAGTTCCGCCATGGTCGAGATGCCACTCGGCAGCCTGGCGAAGGAGGTGTGATTCGAGTGCTGGATCCTCGGCCCGAAGCCGAAAGCGAAGAAGGTCGCGAAATAGATGGTGGAATCGGTACCACTGGCGTCTTGAGTCCAGCGGAACCAGAAACATCGATTCACGTTCCAATTCCTCGAGGACTTGCTGTGGGTGAGGCTCACCGGTGAGGTGGCCGATCAAGTCGGCGCACATCTCATCCAACACGGAGATGCGGAGCAAGAGTCGTCGGCGTTCGTCGGATTGTGCATCTAGCACTTCTTCGCTGAGGTAGTCGGAGATCAGCCGATCGGTGCCGCTGAACTGCGTGACGAAGTCACCTGAATCCGGATGAATGCGCAGGGTCACCCCCGCCAGCTGCAGGCCGGCTGCCCACCCTTCCGTCCGATTCACCAGGACGGTCACGCTGTCAGGGCTGAACGGCTGCCCTGTGATTCGCTCGAGGAGCTCCGCAGAATGAGTCTCATCGAAGGCGAGGTCGGATTGGCGAATCTCGGTGATGTCCCGCCGCAGCCGATGGCGGCTCCACGCGATTGGCAGGTCGACTCGCGATGACAACACCAGATGAACGTTGTGTGGCAGATGCTCCACCAGGTGTCCGAGATCGGCGATGAGCACCGAATTCGAGAGGTGGTGGAGGTCGTCGAGAACGATGATCACCTCTGGGAGCTCGGGCATCTGTGTTGCGAGTGCCTCGATCAACGCACCGCCAAGGCCACCACCGTGCATTGAGATCAGCGGGCCGAGGTCCGCGAAGTCGGGGTTGATCTCGGCTAATCGGCTCAGGAGACGGCTCGAGAACCGGGCCGGGTCATCGTCGGATGGGACGATCTCGAGCCAGACGAATTCCAGTTCAGGATGAGTCCCAGCCCACTGAGTAAGTAGAACTGACTTGCCTGATCCGGCTGGAGCCACGATGAGGGCGAGGGGGTGTTCGACCAGCTCATCCATTTGGTCCCGGAGTGAGGGTCTATCTACCACATGAGCTGGTGGGGAAAGCGTGTTCACCATCTCTCACGGCACCTTCCGCCCATCCACGACGACTCTGTTGTCAACGCCTGCTAGGCGTCGACATTGTGTCACGTCCGTGTAGGAGCGGCCACTGCTGTGGGCATTGTCCCCTCCCAAGGCAAAGTGAGGCTGTGACGATCACCCACTTCGGATGATGTCCGAGAACGGGACTGGGCTCATGATGGGCCCCGTGCCTGTCTCATCCTCTGGCATGGATCTTCGTCCATCCTGTGGAGTGATTTCCCACATGACCACGTCGTAGAGAGCAGCCCCTGCCACCGGAAAGAGTCCAGTTGAGCGCACAATCGATCGAAATCGTGGTCAAGGGACGACTGAGTCCGACCCTGATCGCGGCCATTGACGGGTTCGAGGTGAGTGGCGTCGAGGACGGGCGGACCACGTTGCTGGGGTGGATACCCGACCAAGCCCGCCTGCACAGCACAATCGAACTGCTCCGGGATCTCAACATCGCACTGGTGTCGGTCAATCCGGCGCCGAACAGCTGACCAGCCATGCCCCATGTCGTACGGCCCGAAAGAAGGAGCCCACCATGAGCGATCTTTCCCGCAGCAACCTTCCGATCCCCCATAGGGAGCACGTAGGACTGACCACCTACGACGCCAAGGACCCCGACACCTCCTATCCGGCCATCGAGCCCCTCCGGCCTCCGGAAGGTGCCCCGAACGTGATCGTCATCATGATCGACGACGCCGGCTTCGGGGCGTCATCGGCCTTCGGAGGTCCGTGCCACACCCCGGTGGCCGAGCGGTTGGCGGCCAACGGGCTCCGGTTCAACCGGTTCCACACCACTGCCCTGTGCTCTCCGACCCGCCAGGCATTGCTGACCGCCCGCAACCACCACGCCGTGGGCATGGGTGGGATCACCGAGATCGCCACCTCCGCTCCCGGGTACAACTCGATCCGTCCGGACAACGCCGCACCGATCGCCGAGACGCTGCTCCTCAACGGCTACAGCACCGCACAGTTCGGCAAGTGCCACGAGGTGCCGGTGTGGGAGACGAGCCCGATGGGACCGTTCCACCAGTGGCCCACTGGCAGCGGCTTCGAGCACTTCTATGGCTTCGTGGGAGCCGAGACCAACCAGTGGTACCCGGCCCTCTATGACGGGATCACCCCGGTCGAGCCCGACAAGACCCCCGAGGAGGGCTACCACTTCACCGCGGACCTCACCGAACACGCCATCACCTGGGTCCAGCGCCAGAAGTCGCTGATGCCGGACAAGCCGTTCTTCATGTACTTCGCTCCCGGGGCCACCCATGCCCCTCATCACGTAGCCCCCGAGTGGAGCGACAAGTACAAGGGCAAGTTCGACGCCGGATGGGACGTGTTACGGGAGGAGACACTGGCCCGACAGAAGGACCAGGGAATCGTGCCCCCGGACACCGAGTTGTCGGCCCGTCCTGAGCAGATCGCGGCATGGGACGATGTCGCCGAGGACCTCAAGCCGGTGCTGGCCCGCCAGATGGAGATCTATGCCGGATTCATGGAGCACACCGACCACCACATCGGCCGGCTCCTGGACTCCATCGAGTCCCTTGGGGTGGTGGACGACACGCTGATCTACCTGATCATCGGCGACAACGGGGCCAGTGCCGAGGGGACGCCGAACGGCACGTTCAACGAGATGATCTCCCTGAACGGCGCCGCCGAGTTCGAGACCGTCGAGTTCATGTCCGATCGCATCGACGAGTTCGGCACCCCTGCTGCCTACAACCACTACGCGGTGGGCTGGGCCCATGCCATGAACACCCCGTTCCAGTGGACCAAGCAAGTGGCCTCCCACTTCGGGGGGACCCGCAACGGGACCATCGTGCACTGGCCGAAGGGCATCACCGCCAAAGGTGAGGTCCGTCCCCAGTTCCACCACATCATCGATGTGGGCCCGACCATCTTCGAGGTGGCCGGCATCCCGGAGCCCACCTTCGTCAACGGCATCCAGCAGGCACCGATTCACGGCGTCTCGATGGCCTACGCCTTCAACGACGCTGAAGCGGACGAGCATCGGGAGACCCAGTACTTCGAAGTGGCCTGCAATCGAGGGATCTACCACAAAGGATGGACCGCGGTCACCCGGCACAGCGTCCCGTGGGACTTCGGAGCCACCCTTCCCGCTCTCGATGACGACATCTGGGAGCTCTACGACACCAATGTCGACTGGTCGCAGGCCAACGACGTGTCGACTGACCACCCCGATAAGTTGAAGGACCTGCAGCGGCTGTGGCTGATCGAGGCGGTCAAGTACAACGTGCTGCCCCTCGACGACCGGCGGATCGAGCGGTTCAACTCGGACATCGCCGGGCGGCCCCAGCTGGTCAAGGGCAACGCCCAGATCCTCTACGGCGGGATGAGCCGTCTCAGCGAGAACTCTGTCCTCAACCTGAAGAACAAGTCGCACTCGGTGACCGCCGAGGTCGAGGTGCCCGAGGGCGGCGCCACCGGGGTGATGGTGGCCCAAGGGGGCGCCTTCGCCGGCTGGAGCCTCTACCTGCACGACGGCAAGCCCAAGTATTGCCACAACCTGGCCGGGCTGATGCGCTTCTACGTCGAAGGGGACACTGAGGTCCCACCGGGGACCCATCAGGTCAGGATGGAGTTCGCCTACGACGGGGGAGGCTTGGCCAAGGGCGGCACTGCGGCGCTGTTCATCGACGGCAAGCCGGTGGGAGACGGGCGGATCAACGCCACCGTGCCGATGATCTACTCGGGCGATGAGACCTGCGACATCGGCTCCGATACCGGTACACCGGTCAGCGAGGACTACGCCGGCGATTCCAGCCGCTTCATCGGAACGGTCAACTGGGTCGAGCTCCAAATCGGCGATGACAGTCACGACCACCTGATCAGCCCTGACGAGCTGATGCGTGTGGCCACGTCCATCCAGTAGCGGGGCCACCGGAGGTTCGCTGACACGATGACTGGCCCGTGCTGTGCTCCTGGTAGGCCGGAATCCTCGGTGTCGGCTGGGTCGAGCAAGCCGGTCGTCAGAGGCCGGGGTTCGGTCCCGACACTGGTCACCGTCCCGGCCGGTCCGTACCGGGTGGGCGACGAATCGGAATGGTCGTATCCCGCGGACGGCGAGGGCCCGGTTCACCCGGTTGAGTTGTCGGCATTCGGAATCGATCGATATGCCGTCACCAACCGGGAGTTTGCGTCCTTTGTGAACGACACCGGGTGGCGGACCGAGGCCGAGTCGTACGGGTGGTCGTTCGTTTTCGGGGGGCTGTTGCCCGACGATTTCCCCCCGACCCGGGGTGTCGAGGCCGCACCGTGGTGGCGCCAGGTGGAAGGGGCCGACTGGTGTCATCCCGAAGGGCCACGCTCGGACACCGCGGGTCGGTCCGACCATCCCGTCGTCCACGTCTCCTGGAACGACGCCCAGGCCTACTGCGCCTGGTCCGGGACCCGGTTACCCACCGAGGCCGAGTGGGAGGTGGCGGCGCGGGGCGGCCTGGAAGGACAGCCCTTTCCCTGGGGTGATCAGCTCGAGCCGGGCGGCGTCCACCGGATGAACACCTTCCAGGGGGAGTTTCCCGGTGGCAACACCGGTGCCGATGGCTACCTGGGGACCGCCCCGGTCGATGCTTTCGAGCCGAACGGATATGGGATCTACAACATGACCGGCAATGTCTGGGAGTGGTGCAGTGACTGGCTGGATGTCGGCTACTACCGGAGCTCGCCGGTCAGGTCGCCCGCAGGACCGAGTTCCGGTTCGTTCCGCGCCCAACGCGGCGGGTCCTATCTGTGCCATGCCTCGTACTGTCGGAGATACCGGGTGTCGGCCCGTTTCGGGAGCACTCCGGAGAGCACCTCGGGCAACGTCGGATTCCGGGTCGTCGCAGAGATCGGACCGGTCAGGGACGGAGATATCGCCCAAAGGGGGTGATGGCCGCCGTGCGCACAGCTGCCAGGGTGGTTCCATGCCAACTCGCCAAGCAGTGCCTCGGCCCACTGACCATCCGTCGTTGAGCGAACGGGTGGCGCTGGGGAAGGCGGCCCGCTCGACCGCTCCCCGGGCGGGTCAGGAGGAGTGGGCGCCGTCTCGGTCCCGCCCCGATCCGGTGGCTCTCCTGGCGAGCCAGGCCGAGACCCGGGTTCAGGAACTCGTCCCCATCCGTTACGGACGGATGCTGGTTTCACCGTTCACCTTCTATCGCGGGGCCGCCCTGATCATGGCCTCGGACCTGTCCACCACCCATTCGTCGGGATTGAACGTCCAGGCTTGCGGCGACGCCCACCTGAGCAACTTCGGCGTCTTCGCCTCAGCCGAGCGGTCCCTGGTGTTCGATCTCAACGACTTCGACGAGACCCTGCCGGGACCGTGGGAGTGGGACCTGAAGCGCCTGGCTGCCAGCCTGGCCATCGCCGGGCGGGACCGGGGGTTCTCCGACAAGGAGCGGGCCGCCATCGTCCTTGACGCAGCGGCCGCCTATCGGACGGAGATGGCCGCATTGGCCGGCATGCGGGATCTCGACGTGTGGTACGCACGGATAGACATCGCCAAGGTGCTGGACGACCTGGGTGATGAACTCGGCCTCACCGGGCCGAAGAAATCCGACAAGACCATGGTCAAGGCCAAGGCTCGTGCCGACAAGCAGTTGGCCAAGGCCAGAACCCGCGACAGCATGCAGGCTCTCGAGAAGCTCACCGATGTGATCGATGGGGAGACCCGATTCGTCAGCGACCCACCGCTCCTTGTGCGCATCGAGGAATTGGTTCCCGAAGCCGAGGGTGCCGAATTGACCGGAAGGATGAACGGCCTCCTGCGCAGCTACAGCCACACCCTGCAAAGCGATCGCCGGCACCTCCTCGAGCAGTTTCGGTTCGTCAGCATCGCCCGAAAGGTGGTCGGTGTGGGCAGCGTCGGTACTCGAGCCTGGGTTCTCTTGCTGGTGGGGAGCGATGGAAGTGATCCGCTCCTGCTCCAGGCCAAGGAGGCCCAGGAGTCCGTTCTGGCCCGGTTCGTCGGCAAGAGCCGCTACGCCAACCAGGGCGAACGGGTGGTGGCTGGGCAGCACCTGATGCAGGCCTCGAGCGACATCTTCCTCGGTTGGGATCAGGTCGAGGGCATCGATGGCGTGCAGCGCGACTTCTACATCCGACAGCTACGCGATTGGAAAGGCTCGGCCGACACCGACGTAATGATCCCTCCTGCCATGGCCGTCTACGGTCGACTCTGCGGCTGGACACTGGCCCGGGCGCACGCCCGTTCTGGTGACCGGATCGCCATCGCCGCCTATCTCGGGTCGGGGAAGACCTGCGACCACGCCATCGCCTCCTTCGCCGAAACCTATGCGGACCAGAACGAGCGGGACTACGACGCCCTCAAACAGGCGGCAGCCGACGGGCGCGTCACCGTGGAGTCCGGTCTGTGACCGACCCCACCACCACGGCAGTGGCGAGCACCGTGGCCGTCTCAGCCGACGGCTCTCTTGACAAGCAGAGCGCCGAACTGATCGGCAGCCGGTACCTGATCCGGTTCCAGGAGGACACGCTCAAGCACCGCCCGCTGTGGATTCGGCTGATCATCGAGTTTCTGGGCACCTTTATCCTGGTCACGGTGGCCGCCGGGTCCGGCGTCATCAATCACTACGCAGGCGGCGGTCCCATCAGCCGGACCGCCGCGGTGATCGCCCCAGGGGCTGTGGTCATGGCCATGATCTACGCCCTGGGTCCCCTGTCCGGGTTGCACATCAATCCGGCAGTCACCCTGGCCTTCACTGGACGGGGTGTCTTCAAGGTGGCCTGGGTCGTGCCCTACCTGGTCGTCCAGTTCGCCGGCGCGGTAGCCGCCGCGTTGTTCCTTCAGGCCATGTACGGCCACGTGGATTCGGGCGGCAACTATCCGATTGCCAAACCGGGTGGCGAGTGGCGGTCGCTGGTGATGGAGATCGTGCTGACGACGATTCTGGTGACGGTCATCTTGCACACCGCAACCGGTTACCGGAGCATCGGTCACAACGCGGCCCTGGCCGTCGGTTCGACCGTGGCACTGCTTGGGCTGTTTGCCAGCCCGATCAGCGGTGCCTCCATGAATCCGGCTCGTACGCTTGGCCCCGACATCGTGAGTCTCAACTTCACCGGCTGGTGGATCTACGTCATCGGGCCGGTGGTGGGCGCTTCTCTCGCCGTGCTGATCATCGCTCTGGTCCGAGGGCTCCCCGACAAGGAGGAGCGGGGCGCGGCGGAAGGTGACGCGCTCCCGCTGGAGCGCTAGAAGCCTGCCACTCGCCTATCGAGTGGCGTTCGAATCATCCGGACCGGATGAGGACGGCAATCGAGATAACCCATACCGTGCAACCAACCGAAGGTGAGGACAAGGAACACATGACAATTGGACCTGTTGAATATATTCTTGTGAGATTTCCCGGAAACCAGTTCACCGGCGAGATCGCCCCGGAACTGATCGCCTTGGTCGAGTCGGGAACCGTGAACATCATCGATCTCGTGTTCATCGGCAAGGACGCCGAAGGAGAAGTGCTCGCCTTAGAAATTGACGAGCTGGACGCGATCGCCGGCTTCGGGGACCTCGACGGTGAGTACGGGGGGCTGATCGGCCCTGAAGATATTGAGTTCGCAGCGGCGCAGCTCGAGCCCAACTCGTCGGCCGCGTTGCTCATCTGGGAGGACGTGTGGGCGGCTCCGTTTGCCGCCGCTGTGCTGAAGTCGGGTGGCGTCCTGCTCGAAGGCGCCCGCATTCCCCACGATCTGATCGAGCCCGCTCTCACCGCACTGCCGCCGGCAGTCTGAGTAACCCAAGAACAGGAGTCAGCACATGATGATGAGACGACGACCCATCGCCCGGATGGCCGTGCGCACGACCGCAGTGGTGGGCACTGCTGCTGTGGTCGGCGGACACGTGGCGAACAAGCAGGCCCAGGCCGCCCAGGCGCAGGAAGCTGCACCGGAGCCGCAGTACGCTCCAGCTCCCGCGGCGCCGGCACCAGATCCGATCGCACAGCTGACCCAGCTGGCAGCACTGAAAGACTCCGGTGCGCTGAGCGAAGCCGAGTTCGAAGCTGAAAAGGCGAAGCTCCTCGCGTAGAACGCCGCCCGTCTCGGCAGGGCGAACCTGAGGCCCTTCGCCGGAAAAGACCCTGCTGCAACGGCGTCAGAACGTCAGCAAAGAACGGAAGCTCGTTATGTCGGCAGCATGGGTGCAGTTCGCAACCACGACATCAACGGCCACGGGTCTGTCTGAGACATGGTGGGAGTACGTCCTGCTGTTCGTGGCGGTGGTGGTGTCGTGGGCCGGCGTGCCGGCGATCGGCAGCGCGGCGGTGGCGGCCGCCGCCGTTGCCGCCAGCCAGGGCAAGCTCAGTCTCGGTGGCGTCATCGTCGTATCAACCATAGGCGGCGAGGTGGGCGGTCTCATCGGTTATCACATCGGCAATCGGTGGGGTGTGCAGCTCCTGGCCCGTCCGGGCAAGAGACAGAGCGGCCGCCAAAAGCTGATGGACAAAGGCGAGCAGGCTTACGCCAAGTGGGGGCGCATGGCGGTGTTCTTCACGCCGGCCATCATCTCCGGCACCGCCAAGATGAAGCGAAGCCAGTTCGCCCTCTGGAATTTGATCGCGTCTCTAGCGTTCACTTTCTCGGTGGCGGCAACCACCTACGGCATCGGCAGGGTGACGACGGGCCACCATTCCAGCACTGACATTCTCTTCCTGGTTGCCGGGTTGGTCGTCGGCGCACTGTTGATCGCTGTGCTCATGCGCCGCCATCGACGCCACAAGAACCTCACTGCCGAGCTCCCGTCAGTGTCCCATGTCTGACCGTGCTCGGATAGTCGACACCAGTGACGATCTCTGCGGTGAGAAGCGCTGGCCGATGGCGATCACACTCATGGTGGCCATTGCGCTTCCCCTTCTGCTGCCCCCGAAGTTCAGTCTGGGTCCGCGGTGGGTCATTCCGGTTATCGAGGCTCTGCTTCTGCTCACTCTGACCATGGCCGATCCTGGTCGGATCGACCGTCGGTCGGCGGCGATTCGGGCTCTCTCGGTTGTGCTCGTGGCCATCCTCGTGGCCGGGGCGGCCGTAGTCACTGCTCGCCTGGTCGTCGATCTGATCAGAGGCGGACCGGAGACGAACTCACCAGGCCAGCTACTGAGGGTGGGATCGATCGTCTGGACCTACGTGATCATCGCCTTCTCGTTCCTCTACTGGGAACTCGACGGCGGAGGGCCTGAGGCGCGGTCGCGGGCGCAGCCGGAATTCCCAGATCTGGCCTTCCCGGAACACCTCAATCCGCGGATCGCCCGCCCGACCTGGCGCCCTGAGTTCTTCGACTATCTCTACCTTGCCTTCACCGATGCCACAGCGTTCAGCCCAACCGATGTCATGCCAGTGGCGCGTTGGGCCAAGTTGGCCATGGCGGTCCAAGCCACGGCGTGCCTGATTGTCATGGGTCTGGTCATCGCAAGAGCGGTGAACATCTTGAAGTGACGGCAACAAGCTCGGGTCGTTTGCCACAGATCTGGCGCTCCGGCTATCCGAAGGTCACCCACAACGGGTGATGACTGCACCGGCTCCGCTTGTGACCATGGCGTGGGGGGCAATGCATCTGAACCAAACGCCAGCAGCGAGCGGTCGAGTTCGTGCAACTGCGGATAGGAGAGCATCATGTGGTTCGGCGTAGGCATCATCGGCTTCATCATCTGGGTCGCCATTGCGTTCTGGCCGGCTCGAGTTGCCCATAGGAGGGGCCACAGCTTCGTCGGGTTCTTCCTTCTCAGCCTGCTGTTCTTCCCCCTCGCACTCATCATGGCGTACGTGGTCCGAGACCGTCATCAAGTTGTAGCCGCGTAGCACCAGCTAGCTACGAAGCGACCATGACAGCAATTGCCGAGGGTCCCGATCCCCAGACTGAAGGGATCGACGAGGAACTCGGGTCGCCGATTGCCCGCTTTGAGCATGCGTGGCTGGCGGGGGTTGCCGTAGGACTCGTTGCTCTCGTCCTGTTCGCTCGACGCTGCGCACTAAAGCGGAGATCGCGAGACTCGGCCGACAACCTCTATGGCTGATATGAAACTATCGGAGCCCCAATGAGCGGGGCGACGGCACGAGCAGCAGTCTCGACCACCTGGACAGAAGCACAAGGACAGCAAGATGACATCGTACGGAGCTGAGAATCAAGTGTCCAGAGACCGAAGCCACGCCATGGACCACATCGTGGCGGTCCTGTTCGAAAATCGCTCCCTGGACAACGTGCTGGGGCACCTCTACGGCCCAGAGGACGGAAAGACCTTCGAGGGCGTGATCGGCAAGGGCCTGTCGAACCCGATCCCCGAGTGGGCGGAGCACGGGCCCGACCGCAAGGTTGTGCCCTACACGGTGGCAACCGACATGGACAGCCCCAACCCTGACTCCGGTGAAGAGTATTCGCACACCAATACGCAGCTTTTCAACATCCTGAGCGAGGAGAATCGATTTCAGCTCGGCTCAGAAGTCACTGCATCGTGGAACGCTCCTGAGCCTGGGCAGGTGCCGACGATGGACGGTTACGTGACCGATTACATCAGCACGTTCACCGCTGAGATGGGCCGCCAGCCCACCTACGAGGAGTACTCGCAGATCATGACCGGCTTCACTCCCGAACAGGTCCCTGTGCTGAACGGACTGGCCCGAGCATTCGGCGTGTTTGATCACTGGTTCTGCGAAGTTCCGTCCCAGACGTTCATGAACAGGTCCTTCTGGACGGCAGCAACGTCGTCGGGACTGACCGTGAATGCACCGGCAACGAAATGGTTGGCACAGAACGATGCCGAGACGATCTTCAACCGGCTGGAGCAGCACGGCAAAACTTGGAGGCTATACGTCGCCGAACCGATGCAGTTCTCGGCCACGGCCATCATTCACTATCAGCGGCTGAAGGATCGGCTGGCCACCCACATCGTGCCGTTCTCGGAGTTCGAGGCCGATGCTGCCAACGGAGTTCTGCCCAACTTTTCCTTCATCGAGCCGTGCTTGATCGTCGGTCACAGCGACTACCACCCTGCCGCTGGGCGGGCAATGGGTCACGGCGTTGTGATACCCAGCCTTGACCCACCGTCGTCGATATTGGGAGGTGAGGCCTTCCTCTCACGCATCTACGACGCCTACCGAGGGATGCAGTCCTCGACAGGGTCCAACATCTGGAACACCACCCTGCTCATCGGCTGGGACGAGCCAGGGGGCACCTACGACCACGTACCTCCGGGGCCGGTTCCTCCTCCTGACCCGGCGGCACCAGTAGGCGAGTGCGGCTTCACGTTCGACCGCTCGGGCTATCGAGTCCCGGCTATCATCGTGTCGCCGTGGGTGGCCGAAGGCGCAGTGTTCAACGAAGAGCATCGCCACACATCCCTCATCGCCACGCTGCGAGAACAGTGGGATCTAGGAGAATCGTTCACGGGACGGGACGCCGCAGCCCGCACGTTCTCCCACACCTTCACTCTCGACACCCCACGGGACCCGAACACTTGGGCTGTTCCTGTGCCCCGCCCCGTTCCCCAGTTCACCTTGGATGCTCTGGCCCTCGGACAGGTTGTATCAGTGCTGGGAAAGACTCTGCTGGATGGGTTGCGTGGGTATGCAGAACAGAACAACATCGAGATTGAGGGAATGCCCAAGGACCCCAAGGACGAGATTCCTCCTGAACAGATTCTGAACGTGTTCCGCAACGCTCTGGCGATCTTCTTTCCCCTGTTGGCCCCGACCGCTGCGAGTTAGGGTCCCGTTAGGTGTCCCAATAGGTCACAGACCTCTCGGAGTCGTGCCCCTGACCAGCCGGCTCCTGGATGCACTATTCACGGCCTGAGACCCCGGTGCGAACTGCGGCCGGCGCCTGATTGAGTGATCGAGACGCTCAGGTGCGGTTCGCGTGGGGGTGAGGCTCCCCCCGCCAGCCGGACACTTGGCTATGCGGCTTGCTGCTGAGTGAGACGGTAGTGGAGCTCCCACTCGACCGGCGGCACGTAGCCGAGGGTCGAGTGCA
>Ga0182018_10003151_pt1 | contig 15217 bp, 18 predicted proteins | sample 812P2MmetaG_FD_120490 | JGI IMG/M metagenome (GOLD analysis project Ga0182018, IMG submission 120490) | Permafrost microbial communities from Stordalen Mire, Sweden - 812P2M metaG | ecosystem: Environmental > Terrestrial > Soil > Wetlands > Permafrost | place: Sweden: Stordalen | collected...
GCGCAGCCTCTGCCTGTTGCACTCGCTTTTCCGCATCGACGCCGAGAATCAGCCGCACCGGCACCTCGTCGCTATTTGCCAGTTGCACAATTACATCCGCAATCTTCCGCGGGTCGCCTTCCGCACGGCCTTCGAGGCTCCGCAACATCTTGAGTATCGAACCGACCGAGGCCTCGTAGTCCGGCAGCAGGTCAGGCGCATTCTGACCGGCGCGCCGGGCCCAGTTGGTTCGAATACCTCCTGGCTCTAGCGTGCAGACCTTGACCCCAAACGGTGCGACTTCCATCGCCAGCGCGTCGCTCAAACCGCCCACGGCCCACTTGGCCGCGTGATAGGGCGTATTGCCAGCAATCGCGAGGCGGCCGCCGACCGAAGACACCTGAAAGATGTGGCCGTTCTTCTGCTTCCGCATTACTGGCACCGCGGCCCGCGTCGTGTACACGACGCCGAAGAAGCACGTATCCACGACAGCCTGGAAATCTTCCGCGCTCATTTGCTCGAACGGCGCAAACTGCCCATAACCGGCGTTGTTGACCAGAACGTCCAGCCGCCCGAAACTGTCCACCGCTAACTGCACGGCCGCCTTTGCTGCGGCCTCATCACGTACTTCCAGCGTTACGGGTTTCACCCGCCCTCCGTACTGCGCCACCAGAGGGGTCAGTTCCTCCGTGCGACGCGCTCCGGCTACTACGCTGTCGCCCGTGGCCAGCGCCGCCTCGGCGATGTCCCGTCCTAATCCGTTCCCGCTTCCAGTAATCAACCAGACCTTGGCCATTGTAATACCCTCCTCTACATAGGATGACGAAGTTAACTGACTGGATGCTCATTTAGTTGGTAGCTTCAGGAATCGGCCCAGATATATAGTATTGAGGACACATTCTCTCAGAGAGGAGCTCAGTGGCTCGCCCGAAGAGTGAAGACAAGCGAAATGCGATCCTCGACGCCGCAACTCGCGTATTTGCGGAGTGTGGTCTTACTGCTGCCCCAACGGCAGAGATATCAAGACGGGCAGGCGTCGCCGACGGAACTCTGTTTACCTACTTCAAGACCAAGGATGATTTGATCAATGCCCTGTATCGCGAGATCAAGTTGGAACTGGCAGACGCGATGATGTCAGAGTTTCCGCGCAAGAAGAGTGTTCACACCAGGTTGCGGCATGTATGGGATAGCTATGTAAATTGGGGTGTGAACAATCCTGAGCAGCGCCGAGTCCTGGCCCAATTGCAGGTCTCCGGGATGCTTTCGAAAGAGTCGATCGAAGCCGGAAGCGCACCCTTTGTCGAAATGCAGAATATGATTCGCGACGCCATTGATCGGCATATTTTCCGAGTGGACGTTCCGATGGAGTTGATTTCGAAAATGCTGGGATCTTGGGCGGAAGCCACCATGGACCTGATCGTGTTGAAACCAGCTATGGCAAAGAAGTGCCGCGACGGTGGATTTGCGATCTATTGGGCCGGGATCGCACGGAAGTAGTTTGTGAACCCACAATAGATGAGTGAGTAGTCAGAATATTGTATAAGCACGATTGTGAAATACAACTTGCTGGGCGAGAGCCGCTCACTTTAGCGTGAAGCTTAGCTACGAGCGCCTATAATGGCGCGATGGCATCGTTAGAGCACGGCTCCGAGCAGGCTCGGCACGCACAGGACGCTCGCCTTGTGGTTGACACGACCCCGGCGCTCGGCGTGGTCGGGCGCGTGCGGACGGCTCGGCTGACTTCTTCAATCAGCGCTGGCTCGACTATACCGGCCTCTCGGCCGAAGAGGCGCGTGATTGGGGCTGGACGGTTGCCATCCACCCGGGCGACTTAAACGCCTTTCATCATCTGCCACTGGCCATCTGCGGTGTTTGTTCTCCGATCTTTCCAGAGTAAATGATGAATTTGAACGGGTCCGTATTCTGATTCTCTTCCATCAGTTTGAGGTACACGAGCCGTTTGGCGTTAGCCACGGAAGTGCTGTGCTCGAACCTGCTTCCGGACGATTCAAGCAGCGAGGCGGCCAGTTCGTACTTGCCGTCGGCGGCCAGGCGTTCCACGGTCTTAACGAGCTGCTTTTCCGATATACCGAGGTAGTCGACCAGGAGTTCCGCGCGGTCGGCCCGGCCGAGATGGTCGAGGCCTTGCAGGTCCGGCTGCCAATAGCCGACGTTCTGGTCGTATAGGCGGTCAATGACGTGTTCGCGCAAAATAAGGTATGGCTGATATACGTCAGGCTGGCCACCGAGAAGACCCGGAGGAATCAAGTTCGCCTGGTGAATCGCGGCACGTTCATCGCCGCGGCGAACTGCGGTCAAAACCTGTTCGTGCAGCCACACCAGGTCTGTTTTGAGCTGCGCCAGCATGGTGGCGGAGGCGAAATTACTCGTGAGGGGTTCGTGGCCGTGCAGCAGGTGCTGGGGATGCTTTTCAACAACAACGTCAATCGCATCGACTAGTCCCTGAAAATCGCCCTCCTCCGCAAAGGGTGCCCCCAGATACGGCATGATGAAATCTCCCACGAACATCACACTCTGATCCGGTAGATAGATGAACATGGCGTCGTGAGTTTCTCCTCCATGCACAGGAATTAGCTCAATGCGCGTCCCCCCAATCTTCAAGTTCGTGCGGCCGTCGATCATCACATCCGGCTTGAAGCTGCGCACGTCGTCGAGACTGAAGCGTTCACCGAAGAATTGCTCACCAAAATTCCCCGGCGAATCGAAGTCGCGCGCAATTTCTTCTTGATAGTTGCTCCTGGCATAGAAGCGCAAGCGCGGATTCAGGGCGCGGAAATATTTGTGGCCTCCAACATGGTCCCAGTGGGAGTGTGTAATGAAGATGGTTGTCAATTCCGGAAGGCCAGGTGCGTACGCTCGCAGTGCCTCGTACGCAACCTTGGCGGAATCCGCTCGGGTACCGGCGTCGATGCCGATCAACTGCCGTCCATCATCGGAAACCACAAAATAGTATTCCGTGAACTCGAAGCCCGAGAGCGCATACACGCGGCCCGGCACGATCTCGGCGATGCGCCGCGGCGCAAAGGTATGCCCCGAAGCGACATCTTCCGAAAAAGGAGTGATCAGCGTAATCGGCCTGTCAAAACTCTTGTAGCCGCTCCGACGCAGATAGTCCTGTGCCTTGGCCTGTTCCCCGTCAGCAAGAGCCAGCTTTCCGAGGTGGGAATAGACTTCCCGCAACCAACCCGCATGAGGGGCCTTGTCAGCGTTCTCCACGCACCAGGCTAACTCGTTCTTCGCGGCCAACCTCTGATGGAAGAAGCCCGGAAGTTCGGTTCGGACAATGCCGGCAATCCAGTTCACAACGAAGACTTGCCCTCCGGAAAGCAGCTTGGCTTGATCCAGGATCGCGATCGTGTCTTTCACGTAGCCGATTCGGTGCAGCAACGGGACGGAGGACGCGTGCTGGGCGCGCAATAGTCCAATGGCGCTCAGATAGAGCGCCTTTTGAACATCGGTCAGGCGAGGGCCGAATTCCTTCAGTCGCGCCGAGAAGAACTCCGCGCCCTCATCTTGCAGGTTGACATTCGAGTACTGCGCCATCAGCAAAAACAACAACTGTGGATCTCCCGGTGGCGCGACGGTGTTTACGGCTTTTAGGTATTCGAGCTCCGGGCGACGCGCGCCGGACGAAGATTGAACTCCGTTGCTTCCTGTGAAAAGCGCTCCCTGCAACGTGGCCAGGAGAACCGTAAGCAGCAGCGCAGCCGACAAATAAATTGGGACTTTCATAGATGGCTCCTTTCGCCACCTATGTAGATGTATATACATCTAAATGGTTGCGAACAATTACGCCCGCATCCCGGCTTCCGTCATTTGAAATATCGTTTCTCTTGTATTCTTCCAGCCCGCATCTCCGAGTTCGTTGCGCAACCTCCGCTCCGCTCGCTCCCAGTGAGGTTGAGCCATCGCCATCTGTCGCCTGCCTGCACCCGTCAGTCTGAACAGGCGCTCCCGTCGGTCCTTCCCGCGCCTGGCGCGAACCCAGCCCTGTTTCCCCAATAGCCCCAACGTTCGCGTCAGAGTCGTACTGTCCATGGCAAAGCCAGCGCTCAGTCGCTTTTGATTAGCCTCTCCCACCGCAGCCAGTGCAGTTAGCAGACCGAATTGCGTGATCTCAAGGCCTGCTCTTCGCAGTTCCTGGTCGTAAATCCGCGTTACGACCCGGCTGAGGCGACGAAGGTTCTGACACGCGCATGGCAACTGAAAAAGTGCATCTGCAGGTCGCTCTCCAAACGTTTGTGTCCTCATATTATATGTATATACATCTGTTGTTCCTTGGCGTCAAACGAGATTTGCTTCTTCATTGAGCTTGAAACTTACCTTGGGGGGGAACACAAGAGGGCATGAGGTCAAGCTTTTCAGGCACTACTTGGATCTCGGGAAACGGTGTTGCAGAAGAACGAAACTGGATTCTGGACGTGTCGTCGGCAAACCTTCCCTTACAAGATTAGGGAAGAGTTGCCCGTTACTCGGGAGAAATCGCAGCAACAGAGGGAAAATTGCTTGCACAGTAATCCTGGTCTCTGGAGTCTTATAGAACGATAGATCAAGTTCGAAGGGGGAACATGATGTTTGCGATTACTGGAATTACGAGCAAGGTTGGCGGACAGACGGCGCGGAGACTATTAGATGCTCAACAGCCTGTTCGCGCTATCGTGCGCGATCTCAATAAGGGTGCGTACTGGGCGGAGCGCGGCTGTGAAATAGCCGGTGCAGACATGGGTGATGCAGAATCTTTGGCAAGGGCCTTTCTGGGAGCGGAAGGAGTCTTCGTGCTGCTGCCTCCGAACTTTGATCCGACGCCTGGGTTTCCCGAGGTGAGGGCAACGATCTCTGCGCTGAAGTATGCGCTGCAGCAGGCTAAGCCTGGCAGAGCGGTGGTTCTTTCGACGATTGGAGCGCAGGCGATTGAGACGAACCTGCTGACGCAGCTCGGCATCATGGAGCGGGAACTGGAAACGCTGCCCATGCCAATCGCGTTTCTGCGGACGGCATGGTTTATGGAGAACTCAAGTCTCGATGTAGTTTCCGCACGCGATGCCGGCACCGTCAACAGCTTCCTGCAGCCGCTTGAGAAGCCGGTGCCGATGGTCGCAACGTACGACATTGGGCGTGTTGCCGCCGAGGTATTGCAACAGGTCTGGACTGGTCGTCGCGTCGTGGAGTTGGAAGGACCGCAGCGGGTAACACCGTTGGAACTCGGGGCCACCTTCTCCAAGGTGCTTGGTCGTCCGGTTCAGGTAAAAGCGATTCTACGCTCAAGCTGGGGAGAATTGTTCCGCTCTCAGGGAATGACGAATCCCGAACCGCGCATGCAGATGCTCGACGGATTCAACCAAGGCTGGATCGAGTTCGAGAGTGGAGAGGCCGGGTCTCGCAAGGGCCTGATCGAACTCGAAAGCGTACTCGATCTCTGGTCCGACAGCAGAGCGAGTAAGACAGAAGTGCAATCATAGATATTCAGGAACCAAAGGGGGCGAAGAGCAATGTCTCGTGTATTCATCACAGGTTCTTCCGACGGGCTCGGCCGCATGGCGGCACAACTCCTGATCGAGCAAGGGCACAGCGTAGTTCTGCATGCTCGTAACCAGCGGCGAGGACAGGAAGCGATGTCCGCTGTTCCCAGAGCAGAAACGGTCGTGATCGGCGATCTTACAAGCATCACTCAAACCCGCGACGTGGCCGAGCAGGTTAACTCACTCGGCTCCTTCGATGCGGTGATCCACAATGCAGGTATCGGCTACAGAGAGCCTGGGCGTATCGCGACGGAAGATGGACTCCCGCACGTCTTCACCGTCAATACGCTCGCTCCCTACATCCTGACCGCGCTCATCCACAAACCCAAACGCCTCGTCTATCTCAGTTCTGGCCTACATCGGAGCGGCGATGCCAGTCTGAAGGACCTCGTGTGGGAGCAACGCGCGTGGCAAGGGCAACAGGCATACTCCGATACCAAACTGCACGATGTGCTGCTAGCCTTTGCTGTCGCCCGTCTCTGGCCAGATGTTCTCTCCAATGCTCTTGAACCGGGTTGGGTACCAACAAAGATGGGAGGGCCCGGCGCACCGGACGACATGGACGCCGCGTACCGGACTCAAGTTTGGCTCGCGGTCAGCAACGACCCGTCAGCAACAGTCACGGGAGAGTACTTCTACCACATGCGGCTTCGGGCGCCGAATCCCGTGACCCAAGATCCGAAACTGCAGGAGAGATTGCTTGCTGAGTGCAAACGCCTTTCGGGAGTGGAGCTGCCCGCAGTCTGAAGTACCGCGAACGATGCAGAATCACTCCCCAATTGTCGGCTATCCGGAAGTAATCCAGATCGGGACATGCGGATAGGTAACGAGAAGCGGGCTTCTCGTCAGGCTTCAAAACTCGTTGCTGCCAGAACGCAGAGGATACGTTGCGTCGCCGTCGATGCAGGGCCTTCGATGCTGATCCGTCCCGATGCCTGCATCGCCTGGACCAGTGAGGCGGACAGCATAGATGGGCTGGAGGAATCGCTCCGCCACTGGTGCAGCCAGACATCCATGGACGAAAAGATACTCAGACAATCCAGCTAGCTGCCTATGCTGATCGGTAACGGCGATCGCCTCTGGCGAAGAGTTCAGTTGCGTGGCGAATGATTGGCGTTTGCGATGTGTCCTTGGCAATTTTGCGGCCGCTAACGGCCAGCTTTGGTCACAAGGCCAATACAGGTCCAATAAGAATTCCCTCGACGCGCTTTCAATGACTTACGGTGCCACCCGTACCGCCTAAAGTCTTCAAAGTACGTTCGATATTACGTTCGAATCCCACTCTCTCCGCCAGTTTATTTTCAACAACTTACGAGAACCGCTCTCTTTCAGCGTGCAATGGCGTGCAACGTGCCTCCAATGTTGGATGGCCCTCAACCTCTATCGACGCCACCGCAAGGAATGTGAAGGCTCCCACTCCGAAGATACCCGCACCGGACAATTTGAAGAGGGACGGCGCGGCTGGAAAAAATGCGCGTGCGCGATCCACGTATCCGGCACGCTTGGCGGGAAGTTTAGCCGCAGGCAGACCGGCACCGCCGATTGGGACGAAGCGAAGGCCCTTGTTGCTTTGTGGCAACAGTCCGGCTCATGGGACGGCCAGGACAAGATTGAAGCGCCGTTACCTCTTCCTGCCACAAACCCCGAACCCGAACGGATTAGCGTTGACCGTGCAATTGCGGCCTTTACAGCAGAGTTCGAGGAACACACGGCCCTCAACACCCAAAGAAACTATAAATTCGTCCTGAAGCAATTACGGGGCTTCTCGGATGCCAAGGGCTATGCCGCTATCGACCAGTGGACGCCGATTGATGTGCGGGAGTTTCGTTCGACATTGGGCGTATTGCCGAGCACCGCCGCCAAAAACATGAGCGTCGTCAAAGCCTTCTTTGAATTCTGCCATGCGAACGAATGGGTGAAGCGCAACCCGGCCCGGATGGTCAGGAACCAGCGCGGACAGCATAACGACCCCCGCAGCGAACAGAAATTGCCGTTCAGTGACGCGGAGTTACGCCGCATGTACGACGCCTGCGACACAAAATACGGCAAACGCGAAATCCAGTTTTCGCGGGCAACGAAGGCACGCCGTGAGCAAGGCCCGTATGCGCAGTTCAAGACAAGATGGACGGGGGCAGGACATTGCCGATTTTATTTCGGTGTCGGTCTATACGGGCTTGAGGATTTCGGACGTGAGCACGTTTCATGTGGACCGCATGAGGGCAGACGGCACCATTCAGCTCAGGACCACGAAGGCGCACACCCACGTTTACACATGGGTTCCCGAATGGCTGCAGGAACGCATTCGCGCGCGCGCCCTGGAGACAGGCCCGTACATTTTCGGGGGAGCACAGCACAACGGATATGAACGTCATCACTGACCTGTGGCGGCGCAAGCTGAATAAACTCTGGAATCTGTGCGGCCCGTGGAAAGACAAGCCGACGCAGCACCGTTTCCGGCACACCTTCGCAAGAATTCTGCTGGAGCGCCCCGGCGTGACGGTGCGCGACGTGGCGGAATTGCTGGGCAATACGGAACAGATCGTGAGAAAGCATTATGCCGCGTGGATTCCCGAACGCCAGGAACGATTGACGGCGGTACTTAAGGCGGCTTTCGAGACAAAGCCGAAACCAAAGCCGAATGTTATTGCGATGCCGAAATCCGCAAAGGGGTGAGGAGGGAGTTACACCGTTCTGTTCAGGCTCCCATGAGCAACCGCGTATGAATGCGCCGCACAGCGGATTCCGGCACACTGTAAACCGTGTGCGCCCACTTGCGTCCCATCCTGATTTTGACGACGCCCGGATCGTCTTTGACGAGCTTTCGCACCGTCTCCCTGCCCAAACCCCACAGTTTCGCAAGGTCGCTAACGCGATAGTGTTTTTCGGCGAAGCTATCGTTAGGGGGCATATAACGCCGATCCAGAGCAAGTGCTGCCTGGCTCGTGTTCTGGACTGATTTTTTGCCAAGTGACTCTGCGTCCATCATTGCCTTCGCCCTTGAAACGGTCGCCGATTCTTGCTGGTTAAAATCAGAGGCCTAAGCCTATGCCCATACTCATCCCAGATCCTGCCCTGGCTGCTGTGACCTGGCAGCACACTCATCCCGAATTTCGCGGCCGCGGATATGCGCGGGACCTGACGACGTTTCTCGCAGCTCAGATTCTGGCGGCGGGAAAGACTCCTTTTCTTCACGTCAAGTCTGAGAATGGCGCAAAAGTGGTTTACCAAAAAATTGGATTCCGTTTACGTGCCGCAATGGTTCTAACCGTGATTTCCCTCCGCTGGAGGTGTGGTCAGTCGCAATATTTTAGAATCTGGGGACGTTAAGGGGACGATAACAGATGACATACGGTACCCTCCTGCATCAAACGACGTCCGCCGACACCGTTTGATATCAACCAGTTACATTTCGTTGCTGCCGTCACGGCAGAGGTCGCGAGTTCGAGTCTCGTCGTCCCTGCCATTCTTTTCAAACAGTTTGTCCCGGTTTTAGCGAAACCATCGAGGACCCAAAAGGGCACGCTTTAGTGCCCTTTTTTGCGTCCCTTTCTCCGATTTGCGCCGAAGTCTGTTGAAGAGTTGCATCGCTAGTGAATTGCTTTGCGGCGGCAACGCTTTAAGTCGCTAGGCAACCCGAGATAAGATCGTCGGTTCAGGCCTCCGCAACCAGAAACTGTTCTGCCGCAATAAGTTCCGAGGGCCCCGCAACCATCCGAATTGACAAGAATGAAGGCCGCTGGCGAAGTGGGCATCATAGGATCAACGGTCGCCTTGTTCCAATGCAGCCGCCAGGGCGACGATCCCTCGACGGATCTGAGGCCCGTCGAAAGCAGCGAAGCCGAGCAGCAAACCCTCCCTGGCACTGCGTCGCAGAGTGAAGCGGTCAAGTCCTGGCGCCTCGATTCCATGATTTGCCGCAAGGGCCTCCGCTTGCCGAGATGACATGCCATTTCGGAGAAAACCTGCCGTATTCAGGCCCGCCTGTATGGGCGAAACGTCAAGTAGCCCTGACAAATACTTGCGCGCCTCGTGCTGCAAAGCAGCCAGCCTTTCCGCATACATGTCGCGCATCCGCCGAATGTGCCGCCCCAGATGGCCCTCCGTCATGAAGTCGCAGAGAATCGCTTGATCAAGGCTCGGAGGATGGAGGTCGACGCCCAGCCGCAGCACCAATAGCGGATCAAGCAGCGCTGGTGGCAAAACGAGATAGCCCAACCGCAAGGACGGAAAAAGTACCTTGTTGAAGCTTCCCAGAAAGATAACGGATCCAGCCTTGTCCAAACCCTGGAGCGCGGGGATTGGCCGACCGTCGAAGCGATACTCGCTGTCGTAGTCGTCTTCAATAAGAAAAGCCCCCGTCTCCCGGGCCCACTTCAGAACCGCTATCCGACGTTCAACGGGCATCGCCATGCCCAGCGGAAACTGATGTGCGGGCGTTAGATAGGCCGCTTTTGCCGCCTTGCACAACTTTTCTCCTTGCGATACCGAAAGTCCACCTTCGTCCACCGGCACGGGAATAATCCTAGCGCCAGCCTGGCGAAAGGCGGCGACTGCGCCGAAGTAGCCTGGGTCCTCCACCCAGACAGCTTCCCCGGGCTTGATCAGCAGACGAGCGATCAGGTCCAGACCCTGCTGCGCCCCGGAGACCATCACAACGGAGTCGGCCGAGCAATTCACCCCACGCGACGAACCTAGGTACGCAGCAATGGCTTCGCGTAATGGCGCATACCCTCGCGAGTCGCCACCGGCCAGCAGCGAGGAAGAGGCCCGGCGCAATCGGCGACCGGCAACGCGCGCCCAAGTCTCTACTGGGAACTCGGTCAGTGCAGGCTCGTAAGGTCGAAACGGATGCGCGGGCCGTGAAGTAGGCAACCCTCGAATCGGTGCCGGCAGCTTCCTTATTCGCGGTTGTGGCGCCGCTTTGTTGACCGCATCTTGCAACAGCCTCTCGTTGATCCGGGTACCTGCTCCAATCCTTCCGATCAGGTAGCCTTCAGCCTGCAACTGCTCAAACACGGTCACCACCGTTCCGCGTGAGATCCCGTATTGAACCGCAAAATCCCTGGTCGCCGGCAGGCGCGCTCCTGGCGGCAGGCGGCGCTCTAGAATGGCTCTTCGCAGTTCTTGGTAGAGCCAGCGTGTCAGCGTAGTCCCAGGTGCCCTTTCAGGGAGGGCAAGTTGCAATGAGCTGACATCTTTAGGCATCGATTTCAGACATCGCCGATTGGTATAAAGAATTTGCGCAATATGGCTCTATCAATCATACCAATACAGAATCTATTCTAGGTTCATGAAACGTCGTCGACAATTTCTTCAGGCTGGTTTGGCGAGCCTGGCTCTGGTTGTACTGGATCGTTCTGAAGCGCCCGCCGCATCCGACATAGAGGCCATATACGAGCGCGACCTTCCGCCGGTTAGCCTCAATGGCTGGCAGGTGACCGTCCTTGAGTTGACTTTCCCACCTGGCACGACTTCGCCCAAACAGGCTCATCCGGGTTTCATTCTTGGCTACATCCTTGAAGGGGAATACGGCTTTCAACTGGAAGGTGAACCGGAAAAGGTATTGTCGACTGGTGATGTGTTCTATGAAGCGCCCGGCAGCATCCATCTGCCTTCCGCCAACGCCAGCGTAAAGAGGTCAGCGAGAATCCTAGCCTTGGCATTTTCTGAGAAGGGAAAGGAAATAACAAAACTGCTATGAACAATGAACGTGTCTTGCAAATCGCGAAAGTCTTTGTACGCCTTGCTCTGGGCATCACCTTTCTCGTTTCGATCGGTGACCGCTTAGGCTGGTTGGGTGCCTATGGGAGTAAGAATGTGTCGTGGGGCGATTGGACCCACTTCGTGCAATACGTCGCCGCGCTTAACTCGTTTGTTCCGAAAAGCCTGATTCCCGGACTCGCTGTCTTGGAAACAATCATCGAGCTTGGGCTAGGCATCGCGCTGTTGTTGGGAATGTATCAACGCGTAGTCGCCTGGAGCAGCGCTGTGTTACTGATGTCGTTTGCCCTGACCATGAGCATCGCCCTTGGGATAACCGCGCCTCTGAGTTATTCGGTGTTCACGGCGGTCGGCGCCGCACTGCTGCTGGGCGCGGTTGCGGTGCCGCATGCCGTTCGGAGTTCTGCCAGAACACACGCGGGAGCCGAATTGACGACCAGCAGCGGCCCAGACAGTATTCCGCTAGACAGCTCGGGGGGAGCAGCCCACGCACGGGTTTGACGCGACCTCGGATTCCATATAACGACCACGCGAATCAACCTACCGATGCTGAGAAAGGCTTCCGCGAGCGCGAATAGACCAGAACAAAAACGAGGTTTACGATGCACTTGCCTTCTGTGGAGAGCGAATCATGAACCGAGGACAATGGCTAATCAGCGCTGGATGCGTCATCCTATTCGGCACGGCAATATATCACCAGATGGGCTACACCACTATGACACGCGCCATTGGCGCGAGCGACGCCAAGCCGGCGCTGATCGCAGAGGTGAAAGCACTGTGGCTGATGTTTTCACTCCAGCTCATCATCCTCAGCGTGCTGGCCTTCAGTGCCAGCAGATGCGCATCGGCCAGGCAATTGATTTTGCTTTGTTCATTGACGCCTCTCTTGGACACACTGCTGTGTCTGAAGTTCTTGGGAATGTTCCCCGGCATTATCCTGCTCACCCTGGTTTGTTTGTTTTTTTGGGCCGGAGCGTACTTTCTGCCCGGTCGAGCATAAAGAGATGGGAACTAAGTCTCTCGCCCAGGCCGACGGCAAGATAGGAATCCACCGACGCCCTTAACCGACGTAAGGTATGAGGGGCATCGCTCTGAACATATGTTCCGCGATATCGCGAAGGCGACCGAGCCAGTTCCCGTGCTTCCATATTTCTGCGTGCGGAGGTTCTTCCGATGAATGGGCGCAACAACGCTGCACGGATTCCGGTTGCTTTGGGCGCCATGGTTTCGATCGCCACTGCGCTGCTTCATTTGTCTGACTACCCGAAAGACTTGTCTGCGGTGAGCGCGTCGAATCTGGGCGCTCCTTTGCAAGGGGGGAGTGCGCTCTCTTTATTTCGAGGGCGGATGGGACTATATCGTGATCGCGATCATCATGCTGATCAGCGCCTTCACTGTGACAAAATTACGGAAGGTGATTGTTTTGTTCTGCGGATTGGCTCTTCTCGTAAACATGGCGGTGATGCTGGCGTTTATGGGCTGGTTCATCGGCACCGACATGGTCCTCGCGTCAGCTCTGATGATCCTTTGCGGTGGCCTGTTGTTTCAGCCCGTAGAGCGCGCTGCCACTCTCGAAGACATTCGGGCAGAGGTGCTCACACCGGATCGTTTAAACTCGCTGGTGTTTGGCGTATTCGCGATTGTCGCGTTGGCAACGCCAGCAGCATCGCAGATTTCCCCGAAGTCGGCTTCTGGGAAGTTGGACATTCCGGCAGCGGGTTCGCCTGTTTCCGCCGATGGTTGAGTCAGGGTTTCTGGGAGCACCAGATGCCATTCCTGTCGAGCGGCGTTCTTGATAGTTTTACCGCCTCCACGGAAAGGGGCCATGCTCATCACGTCACGTCTTGACGAGACAATGTTTGGGACCAGTTTCTTCGGCTCAGAGTCAACAATGGCTATCGAACTCTCCCGAGAAGTGGATATTGTCTCCCACAGCTTTGAATGTCACTCTCTTGGTGGAACGGTGTTACCTAAGGAAAAGCCATGACAAATCGAACGAGGCTGACTGCATCTGTTTTTTCCTTGTTGCTCTTTTCGACGTCCATTCGTTCGACCGCCGGCTCTCAGAGCCATCCTCAGAATCAGCCGGCGACCGATTCGCAAAGCCAGACCAGAGTCGTTTACGTCTGTGCCTGCCTGAAGACCAAATCTTGCTCCTGCATGACTGAAGCTAAGATGGAAGGGCCCTGCGCCTGTGGAACTGAAGGCGGGCCTCCCATGAAGGCAGTGCCGCCAGATAGTGACTGGGCGAAGCAGAATCGGGAGGCGCTCGCGAAGAAGTAGTTTAGCTGCGAACTCTTTGGAGCACGCGAGCTTACGCTTGGCATCCACATGCACTCAATCATTCTTGCCACATTTCTTGAGATCTCTCGCACGGTGGTCTCGATGTGCAGCGCCGCCATCCTGCTTTTCCTTGTTGCGCTGTGGGCTTCGAAAACCAATATCGCGCGGGCTGGCGGCCTGGACAAAATCGTAGTCTTGAGCAATTTGTGTTTCGCCATCCCCTTGGCGGTCTTCGGCGCGGAGCATCTCTCGGGCGCAAGGTTCATCATGCTCGGCGTGCCCTCGTATATGCCATGGCGTTTGTTTTGGGCGTATTTCGTCGGCTTTGCGTTGTTCGCCGCGTCCGTGAGCATTGCCACAAAAATTCAACTGCGCTGGTCCGGCCTGCTGTTCGGGATCATGATGTTTCTTTTTGTGGCGATGTTGCACATCCCGCGAGCTCTCGCCAACCCCAGAGACAGGATTGCATGGGTGATTGTCATCCGCGAAATGTCGTTTGCGGGCGGAGGCTGGATTCTTGCGGGAAACGCCATGCGCGAGCAAGGCCGCGGGCAAAGCGGAAGCAAGCTCATGACCGTGGGCCGCGCGTTGGTCGCGATCGCCGCTATATTTTTTGGCGTTCAGCACTTTCTGCACCCAGCGAACGTTCCCGGAGTCCCGCTCCAAAAACTGACGCCCGCTTGGATTCCGGGGCGCCTGCTCATTGACTATGTGACGGGCGCAATTCTTCTGGTTGCCGGGGCAAGCATTCTGCTGGCCAAGAAGACGCGGATGGCGGCGACTTATCTCGGCACCTGGATTGTGTTGCTGTTTTTTTTCATCTATGGGCCGATTCTGATCGCGGCGCTGGCCGACCCGAGCACCGACGTCAAAGTTGAGGGGATCAACTACTTTTTCGACACGCTGCTGTTTGCCGGAGCGATTCTCGCGCTGGCCAGCGCGACGCCGCGCACTCTTGTAAGCCGGAAGGATCAGCCGGTGTACTGCAAAGAAAGCTCCGCGCACCGTGATTCGTTAACGCACGCTAAGGCTTCCCGACAATCAAAGATAACTTAGGCGAAAGGGAAATGTCGAAGGCATTGCGCCGTCGGCGCCATCAGATGTCGGAACAACGCAATTCGAGTGCCGGTTGCATCACCCGAAGGCACGGTGACCGATTCGTCGGGGGCGCTGATGCCAGGTGTGGCGGTCACAGTGCTGAACCTCGATACAGGTGCGGCGAAAGACCTTCTCACCAACAGCGACGGTCTCTATGATACCGCCTCAATTCTGCCTGGAAACTACCGGGTCACTTTCACGACAGAGGGCTTCGGCAAACTCGTGCGCGGCCCGATCACACTGCAAGTCGGGACTATCACGGTGAATGGCGCGTTGAAGGTTGGTAAGATAACTGAGACGGTTGAAGTTACGGCCGACGTCCCGCGCCGCCAACGACCATCAAGACGCAGGCTACAACCTCTATTTTGTGGAATCCGAACGGTGGTATCGCCACACTACAGCCCCCACAAACCACCTAACGCGTCTAAAAGGTCTCTAGTCTACACGCTCAAACTCGGGGAATCCCGGTTGTTGGCGAAACATCGCCATTACTCTGGAGCAGCCGACAAGGCTGTGAATCTGGTGGGGTGTAAGTCCCCACACCACCAATTGCCTGGGCAGGTGGTTAGCATATCCGATGCATGCGGAGGCAACGA
>Ga0182018_10003152_pt1 | contig 15216 bp, 10 predicted proteins | sample 812P2MmetaG_FD_120490 | JGI IMG/M metagenome (GOLD analysis project Ga0182018, IMG submission 120490) | Permafrost microbial communities from Stordalen Mire, Sweden - 812P2M metaG | ecosystem: Environmental > Terrestrial > Soil > Wetlands > Permafrost | place: Sweden: Stordalen | collected...
CCTGTGACGCTGCTCTACCTGTTGGGGTCGGTCGCCTTAGGCTTGGCTTTCGGTTCGGCGGCAGCGTTGCTGCGTGACGTGACGGACACAAGGATTCAGGATTTGCGGGATATATCGCGCGAGCTGGGCCCGATTCCGCTTTGTGTGCTGCCGTATCAGAAGGAGAGGGCTGCGCTGCCCGCGGAGGCAAGCCTGTTCGCAAGATCTGCGTTGCCGGCGCTGGACAGCCCGCATTCACTGTTTGTCGAATCGCTTCGCTCGCTGCGGACTTCTCTGATGCTGTCCCGGAGTGGAGCACCACCGCGGTCGGTTCTGGTGACGAGTCCTCTGGCGGGCGAGGGCAAGAGTTTTCTGAGCTGGAACCTGGCAATTCTCTTTGCCCAGCAGGGGAAGCGGGTGTTGCTGTGCGATGCGGACCTTCGCCGGCCGTGGCTGCATCGCAATCTGGACATTGAGCCGCGGGTGGGGTTGAGTACCGTGCTGGCTGGGTTCTCGGTCAACCATGGCGCCTCCGAAGTCATTCCGGTGCAGGAGGTTCCGGGGCTTTTTCTTATGCCCGCCGGACCACTGCCGCCATATCCGTCGGAGCTGCTGGCGTCTCATCACATGGCGGAGGTGTTGAAGGTTTGGGAATCTCAGTACGACCTCGTGCTCTTGGACGCGCCGCCCGTTCTGCAAGTCACTGACGCAGTGGTGCTGAGCTCGATGGTCAACTCGGTCCTGCTGATGGTGAGGCATCAGAGGACTCCGTTGGCGGCGCTGGAGAAGAGTTACGGGATGCTGGAAGAAGTGCACTCGGCCAGCGGCCGCAAGATCAATATCGTGATCAATGGCGTGAAAGAGCATCCCGTTGAGGGGCACGTCTTTTATGAACATCGCGAAAGGGAGGTTGCGAAGGCCTAATGAAAAATCTACAGCCAATTTGCACCGTGTTGCTCCTTCTCTTTGGCATCGCGGCGAGTTCACAGGCGCAGAATGAGAGCCTGTTGATCGGCCCAGGCGACCTGCTGCACCTTCAGGTCTACGACACGCCGGAGATGGAACAGCGTGCCCGTGTGACCGATGCGGGGAATATTCCTTTCAGCTTTCTGGGGAACGTCCACGTAGCCAGTTTGACGCCAGAACAGGCTGCCAAGCAGATCGAAGGTCAACTCATCGCTGCCGGCGTCATGCTGCATCCGCAGGTGACGGTGCGGGTGGAGGCATACGCAACGCAGAACGTGTCGGTTATGGGGGAGGTGCAGAAGCCCGGGCCTTACGAGATCGACACCCCTCACAAAGTAGTCGAAGTCCTTGCGCTCGCCGGTGGACTAACGTACATTGCGGATCGCCACATTACGATTGAACGGTACGGCACTTCAAAACAGAAGGTCGAGTACTACTATTCGAATGCGGCCGCGAGCGCTTTGTCTGACGATCCCATGGTCTACCCCGGCGATACGGTGGTTGTATCCAAGGCCGCGGTGGTGTACGTGCTTGGCGATGTATTAAAGCCGGGTGGTTATCCGATAAGCACCAACGACTCAAGAATGACCGTGCTGCAGGCTATCGCCCTGGCGGGCTACGCAAATCACACGGCAGCCGTCGGCAAATCGAAGCTGGTGCGCGCGACCCCTACGGGAGTGGAGGAGATCGATCTGCGGGTGAGTGCGATGGAGAAGGGCAAGAAGCCCGATGTCGCGTTGCTGCCGGACGATGTGGTCTATGTCCCCTTCAGCTTCATGCGCAACGTTGGGGTGAATGGGACCGGGATTCTGGCTTCTGCTACTTCCGCCGCCATATACATCCACTAATTTTGTTCTGCTGATTCAGGAGTCTGTTTTGGCAACTGCGCAAACATTCGGTCGAAGCACGATCAGAGATGACTTGAGACGACTGGGAAGTCCGGCTGAAGAGGCAAGAAGCCTCTGGACCCGCGCTTCAACCTGGGGTCTGCTGCTCGTGCTGGTCTATTTTGTTCTCGCCGGCGTCTCCCCGTTTGCCAATGAGCCTGTTGCTGACCGGGCAGTCGCCACGAGCTCCGCGGGCGGGGTTCTGGCGGAGCGCTTTAGTAAGCTGTTCATCTTTTTGGTTTGCATGATCTTTGTCGTTCAGCGGCACCAGTCTGTACGCCGGCTGAGCATGCGGATGAAGCTGGTTACCAGCTTTCCTATCCTCGCGCTTCTCCTCACTCCTGTATCGCAGATGGCAACGCGGACGATCAGCTCCGGCGTTTTGCTTCTGGGCGCCACTCTGCTCCTGTACTACATCATGTGCCGATATACGCTCAATGAAGTGCTTGAATTGCTTCTTGTTCTTGGCACCGGGGCGATGGTGGCGAGTATCGTATTTGCCCTTTTCCTTCCGCAGTATGGCCGTGATCTGCTGGGTGGGCATGATACCGCATGGAAGGGCGTTTTCATGGCCAAAAATTACCTCGGCAACGTGGCGCTGTACTTTCTGACCGTGGCGGTGTCCTATCGTGGGCGTACACCTCTTCTTCGTTCCGTTCGGGCTTCGCAGATTCTCTTCTGCCTGATTGCCATCACCTTTTCGCGAGCAGCAACAGCGCACCTTCTGACCGCAGTCTACCTGGTCTACGTTGTGACCATGAAGACGCTGCGCGGCTTTCGCAAGAAGGACTACTTTGCGCTCTCTATCCTGCTGCTGGTGGCGTTTTGCGCCACCATAGTAGTCATTGTGGCCTGGCCAGGTTTCCTGTTCAGCCTGCTCGGGAAAGACGCGACCTTGACCGGTCGCACGGAGATATGGAGTGCGGTAATTGATTCGATCACCAAGCGGCCGCTGCTCGGGTATGGCTACGACGCGTTCTGGCTTGGCTTCGAAGGCGAATCCTATCGTGTCATTCTCACCGTTTCGTGGGCTCTGGCACAGGCGCAGAACGGGTTTCTCGACATCATGCTCGAGATGGGCGCCGCGGGGCTGACAATCGTATTGCTGGTCTTCGGCTTCGCCTTCCGCGATGCCCTGGCTTGCCTTTTACGCTCTCGGGACGATGCCCAGCTTCGGGCCGTGGAATGGTACCTCGCCATCGTACTTCTCACTTTCATTTACAACCTGGACGAAAGCTTCCTGTTTACGCCCAAGCAATTCTGCTGGATGATTTTTTTAATTGCCTGCGTGGGGCTCAAGATGGAGTGGATGGGTCTGCGAGTTTCGACTGCGCACCAGCCTGCACCGAGAATTGCGCCGCCAGAGATTTCTTCCGCCAAGATCGAGCCGGTAAGCGCTTAGCTAGAGGGTTCCTTAGATTATGCTCCCCAACTCCAAGGAGTCAACTTATATACCTACATTGGATGGCTGGCGTGCGCTGTCTATTGGATTAGTGCTTATGAGTCATTCACCCGTGTCGTGTACTGTTCCCGTCCTGGGAGCACTGCTCCACTCTCTTAACAGCTTCGGCGGGATCGGCGTCGAGGTATTCTTTGGAATCAGTGGCTTGCTGATCTGCTCCAAGCTACTTGAAGAGGAGTCAAGGTGTGGGCAGATCAGCGTGAAGGGCTTTTACGTGCGGCGCTTCTTTCGCATTCTCCCAGCGGCACTCTTCTACCTCCTGGTAGTTGCGATCCTGGGGGCGTTTCAAGTTATTCCGCTTTTGACGATTGACTGGTTCGGGTCGCTTTTCTTCTTCCGCAATTACCTCATGCTCCTTGAATACCTCCAACATAGCCCCCTGGCAATGCATTGGTACACTGGCCACTTTTGGTCTTTGTCGATGGAGGAGCATTTTTACCTGGTCCTGCCAGCTATCCTGGTCAGCTTCAAGAGAGTGCGGCTGTGGGTTCTTGGAGGCTTAGCCTTAGCCGTTGCACTCTGGCGATCTGTTTTAGCGCACCTCATGCATAGTAATTACCAATTCACTTTTCGAACGGATACCCACGTTGACGCGCTCCTCATCCCGGCGATGATCGCTTTGGCACTCTATCCATTCATGCGCAACAAAGCTGCAAAGCGATACATACCCGCGTGGTCTTTCCCGGTATTTATCGGGATGCAAATCTTGCTTCTCACAGCAAAAATTCCATTCTCCTGGACGTTGAGAGCGGTTCTTATTCCGCTACTCATTCTTTCCACAGCGCTGCACCCCAATGCGATACCGGGCAGCATTTTGGAATCCAAGCCGGTACGCTGGATCGGATGGATTTCATACAGCTTGTATTTATGGCAGCAGCTCTTTTTTGGCGCCAATTTTGTCGGTAGCCCACCAGGAATTGCCGCACTGCGCGAATGGCCGATCAATCTTGTGGCTCTTATGGTGTGCGCAACTTTTAGCTACTACATCGTCGAAAAGCCGTTCGTGCGATTGGGCCATCAGCTTGCCTCGGTTCGTGCTGCTCGCAGCGTCTTAAGCAAGGGCGCGTTGAACTCCGTCCCACTCCCCTTAAATCAGCCCATGCCGGAGTAGTGGGCTGTCGCGGAGAAAACGTAGTGGCACAAATGGATGAACCACGTCTCAGAATCGAGACGTGGGGCACCCGTCTCAATTGCGCTACTAGAGCAGTTTTGCAATTACTGTGGCCTGATAAAAGATGGCGAGGTGTGGTTTTCCTTGAAAGAAAACCACAAAGAGGCCTATCGCTCCGGTCTACACCGATTGCGAAACAGCTACTGACGGTTTCACTGCGACAGGCTACTAGCCGGGTTCGCTGTGTTTGCGGAGGGTGGACCACCCGCACAACGCGTGTGAAAACGCTCTATTGTTTGAGCGCGGATTCGACGGCTGCCGTGACCTGGGGCGAGTCGGGAGTGACCGCTGGTTCGAAGCGCGCCACCGGCTTGCCGTTACGGTCGAAGAGGAATTTGGTGAAGTTCCACTTGATGTCGCCGCCGATCTGCGGGTTGACTGATTTATCCGTTAAGAAGACGTAGAGCGGCGTCTTATCATCACCCAGCACCGATACCTTGGACATCATCGGAAAAGACACGTTGTACTTGTTGCGGCAGAACGTCTTGATCTCCGCATTCGTGCCCGGCTCCTGACCAGCGAAGTTGTTTGCTGGGATGCCGACGATCACCAGGCCGCGGTCCTTGTACTTTTCGTAGAGCGATTCTAGGCCGGCGTATTGCGGAGTATAACCGCATTTGCTGGCGACATTCACCAGGAGAAGAACCTTGCCGTGGTAACTTTTCAAACTGACCGGCTGGCCGTCGATCGATTTCAACGTAAAGTTGTAAACGCTATTCGCGGGCGAGGCCATGCAGATCCCGGCAACGCACAAAGTGAGAACGAGAGCTAACTTGCGCACAATCTCCTCCAAATATTCCTTGATGAAACCCGGTTTATACGTCGCAAAGGTTAACGGCCTGCAACAGCGAGGCGCGGGGATCTGCCGTCGGGATGAACTCATGCGCAACATATCCTTTATAGCTGGTTGCTACAATCCCGCGCATTACTCCGTCCCATTGCACTTCCTGCTGATCGTTCAGCTCGTGGCGTCCGGGGACGCCTCCGGTGTGGAAGTGGCCAATCCATTCAATGTTGGACTGGATGGTTGCGATCAGATCGCCCTCCATAATTTGCATGTGATAGATGTCGTAAAGCAGCTTGACATGAGGGGAATTGACCTCTTTCATTACAGCCGCACCCCAGGCGGTATGGTCCGCCATATAGTCCTTGTGGTTGACCTTGCTATTTAGTAGCTCCAGACAGAGGACTACGTTATGGTCCTCCGCAATCTTCTTCACCCGGTTCAAGCCGAGGATTACATTTCTGGCGCCTTCTTCATCGGACATTCCGTGACGATTTCCAGAAAAAGTAATGACATTCGGGACGCCCGCCTTGGCAGCCAACGGTATATTGAGACGCAATGCCGCCTCAATCTTATCGTGATTGGCAACCACGTTGAGGGCATCGGGAATTGTGCCGCCATCGACGTAGCCCATGGTACAGATCAGCCCATGCCGCGCGGGTACTTCGAAATCCTCCGGCTCCAGAAGGTCGATTCCTTTTAGTCCGATCTGCGCTCCATAAACGCACAATTCGTCCAGACTCATCTTCGGGTAGCACCAGCGACTCACGGATTGCCGAATCCGTCCCTTCCTTTGTATCGGACTATCGGTCGGAACCATGGGCTTCTCCTGGCTCCATGACATAGAAGAGCTGGCGGCTAGCGCCGTACCTGCAATTGCGCTTTGAAGTACCCGACGACGGGAAATGGTAGACATACCAATGTGCCTTTCTGGAGTTCATTGAAATCAGGAACATGCTTGGATTCGGAGCCCCTGGGACTGCGGTGAGTTCATGCAGGTATTTAATCACCTTTTGCTTGAACCGAAGAAAACCGCAGATCCCTCCGCTGCGCTACCCCGGATTTCCTGTCGGACTTAGGTGGCGTCGGCGAACTTCATGCGGCTTTCTCTAGGGAAAGCCGCACACGCTGTCGTGGGTGGTGCCGAGTAGTAGGAAATCCGGGTACGCTCTGTCGAAAATCATTGCCCGCAGCGGCTAAAGCCGCATCAGTTCTGCTTGCTGCGTGTACGGGCTGAACAGGCTGCGAAGCCCGTACCCTTCAGCCCATTTTCATGCGCTTCGGTGGGCGCATGGGCCCATCAAACAATCCGGTCGGGATGACAAAGGGGAGGGCGACGCTTCCATGAAGAGCGGTTGCTGAACAGAAGCCATTTTCATCCCCTTGGGTGGACCGCAGGCCCAGACCGCTCCGGTCGAAAATCATTGCCCTCAGCGGCTAAAGCCGCATCAGTTCTGCTTGCTGTATGTACGGGCTGAAGCCCGTACCCTTCAGCCTATTTTCATGCACTTGGGTGGGCGCATGGGCCCATCAAACGCTCCGGTCGGGATGACAAATCGTAAATGGGTTCCACAGGTTATGGTTTGCGAAGTGGACAGGGTGACCTCGCACCCGATAAGTTGCCTCTAAGGTTTGTCATTCCTACCAGAGCTCATCCGGATTTCCTTCTGCGCGGCACTAGCCATCGCCGCGTGTGCGGCTTTCTTCAAGGAAAAGCCGCATGAAATCCGGAGTAGCGAAATGGAGGGATCTGCGGTTCCCAGTTTAGGCTGTAAGGAACATTGTCCTGACGGTGACCCAACCGGAAAGCCTATGCGCACAATTCTTGGAGTTACTCTGTTGCTCCCATTCCTTTCCTCTCCGCTTTTGTCCCAGACGGTTGTCTTCTGGCAGCCGGGATTCCCTACCATCGCCAGCCAACCGCTGGACCGCGGCACTCTCTCGGCAGCATTGCAGGGTCTGAATCCCGCCTTCCTTGACACTACGGCGCTGCAGTCTCCCGGTGCTCTCGCGAACACAGAGCTGTTGGTGCTCCCTTACGGCTCCGCCGTCCCGACCGAAGACTGGAAGGCAATCGAAGCTTATCTGCAAAGTGGCGGCAACCTTCTCGTTCTCGGCGGTCAGCCATTGCGTGTACCGGTCACACAAGCTGAGGGCTCTTTTGTCCAGGGCCGTCCGCAGGATACGTACGCGCGCGCGCTGGATCTGCGGCACACTTACGAAGTTCCCGTAGCGCGCGACGCTCATTTTGCGTGGAGACCCGGATACTCATTTGACGCAGTTCCGAAGGTGCAGGCAGAGAAATTCTTCACCGTAGAGGGACATCTCAACGGACTTGGCTACATGGTCGACACCAGCGGGCTGCTGGCGGCAGCACCGGTAATCGTCATCGACCATTCATCGGGCGGGGCGATGGCTGGCAGCCGCATCGTCTGCCTCGACTTTCAGCCGGCAATGGGGTTCTGGGAAAGTACAGATGGCATGGCTCTCATTCGCCAGTCCGCCGGTTATGCACACCAGGGTTCAACCTACCTCTCTGTCGAAACGCTTTTCTCTGTCCTCAGGCCGAACGAGCCTCCTCAGATCACCGTACATCTGCAGCGATCGCTACGGGGGAAGGGGTCCTTTTCTGTACAAGGTTTTGGGCAAGCCGAAGTCCACGTGGAGCTTCTATCCGCTGACAAAGTCGTTGAGGCCGCCACCTTGCCCGTCGGAGGGGAAGAGACCTCCGATCTCCCGGCGCCATTCCATACGCCGCTTGCCGCCGGCTTCTACAAAGTCCGCGCCACCTACCGCGAGCAGGAACACTTTCGTGAATTCTACGAGAATGGCTTCTGGGTAGCGGACCGCGGTTCTTTGGACGAAGGTCCAGCCCTCGGGGTCGATGGCGATTTCCTGACGCGCGGCGGAAATCCATTCTTCCCCGTTGGCACGAACTACTTCACGACAGAGGAGAACGGCTGGGATTTTTCCGGCCCGCGCAATGCGGCGGTGTGGGAAAAGGATTTTGCAGAGATGGCGGCGCACGGCGTCACCTTCGTCCGCACCGGCGTCTGGATGAAGAACGCCAAGTTCATAGAAGCTGGGACCGGGGAACCGGACGAACGCTTCCTGCGCAATCTTGAGGCCTTTCTCATCTGCGCTCACCACCATGGCATCTCTGTCAACTTCACCTTCTTCGCATTTTCTCCGGCTTCCGGCGCGCCTTCCCGCCCATCCGATGCCGCGGCTCCGGAAAAGAACCCCTATCTCGATGGAGATGCGTTGCACACTCAGGAGGCTTACATACGCGCCGTAGCAAATCGCTTCGCCAGTGTGCCGTGGCTCTGCTGGGACCTTATCAATGAGCCGAGCTTCTCCAATCCCCTGCAGATATTCAAAGGAAACATTCCGAACGGGGATGCAGCAGAAGTAAACGCCTGGCACGAGTGGCTGCGAGAAAGATACAAAAACCTCAGTACCCTCGGAGACGCGTGGACTGTGACTCCGGAACAGCTTGGCAGCTTTGACACTATCCCGCTGCCGAGCGTAGCCGACCTGACCTATGAACGTTATGGAAATCCCCGGCAGGTGCGCGCGGTCGATTACAACCTCTTCGCGCAGGATATGTTCAGCCGTTGGGTGCAATCCATGGTCGCCATTATCCGCCGATCTGGCAGCAAGCAGCTCATCAACGTCGGACAGGATGAGGGCGGAGTCACCAACCGCGTGCTGAATCAGTTCTATGGATTGGCGGGCGTTTCCTTTACTACCAATCACACCTATTGGCAGGACGATGCCCTGCTATGGGACTCGGTCGTGGCAAAGCGTCCAGGAATGCCGAATATCACGGGCGAAACCGGCTATCAACCGGTTTGGGCTCGCGATGGAAGATGGCGCTACGATGAATTCACGGGGCTGGGGCTCACGGAACGCAAGTGGGCCCTGGGCTTCGCGGCCGGCAGCTCCGGAGCAATGCAGTGGGACTGGGCCCGCGAAGTCGACTTTGGCATGCAGCGGAGTGACGGCTCGGCCAAGGTATGGGAGCCCATGATGCAGCGGGTGGGAGAGTTTGCTCAGCGCGCCGCCCCGTATGCCACGGGTTTCGTCAAACCAGATATCGCGATCGTGCTGCCTCAGTCTTTTCAGCTCTCCGTTTCCAATGCGCTGGCCATTCAAGCGCAACAGAACGCGGTCCGGGCGCTCTACTACTATGCCCGTGGGGAAGCTTATGTCGTAGGCGAGTACCAGATTGCGTCCCTCGGTTCGCCGAAGCTCATCATCCTGCCTTCATCGTTCGCGCTTACCGAAGAAGCCTGGCAGGCGATTGCAGCAAAAGTGAAAGCAGGAGCCATAGTTCTCGTGACAGGGCCGTTTGCGGGGGACGCGCACTTCCACGCAACGGGAAGGCAGGATCAAGCAGGGCTCGCTTACGTAGATGCTCCACTCACTCTCCGTAACAATCTATTCAAGTGGCCCGGTGGCGAAGGGGAGTTTACGTTCGCGGGCAACAAAACCACGGTCCTTAGCCGCGCAGAGATGCCCGGCGACCAGGATTGGGTTGAGAAACCTCTTGGCAAGGGGAGGATTCTCTTCGCTGCCCTGCCCCTTGAGCTCAGTGAAAACCTGAAGGGGGTGGGAGATGTTTATCGCTATGCGATGAAGACTGCCAACATTTCCCCCACCTACACCACCACTTTGGCGGACGCCGGCATACTCATCTGTCCAACCCGGCTACCTAAGGCTACCCTTTATGTACTCACCTCTGAATCAAATCGGAAGACAGTATCGTTCCACGATGTGCGTAGCGGGACGGATTTTTCGGGGCAGCTTGAAAATGGCCGCGCAGCACTCCTGCTCATAAGCGATGAAGGGAAGCTGATTACCAGTTACAACTGGCCGGGAAGTGACCTGACAAAATAGTTCGACGATGAGCGTAATATTCACGACCATTGGCCAAATCTGCTGTTAAGCGAAGCGCTGGGTGCCCTCAAGGTTCGCCCAGCGTACCCGGATTTTCTGTTACGCAGCACCAGACAGGACCGCGTGTGAGGCTTTCTTTAAGGAAAGCCGCGTGGAGTTCGACAACGCCACCAACCGATTATGATTGGTTTCCGTTGCTTTCCCCGAAGGTCGCAATCGTACTTTTTTAAGGCAAGAGCAATGGTGAGGGCTTCGCCCCCCTCTTTTTCGTCCCACGTACGCCGGGGCGAACGTGGGGCACCCTTCTGTTAGTCAGTACGCATCGCTGGGCGAGCCGCAAACGCGAGCCTGGTTGCTTCATGGCCATGCACGCGACCTAACTATCCTCCCAACCGTGACGCTATCTTGTACCCTGGCTATCTTCCGGCAGCAGTTCGTAGCTCACAAAGGCCAGCTTCAGACTATCGGGCGACCACGAGGGAACGTTGATTGTTCCCTGGCCGCCGAAGAGCTTGGTCAGCACATGCACCTTCTTATCGTCCATCGACATCAGGTTGAGCGCGACATCCTTTTCCGCCGGGTGGCCGGCGACGCTTTTTTCGTAGGAGAGAAATACCATCCATTTGCCGTCTGGAGAGATGTGCGGAAACCAGTCGTTGGTCTCATCGGATAACACTTGTTCCTGCGCGCTTCCGTCCGCCTTCATGCGCCATATCTGCATCGATCCCGTGCGCTCTGAATTGAAGTAGATGTACTCTCCGTCCGGGGAGTATTCCGGACCATCGTCCAGGCCTTTGGCCGTCGTCAACCTGGTCTCCTGGCCGCCTCCAACGGGAATGGTGTAGATATCAAAGTCGCCATCGCGTTGGCCGGCGAAGGCCAGCGTTTTCCCGTCGGGCGACCATCCGTGCCAGTACGATGGCGAATTCTGCGTTATCTGCCGTGGCGTTCCGCCAACAATGGGAACGATATAGATGGACGACTTCTGATTGCTTCCCGACTGGTCGCTGATTGCCATTGATTGGCCGTCGGGTGAGATGCCGTGATCGTTGTTGCAGCGGTCTTGCGGATCGGTGGCAATCGCTGTCGGTTCCACTCCGTTCAGGGCCAGACGGCGCATCTTGCCCTCGCTATTGAAGAGGAAGAATGAGCCGTCGCGAGACCAGTTCGGTGCTTCGAAGTGGACGGGCGCCACATAGGCCACGCGGCGGTCGGTGGAGCGAATAGGGATCGTCTCGAGGACACTATAGAGAACCAGTTTTCCGGTTGCCGCTGGAAGCGACATCAACCTAACGTTGGAAAAGACGGCTTTCTGCATCGCTTCTTTATCGTGTGCACAAACACCGATGCCGATATAGAACGGCCCGGTCAGGACGAGTTTGGTGGAGGCCCCCGCAACCTGAAGCTTTCCATCGCTTCCGGAGACGAAGGCGTAGAAATAGTCCCCGCGCTTTTCAATGCGCACCGTTCGCGGCGCGGAGACATTGGACTGGACCTCATGGGCATTTGCCCCGGCCGCATCCCGGAACTGAAGGGAGGTAAGGCCATCCCCGTGCCGGGCCAGATCCACGGCTGCCGAGTTTCCATCCAGGCTTTGCCGTATCATCAGCACCGCTTTGCGATGGTTATCTCCGGTTTCACCAAGGAATGCGATGTCAGCCGTGAGAGAAACATCGCCGGAGACTTTGGTCCAGAGGTAGTGAAAATCATCCTCTCCAAACCACATGTTCGCGCCGCTGCCGCTGATCGTATAGCTCTGTTGGGCGGCGTCATACTCCGCTGATCCCGGGTGCAGAACCGTACCGACGTCTCCGTGATCCTGAAATATACCGAGAGATGGAGTAGCAGCCCTCGCCGGCGAAGCAACCAACGTGAGCAGAGTCAGAGAGCATGAGGCGAAAATCTGGCGGCGAAAGGGAATTTGCATTCAGTAGCCCTCATAAAACGAACTTATTCACGACGAATGGATGCGGACACCTTGCACCACTCGGTTAATGATGCCTCCCGGGCTCGGATTATCCGGGTTCAAACCGATACGCCGACTTAAATGGTATCCAAACAGCTGCGGAAAGACGATCTCGTATGGCGTGCGCAGTGCGTCGGATAAGCGGGGCGCGATTGCCGGCAGAATCTCCTCTGCCAACCCGCCATCCTTTTCCCCATCTCCAATGGCAACCACGTGACCAAGTTTCTTTGTCCGCAGCTCGTCGATGAGATCCTTTTCATAAAGCCTGCGCACCGGATCACTGGAGAGCAAACACATAACCAAGGTGTCTGGCTGGATGAAAGACATAGGCCCGTGGCGCAACCCAAGATAGGTCTCCGCAAGCACGGGAAAGCGGCCGGCGGTCATTTCGAGTGCCTTCAAAGCAGCCTCCTGCGCCCAGCTAACCGAGGGAGAAGAGGACAACATCACGATTCGATCCTGCGCGCGGCTCGCCAGCCTGCGGCATTGTTCGTCGATCGCGGGAAGCATTGCTGCTGCGCGAAGGCTCGCGTCTTCGACGGAAGCCGCTGCCGGAGCAGGTTTGGCGAGGCAAAGTCCGGCGAGGACGAGGTTGGAAAATGAGCTGGTCATCACCAGGCTGCGGTCGTTGGTCCGCGGATCAAGGGCAATCAGGCCGTCCAGAGTCGATTTCGCCAGCGCTCCGTCTGCGTTGCATGTAATAGCCAATTGGTAGATCTGCGGATGAAGTGAGCGGATACGCTCGACGACCGCGACACTTTCGGGGCTATTGCCGGAGCGCGCCAGGGAAATGACAGCATCCACTCCGTAGGATTGACGCTCCGCGTCAAGCAGCAAGTCTGTCGTGGGAACAGCGATCGCTTGCGGCCACGCGGCCGCGACCGCGGCTGCTGCATACGCGGAAGTGCCGGCTCCGGTGAGCAAAACCCGCTTTCCTCGAAGGAGCGAGGGAAGGTCTAAACGGAGCGACGCGCTCTCGACCAGGGCAGGGGTGGTTCTCCACAAAGTGGGCTGCCCGTAGATCTCCTTTAGAGTTATGTTGGATTCGTCTGGTGGTGTGATGCTTTCCATTCCGGCCTCAGTTATTTCCTTTTCTGGTCCATGAGACCACGAAATAATACTCAAGCAATGACTACTCGCAAATTAATAAAATGACGCAATGAGGAACGCTGTAAATGGGACGAAGACCGGAAGTGGCCATTGTCGGAGAACTCAACGTAGATTTTATTCTGGAAGGCGTGCCGCGGGATCTGCCGGAGGAAAGAGAACTCCTCGCCAGCAATTTCACCATGACGCTGGGCAGCTCTTCGGCAATTCTTGCCCATAATCTAGCGCTCCTGGGAACCGGCGTCAGCTTCAGCTCTCGTATCGGCCCCGATCCGCTGGGCGAGGTTTGCTGCCAATGGTTGCAGCAGGCAGGAGTCGAGATTGACCACGTCCGTTGCGTCCGCAATGGCAGCAACACCGGGGTGACTTTTATTCTGCCGCTGGTCACCACGCGGCGTAGTATCACGTATCCCGGGGCCATGTTCGAAATGGGGATCGAGGACGTGGACACGGCGTACCTGGCAAGCGCACAACATTTTCACCTGTCGTCCTTCTTCCTCCACCGTAAGCTTTCTCCGCATATAAAGGGCCTTTTTGCCGCCATGAAGCGCAACGGCCTCACCACATCGCTGGACACGAATGATGACCCGCAGGACGAGTGGGATAGTGGACTGAAGACTGTTTTTCCTGAGTTGGACATCCTGTTTTGTAATGAGCGGGAGCTTCTAAAGATCGCCCAGATGGAAAACGCAGACGCCGCTGCGGAGAAGGTCTCTGCCGTGGTGCGCATGTTGATCGTGAAACGCGGGCCGCGCGGAGCTTCTGTATACTCGCAGGGTCAGCGCATCGATGCCCCGGCTATCTCCGTGCAAGTGCAAGATACGGTCGGCGCCGGAGATACGTTCAACGCCGGGTTTCTCCATCGTTGGCTGGGCAACGCTCCTCTCGAAGAGTGTCTGGCTTTTGGCAATCTGGCGGCAGCGTTGTCGACGACGCGCCCGGGAGGTATCGAGGCCTTCAAGGACTCTGGTTATCGGGAGAAGTTTCTGGCAGAGCACCGTTCCCACGGCCGCAACTAAAGCTGAAAAAGGGAATCGGTTTGAGGGAAAGGTCACTATCATGCGCACGTGTCTGCTGATTTTCGCCGCCATTGTGGGAACTTCCACTGGTCTAATCGCACAGAGTTCTGCGTGGCCACCCACTCCCGATCATCTGACCTTGCCTCTATGGCCCAACGGGGCGCCCGGCGCCCAGCCGAGTGCGGGGCCAGAGGTGGACACCACAACTGCCAAGGACAACCTGCCCGGCGGCAAGCCTGTGATTCGTCTGGGCAATGTTTCCAATCCAACGCTGACGCTCTACGCTCCCAAGGGCAAGAACACCGGGGCGGCCGTGGTTGTTTTTCCCGGAGGCGGTTACCGCATCCTGGCCATCGATCTCGAAGGGACCGAAGTATGCGACTGGCTGAATTCCGCCGGCATCAGCTGCATCCTGGTTAAATACCGCGTGCCTGAGACCGGCCCCTACCCAAAGTCTTCTGCCCCGCTGCAGGATGCGCAGCGCGCCTTCGGCATCGTACGTTCTCACGCCAGTGAGTGGCACATTGATCCAAACCGGCTCGGGGTCCTTGGCTTTTCCGCAGGGGCACACCTTGCCGCTGCGCTCAGTACTCACTTCAACCAACGACTCTACGATCCGATTGACCCTGCCGACGCCCTTAGTTGCCGTCCCGACTTTGCCGTAATTGTCTATCCGGGTTATCTCGCGCTCGCGGACCAGAACTACGCGCCTAATCCCGACATCCATCCGACCGATCAAACGCCGCCTACGTTCCTGGTGCAAGCCGAGGACGATCCGGTTCATGTAGAGAATGCTGTCGTTTATTTTCTCGCCCTAAAGAATGCCAAGGTACCGGCGGAACTGCATATTTATGCCCAGGGCGGACATGGTTACGGCCTCCGCCGCACTGCGCTCCCGGTGACGACATGGCCTCAAAGCGTCGAAATTTGGCTACACACCATCCATGTGTTATCCGATTCTGCCGGCTCTTAG
>Ga0182018_10003153_pt1 | contig 15213 bp, 13 predicted proteins | sample 812P2MmetaG_FD_120490 | JGI IMG/M metagenome (GOLD analysis project Ga0182018, IMG submission 120490) | Permafrost microbial communities from Stordalen Mire, Sweden - 812P2M metaG | ecosystem: Environmental > Terrestrial > Soil > Wetlands > Permafrost | place: Sweden: Stordalen | collected...
GGATCGTACTTATTGGCTTCCTCCCAATTGGGCTCGTTGGGGCCATGTTGAATCGCTGAGTGATAGATCACCCAAGTGATATCGGGATTGCGCAACGCGGCCTTTTCGATGTCTTTGGGGTTCGCCAGATTGCCCAAGATCCGCGACTGATAAGAGTAGCCTTTGTGCACGCTGAAGAACTTCATGCCGCGCTTGCGGGATTCTTCGATGAACCATTGCGCGTTGTCGTCGTCGCATTGGAAGCCGCCGCCCGAGCGTCCCGGATCGGTGTGACAGTACCATTTCCACGACGAGATTTTGTACAGGTTGAGTTCGCGCTCCATCTGTTCGATGGTGGCGGCTTTGTCCGGTTTGTTCGCGGTCTTATCCCAATAGTGATTGGGCGCCAGGTTACCCTGACTGAGCGCGCGCTTGGACTGCGCGAGGCCATTGATCTCGTCGCGCGCCTGCGCCATCAGCCAGCTTGGTAGAATGTTGAGCCCGGGCGTGCGCGCCTGGCCTTCCAGGACCTTGCCATCCTTGTCGCGCTGCAGTTCCTTGCCGGGCACGCCGGAAATGACGATCATGTCGGTCTCGCTGTCGAAGAACATCTCCTTGATAAAATTGTGGAAGCTGTAGGCCTCCTTGTCTTCCTTGAGTTTGAAGCCCATGTTTTGGAAGAATTCCATCTTGCCGATTTCGCCGCGCAGGCCGATGGGCATGCCGTTGGTGAAGTGCGACTGGACATCCAACACGAAGTATTCGCCCTTGGGCAGCTTTTCCTCGTAGGCGCCCTGGTCCGCGGCTTCGTCTTCGTCCACGTCCCAGACTTTGCCCCAGACCTTGTTGGATGCCAGGAAGCAGGCGGCCAGGCCCATGGGGGTTGCCATGAACTTGCGGCGGTCCATGCCCAGCTTGCGCGACTTCTCCTCGGCGATCTGGCCGGTCCAATACTCGACTTCTTTCTGCTTTTGCGTTTGCGGGCGCGGAATGTACTCCTCGTTGGAGACCAGTTGCGTTGGCACGGGCGAGTCGACGCCCTTCAGACGATCACGTTGTCCTTTTCGAATCCACATGGATCACTCCTCTCGTTTCGGAACCTTTGGAATCCGCACAACGGATTATACCGCCTTGGCGGCCGTGGCGCTTTCGGGTGGAGTGAGCGGGCTGGCGGATGGACTGTGGAGCTTCATCCTGGGAGAGCCGGGTTAATGGCCCGGCCCTCCACTTCGAAGCTAGAAAGGAGGAACTGCTTTATGTTCCTTCTGCTGCTTGACTTCCGGCTGCCTTTTGTGGGGCGGTTCAAGACGTTGGGGATCTGGCTTCGACGCCGGTAAACCTGCGCGAAACCCGGGGTCAGCGCAACTGGCCCGGACTCCAGCATACCGCAAAAAGCCGGCTATGCAAATAGCCCGCCTCAGCGTTGCTGGGAGCCGGCAGCCGCTCCCGACGATGGCGTAAGCAGAAGCATCCTTTCCGCCACTGCCCGTACCTTTGAAATTCGCCCACTTCCCCGCAGCGAATACGTGCCGTCCGCGCCTGTCCAGCCTGCGCCGTTTTGGGTGAAGAAGGTATCGAAAGTCGTGTCGGGCGCTCCTAGGCCGGGTGCGGGCGGAAGCGTGCACGGGGCGGACAATCCTGCCACGGCACACGCCGTCTGAGATCTTGGTCCTTGCTACAATGCCAGTTGTAGCAGGGGAGCGCCGCTAGTCCGGTGTAGCGGCATCGGCTTGTGAAAATTCGCGAGGTGTTGAAGGTGCTTAAGCAAGATGGGTGGATGCTGAAGAACCAGGAAGGGAGCCATCGCCAGTTCGTCCACCCTCTGAAGACCGGAAAGGTGACAGTGGCGGGACACGCGTCCGACGACGTGCCGCCAAAGACTCTCAAGTCGATACTGAAACAAGCGGGTCTAAAATGAGCAAATACTTGGTTCTTTTTGAAAAATCGAGTACCGGCTACGGAGCGTACGCTCCCGATCTTCCTGGCTGTGTGGCCACCGGCCGTACCCTGCGGGAAACCAGAGATCGTATGACGAAAGCCGTCGAGATGCACCTGTCGGCGATGCGCGAGGATGGCGATGAAATCCCCCAACCATCGCACTTCGAGCTGGTGGACGTGGCCTGAGGATGGAATTTAAGATAATCACAGATTGGACCTTTGAGGACCTTACGAGGAGTTGGATTGCCGGAGAAATGCGAAGCAATCCGGAGTACCAGCGCGGCGCAAAGTGGAGCTTGCCTCAGAGACAATCCCTGATCGATTCTGTCTTCCGTTTATGCCCCATCCCGCCGATTTTTTTGCAGGAAATCACCAAGCGTGGCTTGAAGGGAGATTCATCGGTCTATGAGATCGTCGATGGCCAGCAGCGGATTGTCTCACTGTCAAATTTTGTCAGGGGATTCTTCGAGACTCTCGATGCCAACGACCAAAAATTGCGCCTGCCGAACTCCCTTCGAACCGGCCCCGCACCTTGGGGAGGTCAAAAGTTTTCCCGCTTGACCGAGGAGCTGCAGCAGGCCTTCGAAAAAACCCGGCTTACCGTCGTCCTTATACACACGGACCGCGCCGACGAAGTTCGCGATCTATTTATCAGACTTCAGGCCGGCACTGCGCTTACGCGCCAAGAAGTGCGCGACGCTTGGCCCGGTAACCTTGGCCCGTTCGTGGTCCGGCTGGCTGGAAAGAAGGAGAGCGAACCCGAATTTAGGCTGCCGTTTAGGTTGGATTCGAGCGACGAGGATGAGGATCCGTTCGGTCCAAACCGCCAGTTCGTCGCCCAACTACTGCTCCTCTACCTCACGCGCGAGTCGGACTCGCTGAATTTCCCGAGCTTAAGTGCCTCAGAGCTAGATGAACTCTACCACAAGCGAACCGGCTTCGACGCCGAAGGGCCGAGTGCTCGTCGCTTTATTGAACTGCTCCAGAAAACACACGATGTGTGCGGGTTCGGGAAATCCGCAAAGGACGAAACCGGAAGGAATCGTAACAAAACGAAGTTCTCGAAAATGCAGATCTTTTCCGTCTTCTGCCTGCTTCAGGATTTGAGCAGGTCACCCAATTTCAAACTTGACCTTGCACCCGCTGGGCCGTTGGGGCACTACCTGCGCAATGCCGAACACAAGCTACTCCCAGGCCGGTCGACCTCTGGAAAAAAGATCCAGGATTACTACGATAGATGGCGAGCGGGGTTGCCAGAGGAGATCGGGGTGCGCCTGGACCCGAGGCGCGCCTTTAGCGATGAGCAGAAGGTGGAGATGCTAAAGCGTGATGGGGCCAAATGCCGCATGTGTCAAAAGGATCTCGAACTTTCCCAGGCCGAGGGTGACCATTATCCACTGGCTTGGCGGGATGGCGGGCCAACAGAGATCGAAAACGGCCGGTTGGTTCACAAGACTTGCCACGTGCGAGGACGGCCGGCCGCAGTCGCCGACTTCATCGACATTTGAAGAACCTCTCCAGCACGCGAGTGCCGAACTTCTGGTACGCTGGCACGTTCGAAGATATCGACCGGTTCGTGGGTCGGTTTGTGCGGTGGGTGTAGGGGCGCGCCCAGCAGCGGGACGGGGCGTCCCGCGCGGTCAGGGGGACCGCCCCACTATTGGCCCGGCGTAAGCAGAAATACTTTTTCCGCCACGGACTCCACCTTTGAACGGGAATAGAAAACCGGAAAATATTTTCCCCGCGCCCACAATTCGTAGAGATCCCGATAATGAGGATCGTTGACGTCGCCGGACTGACCCGGGCTATTCAGCCCGACTGAGTTATCCCAATTCTCCGTGTCGACGACGATCTTGAAGGATCCACCCCCCGTCTGGTTGTCGCCGCCCCCGGTTGCCGTGATGGTGAAGCCGTCCCCGCCGCGCGGAAAATTCCCGACGTCGAACCTATCTTGAAGATCGGGTTTTACGGCGTCCGTCATCGGACTGCGAATGCGCGCATAATGGTATGCACCCAGCTTCCATTTCTCCATGTCCGGGCCGAAGCGCTTCGAGAGTTCCGCGGCGGCTTCTTCCAAACTCTTGACGAGAAGCGCGTTCCGGCCCGCGATGGGGTCCGCGCCGAAGCGCCCGTCGGGAGCGTACATCCAACTCACGATCCTGGACATCGGCGGCATGCCGATGAAGGCTTGGACGAGCTTCGGCACCAGGGCTTCGCGTACATTGGTTTCCAACCGCCGCTGCCACATTTCATAGATTCCGGCTTCGACCGAATCTTTGTCGAGCACGCCGTTCCAGTGGAGCAAACGCGAGGCGGCCTGCCGCGCCGCCGAATCCGGCATCTCGATATCGCGCAAGAGCGGAACCAGGCTGCGCGCTGGAATCGAGAGATCGTTGTTCTGAAGCTGCACCATGTCGCCAACGGAAAACCTCCGGCCCGAACTCAGAAACTCGGCCACGCTCTGTGCGCGGAACGGGTCGGCCCACAAATAATGCAGAGCGTCTTTATAGGGCCACCCGCGCGGGATCTGGTATTCGTTGGAGGTGTTGTAGAATCCTTTTTCGGGGTTGAGCACGTGCGGCAGCGCCACGATCGGCAGGAAGCCATCCCATTCGTAACGGCCGTCACCGGGTACCGGAACCAAGCCGCTCCAGTGAGGCCGCTGTGGTGCGATGCCGACTGCCTGGTAACCGATGTTGCCGTCCCGGTCGGCCCAGATCATGTTTTCGGCCGGAATCCGGCTGTAGCTGCACGCATCCAGGAATTCCTGCCAACTATGCGATTGATCCATGCGCAGGCTCGCCAGATACGGCGCGCCGCCGGCTTCACGCCACGCCGCGCGCACCGCGTACGCTTTGCGATGGGCAGGGTCCTCGAAAACCACCGGGCCGTGCCGGGTATATTTCAGCTCCACCGATACAACAGCCTCGCCTTTGACCGCAATCGATTCGCGGATGACGTTCATCGACTCCCAGGCGCCTGCGTATTTGTACTGCGACGGATTTGCCGGGTTCGTGTCGTAGACATAGAGATCTTCGCTGTCCGTGCCGAAAATCGTGAGTCCCCATGCTCCGAAATCGTTGTGGCCGATCGAAACGCCGGGCAGCGCCGGTTCGCCGCCGCCGATCACATCCCAGCCGGGCGCTACCAGATGGACCCAGTAGCGCAACGACGGCACAGACTGCAGGCGATGCGGGTCGTTCATCATCAGCGGATATCCGCTCATGGTGAGCTTCCCGCCGACCACCCAGTTATTGCTGCCGATATCTTCGTGCCGGCCGCTGTCGATCCCGGTACCCAGTTGGGCGGCGGTTTTCGGATTGCGATATTCGGGCGATAGCTCATCGGGAGTGAATTTAAGGGGAGTGCGAAAAGCGCGATAGATATCGAGGATTTTTGTCGAAAGCAGCGACGCGTCGATGGCCGGATCGATTTCAAGATCCGGGCCGGCGGGTTGAAAGTACTCAATGTCCTTGACCTTGTCGATACCGATCGCCGCGACGGCCAAGGCCATATTCAACTCCTGGTCGACGTTTCCTGCCAGGCCGTTGAAGCGTGAGACAACCGCTGCGGACGTCCACTTGACGGGCTTGATACCGAGCATCTTGAATTCCGGGGTAAGCAGCGCCGGATTCCGTTCCGTCTCCGCGATGTAGGCGTCGATGCCATTGACAAAAGCTCCGATAATGGCGGCGCCGCGCGGGTGGTACCAGTCGAGCTCCCGGTGCATGTCGCCGCGGAACATGAACAGGCGGTTGCCGATATCGCGCGGCACCTCCTGCCTGCCCAGGATCTCAGCCAGCGTGCCGGTCGCCTGCCGTCTCCACATCTCCAACTGGAACAATCGATCGCGAGCGACGTTATACCCCTGCGCGAAAAACAGATCGGCTTCATTCTTGGCGTAGATATGCGCAATGCCCCAGTGGTCCTTGACGATCTCAACGGGCTGGCCGAGGCCCGGCGCGAGTACCGTCTCAGGAGGCGGCGTGGCTGTGCGCGCGGCAACCGGTAAGACGGCAATTAGAAAGCGGAGCGCGATGGAAGCGGATGTCCGGTAGGCGACTTTCATGGATTGGCCCTTCCTGGTGAACTGTACCATGTTGATCTGAGTCGCTTGTGGACGAACAAAGCCGTCTCTCGAAAGGACGCCAAGCCCTGCAAAGCCCGCCAAGAAGCACGGCATGTCCGGATGACGATGAGTGCCAGGGTTTGCCGTTGCGCGCGGCGGCCGAGTTTCATCAGCACCTTTGAGGCGCAGATATTGCCCAAACATCAGACGCGCTTCACGGGCTTCGGCGACAAGATCGTATCGATGTACGCACGCGGCATGACCACGCGCTCAATCGAGGGCCACTTGAAGGAAATCTATGGCGCGGAGGTCACGTCTGGGCTGGTTCCAGTGGCTTGAGAATATCAATTTGTATATTGAAGTAATCAGTTGGGACAAGGTGCTCAAGGACGCGAAGATGCGGAATCGGATGTTCTTCCGAAACTCGGTATTTAGGCGAGAGATCTAACGAAGCGCAACGCTTGGTCGAGGTTTCAGCGGAGCACCTAAGAAGTCTTCTTCTGGGAATCCGGTCCTTGCACATAGGAACCTGCCATCTGCCCGTGTGGTCGGCGCCGCGCACAACTGCCGAGCAGCGGCGAACCCATCGAGAGCGGCGATCCGACGAAGCCGTCGACCGTAGCGTGGGGGCACCGACGAGTCGGCGACCGAAAATGCTCTGGCCGGGTCCTCGAGCCCGGACGAGAAAGCCACGATCAAGCTGAAGAAACCTCTATCGATCACGCGCCGACATCCGCCGCTATTCCTTTGAAAACAAGCCCAAACCGCCATTTGGCCACCTCAAATCTTCTCGCCGCCGTGCTACTGTGATATCGGCAAACAAAGGGCGGTCGCCTCACTGCAGGCTCAACGCAACACAATGCAACGCAAAACAGTATTTTCAACGCCGCGTAGCAGGGCGGCGGCTCTTCCACCGCCCCGCTTCCCGGGCCGGGGGAAGCTCTCCAAAATTGGCTTAGTCGATTTTTGCAAGTGATGGTAAATGAACAACTTATTGGCTTCGTTAGTCGCAAAATCGAGATATGGCGACCAAGGAAAGTCGGGGGCAACCGCCCCCATCACCCACCGCCCACCCCATCCGGCTACAGTTGTTCCTTACACTTCTGCTCCCCGCGCAGAAACCCACGCCCAAATGATCCAACTCACCGGGGCCGCCGAACGCTTCGGCCCCAAAACACTCTTCGAGAACCTGGACTGGCTGGTCACGCCCAACGAGCGCGCCGGCATCGTGGGCGCCAACGGCACCGGTAAATCCACGCTGCTCAAAATCCTGGTGGGCATGGACGGCCTCGACGCCGGCAGCATGGTCACCATGAAAGGCGCCAGCGTCGGCTACCTGCCGCAGGAAGGTCTCTCGCTTTCCGGTCGCACCGTCTTCGCCAAGGGGTCGCCAAAGTGAGTGACGAGAAGCGACCCCCACGCCCATGCCCGCCAGAAGGAACCGGACAACTGGTGCTCTACCGCACCGAGGACGGGCGAACTCGCATCAATGTCAGGCTAATCCAGGAATCCGTCTGGCTGACCCTCAATCAGGTCTCCGACCTCTTTCAGCGCGATAAATCTGTCATTTCAAAGCACATCAAGAACATCTTCGAAACCGCCGAACTCGACCCGGCGCGAACTGTTGCAAAATTTGCAACAGTTCAAACCGAGGGCGGCCGGTCCGTAACGCGAGAAATCGAGTTCTACCGCCTGGAGGTGATCCTGGCCGTGGGCTACCGTGTGAAGTCCGCGCGCGGTACGCAGTTCCGCCAATGGGCGACCGCCCAGTTGGAGCAGTACCTGGTCAAAGGCTTCGCCATGGACGACGAACGCCTCAAGCAGGCCGGCGGCGGCAACTACTTCGACGAACTGCTCGCCCGCATCCGCGACATCCGTTCCTCGGAGCGCGTGTTCTGGAGGAAAGTCCTCGACATTTACGCAACGAGCGTGGACTATGATCCGGGTGCCGAGGCCTCGCAGAAGTTCTTTGCGGTGGTTCAGAACAAGATGCACTGGGCGGCGCACGGCCAGACCGCCGCCGAAGTGATCGTCCGGCGCGCTGATTCAACCCAGCCCAACATGGGCCTGACCACGTGGACCGGCAGCCGGCCTCGCCGCTACGACGTCGGTATCGCCAAGAACTACCTGTCACGCGAAGAAATCGAAACGCTCAACCTGATTGTCTCGGCTTACCTCGACTTCGCCGAACTTCAAGCGCGCAGCCTCAAGCCCATGACGATGCGCGACTGGATCGCCAAACTCGACAGTTTCCTAACGCTGAGCGACCGCGACCTCCTGACACACGCCGGGACTACCTCGCACGACGCCGCACTGGCCAAAGCGCAGTCCGAGTTCGACAAGTTCCGGGTAATCGAGGACGCGAAGCCTCGGCCCGTGGATGTGGACTTCCAGAACGCCATTGAGCAGGTCAAGCAAATCGGCGCCGCGAAGACCAAGCGGAAGCCGAAGAAGGGGGCGGGATGATCGAGAGGCCGACGCCGCTCTACGTCTTTACGTTTGTCTGGATAGCTTCCCATAATGAACGGTACGAGGTCGTTAGGAACGGCTAGGCGGTACTATAGGTCGAAGAAAAGGCTGAAACTCGACGGAATAACTCTAATCCGAAAAAGTATCGGCATGGACCAGCAGCGCCAGTTCGAAGATCTTGCCAGCGAGTTCCTGCAAGGCCTCTCGCCTTAGTTGCTCCAAGCGCATCAGGCCATCATTGATCTCAGCTAACTGCGCGCTGTACTTCAGGGGCGATAGATGGCCCAGAGGAAGCAGGGTTGCCTTTACTCCGTTAAGACGGAACTTCAGCTTGTCATCGCTGGTGGCAAGAAGTTTACAGGCAGCCTTACAGCGCTCGGCCACCGAAATATCATCATTTCGAGACATGAATCCATTGTGGCACAACAGCGCGTCCCTGCTACCGGCGATCAAGATGCGGACAAAAAACGAACAAATGCAACATAAGCACATCCCTCGCGCAACCGAAACCGAACAAAAACGTTGCGCGCGAAGCCTCGGCGATGCCCGTACGCGTGCCTGCAGCGGAACCGTGTCGAACCCAAATCGAAATTACGAAACGAAGCCGATTCGGTCCTTTGTCTTCAACAAAAGTGCGATGCGGAAGCCAATTTTTTCAAAATCGACAAAATGCGACACAGTGCAACCCCTAATCGGTTTTTTCAGATCTGTCGCCAAACTGTCGCCTTCATCTCACCGGCCGGGACTCCGGCCCCGCCCGTCCCCACATCCAGCTTGCTCCAAGCGCAGCCAATGCAAGAATACCGTACGAACCCAAATCACGTTACGGCAATGTTACACGCCGATGTAACATCGACATACCCCCGGCGCGAATTACCATATGAACCCAATCGCCACCCAGAATCCAGCACCCAGCCCTGCCGCGCGCAACGCGCGGCTCCCCCGCTACAATCAAAAGCGTGGACAAGCTCCAAGAGTCAAGGCCCAGAAGGAGGCGAAACAGGGCCGCGTGAAGCAGGGTTGGAAGGCGAGCAGGAGGGGCATGACGTTGAATTCGCCTTGAATTCGCCCTGACAGACCACGACCGTGTTCGGCTCGATGTATGTGTTCTGCGCGGAGACAACTCCAGGCGCCTGTACCCCACGAAGACTCCCATACCCCGCGCACCCGACATCGCCATCGAAGTCATCTCGCCAAACGAGCGCGCCTCCGAGAGCCACGACAAGGTCCGTGCTTACCTGCGAAACGGAACTACGGAAGTGTGGCAGGTGTATCCGAAATCGCGGACGGTGCTGATCCATCGCGGAGAGATCGCCCGGTCCCTCGACTGGAGCCAACCGGTCCAGACCGATCTGCTGCCGGGTTTCGCGCTCGAACTCGTAAAGCTGTTCGGCTGACGAGCTTCCGCAAGAACTGAAACAAAGACCAAACGATTCCAACGTTGCCACGTCTGCTGTCGTATGCGTACTCTGCTTCAGTTTTCTCTCGCTCTAACCCTGTCCGGATCGCTCTTTGCCCAATATCCGGCATTGACGCTTCCGCCCAACGGGAACAATCAGAAGGCATCGGTGACTCAGTTCATCGGACCGGTAAAGGTCACCATCGACTACTCCAGCCCCGCCGTACACGGCCCCGGCGGCGCCAACGACAGGCGCGGCCAGATCTGGGGCAAGCTGGTCCCCTTCGGCATGACGGACCTGGGCTTCCGCGGCGGCAAACCCAGCCCCTGGCGCGGCGGCGCCAACGAGAACACCGTTTTCGCGGTCTCCGATCCGGTCACCATCGAAGGCCAGCCGCTGGCGGCCGGCCAGTACGGATTGCATCTCATTGCAGGGCCGGACGAATGGACCGTCATCTTCTCGAAGAACTCCTCGGCCTGGGGCAGCTTCTTCTATGACGATAGCCAGGACGCGCTGCGCGTAAAGGTCAAACCAGCCAAGCATGAATACCGTGAGTGGCTGACTTACGAATTCACCACGCGCCGTCCCGCCGAAGCCACGGCTGAGTTGCAGTGGGAAGAACTCGCTGTGCCGTTCAATATCAAAGTGGACAACGTCAACGAGATCTATGTCGCCAAGCTGCGCCAGGAACTCACTGGCGCTGCCGGCTTCAATCCGGAGGCGTACGACGCAGCCGCGCAGTTCTGCGTCCAAGCCGGGATACACCTGGAGGACGCTTTGAGTTGGGCGGAACTGGCGGTCAATTCGCCTGTCCTTGGCCAGATCAATTTCGACACACTAAGCGCGAAAGCGCTAGTGCTATCGAAAATGAGCCGCGATGCGGAGGCCCAGACAATCATGCAGACGGCCGTGCACCTCCCCACGGCCACGAGCCTCCAGATCCATCTGTACGGACGCCAGTTGCTCGCCGCAAAGAAGAATCGGGAGGCTTTGGAAATCTTCAAGCTGAACGCGGAGCGCAATGGCGACGCGTGGCCGGTAAACGTTGGTCTGGCGCGCGGTTACATGGCCGTCGGCGATTACAAGAAAGCAGCGGAGTATGCGCAGAAGGCGGTGGCGCAGGCCCCCGATGCCGTGAACAAGAAGAATCTGGAAGCCATGGCCCAAACGCTCGCCGAAGGGAAGCCTTTCGACAACTAAGGGAAACAAGGTCTCGGGGTGGCGGGCGAAAAGTGAAATAGAGCCACCTCGATGACCCTGGGAAGACCTCGAACAGATCCGCACTATTGTCAGCGCGGCTATGCGGTTGGACACCCGCTTCCCCGCCTTCGAATTTCAAATGGCTGGCACCGTAAGTCAGTCGCCGCGGGTAAGAAGGTCGATGGCAAATTGACCGCGACCCACGCGGCGGCTCAGTCAGCAGTAACCGCGCCGCCCGGCGGCAGCAGCGCCCGTATCGTCTCGATAGTATCCGCCTCCTCCGCTTTCTTATCCGTCCTCCAGCGTGCCATGCGCGGAAAACGCACCGCAATCCCCGACCGGTGCCGCGGCGACCGCTGAATGCCTTCGAACGCCAGCTCGAAAACCAGCTCGGGCTTCACCGCGCGCACCGGCCCAAACTTCTCGATCGTATTGCCGCGCACGAATGCGTCCACCTGGCGAATCTCTTCGTCCGTAAGACCCGAGTAAGCCTTCGCAAACGGCACCAGCTTGTCGCCGTCCCAAACGCCGAACGTGTAATCGGTGAAGAGGCTGGCGCGGCGGCCGTTGCCAGGCTGCGCGTAAATCAGAACCGCGTCCACCGAGTAAGGCTGTATCTTCCACTTCCACCAGTCGCCGCGGCGGCGGCCCACGCGATAAGGCGATCCCAGACGCTTCAGCATGAAGCCTTCGACTTTGCGCGCGCGAGCTTCCTCGCGGCGCACAGTCAGTTCTTCCCAGGTGTCCGGCCGGACCACTGGTGAGACAATCAGCGCGGAATCCGGCGGCGCGATCTCTTCCAAACGCGCGCGGCGGAATTCGAGCGGACGCTCGCGTACATCTTCGCCCTGCAATTCCAGTAGGTCGTAAGCCACGATAACCACCGGCACTTCGCTCAGGATGCGCGCACCCAGCACCTTGCGTCCGATGCGGCGCTGCATCTGCGCGAACGGCAGCGGCTCGCCGTTCTTCCAGGGCAGCACTTCGCCATCCACCACCGTGCCTTCCGGCAATTGCGCGCCCAGCGCTTCCAACTCCGGAAAGCGGTCCGTCATCAACTCCTCGCCGCGCGACCATACGAACGTGCGCCCGCTGCGCCGGATCAACTGCGCGCGGATGCCGTCCCATTTCCATTCCACCTGCCATTCGCCCACGCCGCCAAGCTCCTCGATCGCACCCTCCAGCGGATACGCCAGGAAGAAAGGATACGGGCGGCTGACATCCGCGTCGCCAGCATCGGTCGCCACCAATTGCGTCCAGAACGCAGCAGTAGGTTGCCAGTCGCCCATCAGGCGGTGCGAGACAACCGCGGCGTCCAGCCCGTTGACAGCCGCCACCGCGCGCACCACCAAGCTTTGCGAGACGCCCACGCGAAACTCGCCCGTGATGATCTTGTTCCACGCGAACCGTTGACGCTCGTCCATCTCGCGCCAAGCCGAAACCAGCGAAGCGCGCCTGGCGTCGTCATCTGCATCGCGCAACGGCAGCAGACGCTCTTCGATCCAGCAGTGCAGCGGCAGGTCGCTCGAAGACTGCGCGGGCGGCAGCAGCAGCGCGATGGTTTCCGCGAAGTCGCCGACGGCGTGGTAGCACTCGCCGAACAGCCACTCGGGGATGCCGGATTCCTCGATGGCCCACTGCGCCAGCTTGCGCGATTCCAGCAGCCGCTTCGGGCGGCGGCCGATCAGGAAGGTGGCCGCCCACGCGGCGTCAGCCGGGGGCACGCGCGAGAAGTAGCGCGTGAGGGCTTCGACCTTCTCGTTGGTCTTGGTGGTCTCGTCGAGGGCTGCGTACAACTCGGCGAACGCTTTCATGGCTCGCCCTCGCCAGGCTCCGCGCCGGTTTCGTCCTGCTCGCCTTCGAAGCGGGTTTCGATGGTCTGGGCATCCATACCCTGTTGCTTGAGCCACTCCACCACGGGCGCGCGATATCCATGCGTGACCCACACGCGGGATGCGCCGGACGCGCGCACTGCGGACATCAGACCCGGCCAATCGGCATGATCGGACAGGACGAAGCCGCGGTCCAACGATCGCCGCCGGCGCGCCCCGCGGATGCGCATCCAGCCGGAGACGAAGCCGGTCGAAAGCGGGCCGAACCTCCGCATCCAGGGCGAGCTGTTAGCCGATGGCGGCGCCAGGATCAGCGCGCCGCTCCAATCCGTTGTGGCCGGCGCGGAAGCAACGTGGGTCGTGGGCGCGAGCGCGATGCCCGCCTCGCGATACATCCTGCAGCAGTTCTCGACCGCGCCGTGCGTGTAGATGCGACCGTCCGCCGGGTTCAGCCCCGCTAACACGCGTTGCGCCTTGCCCAGACTGTAGGCGAACAGCATGCTCGCTTTGCCGGCCTGCCGGTTGGCGGCCCACCAACTCCGGATTTCGGCGAACACTTCAGCCTCGGGCGGCCAGCGATAAATCGGCAGACCGAAAGTGGATTCGGTCACGAAAGCGTCGCACGCCACTGGCTCAAAGGCCGCGCAAGTCGGATCGGGTTCCAGCTTGTAATCGCCGGAAACCACCCAGACCTCGCCACCGGATTCGATGCGTACCTGCGCGGACCCGAGTATATGCCCGGCGGGATGCAGCGAAACCCGCACGCCACCCAGCACCACGGACTCGCCATACTCAAGTGCCTGAATGGTTGCCCCACCGCCCACGCGCGCCCGCAGCAGAGCCTCGCCGGGCCGCGTCGCCAGATACGCGCGCGAGTCCGCGCATGCATGGTCGGAATGCGCGTGCGTGATCACGGCGCGATCCACAGGAAGCCACGGATCGACGTAGAAATCGCCGTCCGCGCAATAGAGTCCGTTGCGCGTAACTTGTAGGAGCAGGTCCAAAACATAGTATACGAAGCGCGTTACACTGGCTGTAATGACAGCAGTTTGGATGCTGCTCCTGCTATTTGTAGGCCCCATCGTCATGGCCGCGCCCGGCGCGCTCCCAGCGCGCGAGACGCTCGATTACGCAATCGAATGGCGCCTGGTCACGGCGGGCAAAGCGCACCTGCTCTGGAGCGTTGCGCCGCGTCGTTCTAATTCGGCCAATCCCGGCTGGCAGGCCGATCTGCACCTGGAGTCTACCGGCCTGGTCTCCAAGCTCTTCAAAGTGAACAACGATTACGTCTCGAATCTGGAATCGGACCTGTGTTCTTCAGGCTCCTACCTGAAAGCGGAAGAAGGTACCCGGCACAAGGAAACCAGCGTAACCTTCAATCGCGAGTCGCGCAAAGCCGAATATCTGGAAAAAGATCTGGATAAGAAGGCCGTAGTCAACGCGCACGAGATCGACATTCCCGCGTGCGTGCATGACGTCCTCGGCGCCCTGTACACCCTGCGCACGCTGAACCTGCAGCCTGGACAGACCACGCAAGTGGCGATCAGCGACGGCAAGAAAAGCGTGATGGCGCGCGTGCAGGCGCAACAGCGCGAGGATATCAAGACGCCCGCCGGAGCGTTCAAAACCGTCCGCTACGAGTGCTTCCTGTTTAACGACGTGTTGTACCGGCGCTACGGGCACCTACACATCTGGCTGACGGACGACGCGCGCAAGCTGCCGGTGCAGATCCGCGTGCGCCTGCAATTTACGATTGGCACGATTACCTTACAACTCGAGAAGGAAGAAAAAACATGAAATGGCTCGCCTGTTTTTGGGCGGCAGCGGCGATGGCGTGGGCCCAGAGCGGCGGCGCATTGCTTTCGAATCCGGACGCGCTAAAGCTGGAACAGCGCACCGTGCAATTGATGGAATCCACCGGCTTGGCCGTGCCTGGGTTGGCGCGCGCCGGAGCGCCCGCGCTGGAAGATGCCCGGCAAGCGCTGGCCAACCTGGAAACCGCTCCGCAAAACGCCGGCAATACCTTCACATTTCTGAGCGTGGCGCGCGCTTATCTGGCCATCTCCGACACCGTACCGAGGCCCTATCCGTTTCCCGAAGAAGGACGGCGGCAGTTCGGCGAGTTGCGCGACGCGGTGGATCGCCTCGACGCGCATTTCCGCGCCCTGCTGGATTTGAAGGAAGCGCAGTTGCGCAATCCGGACCGCGACAACCTGACGCGGTACGCGGAAACCAATGAAAAGCTCGGCGCGCCGTCCGCGCAGAAGCCGCGCGTGGTATTTCTGGGCGATTCGATTACCGACGGCTGGCGGCTCAACGAGTATTA
>Ga0182018_10003154_pt1 | contig 15212 bp, 9 predicted proteins | sample 812P2MmetaG_FD_120490 | JGI IMG/M metagenome (GOLD analysis project Ga0182018, IMG submission 120490) | Permafrost microbial communities from Stordalen Mire, Sweden - 812P2M metaG | ecosystem: Environmental > Terrestrial > Soil > Wetlands > Permafrost | place: Sweden: Stordalen | collected...
AGATCTATTTTTTCAGCGATCGAAGATATCTCACCAAATCGGCGATCTGCTGTTTCGTCAGTTTGTGTTCGAACGCAGGCATTCTGTTCTTGCCCTTGGCAATAACGGACGCGAGTTGATCGTCCGATTTGTTCTGCACCTCGTCCGAGCCCAACGGAAGCATCTGCAGGTTCTTACCGATCATTGTGTCGCCCGCTCCGTGCGCCCCGTGACAAGCCAAGCAATGTGCCTTGTAGGTTTCTGCGCCGCTCTCAGCGAGAGCGTAAACAGAAAACGTCAGTGCCAGCAAACTCCCCAAAATCCAGCGCCCCAAGTTCCCGACCATCTCTTTCAGCAACGCCAGTCCCCCTTCAACCGTGCAGTTCCAACGCCAATCTTACCAGTTCAACTTCAGCGCAAACTGGAACTGGCGCGGATCATACGCCGCGGTTGCCTGACCGGCGTTGGTAAACAGCGGACTCACAGCCGCCACGTTGTACCGGTTGGCGATGTTGAACATGTCGGTGATGAAATCCATGTTATAGCGCTCACCAAAAAAGACGCGCTTGGCAAATCGCACATCGTTGAAGACTGTCCATGGTGTCGTCCCTGCGTTTCGCCCCAGGTTGCCGTCGAGCGATTGCAGCGTGCCGTTGAAGTCGAAAACACAAGGTTCCTGGAAGACTCCGCTGGGCGAGTACTTCGAATTTACCGGCAGATAGCCCGCGCCTGTGCAATTGGCGTTGACGAAGGTGTTGGGGCGACCGGTTAGCGAGGATAACTGGAGATTGTCGTCGTTACCCGTGATGATGTTGAATGGGCGGCCCGAGCCGAATTCAATCAGCGGAGCGAAAGTCCAATTGCTGAAGATCTTGCTCATCAAGCCGCTGCCGCTGAGCTTACCTGACTGGTAAACTCCACTGAGCACGAAGCGCTGGCGCTGGTCGAAGGTGGAGGTCGAACGATCGGCACCTGGAAAGTAGCTGTCCTGCGGCGTGAGAGTCGACTGCAAGTCGGTTGAATCGTCGATGGTGTGCGACCAGGTATAAGACGCCAGCAATTCGTAGTGGTTGCTGAAGCGCTTGCGCAGGTTTGTGGTCAGTCCGTGGTATATCGAGCTGCCATTGGAATAGTTGGCGTCCATGTCGCCAAAAGGGACGCAACCGGCGAGGGTTGGAGATGCGAGATTACAGTTTGTGCTCAGGCCGTACAGTTGTTGAACCAGAGGCAAGACCTCGGTAACGCAAGGCGCGGTAGAGGGACTCGCAAGTAACGCCAGACCGATCGCGGGGTTCACCCCTCCCGGCCGGAAGAAATTCGTGAGCGCAGCTGGGACGAAGGGTCCGCCCGGACCGACTCCGCAGGCGGTGACTGTGAACGGGCTGTCTGTAATTTGATTCTGGCCAGCTGCAACCGAAGCTTGCAGGTTCTTCACCATGAAAGCTCCGTTGACGGGGTTTGCGTTGATGGGGCGGTTGATGTGGCGGCCGCCGTTGAAGTTATAAGCGAGGCTAAAGGCATAACCGCCGCCCAGGTCGCGCTCGATCGTAAGGTTTGCCTGCTGCGAGTAGGCATAGACGAAGTTGCGGGCTTGCGGATAACCGAAAGGTTGGAACGCGAGCGGCAGGAAAGTGCCCCCGGCAGCGTTCAGGTAGTTCTGGTTGAGGAACACTGAATTGGGCGTGTTCAACGCCTGGAACTGCTGCAGGTTCGGTTCGTAAAACAGATTGGTGTTCGCCTGCGGAAACACCGAAGGAGTACAGTTCGGCTGGTTTAGTAGTCCCTGGAATATCGGAATCGCGTTCAGGTTTGCCGGGTTGCCCGCGCCACCACAACCAGAGGTCCCACCGAAAGCCAGCTGACCGCTGGTCGAACCGTCGGAGGCATCGCCGAGAAAATAAAGGCCGAGCAAAGGATGGTCATAGAACATTCCAAACGAGGCACGAACCACTGTCTTGCCATCACCATGCGGGTCCCACGCGAGTCCTAATCTCGGCTGAATGTTGTTGGTGTCGGTCTTGATGCCTTTTTGTAATCCCAGGAAATCGTAAGCGGCAAGGGCCAGCCCCTGCACGGGCTTGAGCTGCGGCGGGAATTCGACGTCGTAGCGAACGCCGTAGTTCAGGGTGAGATTGGGTCGCACGCGCCAGGAATCCTGCCAGAAAACGCCTAGCGGCTTGTTGGAGAACGTGTCGCTTGGGCTCCCGAGTCCCTGGATGAAGTCGCTGGGAATGCCCGCGCCGTAGGCCTGCACGGGATTAAGTCCAGGGAAGGAAGAGGGCAACCCGAGATTGCCCGCGCTGACGCTGCTAATGTCGTAGACGCCGCCGTAATTTACCGTGAAGGTCGCAGTGATTGGAATGTAGTTGAAGTCGACCCCGAACTTCGTGTTATGCCGCCCCATCGTCCAGGAGAAATTGTCCGTAAACTGGTAGCGCTTTTCGACGCGTTGAATGTAGGAATAGGGCTCGCGTCCGAAATACGCGTAGCCGGGAATGTTGACCGCCGGGTCGGAGCCGCCTGAGATTGCGGTGTTGTAGAAATAGCTCAAGCCACGGCGTGCAAACTGGAAGCGAAATTCGTTGACTTTGTTGCCGCCGATCGTCCATGTGTCCTGCGCCACGCCGGCGACATCGCGGAAGGTTTGTTGGGAAGTGCGCGAATATGCGTTTTGGCCGAACGGTTGGTCCTGTCCGCTGACTTCGATGCCGGTCACCGTACTCGGGCTTACGTTGGAACGGAGCGTAAGCCGATTGCTGTTGCTGAGGTTGTGGTCGATGCGAAGCGAGTAGACGCTGGTACCCTCGAAAACGGGGAAATTGCCTTCCTGCGAAGTCAGAGTTTGATACGACCCGGGCACGTGACTTGTGCCAAACATCGAGGGTGCTGCGCAGGCTGCTGGAGTGCAACTCGTGGGGAATCCCGACCATGCTGAAAGCGCTCCGCCCGTAATTCCTTCCACCAGTCCGGTTGGCCAAGCGCCGTTCACGGCTTGGCCGGATGACGCGCCGATCAGCGTGACATATTGTTCAAGATTGGTCAGTCCAATGTCCCCCACTTCGACTGGAGTCAAGGCAGCCAGAAATCCGGCCTGCTGAGGAGTTGCCTGGATCGTGCCGAAAGGCAAAGGCACTTCGCCTCCGGCGATGTTTGCCGTGTTAAACGGGACCAGTCCGAAGCCGCCTTCGCCAATACTTGAAAATCCCGTTTCATGCCGCCGCGTAACTTCATACGCAAAGTAATAGTACGTTTTGTCTTTCTTGATCGGACCGCCGAAGGCCGTGCCGGACTGCACTCGCGTGTAGGCTGGATTGGGCGTGGTGCTGAACGGGTTAACCGCCTGGAAATCGCGATTGCGCAGATATCCATAAACATCGCCGTGAAAGTCGTTCGATCCGGAGCGCGTAATAATATTGACCACGCCGCCAGCTGCCCGCCCGTATTCCGCGGCGTAGCTGTTTGTAATGATCTGGAATTCCTGCACCGCCTCCTGCGAAACGGTAGACCTCACGCCGTTGACGGAATTGTCGGTAGCGTCGGCGCCATCGACGTTGACCAGATTCGAACGTGCGCGCTGTCCGCTGATATTGAGCCCGGAAGTGGGCGCGGCGCCGGTGTTCGGAGCGTTGTCACGCGAGACTTGCGAATCGGTGAGCGTGAAGTTGATGTAGTTGCGACCGTTGATGGGCAGATTATCAATGCGCCGCTGTCCGATCGTATCGGTCGTGGAGCTGCGCGCGGTCTCCACCAGATCGGCCTGGGCATTGACTTCAACCACTTCCTTGCCACTCGCCACCGCGAGCGCCACCGGCAACTCCGCCAATCCACCAACCGTGATCCCGACCTCGGCCGCTTCAACCTTGGCGAAGCCGGACGATTCCACTGTGACCGAATACGTTCCCGGAGCCAATTGCCGCACGCTGTAGCCGCCCTCGCCGTTGCTTGTCGCACTCCGTTCCAGGCCCTTGGCCACATCGCGAACGACGACGGTGGCGTTGGTCACGGCATCGCCCTTTGGATCTTTTACGCTCACGTGCAGGTCGCCAGTCGCCGCACCTTGCGCCAAGGAAAATTGGCGCACCAGCAACAATAAGACGGCAAGAAAAAGGAGACGCAAGGTCGCTTTCATAGGGCTCCTGAACTCTTCCGCATCCTGGCGGAAGAAGAAATCAAACGGCGCGGTTTATGGCCAGCGAGCTGAATTTCAAGCACGGTGTGAGGACGAGATACCGCTGATATGTACATCATAGGAGGGTATCAAGGCAAGCAATAAGCTGGATTACCGCTTGGTAAAAGCTGATCGCGCTCTCAATTTTCCACACAGCATCGTTGCACGTTGCGTTTGCGCGCCGCTTTCTTTAAATTCTGGAAGCGAGAAATTCCAGGATCAGAAGCTAGCACAGAAATTGTCTATGAATGTTGAGAATGAAGGTTGAGAATCTTAACGGTAGCTCACCGGCGCGTAACCCCGGCGCATAATCGATGACTGCTAAATCAATGCCCGCTAAATCGCTGCCCGCTGCTTCAATGATCCGTGCTTCAATGACCTGCGATTCCATGACCGGCGAACTTCTGCAAGTCATGGTCTGCCCGCCCGCTCACGCCGGGTGGAATGTTCCGAAGAAATCCGCAATTTGGCACGATCTGGGATTTCGCCACGCTCCCGATTTTGCCGTAGCGGAAAGCCAGCATGAATCTCTCTGCCGTCTCCTCACCAACGCCGGGGCGGAAATCGTAACTCTGCCCACGTCAGAAGATCTGACGATGGACGGCGTCTACGTTCACGACGCCTCGCTCGCCACGCGCCACGGCCTGGTGCTGATGAATCCCGGAAAGCCGAATCGCGTCCCCGAACCGCAAGCTCACGCCGCATTCTGCCGCCAACTGGGATTGCCGGTGCTAGGTGCAATCACGCCACCCGGAACTTCCGAGTCTGGAGACATCGTCTGGCTCGATTCGCAAACGCTTCTCGTCGGCCACGGCTATCGCACCAACAAAACCGGAATCGAGCAGCTTCGCTCACTCTTCGCGCCGGACAAAGTCGAAGTCGTCTCCGCTCCGCTCCCGCACGGACAAGGCCCGTCCGCCTGCCTGCACCTGATGTCTCTGATGAGCATGCTCGACGAGCACACCATCCTCGTCGATCTCCCGTGGCTGGCTGTCGAAACCGTAGAGTTATTTAAAGGACGCGGATTCCGTCTTATCGAGATTGATTATTCCGAGCGCGACACGCTCGCCTGCAATGTGCTCTCGCTTGGAAACAATCGTCTGATCGCCATTGAAGAAAACAGCAAAACCAATCAGCGTCTGCGCGACGCCGGCTTCGAAGTTGGCACCTTCCCAGGCTCGGAAATTTCCATCAACGGCGGCGGTGGCCCCACCTGCCTGACGCGCCCCTTGCGCCGCGCCTGACGGTCGCGGTGTAGAGCGCGCCCGCGCCCGGCCGTTGTTGATTTTGGTTTTGCTAAAATAGATAAGAATGCTTTTGCCGTTCGTCCGCGAAATTTTCGCGGAGGTTGAACAACTTCCCGCCTTCAAGCGTGTCGCCTCCCACCTCAAGGAGAGCGCGGGCCGCATTCGTGTCACTGGACTCTCCGCTCCCGCCAAAGCGCTGATGGTCATTCTCCTGCGCCGCACCGCTGAGCGTCCCTTCATCCTGGTCGTCGCCGACAACCGTGCCGCCGAAGAATTGCTTCCCATACTCCGCGCCTTTTGCGAACTCACTGGAGCCGCCGATCCCGACTCGGTCGTCACCCTGCCCGCACGTGATGTGCTGCCGTTCCAGAATTTGTCGCCGCATCCTGAAATTCAGGAAGAACGTGCTACCGCCCTGTGGAAGATTGCCACTGGCCGCGCCTCGATCGTCATTTCGCCTGTCACCGCGACCACCATCCTGCTCCGTTCTCCGGACTACTACGCCGATCTGGCCCGCGTTTTGCGCCGCGGAGAAATTTTCGATCTGGAAAAACTGCTCGAGCACTTAAACACCGTCGGCTACACCCCGACCGATGTCGTCGAAATGCCCGGCCAGTACGCCGCTCGCGGCGGTATTCTCGATGTCTATTCTCCCGAAGCCGATCGCCCCGTGCGCGTCGAGTTCTTCGGAGACGAGATCGAATCCATGCGCAAGTTCGATCCCGCCAGCCAGCGCTCGTCGAACCCAGTGGATGAAGCCTTGCTTCTCCCGCTTACGGAAACTCCGGTCACAGTTGAGTTGCTCGGCTCGATCAACGCGCGTCTCTCCGGCAAGCGCATTAGCGGATCGGCCGAGGTGATCGAGCAGGCCGCCCGCGATTCCGGGGCCGGAGTTTTCCCCGGCTGGGAGTTCTACGCTCCCGTGGCCGGCGCCGATCATAGCCTCTTCGAGCTCCTTCCCGATGCCCGCGTCATTCTCGATGAGCCCGAAACCCTGCATCTCGAACTCGACAAAGTCTGGGCCCGCATCGAAGAAGCCCACGAGCGCAGCGAAATGGGAAACCTGATTCGCCCCGCCGATCTTTATATGACTCCCGAGGCCTGGCGAGAAAAAAAAGCCGCCCTCCCCGGCGCCGATCTCGAATATCTGAGTGTGGAGCGGGCACCCGCAGCCAATGACTCCAGCATAGAGCCGGCTGCTGCGGCATTTCTCACCCAGCCCGCCACGCGCTTCCACGGTGCCGTCCCCGCCCTGATCGAAGAGTCGCAAAAACTCGTCGCCGCCGGCACTCAAGTCGTACTCGCCGTCCCCAACACTGGAGAAGTCGAGCGCCTTGCCGACATGTTCACCGAGTACAACGCCTCGTATCGTCTCGGAAGCCGCACTCGCAGCGGGGAAAGTTACGCTGACGAAACTTCTTACTTCGCGGGAGACGTGCTCACCACCACGCTGGTCAAGGCCTACCTTCCCGATGGCTTCGTCTTGCCCGAAGCGCATCTTGCCATCTTCGGAGCGCGCGACCTGTTCGACGAATCGGACCTCGTCGCATCGAGGCCGCAACGGCAGAAGTCGAAAGTCTCCGCGTTTCTTTCCGATTTTCGCGATCTTCAAGTCGGAGATTACGTTGTCCACGTCGAGCACGGCATCGGCCAGTATCAGGGACTCAAAGAAATCAACCAGGGTGACGGCGCTGCCGAGTTCATGCTGCTCGAATACGCTGATGTCGCGCGCCTCTACGTTCCGCTTACCCGCCTCGATCTTGTCCAGAAATATCGGTCTTCAGAGGGAGCCAAGCCGGTTCTGAATCACCTCGGCACACAGGCGTGGACGAAAACCAAGACCCGCGTCCGCAACGCAATGAAAGACATGACCGACGAGTTGCTCAAACTCTATGCCCAACGCCAGGCCGCGCGAGGTCACATCTTCCCCGCCGACACCGAGTGGATGAAAGAATTCGAAGACTCTTTCGAATACAGCGAAACCGAAGATCAGGCGCAGGCCATCGCCGACGTCAAGCGCGACATGGAATCCCAGCTTCCCATGGATCGCCTGCTCTGCGGCGACGTCGGCTACGGCAAAACCGAAGTGGCCATGCGCGCCGCCTTCAAGGCGCTCAGCGACAACAAACAAGTCGCCATCCTTGCACCCACTACCGTTCTCGCCTTTCAGCACTACGAAACTTTCAAGCAGCGCTTTGCCCCGTTCCCCCTGACCGTCGAAATGATCAGCCGCTTCCGTACTCCAAAGCAGGTCAAAGAAATTCTGGCAAGAGTCGCCGTTGGCAAGGTTGATATCCTCATCGGTACCCACCGCCTGCTCTCCAAAGACGTGAAGTTCTCCGATCTCGGCCTGCTCGTCGTCGATGAAGAGCAGCGCTTCGGCGTCCGCCACAAAGAACGCATCAAGCAGATGCGCATGGAAGTCGACGTTCTCACCATGTCGGCCACGCCCATTCCGCGGACGCTGCACATGTCGCTGGTCGGCCTGCGCGACATGAGCCTGATCGAAACGCCGCCCAAAGATCGCATGGCGATTCAAACGGTAGTCGCGAACTGGGACGAAAAACTCATCCAGTCGGCGCTCGAACAGGAGCTCGACCGCGGCGGCCAGGTCTATTTTGTCCACAATCGCATCGACACCATCTGGGAAATTGCCGCCAAGCTGCAGGCCATGGTTCCCAATGCCCGCATCGCCGTGGGTCACGGACAAATGGGGGAAGGTGAGCTCGAAAAAGTGATGCTGAAGTTCATGCATCACGAAGCCGACATCCTGGTCTCGACCACCATCATCGAAAACGGCCTCGACATTCCCCTCTGCAACACCATCCTCATCAATCGCGCCGACCGCATGGGCTTGTCGGAGCTCTATCAGCTCCGCGGACGCGTAGGTCGTTCTAATCGCCGCGCCTACGCCTACCTGCTTCTGCCCTCAGAAATCGAGTTGACGCCGATTGCGCGTCGAAGGCTCGCTGCCCTGAAGGAATTCTCCGACTTGGGCGCGGGCTTCAAAATCGCTGCCCTCGATCTCGAGCTGCGCGGCGCCGGCAACCTCCTCGGTGGAGAGCAAAGCGGCCACATTGAAGCGATCGGCTTCGAACTCTACACCCAGATGCTCGAGCGCGCCGTCCGAGAAATGAAGGGCGAGTCGGGAGGCGAGGTCACCGAAATCCAACTCAACCTGGGCCTCAACATTCGCATCCCCTCCGACTACATAAAGGAAGAGAATCAGCGCCTGCGTATGTACAAGCGCGTCGCCGGGGTCGAAACCGATTCGCAACTCCACGACGTCCGCTCCGAGCTGATCGACCGCTACGGGGAGCTGCCCAGTGCCGTCCGCAATCTGCTCAGCTACGCCGCGCTAAAACTGCAAGCCATGCGCGTCGGTGCGAACGCCATCGAGCGCAAGCGCGAGTTCATGAACATCAAATTCGCCCCGACCGCCGCCATCGATCCCGGGAAGCTCGCAAGATTTGTGGCCTCTCAAAAAGGCACCCAATTTACCCCCGACGGCACGCTGAAATTCACCATAAGGATCGCCAGCGCCGAAGGCATCCTCCAGACCCTGAGAGATTTGCTCGAGGAACTGGAAGCCCAGGAAGCTCCCACCGCCGTAATTTAAGCGAGATGACCGTGGGTCTCGTTCAATTACCGTTTTTCGCCCTCGGCCCGAATCGTAACTCCTTGCAGCCGTGCGATTTAAGCCCAGATCTCAGTGCATTGTACGTACAAAAAAGGCTGTAAAGTGTTCCACGTGGAACACATCTCCATTTGTGCGGCACCCCGTCCCTATGTCCCCCATTTACAATAGCCAAGCCATGATGCCCGACCCCGACCGACGTGTTACCAACGACCGCCGCCACGTCCGCGCCGTCCGCAAAGCCGTCTTCCCCGCCGCCGGACTCGGCACCCGCTTCCTCCCCGCCACCAAGGCCCAGCCCAAAGAGATGCTGCCCCTGGTCGACAAGCCCATCATCCAGTACGGCGTCGAAGAGGCCGTGGCCGCCGGCTGCGACCAGATCATCATCGTGACCGGACGCGGCAAGAGCGCCATTGAAGACCACTTCGACGTCAGCTACGAACTCGAGAAGATGTTGGAGGAGAAAGGCAAGCACGACCTGCTCAAGATCGTCCGCCAGATTTCGGACCTGATGTTCGTGGCCTACGTGCGGCAGAAGGAGGCGCTGGGCCTGGGCCACGCCGTCCTGACCGCCCGCGAGCTGATTGGCGACGAGCCGTTCGCCGTGTTGCTTGCCGACGACGTGATCGATGCTGAGGTGCCGGTGCTGAAGCAACTGATGAACGTGTTCGACGAGAAGCACTGTTCGGTGATCGCGACGCAGGTGGTCGAAGGTCCGGCGATTTCTTCTTATGGCGTGCTCAAGGCGAAGGAGGTTGCAGGCTCCGGCGGCAAGCTCTTCGAGGTGCTCGACATGGTCGAGAAGCCGAAGCTGGAGGACGCGCCATCGAATCTGGCCGTGATCGGGCGCTACGTCCTGACTCCGGCGGTGTTCGAGACGCTCTCAAACACCAAGCCCGGAGCGGGCGGAGAGCTGCAACTGACCGACGGCCTGCGCGGCCTGCTACAGCGCGAGAAGGTTTACGCCTGGGTGTATGAAGGCCGCCGCTTCGATGCCGGCGACAAGCTCGGCTTCCTCGAAGCGACCGTGGAGTTTGCGCTAAAGCGCGCCGATCTGGGCGAGAAGTTCCGCGCGTATCTGAAATCCTTGAAGCTGTGAGCGAGACTGAGTACTACAAAACGGCATCACTGCCCCAGTGACGATTGCAGCTTTTTCGATTTCTCTTCCACGCCGCGCGCGAGTTTTTCTTTGTGCGCTTTGAGTTTCTTCGCGATGGCCGCGTCGGCCACGCCGATGATCTGCGCGGCAAGGATGCCGGCATTGGTTGCTCCGGGCTTGCCGATCGCGACCGTTGCCACCGGAATCCCAGCCGGCATCTGCACGGTGGCGAGCAGCGAGTCCATGCCTTGCAGTGAGGTCGAAGGAATGGGCACGCCGATCACTGGCAGAGTCGTGTGCGCTGCGATTACGCCCGCCAGGTGCGCGGCTCCGCCAGCGCCGGCGATAATGACGCGAACTCCGCGTTGCGCTGCCTTGCGCGCATAGTCGGCAGTGCGATCGGGCGAGCGGTGCGCCGAGGTGACATCCATCTCGTAGGCGATGCCGAACTCGTCGAGAGCTTTTCCAGCTTCGCGCATGATCTCCAGATCGGAGTCACTGCCCATGACGATTGATACGATTGGCTTGCTCATGATTTTGCTTCCCATTCTCCGTAGAATTTGTCATCCTTCGCGCCCAGGATGAATTCGAAAATAAAAATAAAGTCGAGCCACTATTTCTTCGGCGCTCGTGCCGCGATATCTTTGCGATAATGTGCGCCTTCGAAGCCGATCATCGAGCAGGCTTCGTAGGCACGGTCGAGGGCCATCTGCAAGCCGGAGGCCCGCGCGGTCACGCCGAGCACGCGCCCTCCAGAAGTATAAAAAGCGTTATCGTGTTGCGACGTGCCCGCGTGAAAAACTTTCACGCCGTTTACGTTCGCTGCGACATCGAGTCCGGAAATCTTCTTGCCTGCCTCGTAGCTCTCGGGATAACCGCCCGACGCCATCACTACGCAAACGGCCGAATCGTTCGACCATTTGAAATCGCCATCGCTGGTACGGCCATCGATGGATGCCTCCATGGCTTCGACCAAGTCGCTTTCCAGACGCATCAGAATCGGCTGCGTTTCAGGATCGCCGAAGCGGCAGTTGAATTCGAGCACCATGGGGCCCCGCGCGGTCATCATCAGGCCGCAATAGAGAACGCCTTTGTACTCCGCGCCCTCGGCCTTCATGCCCGCGACCACCGGGCGCGCGATGTGGGTCACGAGCCAGTCGCGCATTTTCTCGTCGATGATGGAGGGGGTGGTGTAGGCGCCCATGCCTCCAGTGTTGGGGCCGGTATCGCCGTCGCCCACGCGCTTGTGGTCTTGTGCCGCAACCAGTGGCGCCACGCGCTCGCCGTCGCTCACGACCAGAAATGAGAGTTCGTCCCCTTGCAGAAATTCTTCGAGAACGACGCGCGCTCCGGCCTCACCCAACATGCGGCCGCTGAGCATTTCAGCCGCGGCGTGCGAGGCCTCGTCCTTGCTCTTAGCGATGACCACACCCTTGCCGGCAGCGAGCCCATCGGCTTTCACCACGATAGGAGCATGGAAGTGCGCGAGGGCATCAGGCAACTGCTCCGGAGAATCGCAGATCGCGTAGTGTGCGGTGGGTATGCGGTGACGTTGCAGAAATTCCTTGGCAAAGCTCTTGCTGGTCTCAAGCTGCGCGGCGGCTTGCGATGGGCCGAAGGTGCGCCAGCCCCGACGGGTGAACTCGTCGACCACGCCGAGCATCAGAGGCAGTTCCGGCCCGACGACGGTGAGGTCGGGTTGAATGCGATTGGCGAGCGCAACCATGGAGTCAAGGCTCTTGACGTCGACTGCGATGCATTCGGCCTCGCCGGCAATACCGCCGTTCCCCGGCGCGCAGTAGATCTTGGTGACGCGCGGCGACTGCCGCAGCTTCCACACCAGGGCGTGTTCGCGTCCGCCGCTGCCGATGACGAGGATTTTCATAGTTGAACAATCAAGGTTAGGGGCGGGAGAAGGTGATGTCAAACGAGGAGGGCAGAAATTGCAGAGGTCAGAGGTCAGATTGCAAAGGTTAAAACTCTGGGCGCAAACGGCAACGTCAGTTCGAAGGGCTTTGCTTCTGCAATCTGGCCTCTGACTTCTGCAATTCTCATTAACTATGCTTAATCCCGCCGTATAATACGGGTCACGTGATTACCGTTTCCAAGGAAGACTACCTTAAGGCGATTCTCGAAGCCGAGAGTGAAGGCGAGCCGGTCATTTCGGCTACGCTGGCGCACTGGCTCAAAGTCTCGCCTCCGGCCGTGACCATGGCGGTGCGCCGGTTAAAGAAAGATGGACTGGTGCGGGTGAATGCCGACGGACGCGTCAGCCTGACTTCCGCGGGACGAAAGATTGCGCGCAAGCTGACGGTTCGTCATCACCTGATCGAGCGCATGCTGGTCGAGATTTTCGGGATGGAATGGTACAAGGTGCACGACGAGGCGGAGCGGTTGGAGCACGCCGTCTCGCCGGATTTTGAGTCGCGGCTGCTGGCGAAACTGGGGCGTGGAGTCGCGTGTCCCCATGGCAATCTGACGGAACTGGAAAGTCCCGCGAGCCGCCGCCGTCGCGGGTTGTTGCTACTGGCGCAGGCCGAACCGGGAAAGAATTTTGAGGTGAGCGGCATCTACGAACGCGATCGCCACCTGCTGGAGTTTCTGGAGCAACGGGGCATTCGCCCCGGAGCTAAAGTTCATGTGGCGCACCGCAATTACGATCAGACGCTGACGCTGACCACCGGCGCCGGCCGGGTCGCGTTGGGCGTGTCGGCGGCGGAGAAGGTCTGGGTCAAAGCGGCGAATGGAAAGTCGTCGGCGAAGAACTGAGCGTTTGAGTTCTTGCTGCGCAATCCGGAAGAAGCGTCCACTCGAACGTGGTTCTGAATATCGCTAAGGCGATTTCCCGATACGAAGCTGTTGTCCTTTTCTGGTATTCGTATTCACAAAAGTGATTAACCGTGGTTTATCATCTCATGTATACTTGGGCTAATTATCCGGCAGCTGGCAACCTCTTTGCCGCGCGGCCATCCACCGCATGAAGGAACAATACACAGCGCCGGAACCGCGAAGTGGAATTGCATCCCGCGCGGCCAGTGATCGGACCGCGGGTGATCTGGCTGCCCTTGGCAGCGCCGTCGTCATTACCCATGAGGACATCGACCGCGCGCACGACCGCGAGCAGGTTTCGGCGACGCGAGCGCGGCGTGGATTCCGGCCGAGACTGCGGTTGTTCTGGCTGCTGATTGGGCCTGGCATTCTGGTGATGCTCGGCGAGAACGACGGCCCTAGCATGTTGTCGTACGCCGCTACGGGAGCCCGGTTTGGCGTCGGTTTTTTTCTGCCGTTCGTGGTGCTCACCTTCCTGATGGCGTGTGTGGTGCAGGAAATGACTGTGCGCCTGGGAGCGGCCACGCATCGTGGTCATGCGGAATTGATCTTCGACCGCTTCGGTCCGTTCTGGGGCTGGTTTTCGATGGTCGACCTGATGGTCGGCAATTTTCTCACGCTGGTCACAGAATTTATTGCGATCCGCGCCGGATTGGGATTTTTTGGCGTCCGCCCGGCGGTTGCGGTCTTGAGCGCATTGCTGGTCTTGTCGGTCGCGCTTATGACTCACCGGTACTGGACCTGGGAGCGGATCATTCTAGGCGCTGCTATTTTCAATCTGGTGTTTGTGCCGGTGGCGCTGCTGGCGCATCCGAATTGGGGAGCGGTGGGGCGCGCGCTGGTGACCTGGAGTCCGCTACCCGGCGGCGTCACGCAGGAGACGGTGCTGATTCTGCTCGCGAACATAGGGGCGACGGTGACGCCGTGGATGCTGTTTTTTCAGCAGAGTGCTATCGCCGACAAAGGGCTCACGATTCGGGACATCCGAATGGGTCGCTTGGATACGGCGCTGGGCGCGGCTTTGGCGACAGTTGCTGCGCTGGCGACGATGCTGGCGACGGCTCCGCTGTTTTTGCGGCACATGACTGCGGCGAATTTCGAAGCCGCGGAATTTGCGCAGGCGCTGCAGCCCCTGATTGGACATTGGGGAGCGGCGCTTTTTGCGCTCGGCATGTTTGAGGCGGGAATGGTTGCGGCGATTACGATTTCGACGTCATCGGCGTATGCGTTCGGAGAAGTGGCGCGGCGTCCGCACAGTTTGAATCTACCGTTCAGGGAGGGGAAGTCGTTTTATCTTGTGCTGCTGGTGGAGGCGGTTGCGGCGGCGGGACTGGTGCTGATTCCGGGGATACCGCTGGTATACATTGTGCTGTTAGTGAATGTCATCGCGGTGCTGGCCATGCCTCCGGCGCTGCTTTTTTTGTACATGCTGGTGAACGACCGCGAAATCATGGGCGAACTGGTGAGTCCGATGTGGGCGAATGCGCTGGCGCTGGCGGTAGTCATCATTCTTGTGGGCGCGGGGCTTCTGTTTGGGGTCAGCGTGATTGCGCCCAATGCGCTGGCGATGCTGGGAGGAAGGTAGGCTGAATTGGCTCCCAGGTTAGCGCCTAAAGGACGGCGCGAACCTGGGGCACCGATGGATTGGGGAGGCAAATGGGAAAATTTGATTCTGCGGGGGAGCCGGATGTTAGTGGCGCCATGAGCCGTGATGAAGTCGCGTCGGTGATCACAGCGCTGGAGCCGGATCAGCTGATTGCGGCCAAAGAGAAACATCATCTTCCGCGGCGGCGGCTGACGCGGACGGAGATAGTGCTGTTTTGGGGTCTGCGGATTTATCTGATGTTTATGGTTGGCGTGGTCGTGTATCAGATTTGGACGGGCGCTCGGTAGGATTTCGTAATCGAATAATTTTATGGCCTAAACCGTGACCGCTTCGGGTTGCGCTTTTCCGGCAAGCAACTGCCGCAGCACGTATTGCAGAATGCCGCCGTTCGCGTAGTAGAGAGCTTCTTGTGGAGTGTCGATACGGACGAGTGCTTGAAAATCAGATGTTTTTCCGCCAGTTACGCGCACGGTAATTTTGCGTCCGGAAGAAAATTTATCGACTAATTCGGCGATCCCCGCGATCTCAAAGACTTCTTCACCGGTCAGGTGCAGCGTTTCGGCATTTTCTCCAGGTAGAAATTGCAGCGGTAGAATGCCCATGCCGACGAGGTTGGAACGGTGAATGCGCTCGTAACTTTCGGCGAT
>Ga0182018_10003155_pt1 | contig 15204 bp, 15 predicted proteins | sample 812P2MmetaG_FD_120490 | JGI IMG/M metagenome (GOLD analysis project Ga0182018, IMG submission 120490) | Permafrost microbial communities from Stordalen Mire, Sweden - 812P2M metaG | ecosystem: Environmental > Terrestrial > Soil > Wetlands > Permafrost | place: Sweden: Stordalen | collected...
CCGCGAGATTTACGCGCGCTATATCGGGGATAAAGACGAGAAGATGCGCGCCGCCGCGGCCGAAGGCTACGCGCGCTTGAAGAATCCGGCGGACCTGCCCATGCTGGAGAAAGCCTATCAGGACGAAGGCAAGACATCCCCGCGGCTTTCGATGGCTTTCGCGCAGGTGATGCTCGGCAAAACGGAGGTCTCCGAATTCAGCCCGCTGCAATTCCTGGTTAACACGCTCAACAGCGCCGCGTATCAGGGCGTGGCGTTCCCGTTTTTGGTGGAATTGGCGCGCGATCCAGGTGTGCGGAAATCGCTCTATACGCCGCTGTTACAGGGAACCAGGGATGAGAAAATCAACCTCGCGCGGGTGATGGCGCGCAGCGGCGACAAGAACGATGCGCCGCAATTAGAGAAATTGAGCCACGATGCGGATCCGGAGGTGGCGCAGGAAGGACTGCGGGCCTTGCGGAATTTGCAGGCCCGCACCTGAACGGAATCTTACTTGGCCTTCTTCTGCTTCTGCTGGCCGACGCGCACTTTGAAATGCAGGATCTTGGACTCCTGGTACGCCTTGTGATCGTGCCGGGCCACTACATCGGCCAGATACTTTTCCACGCTGGCGTCTTTCGGGAGCACGGACATGACCGTGAAGTTCTCACCGCACTGCGGGCAGAAGGGCCGGAAACGCTTGACATTTGGAATTGCCATAACGTTGTTAGTGTAGCACGGCGGCGCGCCTGATTCAGACGTTCCTCTGGCGCGCTTCCGAACTAACGCAATCCAACAAGCACGGCAAAAAAGCGGATGGATCACGAGGCGACGACTGAACCCACGCCCGCCGCCACCTCCGCCAGCGCGGCCAGTGCCATCTCGCAGCCCTCCCGGTCCACGTCGTAATGCGTGACCAGCCGCATCAACGTGGCGCTGATCGGATTGATCAGCACGCCGCGCTGTTTCAATCGGGCGCTGATCTCCGCCGCCGGAAGTCCGGTGCCGCTCACGTCGAACATAACGATGTTGGTCTGCACCTTAGCCGGATCGATCTGCATCCCGGGGATGCTGGCCATGCCGCGCGCCATCAGGCGGGCGTTGCGATGGTCCTCGCCCAGGTGGCGCGGACTCTGCTCCAGCGCGATCAACCCAGCGGCGGCCAGCACGCCCGCTTGGCGCATGCCGCCGCCCAAGCGCTTGCGGTAGAGACGCGCGCGCTCGATATCCTCCGCCGTTCCGGCCAGCATCGAACCCACCGGCGCGCCCAGCGCCTTCGACAAGCAGAACATCAACGTATCCACTTTGGCCACGATCTTGCGCACCGGCTTGCCCAATGCCTCGGCGGCGTTGAACACGCGCGCGCCATCCATATGAACGCTTAGTCCGCGCTCGTGCGCCTTGTCGCAAATCTCGTAAACGAGCGCCAGCGGATAGACCGTACCGCCGGCGATATTGTTGGTGTTCTCGATCTCGATCAAGCCGGTGCGCGCGCGATGCGGCCCTACGGGACGGATTTCGCGCGCAATCTGTTCCCAACTCATGATGCCGTCGCTGGTCTGAATCGGCCGCCCCACGCAGCCGGAAAACCAGGCCAGCATGGAGAGCTCGTATTCGAGCAGGTGCGCGCGCACATCGCAGATCACTTCTTCACCATGGTGGGTGTGCAGCTTCACCGCGATGGTGTTGCCCATGGTGCCGGTGGGGACGAACAGCGCGGCCTCTTTGCCGGCGATTTCGGCGGCGCGGCTTTCCAGCAGGTTTACGGTGGGGTCTTCGCCATAAACATCGTCGCCAACCTCGGCTTCGAGCATCGCCCGGCGCATCTCCGGCGTGGGCTTGGTGACGGTGTCGCTGCGCAGGTCGATCATGTCAGGAACTCCTGAAAGACTTCGTTGGACAGCATCACGCCGCGGCTGGTCAGGCGCAACACATCGCCATCGGTTTCGAGCAGTCCTTGCTCGATAAAGCGGCGGATCGGCGCGTCAAAGTGCTCCCATTCACGCGGCTCGGGGCGGATCCCCTGGGTCAAACGCAGGCCCACGAAGAAACGCTCCTCCAGCGGATCGCGCTCGACGCTTACCGCTTGCCAGGCGCCGAGGTATTCAATTAGGGATTCGGGATTCTGCCAACGGAGCCGGCCATCGAAGGAATGGGCGTCGCTGCCAAAGCCGGCGTAAGGCTCCAGCAACCAGTATTTCATATTGTGCCTGGATTCGTGTCCCGGCACGGCGAAATTGGAGATTTCGTAGCGGGGCAGGCCCTCCGCGCTGAGGCGCTCAACCGCGATTTCGTAGAGGTCGGCAGTGAGATCGCCGGAAGGCCTGTCAGCCGCGCCGTAACGCGTGCCGCCGGATAGGATCTCGCGCCCCAGGCGGCTCTCCTCATCCACCTCCAGCATGTAGACGGAAGCGTGATCGGGCTCCAGACGCGCGATCCAATCGAGCGATTCCCGCCAGCTTGCTTCGGTCTGCCCGGAAAGGCCGGCGATCAGGTCGATGTTGATCTTGGCGATACCCGCCGCTCGCAGCACATGCATTTCCGTGGCGACAATTTGGGCGGTGTGTTTGCGTCCCGTGCGCGCAATCTCCGGCTGCACGAAGGATTGCACGCCCAGGCTCACGCGGTCGATGCCGGCCTCCACCCAGGCGCACGCGCGTTCCGGCGTGACAGTACCGGGCGCAGTTTCGAGCGTAGCTTCAACCCAGGGACGTCCAGGTATCAGCGCCAGCACGGCTGCCAGCGCGTCCAGGTCCATTGCGCTCGGGGTGCCACCGCCCAGGTAAACCGTTTCCGGCCGCCAAGCCCATGCGTGCCGCGCGATCTCGGCGCGCAGCGTTTCCAGGTAACGCACTTCCATCCCCGGTGGAAAAACGCCTGAAGCGAAATTGCAATAGGTACACTTTTGCGCGCAGAAAGGATACGAAACGTAAACGCCAGGCACCTATTCTATGATAGCGTGGCGCCTTCGTTGCGTTCTTCCACCAGTTGCCGGAACAGAGCTTCGGTGTCGAATGGAATCGAGCCGGACGGCAAGTCAAGCGAGGTGAACCGGGTCTCGATCAGCGAGCCATTTTCAAAGCGATATGCGATGAACTCCTCCGGATCGAGCAGCACCAGTTGCCGGGCCCCGACTAATTTGTAGTCGCGAAAACGCGCGAGTTGCTCGGACAATCTGTCGTCAGGCGATAGGATCTCAATGACGGCCCAAGGAATCGAGTTTACGATCTTGCCGGGCGGAAGGGGTAAGGGACATAGCATCAAGTCCGGGATGCGATACCGAGCCCGCTCGACGATCTGGGTGCGCGCCTCCGAAAGGGCTGCAAATCGGAATTGTTTGCGGTACCTGCGAAAATATTCGCCGAGGATAAGCCGCAAGAGGCCACGTGCAATGGTTGGCACGTCACGCTCTACCAGAACACCCTCGACGTACTCCCTGTCGGGATGGTAACCCGAATTGAGGTATTCGTCCGCCGAAACGATCGGGCTTGTCGCGGTAGCTACCATGTCTTCAAGATACACCCTTACGAATGCCCCAGCACCTTGTGCGGCTGGTAGGGTTCCGCCAGCGCCTGTAACTCCCGCTCATTGAGCTTCAGGCTCAGGGCCGCCACGGCGTCTTCCAAATGCTGCATCTTGCTGGCCCCCACGATGGGCGCGGTCACGCCGGGCTGCTGCAATATCCATGCCAGCGCAACTTGCGCATTCGGCACGCCGCGCGCGCGGGCGATCTCGCCGACCCGGTCCACCACGGCGAAATCCGCCGGCTGGTAATACATCCCGTGCGCGTATGGGTCGGTCTTCGATCGCACCGTTTCGCCGAAATCTTCTTTGCGCCGGTTGCCCGCCAGGAATCCGCGCGCCAGCGGGCTCCACGGAATCACCCCGATCCCCTCGTCCCGGCACAGCGGGATCATCTCGCGCTCTTCTTCGCGATAGATCAGGTTGTAGTGATTCTGCATGCTGACGAAGCGCGTCAGTCCCATTTCATCGGCCTTGTACAGCATCTTGGCGAACTGCCACGCGAACATCGAGGAGGCTCCGATATACAGCGCCTTGCCCTGTTTCACCACGTCGTCTAAAGCTTCCACAATCTCCTCGATGGGTGTCTCATAGTCCAGGCGATGGATCTGGTAGAGGTCCACGTAGTCGGTCCCCAGGCGCCGCAAGCTGTCGTCGATGGCATGCCGGATATGCTTGCGCGAAAGTCCCCGCTGATTGGGATCATCGCCCATGGGGTTGAATACTTTGGTCGCGATCGCCACCCGGTCGCGCGACCCGCCGAAGTCCTTGAGCGCGCGGCCCAGAATCTCTTCGCTGGCGCCCAGCGAATACATATCGGCGGTGTCGAAGAAGTTGATGCCGAGCTCCAGCGCGCGGCGGATGAACGGGCGGCCTTCTTCCTCTTCCAATACCCACTCCCGCCAGCTCTTCGACCCGTAGGTCATGGCGCCCAGGCAGAGACGCGAAACCTTGATGCCGGCCTTTCCCAAATTGACATATTCCATATGGAGATTCTATCGTGGCGCGCAAGAGGTAGGACAGGCCTCCTGGCCGGTCCTTCGTCGTGTTTCATGGCCTCCGCCTCCACTCGGCTGGAACGCGGATGCGACTCGCTCACCGTTGTGATGCCCTGCGTTATGATCTTTTCGTTAGGGACCTCCAGCGAGATTCCGGGAAAAACCTCGCCTGCGCAGGACGAACATGGTTTGCGAGTATCCATTTCGGCATTCAGATAGAACCCGTGACCGGTGTGGATTACCCGTTGCGGAGGGTTGCCTCTGCAGGTGGCATTGCGGATCGGTTGGAAACTGGTCGAACGAGACTCGTGCCCAGATCCAGGAATGTTTAGCCTCCAAAGATCATTGGCTTGAAGGCGCCAGATTAGCGAACGCCGATCTGCGCGACCTCGATCTCTCAGGCGCAAAACTGCCTTTCGCGGATCTCACCAAGGCCCTGTTGTCCGATAGTTGCCTTACGGACGCCTGGCTCCTTGACTCCGTGATGACGGGAGCGGACTTGGACAGCGCCGATCTGCGCCGGGCCCTCCTTAGCGGGGCAGACTTGAGGGCGGCGGTCCTCAGATCCGCAAAGCTCGATGGATCCTTCCTCGGACGGGCGCGTCTCCAGGGAGCGGTCCTCGATGGCGCATGGGCACGGCATAGCGATCTGAAATTTGCGGACTTCTCAGAGGCAAGCCTTTCGGGAACACATCTGGACGGCGCCGAACTGCACGGCACTGTCTTCCGCGATTGCGCGATCTCAGACCTCGATTGGGGGCTCCCGGCCGAGTTTCTCAACCATCATTACCGCCTCGCCGCGGCTGTCTTTCGGACCCTGAGCTCCGCCTGCGCAAACAGTTCCGACTTCGAGCGCAGTGATCATTTCTATTACATGGCGATGACCTCGCTGCATCTCGACGCGATTGACCCACCTCTGCGAGAAGACCAGAGGGTGCCGCACGGCTTCTCTGTCTGGGCATCGGGGTTGTTTTCGCGACGCGTTTTGAATACGTTCGGCTGGAGCTTCCACCGGTGGTTCTGGGGATACGGGGTCCGTCCCCTTCGAGTTATCCTGTGGATGCTCTCGATAATTCTTTTCTTTGGAATCTTCGTATACCCCGCCGTTGGCATTACTGACGGACATACAACCGCTTTCGGCGACTTCGGGCGAGGGCTCGCCTTGAGCTTTGTCACCTTCGCGACGCTAGGGTACGGGAACTTCACGCCCGCCGGACGTGCTGGAGAATTGATGGGCGGCGTACAGGCCCTGCTCGGTGCGCTGCTGATCAGCGCTTTTCTTGTGTCTCTTGCCACGAAGTACGTTCGCCGCTGAGGTTTGGCCATGCCTGTGCATGAATTGAAGCTTGTGACCATGTATCACGCGGATCATCTGACCGAGAGGATGGGCCTCAGTAGCCTTCGGGAACTGCCGTACAGGGTGGAACTTCGAAAAGTTCGAAACCAGAAACAGCAACGGTTCATTCAGGGAAAAGGGGTGCCGACGTCCAAACGGGTAAATGATGGCGTGCCCATCATCGATACCGGGCGGAACATTGCCCTCTTCGACGGGCATCTGATCTCAGGTCTCCGGCTGGAGCCGCACCTCTGGGCCCCGCGGATCGTGCATATTCCGGACGAGCCTAAACCTTTGCGGAAATGGCGCGCTGAGTGCAAGCAGGGGTGGGCGGATCCCGGCGGTCAGCTAACCCCGGAGCAGGAGGATCGCATCCGCCAAGCAATCCGGGAATACGAATTCGTTGTGAAGGCGGTGTGGCTTAACCCGCCCTCCCCACATTGGATGAACCTCGTGCTGTATGTGCCTCCCGCGCCGCCATCTGGAAATCAAGCGCGGTTGGAGTTCCAGTTCAAGGATTACCTGCCATACGTTCGGTGGTAGCGTCGCAAGAGTTCGATCGATCCTGGAGACTGGACCAGCGCTAACGATCTGGTCGCCGCCACCAAGTGTCGGTTATGGCCGCGGAACCTGGAGATCGTCGCAGATCTTGCGGGCCAGAAAATCGTTCACCTCACGATGCCGCGGAACCGCTGAGGATCTCCGCGCCTTTCGGCTTACGTATATGGTGTGGTTGCCGCCCTGGCGGTGAAACTCGCAGCCATGCTGCTCCAAATGCCGGATGAGATCGGTGCGTTTCACGCAGCGGGCACGATCAGAGTTTCCCGAATTACCTGGGCACCCTCCAGGGACCGCTCGGACAGCTCGCGGTTTGCATCCAGGACCATGGTGACGGCTTCCTCCAGGTTGGCGCGTGCCTCTTCAAGAGTCTCCCCTTGGGTGTTCGCGCCAGGCAGTTCCTCGACGAACGCGACATAGCCCTCGCGCACTTTCATGTATACTGCCGTGAAGCTCATTTGGGCCATTAGCTTCAATCATACCAGTGCGCCGGCGTTCGCGCCGGGCGCGCCTGCCCCTACAGCGCCTTCTCGAAAAAGTCCAACATCGCCTGCTGCATCTGCTTCTGCAGCGCGCCGCCCACTCCGTGCGACTTCTGCGGGTACACGATCATCTGGAACTGCTTGCCCTCCCGCTCCAAGGCGTTGGCCATCTGCAGGCTGTTTTGGAAATGCACGTTGTCGTCCTCGATGTTGTGCAGGATCAGCAGCCGCGCCTTGATCTCGCCGGCGTTGGTCTGCGGCGAACTGCGCTTGTAACCCTCCGCATTCTCTTCGGGCAACCCCATATAGCGTTCCGTGTAGATGGTATCGTAGTTGCGCCAATCGGTCACCGGCGCGCCGGCGATGCCAGCTTTGAAAACGCCCGGAGCATTGGCCAAAGCATACAGCGTCATGTACCCGCCATAGCTCCAACCGCTGATGCCCACGCGCGTCATGTCCGCGAAACCCAGCGTCGCCAGATAGTGGATTCCGTCAAGCTGGTCGTTCAACTCGTGCGCGCCCGTCTCGTGATAGATTTTCGATTCCCAGATGTGCCCGCGGCCGGCCGATCCGCGATTGTCAAGCTGCCAGACGATATATCCCTTCTGTCCCAGCACCTGGTCGAAACCGGCGCCGCTCCAGGCGTCGCGCACCACCTGCACGCCCGGCCCGCCGTAGATCACGACGATTACCGGGTACTTCTTATCCGGCGAGAAGCCCGTAGGTTTGATCATCCGCGCATAGAGCTGTACGCCATCCGTCGCCTGGATCTTGACGATCTCGGTAGGCAGGATCTCCACATCCGGTGGCGTGGCCTCTTTGTACACCGCGATCTGCGACCCGTCGTTTTCGTGCAGCGTGCGCCGCGGCGGCGTGGCCAAGCTAGAGGCCGTATCCATGTAATACTCGGTGGTCGCACTCATCGAGATGCTGTGCGTGCCCGCGCCGCCGCTGAGCCTCTGCTTTTGCTTGCCATCCAGACGCACGCGGTAAAGCTGCCGTTCCAGCGGACTCTGCTCATTCGAAACGAAGAAAACCTCGCGCGTCTCTTCGTTCACTCCCGCCACTTCGGTCACTTCCCATTCGCCCTTGGTGATCTGCGACACGTGCTTGTCGTCGATCGAGCAAAGGTAAAGGTGATGGAAGCCGTCCCGCTCGCTGCCCCATAGGAACTGCTTTCCCTTGTTGAGGAAGCGGAAATCGTCGTTCACGTTCACCCAGTACGAATCCTCCTCGGTGAGCAGCACTCGCGACGCGCCCGTGCGCACGTCCGCCAGGCCCAGGTCCAGACGGTTCTGTATGCGATTCAGACGCTGGTAGGCCACTTCACGGCTGTCGGGCGCCCAATGCACGCGCGCCAGCAGGTGATCGCGCGTTTCGCCGATGTCCATCCAGCGCGTCGGGCCGCCTTCCACCGCCACCACTCCCAACCGCACATCCGCATTGGGCGTGCCCGGCTGCGGAAAGCGCTCGGGCTCGATCAGGGCGCGCCACGAGAGCAGGTCCACCTGCGGGAACATCGATTCGCGGCCGACGTCAAACTGCAAATAGGCGATCAGGCCGCTATCGGGAGACCACCAGTGGGCCGTGGAGAGATTCAGCTCTTCCGGGTACACCCAATCCAACTCGCCGTTCCATAGCGTGGCGGAGCCATCCATGGTGAGCCGCGTGACTTTCTTGGACGCTACCTCCAGGCCGTACAGGTCGTGCTCCCGGCGGAACGAGACGAAGCGGCCGTCGGGCGAGAGCTTGGGATCGCGCTCCGCTTCCGCGGTAGCAGTGAGCTGCTCCCATTTGCCGGTGTCGGTGTGCAACAGAAAAAGGTCGCCTTGCAGGCTGAGCAGCATCTCCTGTCCGGTGGCGGACCATTGGAAGCTCTGCTCGGAAACGCGCCGGTTCTGCCAGTCGAGGCCTTCCTGTTTCGGCGGCTTCACCGCCTTATCCTCCAGCGGGCCGAGCGCCACCAGTTGCTTCTTTTTCTTCGAAGCGACTTCGTACTGCGTGATGGCCTTCTCTTCCATCCAGGCGAAACGCTTGCCGTCCGGAGCCCAGGTGATTGGCGGCATGCGCGCCGGCGCCGGCATATTCTGGATCGTGACCGGTTTTTTCTCGGCGCCGAAGACGGCGATGGCGAGCAGCGGCAGGACGCGGCAAATCCTTGTCATAAACCTGCATTGTACATCGGCCGCCCATCGCCATATTGCCCATGGCCGGTCCGCGCTGTGGCATGCTAAAGCAATCTCATGGAATTCGTCAGCGGCAACATTGGATGGATTGAAGTGATCTGCGGCCCCATGTTCTCGGGCAAGAGCGAAGAGTTGATCCGGCGCCTGCGCCGCGCCATGATCGCGCGCAAAAGAGTGCAAGTGTTCAAGCCCATCATCGACACGCGCTACGCCCTCGACGAGATCGTATCGCACGGCGATCTGCGCATGAAGTCCGAAGTTGTGAGCGCCGGCAGCGAGATCCTGGATCGCGTGGATTGGCGCTCGGAAGTGATCGGCGTGGACGAAGCCAACTTCATGGGCGAGAGCCTGGTGGACATTGCACAGCGCCTAGCCGATAGCGGCAAGCAGGTGATCGTGGCCGGGTTGGATACGGATTACCTGGGCCGCCCGTTTGTCCCCATCCCGGATCTGCTAGCGCTGGCCGAATCCATCACCAAGACGCTAGCCATCTGCGTGCGCTGCGGCAATCCGGGCAAGCACACGCAGCGCCTGCGCGGCGCCGAGGACCTGATTGTGGTGGGCGCCGCCGACATGTACGAAGCCCGCTGCCGCCGCTGCTTCGAGCCCGGCATTCCCAAGCAGACCGAGCTGGATTTCGTCAAGGGCCGTAGGGCCGGTTCGCAACCGTAGCGGGCCGCCGCTCATTTCACGGCATTCCCGCCGCTCTCGCCGTCGCGCGCCTTGAGGCTGATCTTGACTGATGTATTCGCAGGGAGAACCACGTTCGCGCCGCGCGCGATGAAGTTCGAGTAAAGGCTGAACGCAGCGCCGGTGATGGCGATACTCGAAGCGAAACCACGGGGACCCACCTGCGTCAACACGGTGCCAATCAAACCGAGTCCCACTGCCCCGGATTCGGCACGGCCTCCGATATCCCAATCGGGAATACCCTGGGCGTTGTAGTCCTGATGAAACGACAGGCCGGCGACAGCTACCGCAATGGCTGGAAAAATGAACCGGGTCTTAGGGCTGCTGACGTGCGTGGCACCTTCCGAGTCGATTTCCAGGTGCGCATCGAAGTTCGCCTCCACACCCCCCAGGTAGCCTTGGATGCTTTGCGCGGCACCCGCCGGCAGCTTCATCTGGCGGAACACAAAAAGCACCTTCCCGTTGCGGTGAAGGAGGCGAGCAGGCTGCGCCTCTACCACCTCGCCGAGAAGACGGCTGCCTTCCGGAATCAGCAGAGCATGATCGGCCGCGAACACGGGCCGGGTCACGACCGCTTCCACGGGCGATCCTCTTCGGGCGGTCGCGGAACTAATCGGAGTGAGCAACCGGGCGGTAACTTCCCGATCGTCGGATTCGGCAACGGCAGGGTAATCGGTGCGTGCTTCGATAGGACTTGGCGCCAGCCCGGTGAGAGGTTCCTGTAATACGCCGTTGAAAAGCGTGCCTGCCGACCAGGCTTGCCGGTGATACGGAAGCATCTCGAAACACCGGGATTTCAGCCGGCTTAGTTTGCCCGGAGCTTTGAAAGCCAGAATCGCCGCCCGGTTCTTTTCTTCGAACCTGTCTCGAACGCCTTCGACAGCGGACTTGCGCTCCTCCGCCTTCTTCCGAGGTTTGGCGATACGTATGGTGTGCGCCGTTCCGCGAGAAGGCGTAGTGCGCAGAGACAGTCGCGAACCGTCGCTCAGCACCAAGGCATCAAACTGCGCATGCACTTCCCGCGCCGGTGTTAAGTTTCCATACAGAAGCGCGGTCAGACGCCGGCCAATTGGAATTCCGTGCCGATTTTAGCGATATGCCCTTCCACCACAGTTCCGACCGGAAGGAACAGCCGATCGTAAACGTAAATCGGGTCCACCAGCCGTCCCTGGATCGGTTCGCCTGCACGCTTGATTGCGACACGTCGTTCCAGTGCCACGCGAAGAGGAACGCCGGAAGGAACCGTCGTCCCTGGCTGAGCGCCGGGAGCCAGGGGAACCTGCTGCGCCAGGGCTGCCACGGCAACCAAAAACAAGAGCACGCATCCACGCATTTGCGATGTCTCCGAGTCCGCAGTATACCGCGCAGGCGCCGGTCCCGCAGATCAAAACCGCAGCGTTGCCTTCAGGCGCATGGGATCGAGCAGCAGATCGATGGCATTTGCCGCGCCCACCACAAACAGGTCCGCATTCCGCATCGCATCCATCGCGCACCCTTCGCCGTTATCGACGGCAATGGCCAGTCCGCCGCCCTCCTTCACAGCCTTTAGCATCAGCCGGTCGTTGTTGCCGTTGCCAAAGGCGGCCACATGTTGCAGGTCGAACCGACTCACGTATTCGGCCTTCTCGGTATCATGCTTGCCGGTCCGCAGTCCGTACGGTGTCGCGATTCCAGCCAACTCACTTTCAGCCGTGCCAAATGAGTCGGCAGTCACAATGCGCAGTTCCACCAGAGTCACTAACTCTCTTAACCTCTTCTTAACATCCGGCTCGATCAGCCCACCGAAAGAATGGGTTCCTGTATAATCGCTAACAGCTATCCGGATGTGGCGTTTGCCGAAACCAGGGATATCGATAGTGATTCCAGGTTTATCCATACTTCTTCCCATCCCAAACAAAGGCTAAAATGACACTTACCATGAAACTCGCATTCATCGGCGCTGGAAACATGGGTTCGCCTATGGCGCGGAATCTGCTGCGCGCCGGCCATCATGTCACCGTGTACAACCGCACGCGCGCGCACGCCGAGCCGCTGCTGCAGGAGGGCGCGGCGCTGGCCGACTCGCCGGCGGATGCCGCGCGGGACGCCGACGCCATCATCACGATGCTGGCCGACGACCAGGCCGTGGAACATGCGGTGCAGAGTTTCGTCGAGACGCTCGCTCGCGGCGCGGTCCACATCGGCATGAGCACCATCAGCGTAGCGTGCTCCAAGCGCCTCGCCGAGATGCACGCCGCATGCGGGCAAGTCTATATCGCGGCGCCGGTGTTCGGACGGCCCGTGGCGGCTGCCGCGGCCAAGCTCTGGATTGTGGCCGCCGGTTCGCCGGAATCGATCGAGCGCTGTCAGCCGGTATTCGACGCGCTGGGACGCGGTACATCGGTGGTAGGCACAGATCCGTGGCTGGCAAATACCGTCAAGATCTCAGGCAACTTTCTGATCGCCGCCGCGCTCGAATCGATGGGCGAAGCTTTCGCGCTGGTGCGCAAGTCCGGCGTGGATGCCGGGCAATTTCTCGAGATTATCAACAACGCGCTGTTCAGTTCGGCGCTATACGCCGGTTACGGCGCGGCCATCGCCAAAGAACAATTCGAGCCGGCGGGCTTCAAGCTGCGGCTGGGGTTCAAGGATCTGCGCCTGGTGCAGGAAGCCGCCGAAGCGGCCGCTGTGCCCATGCCGCTCGCCGGGGTGCTGCGCGACCGCTACCTGGCCGCCCTGGCCCGCGGCGAAGGCGATCTCGATTGGGCCGCGCTGGCGCGCATCGCCGCTGTGCAGGCCGGGTTGTAGCGCTATTTCTTCGGGAATGGAGTTGCCGGATTATCGTTGATCGCCTGTGTTTCGCAAGGGCACCCTTTCTGACGGTCGAAACTTATTTCGGACATCTCGTTGCGGAAAACAGTGCATCGGGAAGCCCAGAGCCGTACTTACTATCGCCATCCGCCTATCGCCAACCCCTTCCAGTGTCCAGCTACGAGCAGGTATCCCGCAGGACGTGAGAGCTTGACCGATAAGACGTAGCCAGCCTCCGAGCTGGGCTTCTTTGGTCAATCACACCGGCGCGCCGGAGTTCAGCCGTCGATCGCCCTTCGAGGCTTGGTACTCCGATCGAGCGCCAATTCCGATTGAGCGCCAATAAGGTTGGCTGCAGTCCGCCCGAGACAGGCTGATGCCTGTCCCACCAAGATATAATCAGACTTCGCAATCTTTTGGAGAACACCATGCCCTCAGACGTTCAGGAGCAGAAAGTGTGGAAGGCGCTCGACAGCTTCCGCATCGAATTGCCTTCCTGGGGTTTTGCCAACACCGGCACGCGCTTTGGCAAGTTCCAACAAGCCGCGGCCGCCACCACCACCGGCGAGAAATTGAGCGACGCCGGCCAGGTGCATCGTTTCACGGGTTGCTGCCCGACCGTGGCCGTGCATGTCCTCTGGGACTTTCCGGACGGCAAGTTCAGCGTGCCGGAAGTCATGCTCATGGCCGAGCGTCATGGCGTCAAGATCGGCGCCATCAACCCCAATGTTTTCCAGGACCAGATCTACAAATACGGCTCGCTGGGCAACCCGGACCCGGCTATCCGGCGCGTCGCCTTGCAACACGTCCTGGATTGCATCGAAATTGCCAGCGCCACCGGCAGCCGCGACATATCGCTGTGGTTCGCGGATGGCTCCAGCTATCCGGGCACGGCCAACATCCGGCACCGCCGCCGATGGTTCGAGGAAGGACTGGTGGAAGCGCACCGCAATCTGGAGCCGAACCAGCGCCTGCTGGTCGAGTACAAGCCCTTCGAGCCGGCGTTCTATCACACCGACATCGCGGACTGGGGCATGTCGCTATTGATGGCGCGCAACGCCGGCCCGCAGGCCAAGGTGCTGGTAGATACCGGACATCATTACCAGGCGCAGAACATCGAGCAGATCGTGGCGTGGCTGCTGTCTGAAAATATGCTGGGAGGCTTCCATTTCAACGACCGCCGCTACGCCGACGACGATCTCACGCTGGGGTCGATCGATCCTTACCAGATCTTCCGCATCTTTCATGAGATCGCGCTGTTCGAATGGGAAACCGGCCGGCGCGCCGAGATCGCTTACATGGTCGATCAGAGCCACAACCTGAAAGACAAGATCGAAGAGACGATCCAGACCGCGGTCACGGCGCAGGAACTCTACGCCAAGGCTGCGCTGGTGGATCACGCAGCGCTGGCGCGCCATCAGAACAAGTCCGCGCTGGTGGATGCCGAAGAGTGTCTGAAGGAAGCTTTCGCGACGGACGTGCGCCCGGCCATCCGCGAATGGCGCAGGGCCAACGGCCTAGCCACCGAACCGTTGAAGGCCTTCCGTGAAAGTGGCTACCAGGAACGCGCCGCGCGGGAACGGGGCGCGAAGAACGCCGCGGCAGTGACCAGCTATGCCTAAGAACTTAGCCGCGGATGCACGCAGATTCACGCAAATAAAACGGATCTTATCTGTGTGCGTCTGTGTACATCTGTGGTTAAGTCTTTTTGCTTTGAACGCCGCCAACCCGGAGTTGCTCACGCGTGCGTGGAGCGCTCACTGGATCTCGGATCCCGGCCAATCGCCGTTTGACTACGGCGTCTATCACTTCAGGCGCACATTCGATCTGGCCGCCGCGCCATCGTCCTTCCTGATTCATGTCACCGCCGACAATCGCTATAAGTTGTATGTCAATGGCGAGTTGGTCAGCCTGGGGCCGGCGCGCGGCGATCTGCATCATTGGCGCTATGAATCGGTGGATATCGCCCGTCGTCTGAAGGCTGGTAGGAATGTGTTGGCCGCCGTCGTCTGGAATTTCGGAGAACTGGCGCCCGAAGCCCAGATCACCGCTCAAACCGGTTTCCTGCTCCAGGGCGACGGCGCATCCGAGCGCATCGTGGATACCGGCAAACAGTGGAAGTGTATCAGCGATCCGGCCTATTCGCCGGCACCGCGCCCGCCCGAGATGTCCCGTTTCTACTACGTGGCCGGCCCCGGCGATCGAGTCGAAGCGCTGCTCTATCCCTGGGGCTGGGAACGACCCGATTTCGATGACTCCTGGTGGCCGGCCGCCGTCGTGGGCAGCCCGGGCGCGCCGCGCGATGCGCAGGATGGTCCGAATAGTTGGATGCTGGTGCCACGCTCCATTCCGCCTATGGAATTGACGCCGCAAGCGATTACGGTGCTGCGTTCGGGCAGTCCGTCGCATAAGGTCCCGCCACACACTAAAGCCACCTTGCTATTCGACCAGACCTTTCTGACCACGGGCTATCCGCAACTGACCGTGAGTGGCGGGAAAGACGCCAGGATCGACCTGGGCTATGCGGAGTCGCTGTGGCTCCCAGGCTTCCGCGATAAGGGCAACCGCAACGAAATCGCAGGCAAGCAATTCATCGGCGCGCACGACGTCTTCATTGCCGATGGCGGCCCGCGCCGCCGCTTCGAGCCGCTCTGGTGGCGCAC
>Ga0182018_10003156_pt1 | contig 15203 bp, 21 predicted proteins | sample 812P2MmetaG_FD_120490 | JGI IMG/M metagenome (GOLD analysis project Ga0182018, IMG submission 120490) | Permafrost microbial communities from Stordalen Mire, Sweden - 812P2M metaG | ecosystem: Environmental > Terrestrial > Soil > Wetlands > Permafrost | place: Sweden: Stordalen | collected...
ACGGGCCATGGCCGAAGGGGAAGCCGGCCCCGGTGAGCGTTTGCCTCCCGCCAGAGACCTAGCGGCGGTGCTCGGAGTCAACTCGAACACGGTGCTCCGGGCGTTACGCACACTCCGGGACGAAGGGCTCTTGGAGTTTCGCCGAGGGAGGGGGATCACCGTGGCAGGAGACGCACCTTCAAAGGGATTGCTACTGACAAGGGCACGCGAACTGGTCAAGCTGGCTCAGCGTCAGGGCTATGGCCGCCAAGAACTGATCCGTCTCATCGACACCATCGCCTAGAGACTTCGAGTCAGGCGTTTCCGCCAGGCTCACAGGCAGCGCGATGTCAGTGGAGAGATTCGCCCTCCTCGAATGCTACGGCTTCTCCCACACTGAAATGTGCTTCGCGCTGTGGATGGTGAAGGGCTCCCGTTTCCAACCGCCCCAGCGTTCTCGCAACCTCATACCGGCAATACGCGCCATCAGGTCGAGCTCTGATGGCCAGACGTAGCGATAAGGCATAGAGAACACCTCGCCCCGACCGTCGACCACCCAGTAGTGATGAGAGACCCCACGTTGGGTGGCCACGTCCAACTCGTCAAAGCCGAGATGCGGTGGCTCAACAGTGAACGCCCGGACCTTCTCGCCGACCGGGAGCCGCTGAAGCGGAGGTACCTCTACCTCGATCACGAAGCATCCTCCGGGTTCGAGATGTCGGGCGACGTTGCAGAAGCACTCGACCTGCTCGTCTTGTGTGGTCAGGTTTTCGATCGTGTTGTACACCAAGAAGGCGAGCCTGAAGGTACCTTCGGCCTTGGCCGTGGCGAAATCACCGATAGTGACCGGTATATCCTCCGCCCCCGGCTTCGCCTTCAACTGCGCCACCATGGCAGGGGACAACTCGATTCCGTGGACGGTGACCCCTCGCTGACTGAGTGGCAGTCCTATGCGACCAGTGCCGATGGCGAGTTCCAGGGCGCTCCCAGTTCCCGCCAAGTCGGCAAGGAAGTCTACAACCGGGTCAACGACGGCCGGGGCGAATATTTCTGCATCTGAGTCGTAGCCCTCTGCCACCGGCCCGTCGAAGTAGTTCGTTGACACAGACTCCATTGTGCCAGGGCGGATAACCGGAGCCCTCGCTGAGACCGTCCGCCCGGTCCACGCAGGCTCGTGGCTCTATGCGCCGTTCAGCCGAGGTTCCCGAGGCAGGTACCCCCGTCATTGTTACTGTTGGTGCCGTCCGGGCAGATGGTGTTTCCCCAAACGATGTTTCCGAGGGTGCTGCTGTTGGCTTCGTCCATATCGGACCCGGTCAGATTTGCGTTCACCAGGTTGGTCAGGCTGAAGTTCGCTCCGTTCAGCGTGGCATCCGTCAGGTCAGCGCCGTTGAGGTCGGCCTTCCCCAGATAGGCGGACGTCAGATCGGCATCGGTCATGCCGGCACCCTCCAGAGAAGTCTCGGTCAAGTTGGCGTGCTCGAGAACCGCGCTGTTCAGATTCGCATCATTCAGCATTGCACTGGTGAGTCTGGCGTTGCTCAGGTTGGCCCCGGCCAGATCCGCACCATTCAGATTGGCGTCCTCGAGATGGCAGTATTGGAGATCGACTCCGGGACCGACGGCGGAGCAGTTCGGTCCCTGTCCCGCGGTCACGGTCGCTTTCACGGAGGGCCTACTGGTGCCAACGATGTTGGAAGCCCGGACATGCACCATGTATTTGTGTCCGTTGGTTAGTCCCGTCACCGTGCAGGTGGTGGTATTGGTCGTCGAGCATGTGGCTCCACCGTCCGAGGCAGTCACCGTGTACCCGGTAATGGGTGAGCCACCGTCCGAGACCGGTGCCGTCCACGACACCGTGGCGCCCCCATCGATCGGGGCCGCGCTCACCGAGGTCGGAGGGCCGGGCTTCCCGGGTCCCCGTGCGCCAGCGGGGGCGGCGCCCATGGTGGCGAGGACAGCCGCAGCCAGAAGCGCCGCCAGCGAGAGCCCAAGTACCTTTCGTACCGGAGTGGGGATCATGGTGCACCTCCATCCTGTCGTGACGATCATCGCCACGACTGTCGATGCAAGCGTAACCAGAAGGCTTGGCCAGCGCTTGTTAATCAAGTCACATGAAAGAATGCCCTCGTAGACAGGGTCTTATCGGTCATTCTGTCGGCGTCGAGCTCCGAGTGGCATGTTGTGCACAAGGCGCCGAACCGGCCAGATTCGGCCGTCTAGGGTTGCGTGGGAGGCACGGAAACCATCTTCGAGATCGATGGCGGATAGATATCCTGGGCGAGGCGAAGGTCCGGTATTTGCTCCAGTGAGAACCATGCGAGTACTGCATGCTCATCTGGAGCCAGATTGGTTGGAGTGCCCCACCAATCCGTGATGACCCACACCTGCATGTTGAACTCGTCGGTCTCAACGTGCTCGATTGGTTCGACAGGGAGATCGGAGACTGTGATCCCCAGTTCTTCTTGGAGCTCCCCGAACGAGAGCGTTCGCTGCCGTCTCGCCAACTTCCCTATGACCGCCCGGGAGATCCCAGACACGAGGGAACCAGGCGCGAGTCAACGACCGGCGACAGAGGAGCACCTTCTTCTCGCTGACAAGAAGGCCAGCGACGACACTGTGTTCACGATTGGCTTCGGTATCTGTGATGCGTCGATTCTCACAGATCCGTCACTCTCCAGTCGCCTAGCTGAGACCGGTTCGACGTTCGGCCAGGAGCGCTCGGCCCAGCGCCTGAAGCAAGTGCCCTTCACCTTTCAGAAATCTGACTTGCGGCCCACGGATACGCTCTCGTCATGACCAACACCTGGGAGTACGACATCATCAGCGTCACCTACGGACCGGGAGCTGGCCGCACGCTGGAGGACGCAAAGTCCGAACTCAATCGTCGTGGAGCAGCTGGGTGGGAGATTGTCGGGAACATCACCACCGGCTACGACGCAGACACGGGTGATCTTCCTCACAACATTCAACCGGTGCTCTATCTGCTGGCGAAGCGACCGACTAGCGGTTGATCCCCACGGTTCGTGTCGGCCGGCGTCGGCGGTGCCACGGGAGCGTGCTGATGGGGATCGACCGGCCCGGCGATCTGGTATACCCGACGGGTGGCTAATTATGAGGTTCTCTGGCTGAAAGGCACCGATCAGGTATCGCAGGCAGCGGGAGTTGCCGCACGCGCCCTGCGGGACAATCCGACCACCATCGCTGTGTCCAGTGACCGGCTCGTCCGCCTGGAGATGATGCACGGCACGTTCACCACCATGCTCTCGGGGGCACGGGTAGCCGGTGTTCGGCGGGGTAAGTCCGTACTCGGAGTTGCCGGCGCGGCGCCACCGGGGGCATGCATTGATGCCATGTTGCCGCCCGAGGTCAGAACCCTCGATGTCCCCGCGCCTGAGGCAACCGATGCCGACCGCTTCCTCCACCTGGGATCGATCCTGGCTGCCCATGATCTACTCGAGTCGCACTGGCATGTTGGCCCGGTTGGCGTCGAACCGGGCTTCCAGGGCATGGGCATGGGGCGAGCAGCAATGGAACTCCTGTGTGACGAGTTCGATCAGCATCGCCGCTTGGCATGGTTGGAGACCGACAAGCCGGAAAACGTTCGGTTCTACAGCGGTCTTGGTTTTGAGGTCGTGGAAGAGATCCCACTGTTGTCGGCGCGCAATTGGTTCATGCGGCGCGAGGCTCGTTGAGGGAGCCGGTGATTGGCAGAACCGAGGAGGGAACGTAGGTGGTATCCGACACGTTCGACGACGATGTCCGTCGAGTGGTTGAACAGCTCACAGGGGGAACCGTCGTGACCTACGGCGAGGTGGCCCTCGAGGCGGGCCATGCCGGGGCTGCGCGAGCCGTGGGTACCTACCTGTCCCGGAGCGGCACCGGTCTTCCCTGGTGGAGGGTGGTGACCAGCACCGGCCGGTTGGTGCCTGGACACGAACGGGAACACGCCAAACTCCTTCGGTCCGAGGGAGTGCGCGTGGTCAACGGTCGGGTGGCCATGCGAGGTCGCTCGGTGGTCGACGCAGAGTAGAAAACCCGGATCCGACTGACGGCGACGCGCAGGATTCGATGGCGACGGGTGGTCAGTGTTCGAGGAAGATGACTCCGCGGCTACGGGTGGTTACAGGGCCCTGTGATCCCTGTGGCGTTGCGCGGAGCGTTGCCTTTGACTTGAACGTTCCTCCACCGGTGGCGTTCGAGAAACGACCGGTGCCACCCGTAATCGTGAATGCTGCTTTCACCTCATAAGTCGCAGCTGTCGAGGTCGAAGTCGACTCGCATACCGTCCCGGTAAACGAGGTGTAGAGATTGGCACCCCTGTTGGCAACGGTGATGGTCGAACCCGAAATGGGACCTCCGAGCCCAAGGCTGCAGGAAGGCACTGCCGCCGATGCCATCTGCGATCCGCTAGAGGTTCCATGGGCGATCAAGGTACCGGTGACCGTGCCTGTCGTTGAGGTGACGTCTTCGACGGTTGAGAGAACAACGCCCCTTGTCACCTCGCTGTAACGTGTCCCATGGATGGTTGATGCTGCAGCGGAGGCACTCACGACGGAGAGCCCGAAAATGCTGAGACAGATGCAAAAACATGCTCTTCTCATTGGTACCCACTTTCCAGTGCAGATCCGAACAACGGGACCCCACCGGGATCGTTCGTTTCCGATCGTCCTCCCCCGAGGGCCTGGACCAATCCGAGTCCGAACCTAACACCGGACCCGGATCACCGCGATGATCGACGCCCGTGCACCAACAGGTCCTCGGCCCACCAATCCGTCCCCGGGGCGGCACCAGGGCCTTCGGCCAATCGAAGGCCCTGGATACCCAGCGCGAACCCATCGCTTCCAGGCGATGAGCGACAATGGACGGGTGAATAGGGTGCGTTCCCAACGGGTGACTGCCCCCTCTGTGGTCGGGCCAGAAGGCGGGGCGGGTGTCCCATGAGCCCACGTTCCCACCTGTCCCGCCCGGACCGTCGTCCCCTCGGAATCGGCTGTCTCGGTTCGATCGCCGCTGTCATCCTCATCGCCGCTGTCATCGTCGCGGTGATCTTCGCCGGACTGGTCATTCTGGGAGTCGTCGCTGCCGTCGTCGTGATCGGTCTGCTCGTCCTGGCCATCGACCGGGTGGCCCTCGCACTCAGCCCTAAGCGGCGCGAACGTCGTGCAGAGCTTCAGCGGTCGTTGTTTTGGCGATCGGGAACGGTCATCGACACCACCGCCACCGTCGATGAGGCGGCGCCGGAGTCGGATGCGTAGTCGATTGGCGGATGGGTCCAGTATTGCGGAGTGGAATTACGCCAGATCCGACTGAGCGATCCAGAAGCCCTGCCGCTGCTTCACGGGCTTTCCGGTGAATACGAGCGACGCTATGGGTCCGCCGACGAGATCTCCTCCGTCGATGTCCGAGAGTTCGAGCCGCCGCATGGGGTGTTTCTGGTCCTTCTCGATCAGGGCCTTACCGTCGCCGGTGGGGGCGTCCGGCGACTCTCACTCGATACCTGCGAGGTCAAACGCATGTGGACCTCACCCGACCATCGTCGCAATGGTCTCGCCTCCGCCATTTTGGACGCGTTGGAGATCGTCGCCAGAGAGCACGGATACACCTGGCTCAAATTGGAGACGGGCCCAGCGCAGCCGGAAGCCCAGTCGCTCTACGAGGGTCGGGGATACCGCAGCATCCCGACCTATGGGCGCTACGAGCAGGCGAGAGCATTCGAGTACCTTCTCGGCCCCAAGGAGTAGGACACGGCGACGTGGAATCGTGTCGAGCGTTCGAGACGGCCCACCGCTACGGAGAGCCAGGCTCAGGAATCGGAAGCACGGGGCGGGTGAACGTCGTCGGGTGCCGTCAGCTCCTCGGCGACGCAGTAACCACCGTGGCGAGGATGATCGTGCGACCACCGCTCTGCCTCGCCCAACGAGTCGAATGGACCGACGATGGCCTCCGGAGCTGTGTTCGCCGGCCCTCGGAGTACGACAGCGACCATCGACTCATCCTATCGACGTCGGTCGGCACTATCGACGCACCAACACCCCAGGCGCGAGCGCCGACCAGTGCGGCAGGGAGCTATCGGCTGACCGGGGCATCGGCCCGACCCCGAGGTCGGCCGCCCCCAGCTGGTCGGATCGGACGGGACCGTGCGATGCGGCGAATCCCGTCCAGCCCTAGCAACCGCCGATTGGGATGCCCTGGTGATGACGTGACACGATCAGTCGGTGCGCGTCCATCGTAGCTTTGCCTTCGTCGATGTCTCCGGATTCACCGCCCTCACCGAGCTCGACGGGGACGAGCATGCGGTCGATGTTCTCACCGCATTCCGAGCCCTCTTGCGTGACATCTGCTCGCGTCGGGGTGTGCGCATCGCCAAGTGGCTCGGCGATGGGGTGATGCTCGTGTGTGTCGAGACGCCTCCACTGCTCGCCACCATCATCGAACTGCACTACGTCGTCGGCGCGGTCCCCGGTCCACTCCAAGGCGCATCGATCCCCATGCAGCCGGTCTCGATACGCTCGGGCATCACCTCGGGTGACGTGATCTTGATGGAGGGTGACGACTACATCGGCCACTGCGTCAACGTCGCGGCACGGCTGTGTGATCTTGCACAAGGCGGTGAGGCGCTCGCTGCCCCCTCGGTGGTCGACGATCTGCCCCGGTGGGGCGCCGTCCTCGCCCAACGGGACGTGGCGCTGCGCGGTGTGGAGAAGCCGGTCCCAACCTCCAGCATCGGTATGGCGACCGATGAGGCGGGCCCCTCTCGCGATCCCATCTGTGGCCTGCCGCTAACTGCTGCGACGGCAGAAGAGACCGCTGAGGATGCCCGTGGCACGGTGGTCATGTTCTGTTCGCCCGGGTGCCTCGACACCTGGCAGCGGCGGCCCACCAACGAGAGTGGGGTTGGTGAGGACAGCGGCCCTGTCCCCGGTGCCGAGGTGAGCTTCACAGATCCCTCGGCAACAAGGTAGGTCGCGGTCGACCTGATCGCCGCCCCCCTTGGCCGCGTGCTCCTCTTGGCCTCCCTACCGTAGGCTTCCATCGTGAGCCGAGCCGTGAGGGGGGGACCGAAGGTTCGCAGCGCCTTGGTGCTGCTCGCCACGCTCGCTACCGTACTGATCGTCTCCACCGGTGTTCGGGCGTACGCCGCAGAGGCCTTCGTCGTGCCGTCTGGTTCGATGCTCCCCACCTTGCAGATCGGCGATCACCTGGTCGTGGACAAGCTTTCTTCGACCGTCCATCGAGGAGACATCGTGGTCTTCCGACGCGCGCCGGGCGATCACGACACGGAATATGCGGACCTGGTCAAACGGGTGATCGGCCTCCCCGGTGAGACGATCTCGTCGTCGGGGAACACCATTTTGATCGATGGGCGACCTCTCGCTCAACCCTGGCTCCCGAAGCTGACGGGACTATGCAGTCAGCCGGCGGCGGACATCTCCACAACCACGATTCCACCCGGGCAGTACTTCGTGATGGGCGATTGCAGGGGTGACTCCTCGGACAGCCGTGTCTGGGGGACCGTCCCGGCGTCGAACATCATCGGCAAGGTGACTGTCGTGGTGTGGAGACACAACCATCCCTGGGTGCACTGGTTCTGAGGGCACTGAACCCGCCCCGGCCATGGGCAGGCGACAGGGCCGGGTGCCCATAGGCTCACGGTATGTGTGGCCGCATCGCTCTGTACTCCGACCCGGATCGAATCGCTCGGATCCTCGAGGCCCAGTTGACGCTCGATCGAGAGGGCTGGGGTCCGTCGTGGAACGTGGGACCGACCGATCCAATCCTCGGTGTCTCCGAGGACGATCACGGCATCCGATCGCTCAGCGCCTACCGATGGGGACTCCTTCCGGTCGGGGCCAAGGACCCGAAGCAGAGCGCCCGAGCGTTCAATGCCCGTAGCGAAACGGTCGCCACCAAGCCCACCTTTCGGTCCGCATTCAGACGGGGCCGGGTTCTGGTCCCCGTCGATGGATTCTTCGAGTGGCGGACCGAGGGGAAGGTCAAGACCCCCAGTTTCTTCACACGATCCGACGGCCAGCTGCTGGTCTTTGCCGGCCTTCGTGAGTGGTGGAGATCACCGGCGGGTGAGGTAATCCGATCGGCCACCATCATCACCGCCGCGGCCGGCCCGGACATGGGTGACATTCATGACCGGATGCCCGTCGTGCTCGAGCAGGAGACGTGGGAGCACTGGCTCGACCCCGCCGTCTCCAACCGGGACGAGCTCGAACCGCTGCTGGTACCGGCCCGGGCGGGAACTCTCATCCATTACCAGGTCGACCGTGCGGTGGGAAATGTACGAAACAACGGGCCGGAGCTGATCGAGGCGGTCGACGATCGCCAACCACCACTCGGGATATCACCGTGAGAGCATGGTCTCACTGATGAGTGCGACCACGACGTGCGACAACCCGAGGTGCAGCTGCTCGCCGTGCACCGGTGCCGACTGCCGGTGCGGGGTGGCCAGGCTGGGGGATCTCGAACGACGGGTGATGGAGGTGCTCTGGGCGGAACCCGTCCGTGAGCTGTCGAGCCGCAACGTTGCCGACGCGCTGCCCGACTACGCCTACACGACCACCGCCACCGTTCTCGACCGCCTGACCGACAAGGGCCTGGTGCGTCGCAGGATGAACGGGCGGGTCATTCCATTCACCGCCACCGATACCAGGGCCGCCAACACGGCAATGCCCATGCGTGAGGCGCTGGCATCGACCAGCGACCCCGATGCCGCACTGGTCCGTTTGGTCGAGAGCGTGTCGCATGCCGAGGCGAAGCTACTTCGTCACGCGCTGGACGAGTCCGCACGGGGATCCCGATCCGGCCGCAAGTGATCGCCTCTCACCGAGCGATCCGGCGTGTGGTGGAGGAGTCGATCGTCCCGCCCCGCTAAGGTTCCATGCATGTCCAACCAGGTCTCGGTGCATTGTGAGATCGCCGCACCACCAGAGCAGGTGTGGGCGATGGTGGCTGACGTGACCCGGATGGGCGAGTGGTCTCCGGAAACGGAGGCGGCGACCTGGCTGGGGACCGCCACCGGTCCAAAGCCGGGTGCCAGGTTCCGTGGCACGAATCGCAACGGGAAGAAGAAGTGGACCACGGTGGCGACGATCATCGAAGCCGAACATGGTCGCCTCCTCTCGTTCTCCGTCATGGCGAAGGGGTTCAGGGTCGCCGAGTGGCGCTATTCGTTCGAACCGACACCTGCCGGATGCCAGGTCACCGAGACCTGGACCGATCGACGCGGCGCCATCGCGACGGCGCTCGGCAAGCCGGTAAGCGGAGTCGCCGACCGGGCCGCGCACAACCGGACGGGGATGGAGCGGACGCTCGAACGCATCAAGACCGCCGCGGAGTCCTCTGCACCAGCGGATTGAGACCAGCCTCGGCGCCGTCGCGCCGCCGGCTCTTGCCGTCCTACGAGAGGACGCTGATGATCAGCCCGCCAACGGCAAGCGCAAGGGTGCCGATGGTCAGCAGTCGGCATGCTGACTCTCCCAGCGCTCCTCGATTGACGGTGGCGCGCCCCATGCGACCCCCCAGGTACATCCCGACGACCCAGGTAGCCGCACCTGCGGCGATGAGGGCCAAGGCGGCGAGCCCCTTGTCACCGTGAAGGGGCCAGAGCCGACGGAGCACGACGGCCACGGTGACCGCCACCGCCAGCCCTGACCGGTTCCATGCCAGGTCCGTTCGTTCCCGCGCCATCCCTGCATCTGCGGAGACCGAGCCGTCTTCGTCAGCGCCCTTCACTCGTCCTGTCCCAACCTACTTCGTTCCAATGAGGGCGAGGATGACGGCGATCACCGCCACCGCCCCGATTCCCAACGAGAGCACCAGGGGCATCGGCGAGCGTGGAAGTGGCTCACCTCGCTCCATCGCCCGTTGGTTCGCTTTCCAGTGTCGGAAACTGGTGAACGCGACCAGGGCACCCAGCGCGATCATGGGAAGGCCGAGGATTCGACGACCGCCGCTGACATGGAACTCAGGAAGCAATTGGGTGGCCGCCACCCCCGTCGCGATCAAGGCCAATGCGGTGCGATTCCACGCCAGAAACGTGCGCTCGTTGGCGTAGGTGAACCTGACATCGGGCTCTTCCGCGTCTGGGCCAGGGTCGTCGTTCATGCGCGAGGTTCCAGGGGCAGCCTACTGACCCGACCCGTGTGGTTGGCGGAACCCGGTTCTCCCACTCCGCAACCGACTGATCCGCTGGGGTAGGTCGACAGCCTCTCGGAGGCTCGACGCCGCCGAATGTCGGACCAGTTCGGGAGGTGCGTCGGTCTCGGCGATCACTGATGGTCGTCTTTCCAGGTCAGCCGATAGATCTGCTCGCGTGCCGTGATCGATTGTTCCACCCGGTCACCGAGCGGCTTCACCTGGGACCGGTAACAGTTGACCGTGCTTCTCTTCGTCGACTGACCAGACGGCGTCTCGCCTGTCGCCATGGCCTCGAGTCGGAATCCCCTGTCACGCAGGCGTCGCTGTGTCTTTCGCGCCTCGCCGGGAAACTCCAGCGTGTAGGGAAGATCCTCGTAGACGAGCCATTCGATCTCGGGATGGCTACCGGCGATGGCGAGGCAGGCTTCGGCGGTGGCTTGATGATCTGGATGTACCAGACCGAGCGGGATGATCCACGTGGCGAACTCCTGACGCTCGATCACCAACGCCAGGTCGACGGCCACCGCCTGGGCCAGTTCTTGGCGACCAGCCGGACCGTCGTAGCCGTAGATCGGAATTCGGTAGTGCCAATCCCAGTGGGCTAGATGGCGGGAGGTGGCGTCGAGCACCGCCGATGCCGCCCGATCCTCCTGGCGGCGACTCTCGACCACGTCGGCCCCCGGCAGAAAGCAACCGGCTGCCCTGTCCCAGTCCGGAAGCGGGTCGACGGTCGTCGGTCCACCGGCGAACGCCGTCACCATCAACGAACCGGGCCGGGTGGCCAGAAATTCGGCACAGCTGAGGGCAAGGTCGTCCAGGTGGGGAGATACGGCAACGACTCCATCGGGCATGGTCCACGCTATCGCCGGTCCGGCCACGTGGCCGGAACCGGCCGGACTCGAATCGCCCCGTCCCGGACGTGGAGATCCGGCGTGGACGAGGGATTGCTACAACTAGCGACGTCGGATCAGGGGTCGCTCGTTGCCCTGATCACGGCGCCCGCTGAGGGCCAGGCCGAGGACCACGAGCAGTCCGACAGATCCCACGATGGTGACGGTCATGCGATTCCATCGACAGGTTCGGGGTCGATCTGGAGCGCAGTCGCGGCCGTCCGGCAGGGGTTTCGTCCCGCCGACCCTCGCCGCCGAGTCGGTCGGTTCGACACAGGCCCGACGTCGACGGACGAACTGGCAACATGGCGGGCATGGAGCTCAAGGTCGTCCGCTACGAGGTTGCTGACAAGGTGGCCATCATCACCCTCGACCGTCCCGAACGGCTCAATTCGTGGACTGGGCGGATGCACACCGAATATCGGTGGGCATTGGCCCAGGCTGAGGGCGATCGCAGCGTCCGAGTGATCGTGGTCACCGGGGCCGGCCGGGCCTTCTGTGCCGGGGCAGACAGTCGCGCCCTTTCCGGCCACGTCGAACGAGGCGGCTACGACGCCGGCACGCCGGAGGATCTTGCCCGCCCCGGTTACGGAGTCGACGCTCGCTTCGATACCGATTTCGCCTATCACTTTGGCCTGACCAAGCCGACGATCGCCGCCATCAACGGGCCGGCGGCCGGGGTGGGCCTGGTGCTCGCCTGCTACTGCGATCTTCGGTTTGCCGCCGCCGGCGCCAAGCTGACCACCGCGCACGGCCGGCTGGGGTTGCCAGCCGAGTTCGGCCTGTCGTGGCTCCTGCCCCGGATGATCGGGCTCACCCGGGCCAATGACCTGCTGTTGTCCAGCCGCGTGGTGCTCGCCGAGGAGGCGGCGGACATGGACCTCGTCAACGAGGTGGTCCCCGGTGACCGACTCCGTAGCCGGGTGAATGAGTATGCGGCGATGTTGGCCAGCACCGTCTCGCCGTCCTCGCTTCGGGCCACCCGGCACCAGATCTACCGGGATCTCCACGATGGTGCCGCAGACGCCATCGACCGGGCTCAGCGGTTGCTGGAGGAGATGATGACCGGGCCGGATTTCGCCGAGGGAGTGGCCGCCTTCACCGAAAAGCGCGCTCCTGCCTTTGGCGATCCTCATGCAGACGAGCCTTGAGCTGGTGCGTCCCGGCCCGCGCACGTCCGACGTGTGGCCGTCGACGCCGTAGTCTGTACTCCGGGGAGTGGCGAACCGGGTGCAAGTCTTCCGATCCGGGAGCGGCGACCGACGAGTGACCATGGGGGTGCCAACGTGAGAGTGGGCCAACGAACCGGAGGGACCACGAGGGGGTCAGCGGTTGCGCTGTGCGCCGTGATCATCGCTTCCGCCCTTTGGTTCAGCCCGATGGTCCAGGCCGGTGCTGCCTCGGCAACTACCGAGGGACCGGCCGCCTCGAGGCAGCCGGTCCGTCCCTCGCTGGCGGTGGCCAGCGGATGTGCCACAACCCATCGGGCGAGGTGGATGGGTTGCATCACCGCCGCCGATCCAGGGTTTGCCAACACCCCGCTTTCCGAGGTTGCCATTCCCGGCGCCCATGACTCGGGCACCTTCAACCTCGACGAGACCGACTTCGACACCCAGAGTGGCTCGGACTGCACCAGCTACAGCCCGGTGTTCGCCAGCGACCCGGCCCTGGTGAAGGAGTGGTCGGAGGCGCAGAACATCGATTACACCCGTCAGCTCGATGTGGGGGTGCGGTATTTCGATGTGCGGGTGGCCTACACCGGCAACCAGCAACAGGGGTGGCGCATCGTCCACACCCAGTTCAGCAACGATCCCCTGCAGACGGACATGGCCACCATCGCGTCGTGGGCGAAGGCCCATCCCAGCGAAGTGGTCATCGTGGACGTCCAGCACCTCTGCTACGACAACGCACCGACGACCGCCGACGACGAAGGCCTGTGGGCCGACTTCTCCCCGCTGGCCTCGGTGAGCTTCGAGCCGACCAGAGGGCGTTCGGTCGCCACGGCCACCCTCCGCGACATCACCGATCAGCGAGGCGGGTGGCACAACGTCGTGCTCATGTTGCCGAGCTCGGTCCTCGATCCCTCGACGTTGTTGCATCGCTACCACGTGCATGCCACGTTCGTGACCACTCCGGGAGCGACTCCGCAGCCGGGCGCGCCGTCCCCCTCGATCCCTGAAGCGTATGCGTGGGCCTCGAGTGTCGCCCCTGCGTCAGCCGCTGACTATGACGCCGCCAATCAGGCACTCGAAGCGTTCCCGCTCACCTATTCCCCGCCCCTGGGAAGCCTGCAGGGATCGGGCCTGTACCAGTCCCAGCTCATCTACAGCCTGAACGGCTCGGACATCGGTGCCGATCTGACCCTGCTTCAGACCTTTGGTGGCCTCATTCCGGCCAAAAGGACCAAGGATGCCGGCACCGCGCCGTCCACGTCCCTGCCGGCGTGGGAGCTCGGCCTGTGGACGGCGTCGTTCGACCGCAACGATGTGCTGGCGCAATGGGGACACCAGCTCAACGTGGTTGTCTCCGACGGCGTCCAATACGGAGGCTACGTGCCGGCCGTCGTCGAGCAGAACGCGGCCGGCTGAGCCGGCGGGCCCTTCATGAGCGGTGGGTGGTGTCGAGGAGCGACGGCCGCGGAAGCACCACCTGGTAGGTGCCGGCGTTGGGCACGACATCCCAGGCAAGACCCTCGAGCACTGCGTTGTCGACAAGGGCGCGCAGCATCCTGATGCTTCCACCGTGGGCCACCACCACGACGTCACCGTCGGTGGGGGTGTCAATGAGGTGGCGCAGAAAGCTGGAGCATCGCACGTAGACGTCGAGGAGGGACTCGCCGCCCGGCGCCCGGGCGTTCTCGTCCACAACGATCCCGTCCCGAATGCCGGTGACGACTGATGGAAGCCTCGAGGCCGGCACCCCTTCGGCCACGCCGAAGCAGCGCTCGCGGAGGCGTCGGTCGGTCTGGACGTCGCGTTGCACCCGATCGGCCACCACCGCGGCCGTCCGTCGTGCGCGGTAGAGGTCACTCGAGTACACGGCTCCCACTGGCTCGTCGACCAGGAGTTCAGCGACCTGGCGGGCCTGGTGCCGCCCCATTCGGGTGAGGCGGGCTCCGTCGACGTGGCCTTGCACCCACCCCATGGAGTTCCAGGTGGTCTCTCCGTGTCTGACCAGCCACATCACACGCTGTCCGTCTGCACGGGGACTCATGCGCCCACTCTCGCCTACTTGTCTGAGGGCCAGCTGTGAAACAAGTTGAGGGATCCTGGGAGTGGGCAGGTGAACGCCCTGGTCAGTTGCTCCCCTCTCCCTCGTGCGGGGCCCATCGGAGCCGCCGCTCAACCCGGGAGACGCCTAGCCTCGACGGCCATGGGCGAGAACTCGGGCCGGGTCAACGGCGGCGGGGCCGTGGCGGGGATCGTGGTCAGTGATGGCTACTCCGTTACCACCACCGACGATTCGGGACGGTTCGCGCTACCCGCCGTCGGACCGTTCGTGTTCGTGACCCGGCCGACCGGGTTCGGTGCCGACCCCTGGTTCGTAGCCACGTCAACCAGCGAGCCGGAGTTCACCCTCGAACCAGAGACCCAACCGGTCCCGTTCCGGTTCGCCCACATCACCGATCTCCATCTCTCGAGTCCGGCTCCCCCGGGGGAGTCCGAGGTCGCCTCGAGCTTCTTGCGTCTTGGTGGACCGGACGACCTGGCTGGCTTCTTGGACGCAACCAACGCCGATTTCGTCGTGGCCACCGGAGATCTCACCAACCAGGGAATTGAACCGGAGTACGCCGCCCTTGCCGGCGTCGTGGCCCGTTCGGGGAAGAGGATCCATCTGGTCCCGGGGAATCACGACCACATGAACGGGCTCCACGACTTCGTCACCACGTCGGAAGGTGCCTTGGAGAATGCGGCCGACACCGCCGGCTACGAGGAGAACATCGGGCCCCGGTGGTACTCGTTCGACTACGGCGGGGTGCATTTTGTTTCCATCGACTGGCACACCTGGACCCTTGGCCTGGACCGCCAGGCGCAGACGGCCTGGCTGACGGCGGACCTGGCCCACGTACCGGCGGACATGCCCTGGATCCTGCTGTTCCATGATCAACCGGACCAGGTACTGATGGACCTGCTTCCTCGACCACCGGTGGCGACCTTCTCGGGGCATCGTCATACCGATCGG
>Ga0182018_10003158_pt1 | contig 15194 bp, 14 predicted proteins | sample 812P2MmetaG_FD_120490 | JGI IMG/M metagenome (GOLD analysis project Ga0182018, IMG submission 120490) | Permafrost microbial communities from Stordalen Mire, Sweden - 812P2M metaG | ecosystem: Environmental > Terrestrial > Soil > Wetlands > Permafrost | place: Sweden: Stordalen | collected...
GCCCCCGAACCACCACGCTGGTCCACTCGAGGTGGCTCTTCACTTCATCCGCCTCGACCGCCACCAGCGGGTTCGAGCGCATCCACTCAATTTTTTGACCTAGCGTCCCGAACCCATAAAGGCGCTCAGCTTCGTAGGCGAAGTAGATCGGCACAATGTATGGCTGGTTGTCCCGCGCACAGGCCAAGCGCCCAAATCCCAAGCGCGCCAGCAGTTCGTAGCACTCACCAGAATGCATTTCACCCAGGAGCATCCAAGACCTCCTTCGAGCCGCCGCGCTACCAATTCAGGCGGGGCCGAGCGTACATAGCCTGAGCCAGTATACACAGCGCGTAGATCGTACCGTGGTATTTGCGGGTGATCGAGGCGGCAAGAGGCAGCAGGATTCAAGATTGGCAAGACTCGTTGCGAGGATTGCAGTTACCGGACGCGGCGTTCACTCTCGGCAATAGGCGCATCATTGATGCTTGCCAAACGACGTTGCATCAGGCCTTCCTCGTTGAACTCCCACAACTCGTTGCCATAGGAGCGATACCACTGGCCGGCTTCGTCATGCCACTCGTACTCAAAACTCACCGCCATGCGATTGCCTAGGCAGCCCCACAAAGTTTTCTTCAGGCGATAATCGAGTTCCTTGGACCACTTGCGCCGGAGGAACGCCTTTATTTCCTCTCGGCCGTGGATGAATTCGACGCGATTGCGCCATTCCGAATCGACGGTATAGGCCAGAGCAACGCGCTCCGGATCGCGCGTATTCCATGCATCTTCGGCGGCTTGCACCTTTAGCCGCGCGGTTTCCAGCGTGTAGGGTGGCTTCAACGACTTGGGATCAATGGGGCTCGGGCTCGTTGACATCGTTGGCTCCCGTTCTAGAGCGTCAGCAGCTCTTCGTAGAATCCACCGATTTGCCGCGCGCGGTCCACGAAGTGAATCTCCAGAATCCAATGCCGCTGCTGGCCGAACTCATCCACCCCGCGCATGCGGAGAGGATTGTCGGGGTGAACGTAAAGGCTGATCTTGTCGTCGGGAATGCGCTCGTGGGGAAACTGGCCTAGCAGGTGTCCGGCGATTGGGCCGCCATATTCCCAGCCGTATTTTTTCGCGAGTTCCTGCGCGTGACGATACAGACCGCTCGCGGTAATGTCCGGGTGGCTGTGGAAATATTGCTTGCCGTCCGCGAAAGCTGCGCCGATATCGGCGCATAGCTTGCGCTTCATTGGATCGTTGCCGAGCACGAAGGTGCGGCCAAAATCCGCTTCCCACTCTTCAAACACCGGCCCAAAATCCAGAAATACGATGTCGTCGTCGGCGACTATCAGGTCCGGCGGATTTTCTTCGTAGGGAGCCAGGGTGTTGCGTCCGGCGCGAACGATTCGCTTGTGCCAGTAGGTGCTGATTCCAAACATACGCTCGGCCAATGCATAAATGTCCTCATTGATCGCCGCTTCGCGGGTGCCGGGCCGAATAATTCCCTGCTCGCCGACGGCATGGAAGAGCAGATCCGCCTTCCGCTGTGCATCGAGTAAGCCCGCTGCGCGTTCCGATTCTGGTTTTTTCATGGCATTTAGGTTAGCACGGTCGAGCGGCGCCGAGCGCAGGCCCAGGCGCAAAACGCTCAATCACTCCGGGTTCGGTTTGAAACTGGCGTCGCCATACACGAACCGAATGCCGCCCAGGATCGCGATTAACGCGACCAGTACCACGCCCAGACCCGCCTTCAAATCTCCGACATGTGAAGCAATCATGCCCACCAACCAGGGCATCAAAGCGGGCCCAAATCCGCTGATCGCCAGCATGGGCCCCATCACCGTGCGCGCCGCCGGCCCATAACGCTCGATGGCTCGCGCGACCAGGATCGGATAAACCAGCGCGCATCCGAGCCCGGCGACAAATGCTTCTCCGAACAATGGAATCAATGTCGGCGAGCGAAGCAGCAGGATGCTGCTGAGCAGTGCGCAGCCCACACTCGCCTCGACCACAAGCTTGCTCGAGATTTTCCTCAATATCGCGGGGCCGGCGACCCTACCCAACATCATTCCCGCCCAGAAAAACGAGGGCGCAACCACTCCCGCTCGGAGTCTTTCGATGGTGGAGAGCTCGCGCGAGTACATGGCCAGCCATCCGCCCAGTGAAGCCTCCGATCCCTCGTACAGAAACAACAGGATAATGAATGCGATGGCATAGTAATCTCGCGGAATTTTGATTGGGCCGGTTGAAGTCGAATCGACGCCAGCATTGCGCAGCTCCACCAGGTCCACCGGCGTGGCGGCGAAGACCGCACCTAAAAGCGCGGCAGCTATAGCCAGCGCAATCAAGAAATCGTGAAAGCGACCGAGAGATTGCATGAACTGGACGATAAACGGGCAGGCCACGGCGCCCACCGCCCACGAAAAATTAACCAAGCTCAACGCGCCAGACCCTCCCGAGGCATAGGCTTGGCCGATCCACAGATTCGTTCCCGCGGTCAGAAAACCGGTGCCGAAACCGAATACGAAAACAGCGAACAGCGCCAACAACCAGGACCCGTGCAAGAAGAACGCCGCGCCAGCGGACATTAGCGCGAGACCACTTACAAAGGCGGGTCGAAAGCCAAACCTGGGTATCAGTAAGCCGGACAGGAGATTCGACAACACCGATCCTAGAAATTGCGCCGCGAAAAACAGCCCGGCTTGTGAATCGTTCAATCCCCAGCGCTGAACCAACGCGGGCAGCGCTGGTCCGAGCAAAACCATAAAAATACCGGTGAGAACGAAGCCCAAATGCAGTAGCGGCGTAACGATGCGGTGACGCCCAGCGGGATGAGACGGCGAATCCACGGAAGCAAAATAGTCTCATCAAACTGCGATCTTTTCAGCAGACAAAGAATGCAGCGGAGGCGCAGGAAAATTGCTGAAACAAAGAAGGCTCGGAAAGTGTCCGGCGGGTCGGTTGGAGCCGCACCGTTGCCGCGGGTACGTGGCGAGATGAAGAATTCACGCTGAACACGGCGAGCGTTTATGGCTTCGCGTTGATCGAGATTCCGAAGGAATTCCGGTTGCGTACTTTCGGTGTGAGACTCTCGTGGTCGTTAATCGCACTCAATTGTGGGTGATCCAATTAATCATAGATACGAGCGGCCAGATTTGGGTTTGCCGTGCGGATATGTTTCAGAATTCGCATAAATGCGGACAGGTAAGCGAATCGCCGTCGATCTGCTTGTCTCAGCATGAGAATGGCTGACGGTGTAAATCCCGTATATTATTCCAAAAACTATATGACTACTTCCTTACCAGGGAGATGCGTTAGAAAATCGATATTTCCCTTGACAAGATATGCCCATCAGGCGCTAAATCCGCGCAGACGAAGTATTCAACAACTCGATGGGTTGCATCCAGATTTCTGCCCCATCGAGCTGGGCTGAATTTATGTGAAAAGGCCGGCTTCGGCCTTAATGCCTTCTGGGGTGGGAGGATTTAAACAATGAGGAATTTCCGCATTGGCTCGTTTGCAATCGTTGTAGCGCTTTGCCTCGCCTGCATCGGCTTAATCAGCCCGCCATCGCACGCACAGTCGACGTATGGCAGCTTGTCGGGAACAGTGACCGACGCCTCTGGGGGCGCAATCCCGGGCGTGCTAGTAACGCTCACCAATCTTGATACCGGCTCCAAGCTGACTCGGAGTACCGCCAATGATGGTCTGTATCAATTTGTGAACCTCTTTCCCGGCCGCTACCGGGTTGATGCCGAAAAGGCCAGCTTTAAGCACACGACGCAAACGGATATCGTTGTAGAAGTGCAGCAAACTTCGAGCATTAACTTGACCATGGAATTGGGCGCAGCTTCGCAGACCGTGGAAGTAACCGGTCGGACGCCGCTGCTGCAGCCGGAAACTTCTTCCCTGGGTCAGGTTATTGACGAGCGCGAGGCGAACGAAATCCCTCTCAATGGCCGCAACGTTTTCAACTTGGCGTCGCTGTCTCCTTCGGTGGTTCCTCAGGGAAACTCGCAAGGCTCGATCGTCGGCAAGAACCCCTTTGACCTTGGCAACTATCAGATTGGCGGATCGTTCGCGAACCAGGGTGCGGAATACCTCGACGGCCAGCCGCTGAATACTCTCTACATTAACTTGCCGCTGGTTGTCCCCACGCAGGATTCGATCGGTGAATTCAAGGTGCAGTACAACAACATGGGTCCCGAATGGGGCAAATTCTCCGGCGGTGTGGTCAACTTCAGCACCAAGTCCGGCACCAACAGGTGGCACGGCACCGGGGACGAATTCCTCCGCAACCGAGTATTGGACGCTAACGATGCTTTTGTTAAGGGCCAAGAAATAGAAACGGGCGCAGAGAATAAGGCACCACCGTACACGCAGAACCAGTTTGGCGCCGCGGGCGGGGGTGCGATCATTAAAGACAAGACCTTCGTCTTTGGCAGTTACGAAGGTTACCGGGCACGCTTGGGAGTTCCCTTTAGTTCGATTGTTCCGACGGCGGCAGAGCGGACCGGCGATTTCTCTGACCTTTGCCAAACGGGTTTCAACACCCCCGATCCCAGCGACCCTGGCGTCAACATTTGCTCCGACCAAAAGAATGGCCAGAGTGTCGATCAGCTCTACAATCCCCTGACCGTAAATCCAACTACCAACGTCCGGTCGCCAATTGCCAACAACGACCTGACCGGCATCAATCCAGTTACAGGTCAACCTTATATCAATCCGACCGGGGCATATCTGCTCGGCAAGTTGATTGGTAATCCGACAAACACCAGCATTGCCCCCGCTGGCGCGCTGAGCCCGGTGAGCGGATCGCCCAATTTCATCGGGTCGGCATCCGGTGGCGGAAACGTCGACGAATATGTCGCTCGTGTGGATCAGAATCTTACCAGCAGGCAGCAGCTTTTCGGCCGGTTCACCTACTTCAAGGAACTGAGCTTGGCGCAGGATCCGTATGGCACCGGGCTTTGCAAAGACCGTTGCAATGAAAACACCACCAGCCATAGCCTGGCTATCGGTTGGACCAACGCCATCTCTTCGACGCTTACGTCCAGCTTAAACGCGAGCCTCAGCCGCTACCACTATCTCCGCGGGCCGAAAGACTCCAGCTTTGACGTGACCCAAGAGGGCTGGCCTTCGGAATACAACTCCGTCGTTCCCGACACGGAGCGCACTCCGATGACCCCTTGCTTCGCCAACAGCGATCCTGGCATTTCCTGCAGCCAGGGGCAAAGCGCCATCAACGATTGGGACACGCAATGGAATTTGTCGCCCCAATTCACCAAGATCATCGGCCGGCACACCTTGGCTTTCGGTGGCCAGCTGGAAGAAAGCTTTGACAACTATCTGCAAACCAACACCGGCGGCGGCTTGGTCTCTTTTAACGGATCCTGGACCGCTCCCTTGGCCAGCAACGCAGGCACCGTCCTCGGCAACGACTACGCGGACTTTCTCCTCGGCTACGGCTTGGGAGCAGGCGCGGCATTCGGCAACCAGACCACCGGTTCGTTGACTGTTTCCGCACCGGTGGCCAGCAAAGAGACTTACCGGGGTCTTTTCATTGGCGATACCTGGCACGTCAGCAAGAAGTTGACTCTCAACCTGGGATTGCGCTACGAACTCGCGGGCCCCTACTCGGAGCGCTTTAACCGCTTGACCTATTTCAATCCGACCGCCACCAACGCAGCCGTTTCCGGTTGCAGCGGTACGGCTGGCAGTGCCTGCCCCGGTGACCTTTTCTACGTCCAATCGGGAGTAGACAGCAGCCGAAATGCGCTGCCACTTCCGAAGAACGAATGGTCCCCAAGGTTGGGAGTAGCGTACGCCCTGGACACCAAGACCGTCATCCGGACTGGGTACGGAATCTTCTTTTCTCCAAACTATGTCTCGTTCGCGACCAATCCCTACGGCGACGTGACCAACAGCGCCACGTCAACCTTCTTTGCAAGCAACACCAAGGGCTTGTACCCGGCGAGCACTCTCAATTCTAGCCAGTGCACCTTGGCTGGTACTGGTGGGGTAACCAACACTTTTACTTGCGCGGCACCGGGACCGTTTGGACCAGACCTGAACGCACCGGCGGGAAGGAGTGCTCAACCGAACATCTCAGCGTTCGGCTTGCAGCAAACCCCACTCGGCACGGCCGGCTACACGATATCTAAGCCAGCGTACACGCAGCAATGGAACCTGGATCTCCAGAGAGAGTTGCCTGGCGGCTTGTTCCTGGACGTTGCGTACGCAGGAGCACACGGCGTTCATTTGCAGCAGTACAACACCAACGTTGACCAAATTCCTGACAGCTTCATCCACCAGGCTGCGTCGCAATACGTTTCCGGTGGTGAGAGCGCAGTAGCGATTGCTCAAGTCATTCCGGCGGGCAACTATCCCTTCAGCACTACCTTGCCCGGCGCTTTGGGTCCTGGCTCGCTGATTCAGGGCCAATTGGATCGTCCGTTCTCCCAATATACGGGCGTGAACCTGGCGGGCGTTGGCTGCTGCAGCAGCAGTTACAATTCGCTCCAAGTGTCGGCCACCAAGCGTTTTGCCGGAGGAGGCTCGATTCTTGTGGCGTACACCAACGCGAAACTGCTTTCCAACACGGACACCTTGACGTCGTGGCTGGAAGGAAGCGGCAATGGCGGTACCGGCGGAGTTCAGGATTGGAATAACCTGAAGAATGAGTATTCGCTGTCATCGCAAGACGTGCCGCAGCGCTTGGTCATCAGCTATGTGTACGACCTGCCTCTCGGCCACGGTCAAAAGTTCATGTCGGACGCTACGGGATTCAAGGACAAGTTGATTGCGGGGTGGGGAGTTGACGGCGTTACCACCCTCCAAAAAGGTTTCCCGCTGAAGATCACCGACGGAAACCCGAATCTTCTTTCCAGTTTGGGGCTGGGCACGGGAACTATTAGACCCGATGCGGTATCCGGATGCGACAAGAACGGTCCGCGAACTACAACCGAATGGTTTAATACCTCTTGCTTTGTCTCTGCCCCGGCTTACACTTTCGGCGATGAATCCCGCGTCGATCCCACGTTGCGGCAAGACGGTATTAACAACTTCGACTTCGCAATGTTTAAGAAAACCTACTTCGGGCCGGATGAGAAGTTCAACCTGGAATTCCGCGCGGAATTCTTTAATATCTTCAACCGCGTCCAGTTTGCGGCGCCGAATACCGCCCTCGGTAACGCGTCGTTCGGCGTGGTATCGGGAGACAACAACAACCCGCGGCTTATCCAGTTCGGGTTGCGGTTCTCGTTCTAACCAACTTCGGGTGCGGGGGATGCCTTTCAGGTATCCTTCGCACTTTTTTTTCGCTGGTCATGGCTAGATAGACTAAAGGTTCCTCCCTCTTCCCCGATCTCGCTTTAGCTATCAAGCTTCAATGCCAACAAGGTGCAGCCTGGGACCATCCGTGTCAAAATCTGGAATGTTTTTTCCCAGGACGTCCCGCCGGTTCAGTCGTCGCGATTTTCTACGCCTCGGCACGCTCGCTGTTGCCGCGCCAATGTTCGATGTAAAGCTTCCCCGCGGTTTGGATTTCATCCTTCTGAATTCGCCGACCCCGCAGAAGTACCTCATAGAGACCATGCCCGGCGGCGTAGCCCTCTTCGACTACAACAACGATGGCCTGCTCGACATCTTTCTGGTCAACGGCGGCCGCGTAACCAGCCCGATGAAAACACCGGAGAATTTTGACCGCTCCAACCCTCGCTACTGGAACCGCCTCTATCGCCAGAACAAAGATGGCAGCTTCACCGATGTCACCGCAGCCGCCGGGCTCGCGAGCGCAGGAGTGGACAACTACGGCATGGGCGTGGCGATCGGTGACTACGACAACGATGGCTATCCTGACCTGTTCGTCACCAATTACGGCAAGAACACGCTCTACCATAACAATGGCGACGGCACCTTCACGGATGTAACCGCAAAAGCAGGCGTCGCTGGCGGCGGTTGGCACGTCTCCGCGGGTTTCTTCGACTTCGACAACGACGGCCACTTGGACCTATTTGTAACCCGCTACATGGAGTGGGACACGCGCCACAGCAAATCGTGCGGCGGCGCTTGGCAGACCTACTGTCCCCCTGCCGAATTCCCGACCACTACAAATCTTCTCTACCGCAATCGCGGCGACGGCACCTTCGAAGACGTGAGCCTGAAATCCGGAATAGGTGCAAAGAAGGGCCGCGCGCTGGGTGTTTCCTTCGCCGACTATGACGACGATGGGTTCACGGACATTTTTGTCGCGAACGACGGCATGCAGCAGTATTTGTTCCACAACAACGGGATCGGTACGTTCACAGAATGTGCGCTGGAGAGTGGCGCGGCGCTTTCTGCTGACGGCAAACCCCTCTCCGGCATGGGGACGGTATTTCAGGACTACGACAACGATGGGCGGCCTGACATACTCGTGACCGAGCTTCCACGCGAGATATACGGGATCTACCACAACGATGGTGGCGGTTCGTTTTCAAATCAGAGTCTGGAAACCGGCCTCGGCGCGCTCACGGCAGGCAGCTCCGGCTGGGGGGTGGGGCTGGAGGATCTCGACAACGATGGCTGGAAAGATTTGCTCGTGACGCAAAGCCATGTTCTGGATAACGTGGAAGCCATCGATCGCTCCCTGCATTATTTAGAGACGCCGCTGCTCGCGTTGAATCATAATGGGCACTTTGAACGTGCCGATTCGGGAGTAACCACACCAGTGGCGGGGCGGGGCCTGGCGTTCGGAGATATCAATAATGACGGCTGGTTGGATGCGGTGGTGACCGTGCTCGGTGGACACCCACTGATCTTGATGAATCGCGGCGGCAAGGCGCACTGGCTTTCGATTACCCTGCGCGGCACGCGCAGCAACCGCGACGGTCTCGGAGCGAGGGTTCGCGTGAACGGGCAGACCCGCTTTGCCACCACTTCGGGGAGCTATCTCTCGGCCAGTGACAAGCGCCTTCACTTCGGACTGGGCGACGCGAAAACGGCGTCGGTCGAAGTAGCGTGGCCCTCGGGAACACATCAAACGCTCAAAGATGTTTCCGTTGACCAGTTCCTCGAAATTCGCGAATCGGAACATCCGTGATTACGGCAACGCTCTTTTTTTGGCTGGCCCTTCAGGGTGCTTCTCCCGATGGAGCTCAACACATGCAAGCTGGCGTTGACGCTCATAAACAGGGTCACTTCGATGTGGCCATCCAGGAATTCCGGAAAGCCACGGAAACCGATCCTACTTTGGTGGAAGCTTTCCTCGATCTTGGTGAAGTGCTTCTGGAAACCCACGAATACCCAGCGGCAACCGCTGCTCTCAAGAGAGCACTGGAGCTTAGCCCGGAGTTAGAAGCCGCGCACCTGCAATTGGGCTACGCGTTGCTGTCTCAGGGTTACGCGGAAGAGGCAATTCCGCACCTGGACCGAGTGCACGCACTGGGCGCATTGGGCATTGCACAAATCGAAACCGGACGCTACGAAGCGGCAGTGGCAAACCTCAGCGCCGCATTGGTCAACCATCCCACCGACGCTGATTTGCTTTATTACCTCGGCCGGGCCAGCGGGCTGCTTTCCAAGAGATCGATCGACACCCTCGTTGCTGAATATCCCGATTCCGCCCGCGCGCACCAAGCCATGGGAGAGAACTATTTCGTGCTCCGGCAGTTGCCCCAGGCCGAAAAGGAATTTTCAGACGCTTTGCAGCAACATTCAGACATACCCAGGCTGCATTTGGAACTTGGTCTGGTTTACGCCGGCGCCGCACAATGGAGCAAAGCGGAAGAGGCCTTTCGCACTGAGTCCAAACTGCAACCTGGTAACGCAGAGGCAGCCTACCTTCTGGGAAACGCGCTGTTACAGAAAGGAAAAAGCGACGCAGCGCGTGCGGAATTGGAGCGTTCTGACAAATTGCAGCCGGACATGCCGGAAACATTATATGCACTGGGCAAGGCGGCTTCGCTCGAAGGCGACTCGGCGCTAGCCGAGAAATCGTGGATGCGTTTGCTTGCCATTGAAAAAGACAGTTCCCTGACGGCGCAGGCGCATTTCGGTCTCGCCGCCTTGTATCGCAAAGCGGGCAACGCTGCGAAGGCCCAGCAGGAAATGAAGGAATTCCAGAAATTGCAGGGAAAGGTCCTGGAAACTCAGAATCCACCGAAGTAGTGGGACCACGGTCCCGCGCACCTTGGCGTCGACGAAAACAACTTTCGAATTCGGATTTTGTCCGGCAACTTCTCCATCGGCCGGTCCAGCCAGGATATCGAGATTCACGGCTCGGTCTCGCTCACGGCCGTAATTCGATAAAGGGGGCACAAACAGGAGCGGTGGCGGCTGGGAAATGGAGAAGCCGCTGAATCTGCTATATTTGTTGCGCATCAGATTGTTGATCGCCAATCACGGTTGACGTCACGCAGTCCGTTGGCAACACTTTCGTCCGGGAAATTTCATGACTATTGAACGCGACCTCGAAAAGATTGCTTCGCAGGAAAAACGGCTCCAATTCAAATATTTCGATGCCGACCTGGCGTGGACTATCGGATCGAGCTTGAAAGACGCCGCGGAAAAGCGCCGCGTCGCCGTGGCCATCGAAATCCAGATCAACGGGCATACTCTGTTTTTCTTCTCGATGCCCGGCACCAGCCCGGACAATGCCGACTGGATTCGCCGTAAGCGCAACACAGTGATGCGTTTCCATCGCAGCTCCTACGTCATCGGTCTGAAGAACCAACTCGAAGGATCCACTTTTCACGCCAAAACCGGGGCGGAATTGCGCGATTTTGCCACCCAGGGCGGCGGTTTTCCGATCATCATGGTTGGCGGAACGGGGTGCGTAGGCTCGATTATCGTCTCCGGCCTGCCTCAGCGCGAAGACCACCTGCTCGTGGTTTCCGTCCTGGCGGAGTATTTCCATATTCCCCCGGAAGAACTCGCCTTCGATGCGGCGGCGTCAGCTTGACCGGAAAAGTTTTCCGCAGTTGTCTTCACGGAACACTATCCAAAAATGACCACACTTACAGATAAGTCCGTCGCGATCCACGCTGTAGTTCTCGATTACGGCGAAGTCCTTTGCTTTCGGCCAACCCCCGAAGAGATCGCGCGCATGGCTCGCGTTTTCCAGCTCGATTCCGACCGTTTTTGGCAGATTTACCATCTAAGCCGCGCTGCCTACGACCGGGCGGATTTTACTGCCGTCGATTACTGGCGCCAATTTGCGTCGCAGGTTGGCGTGCAGCTTGCGCCGCGATTGATTGACGACCTTCGCCAGTGGGACCTGGACATGTGGAGCAGGACCAACGCTCCCATGCTGGAATGGCTCGAGCGTCTTCATTCGGCGGGAATCAAAACCGCAATCCTTTCCAACATGCCCACCGAGATGGTGACCCACGTGAGAAACAATTTCGCGTGGATCAATTTTTTCGACCATCACATTTTTTCCGCCGATGTGCGCCAAATTAAGCCCGAAGCGGCAATCTACCAAACGTGCCTCCAGGTCATTGGCACCAAGCCGTCCGAGACACTATTTATCGATGATCGCGAGGCAAACCTGGTAACTGCCCGCGCTACCGGTATTCACGGCCTTCGCTTCCACTCTGTTGAGCAGCTTCGGTCCGATCTGCAAACGCTTGGCTTCCCCGTCTTGCCGCCACAGGTCCGCCCGGCGCCTTCTCGATAGATCGCCTTCCACGTGCCGCCGATGCTCCTGGCGGACAAGAGCCCATCTTTGGATCTTCCGACCCGTAGACGGTTACAGGCGGCTAACTATATGATTCAATAGTGGTTATGTCTACTATTCGGGATGCCGAAAGGCGCCTATCCGAGCCCGTCTACATGTTTATATGCTTAGGTATTCTCAGTATTCAGTGGCATGATGCGCGTCTAAATTCCGCGTCCCAAAGGTGGCATTCACCTCCCGCGCGGAGAAGGAGAACCAAATGTCTTTCTTAGCTTGGATCGTCCTAGGCTTAATCGCCGGTTTCATCGGAAGCAAAATCGTGAATAAATCTGGTGAAGGAGTAATAGTCGACATACTTCTCGGAGTAGTCGGCGCCGTGGTTGGCGGCTGGCTCTTCAATGAGTTTGGTCATGTGGGCGTCACCGGTCTGAACCTGTACAGCATTCTGGTTGCGGTAGTCGGCGCGGTGGTGGTCTTGGTGATCTATCACGCCATTCGCCGCGTGTAGGACCGAACCCTGGCACTTTTTGGTTCTGGGTTCAACCGTTCGATGCCTTTATCTTATCCGGGTGCCCCACTCTTCCGCATCTGCCATAGCGCCGATTTGCGCGAAGGCAGATGGGAAGTGTGGGCGTAGTAACCTTTACCAGCCTCTATCCGCCGTATCAAAAAACCAAAGTAGCCGTCGGTAACAACTGTGCAGCCGGCGTGGTGATATCGCGGGCTTCTCATACCTCTCGTGCCGCGCCGCTCCCTCCTAGAACCCCATCCGTCGAGAGATAATTCACCACATAATCGTGAACCGCATCCTGAAACGGCGTAATCCCTCCGCGATAACCGGTGCGGAGCAGTTTGCCAATGTCCGCCTTCGTCGCGTATTGGTACTTCTCGCGAATCGCCTCCGGCATGTCCACATAATCGATCGCCACATCTTTGCCCATCGCGCGAAAAACACACTGCGCCAGGTCGTTCCAAGTATGCGCCTCGCCTGATCCCACATTGAAAAGTCCCGTCGCCGCAGGCATTGCCGCCAAATGCAGGGTGATCGCCACCGCGTCTTTCACGTAGAGGAAATCCCGCACCTGCTCCCCGTCGCGGTATTCCGGACGATAGCTCTTGAAAAGTCTTACCCGTCCGGTATCTCGAATCTGTTGATACGCTTTGAGGACCACGCTGCGCATGTCCCCTTTGTGGTATTCGTTTGGCCCGAAAACGTTGAAGTACTTCAACCCAATCATTCGATCTAACGTGCCATTTTGCCAGGCGTATAAGTCAAACTCCTGTTTCGACCGCGCATACGCATTCAGCGGCTGCAACCGCGCAAGTTGGCCTGGATCTACGTCGTCCATCCCCTGGGTCCCATCGCCATATGTGGCGGCCGACGACGCATACGTAAAGCGCACGCCATTAGCGAGCGCCCACGCTGCCAGATCCCGCGTGTATTCGAAATTGTTCCGCTGGAGGTACGCTTCGTCGGTTTCCGTCGTGGAAGAGCAAGCCCCGAGGTGAAAAACGTGATCGAAGTCACCCAGCGCGGCTGAGTCGAGCAATGCCAATAAACGATCCGCCTCGACGAATTTCTCGAAGCGTAGGGCCGAAAGGTTCCATTGCTTCTGCGCGCTCGGCGAAAAATCCGCGATGGTAATGCCTGCGCAGCCGCGTTGATTCAAAGCCCATACCAGCGCGCTGCCGATAAAGCCGGCGCCCCCGGTCACCAGGACGCGCCTGCCGGCCCAGTCTCCCGTTTCCGATTTCGCCGCGGTCATAAGTATCTTGCAGTGGCGCGATTTGCCATGGCCCTCTCCGCGCTCTAGATCATCACTTCGACATCGATTCCGCAAGCACCAAAGCGGCACCAAGAACAATTATCGGAGGGCCATTGCGAGGGCAAATTGGCAAGATAGATGACCGCAGGACAGCTAGGTTCTACGGCTCATCGAGCTTCACTTGACAGTCGGAAACCATTTGGTTACCTTATATCCGTAACCATATGGCTCCCAATAGAAAAACATCCAGCGCACTTAAGCACCCACGAAGATCCCCAGCCCACGGGCAGGCCGTCTTTCGCGCCTTGGCCGATCCAACTCGCCGGCGAATACTGGGCCTTTTGCGCGTCTCCGGCCGTTCCGTCGGTGAACTCGCGGGAAACTTCCCGATGAGCCGCCCGGCAATTTCCAAGCATCTCCGGCTTCTGCATTCGGCGGGGCTGGTAAATTCTCATCGCCGCGGCACCACTCGGATTTGCGAGCTCAACGCCCAGCCGCTCCGGGCCGTGAACGAGTGGCTTCGCGACTATCAGCGGTTCTGGGAAGGAAGTCTGCGCAGGCTCAAACAATTCGTGGAGGAAAATCCATGACTGGCGTTCAGGAAAACGGCGTTGTGGTGACGGAAATCACCATCAAAGCTCCAGCTGCGAGAATATTCCGAGCGCTCACCGATCCTGCTGAGTTGCCGTTGTGGTGGGGTGCGGACGGCATGTACCACTGCACCCACATGGAATGCGACCTGCGCGTCGGCGGCAAGTACAAAACAAGCGGCGCCGGCGCTGATGGCAAGCAGTTCTCGGTGAGCGGCGAATATCGCGAGGTGGATCCACCACGCGTGCTCGCCTATACCTGGAACTACGATTGGGAAGCGGATGCCCCGACGACGCTGGTGCGCTTCGAGCTAACCGAGTACGGCAATGAAACCCTGGTCCGTGTAACTCATTCCGGATTCACGTCCGAAGCGCCGCGGGCCGATCACGGCAAGGGTTGGGTGGGAGTGCTGGGCCGGCTGCGCGGCTACGTCGAGCGCCCGGAATAGCTTTCGCTTCCGAATCACATCCGGAATCAGGCGCCGGGCCGCCTATTCCTATTAATGGAGGGGTCCGATCATGGTACGGAAAGTGTTCTCGTCACTCTTACTCATTGCAGCCACGGTGATCGGACTCGGCGCTTTCGGTCATGGGAGCGCTATCCTACAGGTGCACGCCGCGTTCGGCCCGTTCCCGATTGACCCGCACATGGTCGGGGTGATCGACATCGTTTGGTTTTTCGTCAGTGGATGCATGCTGGCGTTCGGAATAGCAATCTTCTGGAGTTGGTTTCGCTACCGCCGGGGCGACCCAAAATCATTCTTCGTCACCGACCTGATCGGAATTCTCTACGTGCTCACCGGAATCGGCGGAAAATTGCGCCTTCCCGCGGATCCCTTCTTTTGGATGTTCTTTGTCCTAGGCGTCGTGCTACTGAGCTCGACCGCCGTACTCCGAAGGAATCCGGCGAATTAGCCGCGGTCCGCGAAAGCCTCAGCGGAGATGCGGAACGCCAGGCTACGCGCGAATCAACGCTTCATACTGCGCGGCCGTCAGCGGCACCACCGAAAGGCGGCCCTGCCGCACCAGCGGCGAATCGGCAAAGAGCTTGTCGGCCTTGACCTCCGCGAGCGTTTTGGGGCGCGAAATCGCTTTCCCTGCTTTGATTTCCACCTTAGGATTTTTTGGGTCGGAGGGATCGACGGAGACTACCGTAGCCGTCCCAACAGCGCTCTTGCGATCGCCCGTTTCATAAATGATCAGCCGCGCGCC
>Ga0182018_10003159_pt1 | contig 15193 bp, 10 predicted proteins | sample 812P2MmetaG_FD_120490 | JGI IMG/M metagenome (GOLD analysis project Ga0182018, IMG submission 120490) | Permafrost microbial communities from Stordalen Mire, Sweden - 812P2M metaG | ecosystem: Environmental > Terrestrial > Soil > Wetlands > Permafrost | place: Sweden: Stordalen | collected...
GACGAGCGGCCGTGGGGGGGCTTCACCGTCCTCGACGATGCCGAGGGGCACAAGGTCAAACGGATGGTCGTCCGGCCCGGGAAGCGTCTCAGCTACCAGCGGCACGCCCGCCGCTCGGAACACTGGTTCGTGGTCCAGGGCCACGGCCGCGCCGTCGTGGAGGGCTCGGCCCGGGAGCTGACCGAGGGCATGGCCCTCGACATCCCGGCGAGCAGCGCCCATCGGATCGAGAACGACGGAACGGCCGACCTCGTCTTCATCGAGGTCCAGCACGGGGACTACTTCGGCGAGGACGACATCGTCCGGCTGGAGGACGACTTCGGCCGGGCCCCGCTCGGGAGCTGACGCCCGCTACCGCGCTCCGGAGGCGGCGGGGACGTCGCCCCCTGGAACGGGCGTGGTCGTGGCCTCGGCCACCGGCAGTCCGTCGGTGTAGGTGACGCGGTTCGTCCGAACGGCCGGGACGCGTGACCCGGGCAGGATGATCCCGACGAGGTTCAACGGGTCGGAACCGTTCAGGTGCACGGTCTCACCGTGGCGCGCCGCCCGCCGCACGGCGCGGAGCTCGTCCACCGCTTCGGGCAATGCGTACTGCTCGCCGGCGAAACCGGTGACGAAGCGGCCGCCGCGAACGAGACCGCGGGCTTCGAGCCGTCGCAGGGCCCAGACCACCTCGCGCCACGGAAGAGCCAGGTTCTCCCGGGCCATCAGGTCCCAGAAGACCACGCCCCACCGGGCCAGGAGCTGTCCCGCCACCTGCTCGGCCAGACCGTCGGGATCGTCGGCGGGCCCGGGGACGGGCAAGAGGGCCCACCGTCCCTCGCCCCCCTCGCGCCACGTCGGAGCGCGGCGCGCCCCCGGACGGCTGCGCTGCTCCTGGCGGTGGCGCCTCTTCCACGCCTGGCGCGCCGAGAGAAGGGAGCGCACGGCCTGGAACCCGTCGGCGGTGACGATTCCCCGGGCCACCAGGTCCCACAGTCCCTCCTCCACCTCGACGGGGAGCCGGCCGGTCGTCTCGCGCAGCTGCGCATGGAACATCGCTCCGTGGGCCCGCAGGGCGTCGAGGACGTCGCGTCCGGCCCCGTGCGCCGGTTCGTTGGCCAGCGCCCCGCCCCGCGCCGCCTGCAGGAGCCACGACAGATCCGGGCGCACCGCAAAGGTCACCGGTGTGGCCCGCGACGGGGTGGCCGATCCCCGGCGCGTGTCGTCGTCCTCGGCGTCGCCGCGCAGCCCCAGCCGTCCCCAGACGAGCTCACCGGACAGGCACAGATCCTCGAGCCATCGCGGTTGGTAGTTCTCGACCCGGGCGGGGAGGATCGCCTCCTCCCAGGCGCCGGCGGCGATCTCGAATCCCTGCAGCTGATCGACCACGGCCATGACACCGGCCCGTCCGGTGCGTTGCGTCCCGGGGGCGACGCGCTGCCAGCGCAGGAGGAAGCGCATGAGATCCTGCGCCGTCACCGGTTCGATCTGGCGACGCAACGTCTGCTGTGTGTAGGCGTGGATCCGGGCCAGGAGACGGCGGGCGCACCACTGCCCGTCCCCGCCGCCCAGTGCGGGGTCGAACCGTCCCCGCATGGCGAACCCCTCGGCCTCGAGGCGGGCCAGGCCCACCTTGACCCGCCCCTCGGTCAGCGCCGTCCGTGCGGCCAGGATGGCCACGGTGACCGGACCGGTCACGTCGAGGTGACCCCGCAGGACCTCGGCGGCCGCCGCATCGGCGTCGACACCCGTGTTCTCCGGTCGGGGTGCCGGCAGGTGATGGTCGGGGAGGAAGGTGGCCCCGGGGACGAGGGCCTCGACCGACGTCCGGCGTTCCACGGCCGACCACAACGTCGGTCCGCCGGGACCGGCGTCCCCGCCACCGGCGAAGGTGACGGCCGTGGCCCGACCCGTGGCCGCCAGGGCGTCGAACCAGGAGCGGTAGTCGGCCACGGGACGCAGGACGTAGAGGGAGAGGAGCAGATCGTGGAGCTCCTCGGGGCCCCGGATGTCCGGCGCCGCCTCCGTCCGGACGCGCTCGACGGCGTCGGGGTCGAGCGCGGCCAGCGCCTCGGACTGCAGCGGGAGCCCGCGCCGCATCTGCACGGCCCGGGTCCGGCGCTCCTCGAGGGGCGCGTCGTCGAGGAAGGTGTAAGGCTTCCCGTTGAGGATCTCGTGGGCCATAACCGACGGCTCGGTCGACTCCACGAAGTGCACCCGGATGGCGCCCGCCTCGAGGCCCTGCAGCAAGTCCACCAGGCCGTCGACGTCCATGGCCTCGTGGAGGCAGTCGTAAAGCGTCTGCCGCACGAGGAGGTGGTCGGGGATCTGGACGGGACCAGCCGCCGCGTTCTCCTGGCAGGCGGCCAGGGCGGGGAAGACGGCCGCCATGAGGTCGTCGGACTCCATCCGCTGGATGGGCAGGGGGTTCTTCCTGCCCCCCCGGAAGCGCAGGACGGCGAGCGAGCGGTTCAGGTTCCATCGCCACCGTGAGGTGAACATGGGCGAGGCCAGGACGGCCTGTTCGAGTGCCGTCCGGGCCGTCTCCGAGCGCAGCAGGCGCGGCGCGCTCTCCAGGGGGAAGCTGTGCTGAGGCCCGAGGGAGAGCACGACGGCGTCGTCGTTGGCCGCGGCCTGCAGCTCGAAGTCGAAGGTGGCGCAGAATTTCTTGCGCAGCGCCAGTCCGAAGCCCTTGTTGATCCGACCGCCGAGCGGCGCGTGCACGACCATCTGCATCCCGCCGGCCTCGTCGAAGAAGCGCTCGAAGACGATGTCCTGCGCGGTGGGGAGCACCCCGAGCTCGCCCAGCCCGGCCGCCATGTAGTCGACGAGCTGGCGGGCGTCGGCGGCCTCGAGCCCGCAGCTCTCGGCCACCATTGCCGCCGCCGCTCGGCGCCGGGCTTCCTGCTCGTCGGCGTGGGGTACGCAGTCGCCGTCGGGGGAGCCCGCCGGCGCCGCCGCCAACGCGTCGCCGACGGCCCGGCGCAGGGCCGAGACCTCCTCGGAGAGCTCGGCCGTCCGGCTCGGGGCCTCGCCGACCCAGAAGGGGATGGTCGGGTGCGCCCCCTCGGCGTCGGTCACCCGGACCTCGCCCTGGGTGACGCGGCGGATCCGCCAGGAGTGGGTCCCGAGGAGGAAGACATCGCCCACCATCGACTCGATGGCGAAGTCCTCGTTGACCGTCCCCACCGGCGTGTCGTCGGGATCGAGGATGACCCGGTAGTCGCCCACCTCGGCGATGGCCCCCCCGGAGGTGAGCGCGGCGAGCCGGGCCCCGCGTCGCGGTCGGAGGACGGAGTTGACCCGGTCGCGGTGGAGATAGGCCATCCGCTTGCCCCGGCCCGTCGTGATCCCCTCGGCGGCCAGGTCGAGGACGGCCTCGTAGTCGGCGTCGCCGAGCCCGCCGTAGGGGGCCGCCCGCCGCACCAGCGCCAGGAGGTCGGCCTCGCCCCACTCGTCGGCCGCCGCCACCTCGGCCACGATCTGCTGGGCCAGGATGTCGAGGGGGGCGACGGGGGGATGGGTGGCGTCGAGGCGGCCGCTGCGCACCGCCGCCAACAGCGCCGCGCACTCGACGAGCTCGTCGCGCGTGAGGGGGAAGAGGATCCCCTCGGGTGTCCCGAGGCGCGTGTGGTTCGACCGCCCCACCCGCTGCAGGAGGGTGGCGATGGCGCGCGGCGAGCCGACCTGGCAGACGAGCTCGACGGGGCCGATGTCGATCCCGAGCTCGAGCGACGCCGTGGCCACCAGGGCCCGGAGGTCACCGGCCCGCAGGCGGGTCTCCACCCGGTGGCGGCGGTCCTTCGAGAGGCTCCCGTGGTGGGCGGCCACGTGGTCCGGTCCCAGCCGTTCGGCCAGGAGGTGGGCCAGCCGCTCGGACATCCGCCGCGTGTTCACGAAGACGAGGGTCGTCCGGTGCGCCCGGACGTGTTCGGCGATCCGGTCGATGATCTCGCCGAACTGCTCGGTGGAGGCCACCGCCGAGAGCTCGGTCCCGGGGAGCTCGATGGAGACGGCCAGCCGCCGCGCGTGGCCGCAGTCGACGATGGCAGTCGACCGGCCGTCGCCCACGCCCGAGAGCAGCCGGGCCGTCTGCTCGATGGGGCGCTGGGTGGCGGAGAGGCCGATCCGCTGGGGCCGGGGACCGCTCTGGAGGTTCTCGAGGCGCTCGAGGGTGAGGGCCAGGTGCGACCCGCGCTTGTCCCGGGCCAGGGCGTGGATCTCGTCCACCACGACCGTCTCCACCTGACCCAGCGCGGCCCGGCTGCGGGCGGCGGTGACCAGGAGGTAGAGGCTCTCGGGCGTCGTCACCATGAAGGTCGGCGGGTCCTTCACCATCGCCGCCCGCGCCCCGGCGGTGGTGTCGCCGGTGCGGACGGCCACGGTGATGGGGGGGACGGCCAGCCCCAGGCGCTCGGCCTCCTCGGCGATCTCGGCCAGGGGTCCCTCGAGGTTCTGGTGGATGTCGACGGCCAGGGCCTTCAGGGGCGAGACATAGACGAGGCGGGTCACCCCCGGCACCAGGAGCCCGGCGTCGTGGGCCCGGTAGGCGGCGTCGATGGCCACCAGGAATCCGGTGAGGGTCTTCCCCGACCCGGTGGGGGCGGCGATGAGGGTGTCGACCCGGGACCCGATGAGGGGCCACCCCTCGGCCTGGGGGGGAGTGGGACCGCCGGGGAAGCGGCGGCCGAACCAGGCGGCGATGGCCGGGTGGAAACCCGGGAGCGGGGTCGTCACCCTGCTCAGGGTACCGGTGGGGTGTGACGGGGGCGGCAGGGAATCCCTGTGCCTGGAGATTGGTTGTATGTGCAAAGGAAAGGAGGGTGACCCCGGCGGTCGAGGGGCGCCTCGAAGACGGAGATGACAATGGCTGAACTGAACCAGACCCTTCCCCTTCTCCCCCTGACCTCAGGGGTCGCTCTGCCGGGGATGGTCTTCACCCTGGCCCTCGAGACCGACGAGGCCCGGGCGGCGGCCGACGCCGCCGGCGCTGCCGGCGGCCGGCTGGTGCTCGTCCCCCACGTCGACGGGCGCTACGCCACGGTCGGCGTCGTGGCCGAGATCATGGAGGTCGGCGACCTCCCCGGCGGACCGCGGGCCATGGTCGTCCGCGGCGCCGAGCGCGTCACCATCGGGACGGCCGTGCCCGGCACGGGGACGGCACTGTGGGTCCAGGTCGAACCGGTGACCGAGGGTCCCGTCACGCCCGAAGCGACGGAGCTGGCCCGCGAGTACCGGGCCGTCCTCGAGAACATCCTCATCACCCGGGGGGCGCGCCGCATGGCCGAGCGCCTGCGGGACGTGACCGAGCCTTCGCTCGTGGCCGACCTGTCCGGCTATTCCCCCGACCTGTCGCTGATCCAGAAAGTCGAGGTGCTCGAGACGGTCGACGTCGAGGCGCGGCTGCGTCTCGTGATCGGCTGGGCCCGCGACACCTTCGCCGACCTGACGCTACGCGACCAGATCAAGTCCAACGTCGAGGAAGGGATGGAGAAGACCCAACGCGAGTTCCTCCTGCGCCGTCAGCTCGAAGCCATCCGCAAGGAGCTCAACGAGCTCGACGGCACACCCGACGAGGGCACTGTCGACGACTACCGGGCGAAGATCGAGGGTCGCGACGTTCCCGATGACGTCCGCAGCGCCATCCTGCGCGAGATCGACAAGCTCGATCGCACGACCGAGCAGAACCCCGAGAACGGGTGGATCCGCACCTGGCTCGACACCGTCCTCGAGGTTCCCTGGGGCGTGGTGTCGGAGGACAACCTCGACGTGGCCGACGCCGCCCGTATCCTCGACGAGGACCACGAGGGCCTCACCGACGTGAAAGAGCGCATCCTCGAGCACCTGGCCGTCCGGGCCCTGCAACACGAGCGCGGTCTCGTTCCGGTGGGCCGGCGCGGCGCCGGCGCCATCCTCGCCCTCGTCGGTCCCCCCGGCGTGGGGAAGACCTCGCTCGGCGAGTCGGTGGCCCGAGCGCTGGGACGCAAGTTCGTGCGTGTCTCGCTCGGTGGTGTGCGGGACGAGGCCGAGATCCGCGGTCACCGTCGTACCTACGTCGGGGCCCAGCCCGGTCGTCTCGTCCGCGCCCTGCGTGAAGCGGAGACCATGAACCCGGTCATCGTCTTGGACGAGGTCGACAAGCTGGGCTCCGACTACCGCGGTGATCCTTCGTCGGCCCTGCTCGAAGTCCTCGACCCGGCCCAGAACCACACGTTCCGCGACCACTACCTCGAGGTGGAGCTCGATCTGTCCAAGGTTCTCTTCTTGGCCACGGCCAACGTCTTGGAGACCATCCCCGGACCGCTCTTGGACCGGATGGAGGTCATCCGTCTCGACGGCTACACCGAAGACGAGAAGCTCTCGATCGCCCGCCACCACCTCCTGCGTCGTCAGCTCGAGCGAACGGGGCTGCGGCCCGACGAAGTGGTCGTGACCGACGACGCCATCCGGTCCATCTCGGCCGACTACACCCGCGAGGCGGGGGTCAGGAACCTGGAGCGCGAGCTCGGACGGTTGCTGCGCAAGGTGGCGACGAAGTTGGTCTCGCACGAGGTGACGGCCCCGGTCGAGGTGGACGACGTCCGCCCCTGGCTCGGACGGCCGCGCTTCTTCTTCGAAGCGGCCGACCGCACCGCCGTCCCCGGCGTGGCCACCGGACTGGCCGTTACCGGGACCGGTGGCGACGTCCTGTTCATCGAGGCCACCTCCATGGACGGCACCGAGGGGCTGACCCTGACCGGTCAACTGGGCGACGTCATGAAGGAGTCGGCCGAGATCGCCCTCTCCTACGTCCGGTCCCACGCGCCTGCGCTCGGGATCGCGCCCGAGGCCTTCACCGGCCGGCGTTTCCACCTGCACGTCCCGGCCGGCGCCGTTCCCAAAGACGGGCCCTCGGCCGGCGTCACCATGACGACCGCGCTCGTGAGCCTCTTGCGGGACCAGCCGGTGAAGTCGGTGCTCGGGATGACGGGCGAGGTCACTCTCCAGGGACGGGTCCTGCCCATCGGCGGCGTGAAGCAGAAGGTCCTCGCCGCCCACCGGGCCGGTCTCACCGAGGTCGTCCTCCCGGCCCGCAACGGGCCGGACCTCGAGGACGTCCCCGAGGGTGTCCGCGAGCAGATGACGTTCCATCTGGCCGAGGAGATCGACGACGTGCTGATCGCGGCGCTGGGCGAGCCCGGTGCCGCCGTCGGGACCGGTCCCGCCACGCCGGCCGACATCGTCGCCGCCGCCTGAGTGGTGGAAGTGGCGGGAGTGACGACGGCCCGAGCGCCGACGCCGTAGTCACCGGCCCGGACGCGCGGTCACGCGCGTCAGGGCCGTGCGGACGCGGCGCTGCGACTGTCACACTGGTCGGGTACGCAATTCGATTTCGCATGCGTCTCGCCGCCCCACTGCCGCGGCGATGACGCAGACGGGGAGGGGGGTGTCCGGTGGTCGTGATGCCTGTCGCCCGACCGGCGGCCGCCCCGGTCCTCGTCGCCGTCGACGGTCCGGTGCAGCAGCGCCGGACGACGGTGGCGCTGCGACTGGTCCTCGCCCTTCCCCATCTCCTCGCCCTCCTCCTCGTCGTGCCGGCCGTCGTCGTCGTGGCCGTCGTCGGTTGGTGCGGGGCCCTCGTCCTCGGACGCCTCCCGCGCGTGGCCGCCGAGTTCCTCACCGGGTGGCTCCGGTGGCAGACCCGGCTCTACGCCTATCTCTTCCTCCTCACCGACGTCTATCCGCCGTTCTCCCTCTCCGACGCCCCCTATCCCGTCCGGCTCACGACGCAGCCCGGTGCGCTCAACCGGTGGGCCGTCGCCTTCCGTCTCCTCCTCGCCGTGCCGGCCACGGTGGTGGCGGCCACCGTCACCTACGGGATCGCCGGCGTCGTCCTCGTCGTCACGTGGGTCATCGTCCTCGTGAACGGTCGCTTTCCTCCGAACCTCCATCAGGTCTTCGCCGCCTTCGTCCGCTACGAGGCCCGTCTGCTCGGTTACCTCACCATGGTGACGTCGCAGTACCCGTGGGGCCTCCTCGGCGATCCGGAGACGAGCGCGCCGGCTGCCGACTGGCAGCCGACACCGCCGTCGCCCGTCCACGACCCGTACTGGCAGGTCGTCCTCACGGCGCGGGCGAAGAACCTCGTCGTCTTCGTCCTCGTCGTCGGCGTCCTCTCGGTCGTCGGCGTCAACATCGCCAACGCCGCCGCGCGCTACGACCGGTTCCACACCGAAGAGGCGGCCGGGTCCCGCGTCCAGGCGGCCTACCAGGCGCTCGGCACCGCCGTGATCGGCTACGAGTCCCGGACCCGGTCCTGTGCCGGTACCGCCCAGCCGCTTCCCTGTCTCACCGACGCCGCCCAGACGGTCTCGCGGGCGTTCTCGGTCTTCGTGACGCGGGTGGCGGCGACGTCGATGCCGGCGTCGGCCATGCCGGCGCGCGGCGTCCTCGTCTCGGACGGGAGGCGGGCCCAAGAAGACTTCGCCCAGCTGTCCGACTCGTCCTCGGCCGGGCGCTACCAGCTCGTCATCGAGAGCTCGAACCTGGCCCGGCTCCTCCTCCGCTTCGACCAGGACTACGAGACTCTCGGCACCCGGCTGAGCGATCTCGGCTGAGGCGCCATCGCCGTCCCCGGTGGTTCGGACTGGCACACTGGCGGTGACGCCGGTCCCTCCCCGGGAGTCGGTGCGGTAAAAGGGGGATCCCTTGGCCACCCACGACCCTCAGCCGGCGGCGCCGATCATGATGGCGTTCGCGGGCCCGGCCCAACAGCGTCGGCTCACTGTCTTCTTCCGGCTCATCCTCGTCATTCCTCAAGCCTTCGTCTTGTTCTTCGTCGGCATCGCCGCCTTTGTCGTCGTCGTGATCGGTTGGTTCGGTGCTCTCTTCATGGGACGGCTCCCGCGTTTCGCCGCCGAGTTCCTCCCCGGTTTTCTGCGCTGGCAGATGCGGGTCTCGGCCTATGAATTCCTGTTGACCGACAAGTACCCGCCGTTCACACTCGAGCCCGACGACACCTTCCCCGTGTGGCTCGCCGCCCAACCCGGCCGCCTCAACCGATGGGCGGTGCTCTTCCGCTTCTTCCTCGGCCTCCCCGCCTCCCTTCTCGCCTACATCGTCCAGAGCGGCGCCTTCTCCATCGTCGCCTTCGTCACCTGGTTGATCGTTCTCTTCTCCGGGCGCATGCCGCCGTCGCTGTATCAGGCCTACGCCGCCGTCCTCCGCTATCAGGCCAGGACGGGCGGCTACTTCCTCATGCTCACCTCCGAGTGGCCGTGGGGACTCTTCGGCGACAAGGAGACGTTCGGTGGGCAGGGCCCGATCCCGGCCTACGGCGCCCCCCCGGCCTACGGCGCTCCCCCGGCCTACAGCGCCCCCCCGGCCTACGGCGCCCCCCCGGCCTATCCGCCGAGAGTGCCGGGAGTGACGTTCACCTTCGGCGGGCCGGCCTACCTGTGGGGCTACTCCGATGACCGCACGATGTGCGGGATCTGGTCCGCCACCAATCCCGGTGCACCTCGCCAGACGTGGCCGATCGGGGAGCAGGGGGAGGCGTGGACGAAATTCTGGCAGCTCGATCCCCAGGCCGTGGAGCTCAGCGAGCCGGCACCGGCACCGCTACCGCCACCGGCGGCGACGCCGTGGTCCCCGGGCGCGCCGGGATCGGTCGGCGCGTCGCCCCCTCCGTATCCGGCGGGCGCGTCGCCCTACCAACAGGGCGGATGGTCCGTCGCACCGGTGACATCGTCGCTGCCGCCGAGCGGGAACGCCTACCCGACGAGCGGGTCGACGGCCGACGATCCCCGGTGGCGGCTGATCCTGTCAGCGGGAGGAGCCAGGGCGCTGCTGATCGTCTTCATCGTCCTCGGATCGGTGTTCGGCGTCGGGAATGTCGCCCTCCAGGTGGGGGGCCACTCCATCGCCAAGATCGAAGCCACCCTCGACATCCAGGTGGCCGACACATCGCTCAACAACTCCGTCAACACCTACGAATCCGCCATCAAGAGTTGCAATGGTTCGTTTCCGTGCGTGACCCAGGCCAGCCGGACGCTGTCGCAGGCGTTCGGATCATTTCTGAGCACGCTCGACTCGACATCGGTGCCGTCGGGAGCCGCCGCCGCCAAGGGCCAGGTGGTGGCCGACGCGAACCATTGCCAGCAGGTCTTCGAGGAACTGGGCACGGCCAGCACGGTGGCCCAGTACAACCAGATCCTGCAGGCCAACGGCGCCATTCTCACCGTGTTCTCGGAGGACTACCGGCACCTCATCAACACACTGGAGTGACAGTCGATCGCCCTCCCGCCCGCCAGCGGGCGGGAGGACCTTATGCACAGGACCGTAGGCGCCCGAGGGCCCAGGTCATCTTCCCATCGCACGCCGATGGTCGTCCCGTCACCGTGGCGTCACCTTTCGTTCACTCTGCCCGGTAATTTCCACAGCCATGTGGACGATGCCCCGGCCGGATGGACGATGCCCGGGCCGGATGAGGGAGACTGACGGCGCATGGACGTGGTCCGGACACCGCCCGAACGGTTCGCCGACCTCCCCGGGTACCCGTATCCACCGTGCTACGTCGAGGTCGGCTCGAAGAGCACGGGCCCGGTGCGGATGCACTACGTCGAGGCCGGGCCACCGGACGCCGATCCGGTGCTTCTGCTCCACGGCCAACCGACGTGGTCGTATCTGTACCGGACCGTCATCGAGACGCTGGCCGCCGCCGGTCACTGGGTGCTCGCCCCCGACCTGATCGGTTTCGGGCGCTCCGACAAGCCCGTCGACCGGTTCGACTACACCGTCGGTCGCCACGTCGAGTGGATGACGCGCTTCGTCGCCGCTCTCGACCTACGCCGCCTGACGTTGGTGGTCCAGGACTGGGGCGGCCCCGTCGGCCTGGCCGTGCTCGCCGCCGACCCTGACCGCTTCGCCCGGGTGGTGGCGTCGAACACCGTCCTCCACACCTCGGACCCGACGCTCGACGGTCGGGTGCGGTGGGCCAACCACTCAGTGGGGAACGGTCGGGTGGTCCTCGAGGAGGCCCTCATCGACTACGTGGCCTACACCCAGCGGGCGCCGACACTGCGGGCGAGCGACTTCGTGTCGTTCGTCACCGTCGGGGACGTCCCCGCCGACGTCCTCGCCGCCTACGACGCCCCGTTCCCCGACGCCTCGCATCAGGCGGGGATGCGACAGTTCCCGGCGCTCATCCCCCTGACCGGCAACGATCCCGGCGCCGCCGTCAACCGGGCGACGTGGGCCGCGCTGGAGAGTTTCGACCGCCCCTTCCTCACGGCGTACTCCGACGGCGACGAGGCCAGCGCCGGCTGGGACGGCGTGTTCCAGGAGCGGGTCCCAGGTGCTCAGGGCCAAGCGCACTGCATCATCGAGGGGGCCGGCCACTTCGTCCAGGAGGACAAGGGCGCCGAGCTCGGTGCGGTCATCGCCCGGTTCATCGCCGCCACACCACCGGCGACGTAGGCTCCTGCCCGTTGTCGAGCGAGGGGGAGGACCCGTGGACTGGCAAGCATGGGCGCGGCGGATGGAGGAGACGGACGGGGCCGACGCCTTCGAGGCCCTGTTCGCCCGCGGTGGGCTGTTCAGCGACCCGGTCACGCCGTGGACGACCGATGTGCGCAAGGTCGCCAACGACACTGACAGCATCTTCCCCGACTGGCAGCAGAGGATCGACACCATCCGCGGCGGAGACGACTGGGCCGTCTTCGAGTGGACGGGGACGGCCACTTTCCATCCCGAGGGTCCCGACGGACCGGGCATACCGATCAAGATGGAAGGGGCGACCGTCGTCGAGGTGGACGACGAGGGGCGGGTGACGCGGTGGCGCGACTACCTCGACACCAACGAACCGGTCCAACAGATCCAGAAGGGCATGACGGCGGCCGGCCTCGATCCCGGGTCGGCGCCGACACCGGACTGAGGCCGAGGCCGAACGTCGCGCGTCAGGAGAGGGCGGCCGTGGCCGAGAGGCCGTGGTACGGGCTGCCGGCCTCCTGCCACTGCTCCCAGAAGGCGAAGAAGGTCGGACCGAAGGGATCGTCGCCCAGCAACGGCATGGCGGCCCGACGGATGGTGAAGTCGTAGGGGGCCAGCGCCGTGGCCGCCTCGAAGTGACGCCGGGCCGTCGTCTCGTCGCCGTGGCGCAGAGCCTCGGCCGCCACCCGGAAGTGGAGGCGGGCGAGGACCTCGTCGTCGGACAGGGCGGCCACCGCCGCGCGGGCGGCGTCGTGCGAGATGGGCTCGTCGCCGTCGTTGACCCACCGCCGGACGGCGTCCATGTGGGGACCGGACTCGACGCCGGTGAATTCCTTGAAGAGGTCGGAGCCGAAGGCGACGCCGTTGGGCCGGACGATGCGGTCGTCCTCGTCGATCCAGACGACGGTGGGGACGTTGGAGATGGCGTAGAGCTCGGTGAGGAGATGGTTCTGGTCGACGAGGACGGGGTAGGTGATGCCGTCCACCCAGGGGCGGACGTCGTCGGGTGAGTTGTCGATGGCGACGGCGATCACCGTGAAGTCCTCGTCGGCCAGCTCGTCGTGGAGCTCCTGCCAGCCCGGGAGGTCGTAGCGGCAGCCGCACCAGCTGGCGAAGGTGACGAGGAGTTTCTTCTTGCCCTGCCACTCGCCCAGACCGTGCGACGTCCCGTCGAGATCGGGAAGACGGAAGTCGGGCGCCTCCAGTCCGTCGAGGGCGCGTCGCCTCTCGTCGGGCGAGAGCCCCATGGCGGCGATGCCGGCGTCGGCGTCGATCACCACCGGGCGACCGAGGGCGGCGGCCACCGTGGCGATGTCGAGACGACCGGCCACGACGAGGGACCCGGGATCGGCGAGGGGGACGCAGACGTCACCCCGGCACAGACCCTCGGGTTTGAGCTCCCATCCGATGGTGGCGGCGAAGGAAGCGGGGTCGACGAGCAGGCGTCCGCCGTCCGTGACGGCCGTGACCCGGTGGACGTCGGCATCGATGATGGTGAGCTCGGACATTGATTCTCCTCGGCGCTGCTGTCGCGGGGAACGCGCCGCGAATGCTACCGATGACGTGGACGGGGTGATGGCGGTGCGACCACTAGGCCAACCGGGCCCGTGCCATGTCGACGCGGGTGCCGTCGGGGGCCAGCGGGGTGGCTTCCGAGCGGAGGAGGGCCGACTGTTCGAGGGCCAGATGCCGGGCGAAGGAGCCGTCGGACATGACCACCCGCTGCCAGGGGACCTCGTCGCCGAAGCGGGACAGGACGTGGCCCACGAACCGGGCCGAGCCGAGGCCGGCACAGGCGGCCACGTCGCCGTAGCTCATCACCGAACCGGCCGGGATCGTGGCGACGAAGTCGAGAACGACCTGCGCTTTGGCCGACGGCTCGTCCATCTGGGTGGTGGGTCAGTACAGCGGTGACCAGGCGCTCGTGCGCAGGAGCTTCGATTCCCAGCGGTCGCGGTAGGACAGGGCGTCGTGCATGAACTGGCCCGGCTGGCGCATGGCGTCGGGCACCTCGTGGGTGAGGAGGTGGAGCAGCATGTCGTCGTTCATGATCTTCTGCATGAGGATGGCCTCTTTGCGCCGGCCCGAGCCGAAGGCCGTCTGGAAGACGACCTGGATGTCGAGCAGGGTGCCGTCGCGCGCCTTCATGGGGCGGTAGTACCCCTTCTCCCAGAAGTCGACGTAGTCGTCGACCGCGGCGTGGGGCCAGCCGGTGTCCTCCATGTAGATGGAGAGCTCGTGGGTGGATCCGTCGGTGGGGACTTCTGCGAGGTCGATCTCCCGCATGGGGGACCAGGGGACGGGGAGGAGCATCTTGGCCGTGTTCGAGTGGCGCAGCTCGTCGAGCTCCCGGCCCCACGGGGCGAGGTCACCGCGCTGGAGGCGATGGGCCAGGGCTTCCCAGGCGGCCCCGTCGCGGATGGCCGTGATGGTGACCATGTGGTACGCCGGTCCGCTGCCGTGGGCGTGGTGGAGGTACCAGAGAAGCCGGGCGTCGTCCCCTTTGGCCAGGGTGGGCATCCAGCCCTCGCGGAAGGCGGCTTCGAACTCCTCCTCCTTGGCGCCCTTCACCTCGTGCACCTCGTGCAGGAACAGCATCCGGATCCCCTCCGTTCGACTCGGGTGTCGCCGCCGCCGTGCCCCTCGGCCACCGACCCGGGCCACCCTAGTGCGGTCGCCCGGGCGGTCGTCAGCCGGTCGATACGCTGCGCACACGATGACGGCGATGAGCACCGACGAACTGCAGAGCTTCCTCCTCGGCGCCTTTCCCGATGCGCCGTCGACCATGGTGGTGGAGGAGAGCGGGGACTGGGGAGTGCGGATGCGCCTCCCGGTGACGAAGGCGCACGGCCGGCCCGGGGGGACGGTGTCGGGTCCGGCCCTCATGGGTCTGGCCGACGGGGCGGCGTGGCTGGCCATCCTGGCGCAGATCGGGCCCGTGGCCCTGGCCGTGACGACGAGTCTGCACATCGACTTCCTGCGCAAGCCGGCGCTCATCGACATGGTGGCCGAAGGGCGCGTGTTGAAGTTAGGAAAGACGCTGGGCGTCGTGGACGTGACCGTTCGGGCGGACGGCCACGATGACATCGTGGCCAAGGCGCAGGTCACGTATTCGATCCCGCCGCGCTAGCGGCGGCGCCTCGGTCGACGCCGCCGCCAGGGGCGCCTCCGCCCGGCGGCGGTCGGGGCGAAAAGCGGCCGCCGCCGGGCCGGCGTCGGGGGCGGATCGGCGTGGGGGTGGGGGTGCCCACTGCCGTTGGCCCCAGGGGATGTCCCCTTTCGGGGTATGACCGACGGGGGAGAGAGGGACCCCTGACCCGAGTGTCCGTTCGGGGCTGTCGGTCATGTCTCCAGGATGCGATCCGAAGCTGTGCGGACCACATGGGCGACCTGTGGATCCGGTGTGAATTCCGGGGGTCCTTGCTGCCGGTCCCCGGGGCCACCAGGCTGGGACGTCGTGACGGGTGCCCGGGAACGACGACAGCGCCGGGCCCGGCGGACCGGCGTGATGTTGACGGCGGTGCTGATCGTCTGCGCGGGGATCGTGACGACGGCGGCGCTGCGTTCGGGGTCCCCGTCGGCCGTCGTCGCGCTCTGCCCCGGGGCGCGGACGGCGACGCCGACGGACGCGCCGGCCGTGGTGAGCAATGTGCCCAGCGGTGTCCTGCCGGCGCAGCTCGTCGCCCAACCGGTCCGCCTCGATCTCGTGCCCGTGTTCGACGAGTGGGCGTCGATCTGCGGC
>Ga0182018_10003161_pt1 | contig 15188 bp, 11 predicted proteins | sample 812P2MmetaG_FD_120490 | JGI IMG/M metagenome (GOLD analysis project Ga0182018, IMG submission 120490) | Permafrost microbial communities from Stordalen Mire, Sweden - 812P2M metaG | ecosystem: Environmental > Terrestrial > Soil > Wetlands > Permafrost | place: Sweden: Stordalen | collected...
CCCTTGGACTCGCACGTCTCTGGGTCAGAACTGACCGCACCGAGGATGCCCCACACCACGGCACCGGCAATGCCGTGTCTTCAAATCCGCTCAGCTGGGGTTAGGCGGTGGATCGAGGCTAAGCACTCCATCGAACTCAGTAGGAGTCATGTTGCGTGACCCCGGATACGGATTCACATTGGCGGCTCTACGCGTTTGAGTGAAGACAACTGAGGGTTCTGATCTTTGGCGGCACTGGATCCCGCTGTGTGCGCGCATATGGGGACAGTTCACCGATCCACCCCATCCGACAGGCCCAGGCGAGCGTTGGGAAAGCGATCCCGCGGTTGTCTCCTTAGATTTCGACTGCGCTCAAGAGCGTCGTGGAGGTCTTGGTAGCGGCGACCACTGCACCCGAATTCGGCTAGACCGCAAGAGTCCACTGACCCGCACCAGCTCGATGGGCTGACGGGCTCATCGCGACTCGGGAGTTACGCGTCGCGCATCCGCAGCAGGAGTCCGGCGATGAGGAGAGCTGCTGCCACCCACACGACGAGCACCCCAAGACCCGTCCACGGCGCGATGGGCTGGGCGCGGAGGTTGGTGGTGGCCTGGATGGCGAGCCCGGCGGTCGTGGGGGCGATCTGTTCGAGGTGTCGCCGCCAGGTTGGGTCGTTGACGAGTTGTGCCGCGATTGGGGGTAGATAGAGCAGGCCGAGCACGGCGCCGACTGAGGCGGCGGTGTCGCGGATGGTCGTGGCAACCCCGAGGCTGAGTAGGCCGATGAAGACCAGGTAGAGGATACTGCCGGCAGCGGCGCGTAGCGTCGGGGCGTGGCTGAGGGACACGAGTGCGTACCCGTGGGCGGGATCGATCCCGGTGCCCGGGAGTATGAAGCGTCCGGCGATGAGGGAGCCGGCCACTGCTATGAAGCCGACCAGCAGGGTGAGCCCGGCCAGGTTGGCTGCTTTGGTGACGAGGAGGGTGAGGCGGCGCGGTATGGCGGTGAGGGTGACGCGGATCATGCCGGTGCCGTATTCCTCGGAGACAGCGAGAACGGCAAGAATGGCGATCAATGCCTGGCCGATCTGGACGCCGGCGAGGCTCAACTTGGTCGGGTCCTGCGGGCTGCCGGGATTGACGTGCAACACAGCGGCGACGACGACGCTGCCCGCCACAGTGACACCGACGGCGGCGACGAGCAGCCAACCGGTGGAAGGCAGGGTGCGGAGCTTGGTCCACTCGGCCCGCACCGCCGCGGTCACGCGTCCCTCCTATTGAGCAGCACGGTCGCAGCGGCGAGTGCTATCACGGTGTAGCCGCACACGACGGCGAAGCCGGCCAGCGGCGTGAGCGGGTAGTAGCCATTACCGAGGGTGTAGGCGTAGCTGACCTGGCTGTAGTGGGGCAGAGCTTGCAGCATCGACAGCCCGGCAGCGGGGGTGAGGCGCAGCAACCACGCGGACGCCCCTCCACCTGCGGCCGCAGCGAGTATGAACGGCAACACGAAGACGGCTGCACTTCCCGTGATCGCTACGGCGGCGCGCCGCACCATCGCGGAGAGCGCGATGGCCGTGATCGCAGCCATCGCGACGACGGCGCTGGCGCCGATCTCGATGCGTACCTGGGTGAGGGTGTTGGCAGAAAAGACGTAGTTGCCGTGGGCCCGGAGTAGGTGCTGGCCGAGGGGAACGATCACCGCCATCACGACAAGCGACAGCGCGAAGACGATTGCTCCGACGACCAGCCCCTTGGCGACGAGGACTCGTCCTCGGGCCGGGATCGCGGTGAAGGTGGTGCGGATCAAGCCGCGGCGGTACTCGGTCGTGACGAACATCGCGGCGACCACGATCACCACGAGGAGCCCGACGATCAAGCCGAGGAGGAGGCTGCTCGACGCGGTGTGGGTTCCCTCCAGGCCTTGGACGACGGCGGGGGCGATGTCACCCGAGCCGCTTACGACAACGGACGTGCCCGAGTTGTGAAAGCTGCCGGTCGCGAGCGTCGGGTAGAAGGAGGTCCGGCCGGTGCCGATGTCTTGCCCGAGCCACGAGTTCGAAGCCGGGCTGCCGTCGACGTTGAGATGATCGAACATGGCAGTAGCCAGGGTCGGGTACCCGGTGTCGCCGTGGAACGTGAGGGGCGAGGTGGCGAAGAGCCCGACCTGTACCGTGGCCGGCAGTCCCGTCAGATCGGCTGAGCCGACTTCGGTCCAACGCTGTCCGTTGGTGGAGGCGTAGCCGGTGATCCTGTCGCCGGATCGGACCAGGCGCAGCCAGCGCGACGTTGGCATCGTGACCGTACCCGCGACGCCGGAGGTGTCGTGCGTGTAGTTGTACTGGAAGTGGACGCCGTGGCTGCCCGTGGCCATCACTGCGGCATAGGCCGATCCCTGCGTGGTACTCGGGGTGAGCAGGAGCCCGGCCTTGGCCCATGACGCCAGTCCGGGGTGGCTGGCCGACGGCGATCCCTGGACGTTGGACGCGTTGGTGGCGGTCACGCCGGCAAGCGAGGTGATCTCGGCCGTGACGGTTCCGTCGCGGGTGAGCGTGTGATGGACGAACTCGTAGGTGTCAGCGACCCCCCCGCCGCCAGGACCGGTCGGCACGACGGTCGGTAGTGCACTCGTGCATATGGCACCAGCGGGGAGGCCGGAGCAGCCGCCCGTGTGCGGTCCGGCGGCCGTCTCGTAGCAGAGGAAGAAGGTGGCCGCCGCGGCGAGGACGAGCGCGATGATCCAGCCGCGGACCGTGCGGAACTTGATCCACTCCGCCCACAGAACCGACTGAAAGCTGTTGCTTGCAGACTTGCCAGTCAGGCGCGGTGGTGCACTGGTGGTGACGCTCATCGCCCCACCTGTCCGTCTACAGCAGCGCGGAACTCGGCCTCGCCGCCGGTGAGCTGGAGGTAGACATCCTCCAGGCTCGCCCGCTGAGCGGTGACCTCGGAGAAGGCAACGCCCGCCTGGCCGAGGATCTCCACTGCGCGTTGCGCTTCGATCCCGGTCACGCTGAGGGTGTTGCGGTCGATAACCGTCGCCGCGGCGCGGGCGCGTTGGAGAGCCTTGACTGCTTGGTCTGGCGCTGGCGTGCGGAGCAGCACTTGGTCGCCCGAGGCGCGGGCAACCAGCTCCTCGACGCTCGCGTGGGCGAGGACCTTGCCACGACCGACGACCACCACCTGGTCGGCCATGTCCTCCAGCTCGCCCATCAGATGGCTGGACACGAGCACCGACCGCCCTTCGGCGGCGAGCGAGCGCAGGAACCGGCGGATCCAGATGATCCCTTCGGGGTCCATGCCGTTGAACGGCTCGTCCAGGATCAACACCGGCGGGTCGCCGAGCATCGCGGCGGCGATTCCGAGACGTTGACGCATTCCCAGTGAGTACCCGCCCGCCTTGCGCCGCGCCGCGCTGGTGAGGCCGACCAGCTCGATCACCTCATCGACCCGGCTGGCGGTCAGTTTCTGGGAGCGGGCCATCCAGAGCAGGTGGTTGCGTCCGGTGCGACTGGGTTGGAGGGCGCCGGCGTCGACCAGCGCGCCGACGTGGCGCAGCGGGTACCGCAGGTGTTGATAGACCTGCCCGCCGACCAGCGCCCGACCCTGGTCGGGGGCGTCGAGGCCGAGGATCACACGGATGGTGGTGGACTTGCCGGCCCCGTTGGGGCCGACGAAGCCGGTCACCGTTCCGGGCGCGACGGTGAAGGTCATGCCGTCGAGGGCCTGGGTGGGGCCGAACCGCTTGTGCAGGTCGGTAACTTCGATGGTCTGTTCGATCACGTGGTCGTCCGTTCTTGGTCTTTGGGACGGGTCGGAGATCGTTGTACGGCATGACCGGTTCCAACCAGGTCGCAGCCGTTGATACCTGGTTGCGACCGACCACCCGGCATGCTTGAGCCCATGGCACGTCGAATCGGCAGCCCGCAATGCTGCACTGCCCACACCATGAACGGTGGCCGCCAGTGAGAGTCCTGGTGGTCGAGGACTTCGAGGTCCTGGCCCGTTCGATCGGGACCGGGCTGCGCCGCGAGGGCATGGCCGTCGACGTCGTCCTCGACGGGACCGACGCCCTCGGCCACCTCGCCACCACCCGCTACGACGTCGTCGTCTTGGATCGGGATCTTCCCGGCGTCCACGGCGACGACATCTGCCGGCAGATCGTCGCCGACCGCTCAGATGTTCGGGTCCTGATGCTCACCGCCGCCGATACGGTCAAAGACCGCGTCGACGGTCTCGGATTGGGTGCGGACGACTACCTCCCCAAGCCGTTCGCGTTCGCCGAGCTCGTCGCGCGAATCAGGGCCCTCGCCCGTCGAGCCACCCCGCCAGTACCCCCCACCCTCGCCTACGAGGACATCACCCTCGACTCAGCCCGCCGAGTGGCGTCCCGAGCCGGGCAGCGCCTCGACCTCAGTCCCAAGGAATTCGCCCTCCTCGAATGCCTCCTCGCTTCGCCCGGCGTGGTCCTCTCGGCCGAGGAGCTGCTCGAACGGGTATGGGACGAGTTCGCCGACCCCTTCACCAGCGCCGTAAAGCACACCATGCACCGGTTGCGAACCAAGCTCGGCGACCCCCCAGTCATCCACACCGTCCGCGAGGGCGGCTACCGCATAGGAGAGACACCATGACCGCAATCAGCATGACCCCAGCCAGGCCCCGTCTGCGCAGACCCCCGCTCCGCGTCCAGCTCACGGTGCTCTACGCAGGACTGCTCGGCCTGCTGGTCGTCGCCGTCCTCGCCGTCAGCGGCTTGCTGGTCAGGCAAGGCTCGACGAACGGCAACGGTGTTGCGACGTCACACAACGCCCTTGTCGGTCATCATCTCGACGCCGGACCGGCGATCGTGGGCGTGATCGCCGTAGCGATCGCGTTGGGAATGGCGTGGTTGATCGCCGGCCGATTCCTTCGCCCGCTCCGCGCCATGAACGCAGCCGCACGCGAGATCTCCGCCACCAACCTCCACCGCCGTCTCGGCCTGGAGGGCCCTCAAGACGAGCTCACCGAGCTGGGGCAGACGCTCGATGACCTCTTCGGACGCCTCGAAGCCTCGTTTGAGGCGCAGCGTCACTTCGTGGCCAACGCCTCCCACGAGCTGCGCACCCCGCTCGCCGGCCTACAGACCCTCCTCGAAGTCGCCCTCGCCGACCCGGACCCCGACACCGACACCCTGCGGTCGGTCTGCCAGGAGGCCCTCGCGCTCGGCGAACACCAACAACGACTCATCCAGGCCCTCCTCACCCTGGCCACCAGCGAGCGCGGCGTCGAACAGTGGGGGCCATTCGATCTCGCTCACATCACTGAGACCGTTCTGACCGGACGTAGACATGAGGCCGAACGTCGAGGGATCCATATCGATTCCACCCTCGTAACCGCACCCGCAACCGGCGACCCCAAACTCATCGAACTGCTTGTGGCAAACCTCATCGACAATGCGCTGCGCCACAACACCAGCGGCGGGAGGATCGAGGTCGCCACCATCTCGGCCCCAGGACGAGCAACCATCACCGTTAGCAACACCGGCCCGACTATCCCGCCCAGCGAGATCGACCGACTCTTTGAGCCGTTCCAACGGGCAGGCAGCCAGCGCGTTAAACACACTGACGGGCACGGCCTCGGACTCGCCATCGTCCAAGCCATCGCCCACGCCCACCACGCCAAGATCACCGCACGCCCTCGACCCGAAGGCGGAATCGACATCGGGGTGACCCTCGGCTCATCGGGAAGTTAAACCACGCAACCTACAGGCCCTGTCGTTTACACCTGACCAGTAATCGGGCAGAGCGTGTCTTTACGTGTCTTTACCCTCCTGATTTCATTCGCGTGGATCTGGCCTTCTCGGCACTGACCTGGACGGCCCCGAGATCGCCCGCGAGCTGGAGCCACGCAGAGCGGACGGCGCCTGCAGGCAGGGTCGGTCACATATCTCTTGGACGGCGGCCATCAGCGGGAAGGTGATGAGCGCCACCCAGAGCATTCCTAAGCCAAATTGAGCGCCCGTCTGCGCGTAGGTGGCGATGCCTGACGGGTCGTCATCCGAAGCCCCGGTGACCAGTCCCGGCCCGAGCGCGCGTAAGTAGGCTCGCCAAGCCGCGGGCCTGGAGGGGACGATGTCGATGTTGCGTCCATCCGCGGGGGCGACTACTGGGGAGTCTGGGCGCACGTCTGGTGCTGCACCAACAGCTGCTCGCTCTGTGTCATCCGGAAGCGAATCATCATCGATCGTCGTTGGACCTGACTACCTCGCCTCCAGAACAATCCCATGGTGGAGCATTCGGTGTAGAGCCCGACCGGACATAGCCTTCGGTGCCGACGAGCTGCAGGATCGACTTGGCGACGCGGACATGGGCCGGGTAATTGCCAAGGCCTATGCAGGCGGTGGTCGCACCCCCCGGCTATGGGCGAGTCCCAATGCGACCGCACTCGTTGGAAGCCGTTCACCTTCTTCAGTCAACTCCTCCAGGCTCTGCCCCTTGGGTTCTGGAAGCGTGGTGATCGTGACAATGGCACCGAAAAGGGCGACGAAGCCGACGATGGCGCTGGTGTCGGCAAATCCGATCCGAGGCAACAAGCTGGTGAGCGCGTAGGTTCCGACGAATGCACCGATCTTGCCCGACGCCGCAGCGATGCCGTGGCTGCTCGTTCGCACACGGACCGGGAAGATCTCGGCCGGGTAGACGAACGTGGTGGTGTTCGGCCCAAACTCGCTGAAGAAATACGTCGCTCCAAAGAGGATGAGGAAGGGAGCCACCGTGGTCGTGGCCGACGGGATGAGCCATAGCCCGAAGAAGGACACGGCGATCATCACGAACCCGCCGGTCTGCATACGTCTCCGACCAATGCGGTCGATGGTCCATGCGGCGAGGAAGTAGGCCGGGAACGCGGCCACGGCGAAGATGGCCAGAATGTACGCCGTCTGGGTAATCAAGGTGGCATGGGGTGCAACCAGCTTCACGATGACCGGGCTGGAGATGGTATTGCCGTAGTAGACGAGGTCGAAGAGGAACCAGGCGATGGAGGCACCGATCAGCCAGCGCAGCAGGCGACGATCGGCCAGGACGCCACGCATGCCGGTGGGCTTGCCCTCCTCCTTCGCTTTCTTGTCGGCATCCTTCGCCTCCATCTGGGCCAACTGGAAGCGCGGTGTCTCGTTGAGTTGACGGCGCAGATAGAAGACCGAAAGGGCCGGAATAGCCCCGAAGCCGAGGAGGAGCCGCCACACCATGTCGTGGGACATGCCTGTCGACAGCAGCGCGATGGCCAGCAGGGGGCCAACGATCAGTCCAGCCCCCTGCATGGAAAAGACCAGGGAGACCATACGGCCTCGATTGGCCTTGTTGGCGTACTCGCTCATGATGGTGGCGCTTACCGGGTAGTCGCCGCCGATGCCGAACCCCAAGATGGCCCGAAACCCGATCAGCCACCAGATGCTGGGCGAGAACGCCGAGGCGATGGCTCCAGCCGCCAGGACGAGCACTTCAAAGCCGTATATTTTCTTCCGTCCGATGCGATCAGCAACCCGCCCGAAGACGATGGCTCCAGCCGCCGAAGTCAGCAGCGCCAACGAGGTGAGCAGCGACTTCTGGTAGCTCGCAATGTGCCACTGCGAGGTGACGAGGGTGGCGACAACGCCGATGACGAACAGATCGTAGGCATCGGTAAAGAACCCCATGCCCGAGATGAACATGATCTTCCAATGCTCCCGCGAGGTGGGCGCATTATCGAGTTGCTCTAAGGTCTCTCGGCTGATCGGACCGTCGCCCTCAGGGGAAAAGGCAGTGGGCGTCGCGGTGATCGACATGAATAGGTCCCTTTCCATCCCTTGTGCTGCGACGCCTTGGTCGCAAACAAGGATGACTTCCCAAGGTCCTTACCCAAAAAGTGGCGAAACTATGGTGACACCAGCACAATCTTTCGGTGAACGTCCGGGGTTGCAGCGGCTCAGCCCCCGTGCACCCCAACACGACCGACACCGCGGCCCGGGTCGAAGCCAAGGCGGCCGGCTGGTCGGTGATGTGGAGCCTCGCGCGAGTTCAGCTGCGTGCCGGATGACCAGTCATGCTCCATGGAGTTGCCCGTTCCACCGAGACTGCGGCTACCCGCTGGGTTGCTGTTGGTAGCTGGACCAGACCCGCTGCGGGTATCTCGGAGGGGAGGGCTCGCCTACTGATCGCTCCCAACTGGGCGGCCAAGCCACGGGGACTGGGTAATCTTGGGCATCATGTCGGTCCTGTCGAATATCACCTGAGCATGGTCGCATCCGAACACCGCGATCTGCGCCCGGCAATCGGCGACTATGCCTTTCTGTCCGACTGTCACAGCGTGGCGCTGGTATCGCGGCACGGATCAATCGATTGGTGCTGCATGCCTCGGGTCGATTCGGCCTCGGTCTTTGCACGCATTCTCGACCAGTCTCGTGGCGGATACTGCACACTGTCGCCGAGTGAAGATGACGCCAGCGCGCGCCGGCGCTACCTCGACGACACCCTGGTGCTGGAAACGACTTTTCGCACGCCGAGCGGCGAGGCCAAGGTCCTCGACTGCTTCGTCATGCACGAGGGAGGAAAGTCCGATCCCCATCGCCAGCTGCTTCGTATCGTCGAAGGGGTTCGAGGGCGTATGGAGTTGTCTTTGCGCGTCGCCGCTCGCCTCGACTACGGCGAAGTTAGGCCCTGGCTGCGCCATCGCGGGAGAGGCGTCTGGAGCGCCATGGGCGGCGACGACGCACTCGTCATCTGGGCGGATTGCGAGCTCACCAGCGACGGCGATCACGACCTCGCGGCAACCTTCGAGGTCCGGAGCGGGCAACGGGCGTATCTGTCGTTGACCTATGCCGAACCGGCTTCGCTCGATGACCAACCGTTGGACCCGCTCAGCCCTTCGGAGCTGGACGCACGACTTGAGGCCACCATTGCGTGGTGGAAACATTGGGCGGTTGAGGTGGACCTCGACTCGTCCGATGGTCCCGCGGTGAGAAGATCGGCCATCGTGCTTAAGGGTCTCACCAACGCTCCCACGGGGGCGATCGCCGCCGCGGCCACGACGTCACTGCCTGAGGTTCCTGGAGGTAGTCGCAACTGGGACTACCGCTTCAGCTGGGTGCGCGACTCGGTCTTCGCGGTGCAAGCATTGACCGCGCTCGGCGCCGAGGCCGAGGCCGACGGCTTTCGCCGCTTCATCGAGCGCAGCGCGGCCGGCAGTGTCGAGAGCCTGCAGATCATCTACGGGGTGGCGGGTGCACGGCGGCTCACCGAGCGGACGCTCGACCACCTGGAAGGCTTTGAGGGCGCGCAGCCGGTACGTATCGGCAACGCGGCCGCCACACAGGTGCAAAACGACGTTTACGGCGAGATCGTCGATTTGTCGTGGCGCTGGCATGAGAGAGGCCACTCGCCCGACGATGACTACTGGCGCTTCTTACTCCAGCTCGTCGACAAGGCCGCCGAGGTGTGGAGCGAGCCCGACCGAGGTCTGTGGGAGATGCGCGGAGAGCCTCGTCATTTCGTGCACTCCAAGGTCATGTGCTGGTCGGCGCTCGACCGAGGACTCCGTCTTGCAAAGGAGTGCCTGCGACCGGCTCCGACCCGGCGCTGGGCCGCGGTCGCCGCCGAGATCAAAGAGTCCGTCGAGGCAGACGGCTTCGACGCCGCCAGGGGGGTGTTCGTCCAGGCCTACGGAACGACCGACCTCGACGCGGCGCTGCTCTTGCTGCCCGGTGTCGGTTTCTTGGACTACGACGATTCCCGCATGATGTCGACCACGGACGCCATCCGCACCGAACTCGACGATGGCGGAGGGCTGCTTCGTCGCTATAGGGCCCCTGACGCCTTGGAGGGAGAGGAAGGGGCGTTCGTGGCGTGCTCGTTCTGGCTGGCCGAGTGCCTGGCCCGCCAAGGCCGCGGCAACGAGGCCCGGGAAGTTTTCGACCGTGCCAGCCTGGCCAGCAGCGACCTCGGGCTTTATTCGGAGGAGTACAATACCCAAAAGAACCAGCTACTCGGCAACTTCCCACAGGCGCTCTCTCATCTCTCTCACATCGCGGCCGCCGTGGCACTCGCCGACGGAGCAGGACGGACTAGCAGGGTGGGACCGTCCCGTGACGCCGCCCACAAACGTGCTCGATGACGAGTGACGCTACTTAGAGATTGGCGCAGACCTTCATCCAAGCGGTCGCGGAATGGCGCGCAATGTCGATGCCACACCCGCGGAGGAGCGCCACGAATCTCTCGACGTCCAGTTCTTCTGCCGCACTGGGCAGATCGTTGCGTCTCACCGCTGACCCCAAGACCCTGTCTCGCACGGTTGATCAGTAAACGAGATGCGCTCCAACGGCGGGCCACTATTTGCAAATTGGTCGATGGCTCCCGTCCAGTACTGGGCGCCCTAATGGCTCATGTGCCAACCAGGTGTGGCTCACCGTTTGGAGACAGCAATGTGGTGACGAATCGGCCTTCTCGGGTGGTCAGCGACATCGATCGGCCTTGCCCGCGGCCTTCGCTACGCCTCCAGCGCTGAATAGGGATCCGTCCGCGGTTCGAGGCCTGGTCGCTGGTCGGCGTGGGGCGCCTCCGTCCTGTTTCAGCTCGGTCGTACTAGACAGTTGCGGTGCGATCCGGCCGACGACGCAAAGGCGCCACCGAGCTGGCCTCACCGACAGAGCGGTCGACCGGCGGCGAGCGGCCAGGCGGCACGACTGCAAAGGAACAGGCGCCCGACGAGGTAGTTAGCCCATCGGGCGAGGAGCAGGAGCCCGGGGTCTCCGAAAGCGGGCACAACGGAGACGAACCCCCGGGAGATGCCGGGTCTCGAGGTCGGAGTAGCCGGTCTCCTGTCGCGACCGCGGGAATGGCCGCTCTCGTCCTGGGGGCCTTGGGCGTCGTCTACGGCGACATCGGCACCAGCCCGCTCTACGCGGTCCAGACCGTCTTCTCTATCGACGGCGGCCGGATCGGGCCCACCACGGTTGACGTGCTCGGGATCATCTCGATGGTGGTCTGGTCACTCACCGTCATCGTGTCGATCAAGTACGTCGCCGTGGTCCTGCGGGCCGACAACAACGGCGAGGGCGGTGTACTGGCTCTCGCCGCATTGTTGCGCCGTGCTCTTGGGTCCCGGACCCGGGCGGCAGGAGTCATCGCCGTGATCGGCTTGGTCGGGGCCTGTCTGTTCTATGGCGACTCGATGATCACGCCCGCCATCTCGGTCCTCTCATCGGTGCAAGGCCTTGAGCTGCCAGACCCGGGCTTGGCCAGTCTGGTAGTTCCACTTTCGGCCGTCATCCTCGGAGCGCTGTTCGTGATCCAAGCCCGGGGCACCCAGCGCATCGGGTCGCTGTTCGGCCCGGTGATGGTGTTCTGGTTCGTGGTGATCGCGGCGGCCGGTGCCCGGGGCATCTCGCTTCATCCTGGGGTGCTGGCTGCCCTGTCCCCGACCTACGCCTTGGCCTTCGTCGGTGGTCATCCCGATCTGGCGTTCGTGTCCATGGGCGCCGTCGTACTCGCCGTCACCGGCGCCGAGGCCCTCTACGCCGATGTGGGGCACTTCGGGAAGGCCCCGATCCGTCTCGCCTGGTTCGCGATGGTGTTCCCGGCCTTGACGCTCAACTACCTGGGCCAAGCCGCCCTCTTGCTGCGCGACCGGGCCGACAAGACCAACCCGTTCTTCTTGTTGATGCCGCAGTGGGCACGCCTGCCTTCGGTGATCCTCGCCACGGCCGCCACCATCATCGCCTCGCAGGCAGTGATCTCGGGCACCTACTCGATGACCCGCCAAGCTGTACAGCTGGGTTTCCTCCCGCCCATGGAGGTCCGCCACACGTCGCGTCGCGAGGCCGGTCAGATCTATATGCCGGCCGTCAACTGGGCACTCTTCGCCGGGGTCCTCATCCTCGTCCTGACCTTCCGGAGCTCCACCAGGCTGGCCAGCGCCTACGGGATCGCCGTCACCGGCACCTTTCTCACCACCACCTGCATGCTCGTCGTACTGGCGCGGGTGAAGTGGCACTGGCCAACCTGGCGGCTCGCCGTGATGACGGTCGTCTTCGCTGGTCTCGAAATTCCCTTCTTCGCCGGCAACGTGGTCAAGGTCGTCGACGGCGGATGGGTGCCCCTCGGAGTCGCTGCCGCAGTGTTCACCGTCATGACCACCTGGCGTCACGGGCGCCAACGCGTCGTGACCCGGCTTGTCGAGGCGGAAGGGTCCCTAGATGACTTCCTCGCCGAGCTCGCACGCCGGGACGTGCTCCGAGTCCCGGGCACGGCGATCTTCCCGCACCCTTCAGATGAAACCGTCCCTCTGGCGCTGCGCGCCAACGTCGAGCGGAACAATGTCCTGCACGAACACGTCATCATCATCTCCGCCGGGGCCAGTCGGCTGGCCCACGTGCCCCCCGAGGATCAGCTTCGGGCCACGAACATCGGCGACGCCGACGACGGCATCGTGCACCTCGACCTGCGCTACGGCTTCTTCGACCGGCCCGATATCCCCACCGCCCTCGCGCACGCCGCTACCAGCGAGCCGGCACTCGCCGATGCCGACCTCGACAACGCCACCTACTTCCTCTCCCGCGCCTCCCTGACCCTAGGACGCAGCCGCGGCATGGCGATGTGGCGCAAGCACCTCTTCCTGCTCCTCGCCCATAACGCCGCCAACCCTGGCCACACTTTCGCCCTCCCGCCCAAACGCACCATCATCATGGGATCCGAGATCGAGATCTGAGCTGAAAATTCGTAATCCTGTATGAGGTCAAGACGATCTTCCTTATCGTGGCCTCGATAGTCGTTCGAGTATCACAAGCTGACTCCACCGGTGGCGAAGAGGGCAATGGCGGCGACACCCATGACCACCACTGTGCTCCACCCCAAGATCTTGGCGGCTCTCCCGTTGACATAGTCGCCCATGAGACGCTGGCTGCTCGATACCTTCATGACCACAATGAGGAAAGGCGCGGCGATGACGCCGTTGAGCACGGCCACAAAGATGAGCAACTTGATGGGGTTGACGTGTAAGAGGCTCAGAGCCGTGCCTCCGACCGTGCCTAAGGCAACGAGGCCGTAGAAGACCGGTGCTTTGCGAACCGATCGCGAGAACCCCCACTCTTTTCCCATGAGTCCGGCCATGCCCACCGAGCCCGAGCCGGCGAGCACCGGGATCGCCAGTAACCCGCTGCCGATGAAGCCGAGCGCGAAGATGGCGCTGGCGAAGTGACCGGCGAAGGGCTTGAGGGCGGCTGCCGCTTGGGCTGCACTTTGGACGTCGGTCACGTTGTGGGCGTGCAGGGTTTCGGCGGTAGCCACGATGATGGCGAACATGACCAGATTGGAGAACGCCATGCCGCCGAACACGTCGAGTCGGCTGGTGGACTGTTTGCGGCGGGCTCGTTTGGCGCTTTGTCGCTTGAGGGGCTGTGCCCGTGTCCCGCCCTCGGGCTCGTCACGCATCTCTTCGAGGCGGTGCGCACTCTGCCAAAAGAACAAGTACGGCGAAATGGTCGTGCCGAGCACGGCGACCAGGAGTGCCAGATAGGCCTTGTTGAACTCGATATGAGGAACGATCGTGTGACTCAGGACACTGCCCCACTGATGGGTGACCAGGACGGCCACCACGAGGTAGGACAACAACGCCGCGCAGAGCACCTTGAACACCAGCGCGATTCGGGCGAAGGAGCCAAGCACCAGCACGGTGGAAATGAGGACACCCGCCAAAAGAGCCCAGAGCCAGGTCGGTCCGGCGTGGAGCAGTTGCATACCCGAGCCGACGGCAACCAGGTCGGCGGCAACGTTGAGCGCGTTTGCCACGATGAGGGCGACCAGAAGCACAGCGAGAATCGCGCGACCAGTCCGATTGAAGCGCTTGATGGCCAACTCGCCGAGCCCCACGCCGGTGGCCAGGGCCGTGCGGTCACAGATCTCTTGCACCGCGGCCATCAAGGGCAGCGTCAACAAGGCCGCCCACAAGAACGACAGACCGTATTTCGCTCCGGCTTGAGAGTAGGTGGCAATCCCCGAGGGGTCGTCGTCCGACGCCCCGGTGACCAAGCCGGGTCCCATGGCGCGCAGATACTGACGCCACAGCGGTCCGGTGTTCTTCTTTGTGAGATCGAACTCTGATTTCCGTCCTGATGTCTGCGGAGAAACGGCGTCAGTTGGCACCGACTTAGCATGGCCCAAGGGCTTGGTTGCCATTAGACGGTTAGAGTCCGAAGGCCACGAGAGCCCGCCAGTAACGTTCCATCGGTCCGACTGAGGTCATCTCGAAGACGGATGACGGACTAGCGCGGCCTGGGAGCGGATTTGTGGGCCGGATTCTTTGGTGAGGCATCTGCTGTTGGCGGCACGCTTATGTTGCTCTTGCGTGGCTACGACTGCGACTGAAGCCAAAGATCCAACCGACAAAGAGGACCAGCGCAATGATCCATAAGATGGGGTACACGAACCCGAGGCCTCCAAAGAGCAGTGCCAAAAGCAAGATAACCAGAATCAGTCCCATATCTTTCCTTCCTGATGCCCTCGGGCGCCTCTATTAACTGCACCCCTTGTGATGCTTCCCGCTACGAGGCTCTGCTATGCATCCGTCACGGGGCGACGGCGTCCTTCACTTTGTACCCTGCGTCCTCCAGGTTTTTCTTCATCCTGGCCTTGGCTTGGTCCAACATGCCTTTGTTCTTGAGATCGCGGTTGCCGGTAATGCTGCCTGCCGCTTCCTTGACCCGGCCTTTGGCGTCCTGGGCTCTATTCGATGCTCTGTCCTTGTTGCTCATTGCTTGCTCCTCTGATTGGTCGCTGTGCCGGTCTTCTGCAGCGCGAAAGATCCTGTCTCTCACCAGAGTGCTCTCAGAGGAGCAATAAATGCAGCAACAGCGGAACTGCGACTGATGGCCAAGCCCTTAACGCAGGCCAGTGCACCTTTTGACGCCTTCCTCGGAGGAGAAGATCGCAAAATTCGGCAGTGTGTCGTCGCCGAGGTCTGTCGGACGACTCCTCAATGTCATTGCTGGCGTCGAAGGTGGCGCCGAGCTGACGGCGAAGGCCAAACGCGTCTCGGCGGCTAGTCAGCGTTGCGAAACATCAAGGAGTAGCCACGCCCAGGGTGGTTGACCAGGTCACAGGGTATTTCCAACTGAGCCAAAATCTTCCTGACCCGTGATACGTAGTTGCGGACTTCTTCGGGGAACAGGGCGGAATCTGACCAGGCGTAACCCATGATCTGCGACG
>Ga0182018_10003162_pt1 | contig 15183 bp, 5 predicted proteins | sample 812P2MmetaG_FD_120490 | JGI IMG/M metagenome (GOLD analysis project Ga0182018, IMG submission 120490) | Permafrost microbial communities from Stordalen Mire, Sweden - 812P2M metaG | ecosystem: Environmental > Terrestrial > Soil > Wetlands > Permafrost | place: Sweden: Stordalen | collected...
CCGTTTTTCCATTGTCGAACATGTAGGTTCCGAACAGGCTATCAACCCTCCCAATTGTGAAGTCCGAGCGTGAGGTGAAGAAGTCCTCGTTGGTGTTCTGCGGGGTGGGAAGCGTGAAATTGCCGGTATCGCCCTCGACCGGACCGTTCGGAAGGGGATAAAGCGCCAGGTATGGCTCTACACTTGGATCCACACTAACAGTACCTGAGGTTAGATTTCCGGTGCGTGCCGCGGCAGAAGGCACAATGTCCACCGTGGTTGTTGAAAACAGCTGGCGAATGCCTTCGTAATCGCCAAAAACAAACAACCTGCTTTTGATAATCGGCCCTCCAGCATCGGCCCCGAACTGATTGCGGCGGAATGGGGGCGGAGACGAAGTTGTGTCGAAGAAGTTGCGGGCGTCGAGCGCGCTGTTGCGAAGAAACTCATAAGCAGAGCCATGTAGCTCATTTGTGCCCGAGCGCGTAATAGAATTGATCACTCCTCCTGACGTCCTGCCATAGCTAGCCGGCGCGCTGTTTGTTACGACAGAAAATTCCTGAATCGCCTCCACGCCGAGCAAGACACCGAGAACGCTGCCGGGTCCTCCGTTGGAATAGTCGTTTATGCTGATTCCGTCGAGTCGGTAGTTGTTGCCTTGTGGGCGCGTTCCGCCGATGCTTAACTGCGTCCCGAGACCGCGGTTTGCCCGTTGATTACTCAGAGCGAGAGGGTATTGATACACGCCAGTGACTCCCGCTTGCAGCTGTGCGAGATTTGTCCAGTCGCGCCCGTTCAGAGGCAACTCGCGAACTGTGGTCGAGTTTTCGGTTGCCTCCAAGGTCGAACTGGCCAATTGGATAGCGGGCGGTGTGCCTGAAACTTCGATTTTCGTCTTAACCTCGCCTGGGTTTAGCTTGAAATCGATTACCTCCTCGGAGCCTACCGTGACAAGAACACCCGATCTCACAAGCGTTGCAAATCCTTCCTTGGACGCACTGATCTGATAGGTACCCGCCACCAAGTTCGGAGCCGTGTAGATACCGTCGTTATCTGCGTCTATGGACCGGAGGATAGCCGTTTCGGGGTTCTTAACAGCAACCTGTGCTCCTGCAATCGCGCGTCCGGAGTTGTCTCTCACACTCCCAGAAATAGTCCCTCCAGCGACCTGCGCGAGACAAGCACTGCCGGTCACCAGTGCGATTGCAGTGACGCACGCGACCGTGAAAGAACTCGAGTTCAAAGCGGTCCAGGTTGGGTTTGGAAGCATCTCAACGATCCTAAGCAACCCAAAGAGTTCCATGGCGGTCAATGCCGAATCACGCGGCATCGACGGGAGGGCTTGTTTCCGCGGGAGCCACTGGCAAGGTAAAGTGGAACGTCGCGCCACGCCTGCCGTCGCCGTTGGCCCAAATCCGGCCGCCGTGCGATTCGACGATCGACTTACTGATTGCCAAGCCCATGCCGCTGCCTTGCGGCTTCGTCGTAAAGAATGCGTCGAATATCTGCTCGACATTGCCCAGGGGCAGTCCGGGCCCTGTGTCATGAATAGAAATTTGGATCTGGCCGTCCTCACCCAATTGCGACTTCACCGTAAGCACGCCGCCCGTATCCTTCATCGCCTCGATGCCATTCAGCATCAGGTTCATGAGCACCTGCTGAAGTTGCACCCGATCTGCCACGGTCTTGGGAAGATCGGCGGCAAGGTCCGTACGAATCGAGACGGCATACTCGTTGGCTTCGCTCCGCAACAGCGGGACCATTTCGCCGATGACCTCATTTATCGCGGCTAGCTCTCGTTTGGGAGGAGACTTTTTGTACAACGATCGCAGACGGTTGATGATTTCCGACGCAAGGGCGCCCGCTTCCATGATTCTTTCCGTCCCTTTGCGTACCTCCGTCAGTTCGGGCGGGTCGCGCTGAAGCCATCGCAAAGATGCCTTGGCATGAGCGGTTGTGACCGTAATGGGCTGTGCGAGTTCATGCGCGATGGATGCGACCAGTTCTCCCATCGTGCTGACCCGGCTCGCATGGGTAAGATCGGCCTGGAGCTGTTCAGCACGTTTGCGGTCTTCAATGTCCGTTGCCGCGCCACACCATTTCACAACCTTTCCTCGCTTGTCCCGTACAGGCACGGCGCGTATCAGGAACCAGCGATAGACTCCGTCCGCTCCGCGGCGCAGCCGGGCTTCATGATCCAGCGGTTGGCCAGTCGTCTCGGACCTGCGCCATCGCTCGGTGAAGCGGTTGAGATCATCAGGGTGAATCGTCTTCTCCCATTCTGACGCTGACGCTTCTTCCGGGCTCAATCCTGCGTATTCGAGCCAACCCCTGTTCACAAAAGTGCGATTGCCTTTGGGGTCGGCAACGAAAGCCAGGGCTGGCATGGTTTCTAGCGCGTCGCGGAATTTCTTTTCTTGCTCCTGCAACTGGTGAACACGCATTTGATAACCGGCCCAGAGCAGCGCAACGAAGCCTGCGAAGCACGACAAACGGAACCAGTAAGTTTGATAGTAGGCCGGGGCGACGTTCAAAGCGATCGCGGTTTCCGGCCCGTTCCACAGCCCCTCGCTGTTGCTGGCGACTAGCCGGAATCGATAGGGGCCGGGCCCAAGGTTCGTGTAAACGGCTTCTCGCGCTGCAACCGGCTGGCTCCAGCTACTGTCGAAACCTTCGAGAAAATATCGAAAGCGAATCCGCCCGGGCACCGCGAGGCTCAGCCCCGTGTACTCAAACGTGATTCGCCTGGGAGATGGAGGAATTCGAACGGAGGCGGCGAGGTTTGCGGTGTTGTTATCGGCGTTGATCGCTTCGATGTGAGGCAGCGCGGGAACTGAATTGTCAGTGATCTGGGATGGATTAACAACCGACAAGCCGCTGCCGAGTGAAAACCAGATCCTGCCCGCCGAGTCTGAGACTACCGATCGGCTCCGCTTCACTCCTTCAGTGCTCTCGAGACCATCGGCCTGCCCATACTCGCGAACATCGGCTGCCGTCACAACACCGCTTTGCAGTTTGTCGTGCGGAACGCGCAAAACATGATTTGAGGTCGCGATCCAAAAACTTCCGCCTTTGTCCTCCGCCATTCCGACTATTTGTTCGCGCAATGACTCCGGGACTTCCTGAAGAGTGTGCACACGGCCCATTTGGAAGTACGCAAGACCCGCTGAGGTTCCAATCCACAATGCACCGGCCGAATCTTCAAAGAGACAATTTACGTTGTCGGATGGCAGTCCATCTGGGAGCGAATAGGTCCTCCATTTCCCATTTGACAACGCGCTCAGGCCGTTTGGAGTCCCAAACCACATCGTTCCATCGTGACCTTCGAGGATTGCTGAGACCGCGTTCGAGGCCAGTCCGTTTGTGGTTGTGTAGGTAGTGAATTTTCCGTCTTTTAGTCTGCTGATGCCGCTGCTCAGGGTACCCGCCCAAACCGCTCCGTCGCGACCCTGGTAAGTGGCGTACACACTGTTTTGCCCCAACCCATTTGCCCGGCCGTAGGTTTCTGTTGTGATGATTCCGCCACCGTACACCAGACGGGTCAAGCCTCCTTGCCGGCGCCCGATCCAGATTTCGTGATCGCGTCCGGCAATGGAATAGATCGTATCTTTCTCGAACAGCTCCGGCTTAACAGGCTGAACGCGGCCGTTTTTAATCCAGTACAGTCCGCCCTTTTCGGGAGCAAACCATGTACGATCTTCACCGTCAACATAAACGGGGCCGCTCGCATTCGAGGAGAGTCCCTTATCCGTGGAGTAAGTTATGAATGTGCTGTCTCGGATGCGCTCTAATCCCGTGGCACTCCCAACCCACAGATTTCCTTCGCGATCCTCAAACAGCGAGTTGACGGCACCGGCTCCCTGGATGCCTTCTTCCTCAGCAAAGGAAGTACCTCTCGCATTAATTCGCAAAAGACCTCGCGCAGTACCCACCCAGATGTTCGAATCGCGATCGCGAAGAATAGTCAGCACTGGTTGGTCACGGAGCGAAGGCCCCAATTCAGCACGCCGAAATCCCGTACTACTCCATCGAAACAGTCCGTGATCGGTGCCCACCCACAATTCCTGGTCGCCAACCGGCAACAGGCAGTTAATTTTCGTCTCCGTGAGTCCTCGAGTAACCCGCGTGGCGCGTCCGTTTTCCAGAGAGAAGAGGCCAGCTCCCAGCGTTCCCAGCCAGATTTTGCCACCTGCTGCAGTTTCTGCAATCGACATCGTCGGGGGCGATCCCGGCAGGATGCTTGCCGGAGCTACCAGATCCAGCTTTCCGTTTCGCAGCCGGAGGGTCCCGCTAATCAGGTCCGAGAGCAGCATTCCGGCGGCATTATCCCGTGCAAGCGCCGTCACCTGAGTCACAGTGGCATTGGCTCCGGATGCGAGATTCTCAAACTTCCCGCGGTTATAACCAAGGACTCCTGCGGTTTGCATGCGCACCCACAGATCGCCCTCGGCGTCAGTCGTTAATCCCAGAATCGGATCGTTTTGAAGCAGAAGCGACTTCGGTTGCACGGGCAGGAAGGTGAACCCGTCAAAGCGTACGAGGCCTTTGTCAGTGCCGATCCAAAGATAGCCATCCGGGCTTTGTGCGATCGCATGAACCGCGCCGCCCGGCAGACCATTCGCAGCGCTCCATTTCTCCCGGACATACTGAGAGAATTGGCGATGTGGGTCCAGCGCATGCGCTTCGCTGAGGAGGCATGCCATCACCGCCAACGTAACCAATCGATATGCCGCTACACTAAGCATTACGGGAAGAACTCGAATTTCTCAATCACGACTTCCATTTCATTTTTTAGGGGGACCTCACCTTTATTGAAGACATACAGATTCATACGGACCGCGTCCCCACCCGCAGCGGGCACTCCGGAGGTAAAAGCATGTTGTTGGATCACGCGCGCCGGCGATCCGGCCACAGTTGTGAATGTCACACGACCGGGCTTCCACTGGAATGAGTGTATGAGCACGCCGCCCGGCACTCGAAATCGAATCATATTTGCGGGAATGAAGTAGGGCTGGACGACATAATGTGCATTCTCGTTCTCGAGGTAGCCCCAGCGGCTGATTTCGACGTCAAGCTCACGGCGATTTGGTTCACCTCCGATCCCATCCCACGTCAGCATCGTTAGAACGGCGGATGGCTCCAATTGCGAGGTATCGCGCACGACGAACGTGTAGGTTCCGTATCCCAGGCTGCGGGTGAGCTTAACCTCCGCACACGTCCACTTGTCCTTGCGCCTGGCGATGCGCAAATGCAATGCGCCGCGTTCGTCCGTCCACGCGTTCGCCGGATCAAATGAATTTCTTGTGCCGGCGCGATTACTGGCTGCTGTTCGTACGGTCCAGTCATAACCGCTGAAATGCAGCAGCTTTGGTTGTGTCGAACTTGCCGGTGCACGCTTGTCCTGTACGACCGCGATTGCGTCGACACCGTCCCCTTTTGACGGCAACGATTCCGCAGTCTCCGGCGGGTGATAACCAGGCTCGACGAGCAATGCGGCGTATTCAGTACCGAGATGGACCTGGTTCTGCCAACGGGAACCGTTCTGGATTTGCGTGAACGGGCGGTCTGGGACGGGCTGCACCCACCACAACTCCTCGCTTCTGCTATAGACCACGATCTGCTGGTCCGGGCGGACACCGACCGCGGTGCCCTCAATGGCAGCAACTGTGTCGTACTTGTTTCCGTCGGCAGATGGAATTCTCGTGATCGCGATGCTTGGCGTCGATGCGTTTGGCGAGCGGCCACAACCCGCCAGTACCAGAAATGGGGCTAGGAGGAATGCCTGCCTCCGTGCCTTGACCGTCCTTGCGCAGTTGCGAAGTCGCTTATCGTTTTCTGCGTCGTACGTTCGTGCTGACGAAAGACTCACCTCCGGGGCCCATAACGAGGCTGATTCCTTGGCAACTGAACTGCTTGCAACACATTCTCGAAAGGCACGAATCAGGCATCGCTTTACAGCTTCCGAGTTCGCAGTGACCAATAGGGCAAGCCTTTGCAAACCTATTCGTTCGCACTCGAATACGCGGACAAACTCTTCCTTGCGGGCATATTCGTCTCTCTCGCTTACTGTCTTGCCGAACCAATGGACCTTCCTCACATCAGTTTCTCCGTATGCGCGTCATAATGGTTCGGGTTCTAATGTTCATCCATTTGGCTGCATCGGCTCTCTCAGCACAGGGCGATGCTACCGCCGAACCTGTGCCCAGAACATTACATGTTCCTGTTAACCGTATCGAAAGACAATTATGCGGGCTCCCTTCTGGAAACTCCTGCCATTCAGGGGAAGATTGTCGACGAACGTACGGTCAATCCCGCGGTGATGCACGCCCCAAAATAAATCGGGGATCGCGCTCGGGCGGGGGATTCCAGCGTTCAACTCGTCTCGGCTGTAATTGATGTCGAGTTCCTTCTGCAAAAACCGTGGGTACAACGCGCTCCAAAGACAATCAGAGCGGATTTCGACGAGTCCTGAAGATAAGCGGCGCCCATACGTTAGCATTTTGGTATACCAAGGACTACCCGCCGGTGCCGCTTTTGGTGCCACTTTGTACCGTGATTTCGTTCTTTCTGGTGCAGCAGTGTGCAGTGTGGATAACTTATCCAACTCATTCATTCTGCTGTCGTTATTCGACTTGGTGCAGGGCGGTGCAAGGTGGTGCCTGAGGGGCGGGAAAAGGACTTAAAATCCGCAGGCCGTGGGGTTCAAGTCCCCCTCTGGGCACCAGGAAAGGATTTTCACACCGCATAGGCGAGCGCAGCCAAGTGCGGCTTTTCTGCTTTTTTGAGGAAAGGCCGGGCCGGGATCGGTTGCTTTGTCTACACCAGAAGTGAAAATGACAGCCAAGTCCTTTGTTTCACGAAGGTGCTCGAAATTGCGCATGACGCCGCCAAGCACAAGATAATAATGTTGTCGCCTGACAGGCTTGCTGATCTTTCGATTTTTTCACATCTTCTTCCCCGCTTTTCGAGCAACATTTGATCTTCCGCATCAAGGATAAGCGACGATGAATCGACGAGAGTTCACACTTAGCACGCTGGCTGCCGCCCTCGGGACTGCCACTGTACTGCCTGAGTTCGCCTATTCGCGCTCGAGCGAGCACGAAAGATCGCTGCTGCAATTGCAGCAGGACTTTCTCGACCTGCGATTCGGTATGTTCATTCACCTGAACATGGCCACGTACGAGCAGCGAGAATGGGGTGATCCAAAAATTTCGCCCCAGGTCTTTAACCCCGCAAATCTTGATACGGACCAGTGGGCCTCGGCGGCACGATCCGCGGGAATGACGTACGGCTGTTTAACCACTAAGCATCATGATGGCTTTTGCTTATGGCCCACGGCCACGGCTAGTCCGAGCGTCAAGAACGCCGCTTTTCAGCACGACGTCGTCCGCGCGTACACAGATTCGTTTCGCCGCCAGGGGCTGAAGACCTGCTTGTACTTCTCCATTCTGGACTTACGCGCGGAGATTCGCCCGTATGTAGTGACTCCTCAAAAGATTGAAATGATTAAGGCCCAGCTAGCTGAGTTGCTCACCAACTACGGGGAGATCAGCATGATCATCTTTGACGGTTGGAACGCTTCATGGAGCCGTCTCTGGTACGACCAGATTCCATTTCGAGACATATACGATCACGTCAAACGTCTGCAACGCGATTGTTTGGTGGCCGATCACAATGCCGGGCAGTTCCCGGTGCCCGCTCTCTATTACACCGACATCAAGCAATATGAGCAGCATGCCGGTCAGAAAATTCCGTCCGATAGTCTGGTCCCCTCGCAATCGGGGACGACACTACAGAGCGAGTGGTTCTGGAAACGAGACTATCCGACTCAGGAGCTTCGACCGGCACGTCAGATCGTTGAGGATTGGCTGATCCCATTCAACCGGCAACATTGCAACCTGATTCTGAATGTGGCGCCGAACCCGGAGGGACGGTTCGACCCAAATGCGATCGACCGCCTCGCGGAGATAGGTCATCTATGGAAGAATCCCGGGCCCTCGCCTAAGTTGAGTTCATCAGTGAACATCACCACGCCGAACCTGGCATTCGCGCAACGCTCGTTCGCGAGCAGTAGTGCCGACGGCGTTGGACCGGATCTCGCAAATGACAATAACTTCCGCACATATTGGACATGTGACGATGGCCAGAGTTCAGGGTGGATCGAGATACAGTTTCAGAATCCGGCGGTGTTCAATACCGTGGCTCTGGTTGAGCCACTCTCTGCTGCGGAATACGGATCTGAGAGCCGTCTTGAAACGTACCGCCTGCAACATTGGACGAGGAGCGAATGGGTCGACATCGCCCGCGGGCGAACGATAGGGAACTTCCGAATCCATCAGTTCAAGCCCATCACCGCGGAGCGGGTCCGACTTCTTCTCGAGGGGTCGGGGAAACCTCCGGGCATCGCTGAGTTCGGAGTTTACAACGAACCTGCACCGCTTGCGTGAGTGTCACAGCAAGCTAAGCACGCACCCGTGGTCATGGGGAGAACCGATACCCTCAGTGTTATAGGACGGCAATCCCGGAAGAAGAGCGTGCGCCGATGACGATAACCGAGATTCAGAAGAGGCATTGGGAAAGCAAGCAGAACGAGCTGGATCAACTGCTTCGGGGCAAAGAGAACCTGGAAAAGGAAGCCCAAAGGGGTGCGCCCAAAGAGGTGCTGGAAGCGCGCCTAATTGGATTGAACAGGAGAATCCTGGCGGCGCAAACAGTCATTCGAGCCTATAAAAGCCAGAGCATGATCCCCTGACCCTCCTCGTTTCGAGCCGCCCAGCTCGAATCCGCCCGTTCCGAGGTGTGCAATATTGAACAGTCCTCGAGGCGGGGCCAGGGAGATACTACCTCACATAGCCCCCCGGTGTTTTGCGGTCCGTTGAAAATATCGAGACGCCAGCCGAGAGCTTCCCGCTTGCTAGCGCTTTGCTATTCACGGAAAAGATACTCGAAAAGAGGACATATGTGGTCTTCCGATCCATCTCCACGCATTTTCGCCGTCGACGATCAACACCTTATTGCATCCACTCTCGCCACGATACTTCAAAAGGGCGGGCCCGTTCACATTTCTCCTAGCTTGATCAAGATTCTTGTATGTTGCCGATTGAAGGCTGAGTAACCGGGCGCCGCTAACGCCAGGACTTCATTGGAGCGTAAGCCCGGGCCGCTACGGTAGGCTCTTATTATGCGGATACTCGCCGGAGCCCTGTTTGCAACGCTTTTGATGTTTGGCGGTCCCGTGTGGGGCCAAGCCGCACCTGCGTCCACTCTTATATTGCCCATACGGCCTCGGCTGGATACGGTCTACAGCGCGGCGGAGCAGACCGATCCCATGCCCGAGCTCGAACAGCTCTGTGAAGGCATTGGCCCTCGGCTCACGGGTAGCGTCGCTGCACAAAGGGCGGAGCAGCAAGTGCTGGCACACATGCGCGAAATCGGCCTCCAACAGGTGCATAGCGAAAGCTGGACATTGCCGCGAGCGTGGCAGCGCGGATCTGCTAAAGCATCGCTTGTCGCGCCTTTCGCAATGCCAATTCCGATTGCGGCTTATGGCTGGACCGGATCAACACCGAAGCACAGTGGGCCAGTGCCGGTTGTACTGGTGGAAGCGAACGATGTTGCGGAGCACCTCGACTCACTTGTCCGATTGCAAGCAGCGAGTTGGAGTGGCAAAGCACTGCTCATTTCGTCCAGCCCTGACAATCCGATGCGTGCCTATTCGCAGCTTCTGCCGCTGCTGCAAGTAGCTACCGCCGCACACGCTATTGCTGTATTACGCCACGATACACGGCCCGGTAACGGCATCGTTCACTCCGAACCACTCGTGGTAGCGCTGCCGGAAACCATCGATGCTAGTCTCCTCCCGGCCGTTGATCTTCCTGTCGAGCATCAGGAGTTGATCGAGCATCTGCTGCGGCTAAATCGCCCAATCGGCATAAACATCGATGTGGAAAACAGCTTCTCTGATGGACCGGTTACATCGAACAACATTGTCGGAGAGATCGCGGGCGCCACTCATCCGGAAGAAGTAGTGCTGGTAGGCGCACACTTGGATTCATGGGACCTGGGCACGGGCGCTACGGATGACGGCTTCGGAGCAGCTGCCGTCCTGGGGGCCGCGCAAGCGCTGGTACGGACTGGCTTGCGTCCTGCGCGCACACTCCGCTTCGTCCTCTTCACCGGCGAGGAAGAAGGGCTGCTCGGGTCGCGCGCGTATGTCCATCAACACGCGGCGAACATCGGCGATATAGTTGCCGCATTCGCGCTGGACTGGGGTGCAGGTCCCATCGTGAAATTGCCCACTGCAGGACACCCCGAGCTGGTGCCGTTTCTGGCGCATTTCAATGAGTTGACTCCCCAGCTTCAGCTCGAAGCTCCGAATGACGGATGGCTGTTCATGACAGATGCGTATGCGTTCACCCTGGCGGGACTACCGGGTATCGCTCCACTGGTGCGAGCGCCGGGATATTTCGAGCAGGCGCACTCTGCCGAGGACACTCTCGACAAAGTCTCCTCTGCCGACCTACGCCAAGCGATGACGGTGCTTGCAATGGCCAGTTTTTTTCTTGCGGACACGAACGATATTCCGCCCGGGCATTTCACTCCTGCTCAAACTGCAGATGCCTTGATTCAAGGCAAGCAGAAGCCCATGCTCGAAGTGTTTGGGCTGTGGCCTTTTCAGAAGTAAGTCCGAGTGTCGAACCTACCGGGTACGCCGGTGCCTGTTCCCGTCCCACCCCTGCCCTTCAAATTCCGGTCTGACATTCATTGGAGGTAGTGACTTCGTCACAATCAGACATGGACCTCGGCTATCCCACAGAGGTTGTACCCATATCCATGTATTGCTTTAGTCATGAAGCCGATAACCGAAGCAATGTTCCTATACCAAACTCTCTATGCGCCATTCCCTGAATTTGCGTCGGGACCCGAATGTCGCAGCGTTTCGGAAGTCGGAATGAAGCTTCAGGTCGGAAGGCCCAGTCCCAGCGCCCTGAACGTTCTCGCGACCCTGAGAGCTGAAGAAGCCAGTCCAGCGGTGCAATGGCGCCATACCAATCAAGGTACATTCAGGTCTTCCAATAGCTCAGAACGTATTCAGAAGAAAAGCAGGCTTTAAGGAGACCATGGGCCACACTGTGTTTTGTCTATCTCGATTGGTCCACGAGCAAGCGAAGAGACCTCCAAGTGCATGCATTCGGCCACGGACCGCGATCTGGATGGTCCTTGTAATCGCGGGCGCGATATTCTCTGTAGATGCTCAGACCGTCACGTTCAATGCCCCGTTCAAGTCGGTCTCGCAAACATCGGTCACTTATGGGCAGGGAATAGTCGCCGACGCAAATAGCAACCTTTACATTACGGGGACGGTAAATCTCCTTTTCCTCCAGCGGAATCCCAACGGAACCTACACGCCTGAGAGCACCAAGATCGACAGCGTGGGCGGAACGGCCTATGGCCTGGCGATCGACGCAGCCAACAATCTCTACCGCCCTGACATCGCTCCCGGTTCCAATCCCTACCTCGCGAAATACATTTATCAGGGCGTGAACACATTCACGAAGGCCCCTATCGGGGCCTGGACAACTTCGAACAGCCCGAGTTCCGTGGCAGTAGACTCGAACTACAACGTGTACGTGCTGGACGCGGGCAGTTCCAGTGTCACCACTGGATCGCTCATCAAGCTGACACCAGGCAGTCCCTGTTCTTCGAACATACCTGCGTGCACGACTTACACCCAGACCACCCTTCTGACCGACACCCGGCTTCACTCGACCACGGGGCTATCCATGGATAGCGTAGGAAACTTCTATGTAACCTCAGGATCCAGTACTGGTGACACGCCGACGAAGCTGTCAAACAGCACAGAGGCTGTCTACAAACTCATCCCGAGTGGGGGGACCTATTCGTTCAACACTCTTTCCAGTGGATGGTCCAGCCCAGCTGCGACGGCAATCGACTCGTTAGGGAACATCTGGGTGGCTGACTACGGCGCGCAAAAGATCTATCAACTCGTTGCGCAAAGTTCATCGCCTACAGAAACAAATTACACCAAGATCGAGTTCCAATCCGCCACGAACTTCGTATGTCTGAGAACCCTCACTGTCTCTAAGACGGGGCAGTTGTTTGGATTGGAGACCGGCGGATCCGGTTGCAATTCCACGGCTATTCCGGAAGTCGGTGGGACGGCGCCGCATAACATGGGCAGTCCAGGGTTGGGCATTCCCTCGACGCAGGAGGTGGATGTCAGCTTTCCTACCTCGCAATCCTCGGTCAACTACTCGGTGGTGACGCAAGGTTCAGCGGCGGGAGAATTCAGTGATGCTACTCCCTCGAGTGGTTCTACCAGCGGGGGGACACCTTACTGCACAGAAGGCACCTCGAGCGGCAACACCTGCGCGATCATCGCTGAGTTCACTCCGACTACGCCGGGACTTCAGACAGGCGCCTTGCTGATCAAGAACAGCAGCGACGAAGTGATTGGAACCAACTATCTGTACGGCGTGGGCTATGGATCAGAGGCGACCCTGATGCCTGGCGGGATCAGCACCTATGCGACCCCTTCGCTGACCGGCCCAGTTGCCGAGGCGGTTGATGGGACGGCGAACCTGTATGTAGCCGATCCAGTCTCCAATTTGGTCGTCAAGATCACTCCCGGTGGCAACGTCTCGACAGTGGCTGGTACAGGCTATCCCAGCAACGTCTCGGACCCCGGTTGCGGAGGTGGTGCAGCGGCAATCACCATCAACTTCACCCCAATCGGGGTGGCAATCGATGGGGCTGGGAACCTCTACTTTTCCGATCTGAACCAAGATCGCGTTTGCGCTGTGAATCTGCTCACGGGGGTTCTTTCGACGGTTGCAGGAACTGGCACCGGTTGCTCCTCGCCCACCGCTGCTTGTGGCGATGGCGGCGCCGCAACGAGTGCGCAGCTGGCACTCGGATCGTTGTCAGGTTTGGCTGTCGACGAGCTCGGGAGCCTGTTGATCGCGGACTCCAATGACAACCGCATTCGTTCCGTGAATTTGAACACAGGCGTGATTACCACGGTGGCCGGCAGCGGTACCGCCTGCCCAACCAGCACCGCAACCTGTGGCGATGGTGGGCAAGCTACGGCCTCCGGGGCGTACCTCAACGATCCAACTGCGATTGCAGTCAATGCAGCCGGTGATTACCTGATCGCCGACATGAACGATAACCGTGTCCGCAAAGTATCTGGGTTGACCAGCGTGATATCGACGGTAGCCGGCGATGGCACTGCCGGACTATCCGGCGATGGTGCGCTAGCCACAGCGGCCGCACTCAACGGTCCCACCGGAGTAGCGGCCGACGCCGCAGGCGATATCTACATCGCAGACTGGGGAAACAGCCTCATCCGCATGGTGACCGCCGGTAATGGCGACATCATGACCGTGGCCGGCGGCGGAGCGAATGCGGCCACCTCAACTTCTATCTCCGCTACCAACGCAAGCTTTCAGCATGCAGCCGGCATAGCTGTGGACAGCCAAGGGAGCCTGTATGTCGCCGATACCGAAGATGGTCATATCGATAAGGTGAACTCGAGCGCGATTACGCTCACGTTCCCCACGACGACTACCGTGAGCACCACGGATAACACGGATGGCCCGCTCTCGGTTTCGTTGATGAACATCGGCAACATGACGCTGACCCCTGGCTCGCCTGCATTCAGCGCTCCTATGGATTTCCAGCAGGTAACGGGCGACACCACCGATTGCTCCTCGACGTTCTCGCTCGGCGCAGGCGTCAATTGCAATGTCAGGGTGCAGTTCGTCCCACAAGCATCAGGATCTCTGAGCGAATCCTTTGTCATCGCTGATAACTCGCTTGGCGGCAATCCCAGCACGCAGACCATCACGCTGGCTGGCACCGGTGCAAGTTTGGCACCCACTATCACGCTTTCGCCGTCGACCCTGCCGACGGAAACAGTAGGAGTTGCCTTTAGCCTGTACCTCGCGGCGAGCGGCGGCACATCGCCCTACACCTATGCGATCACGGGGGGCAGCTTACCCGTCGGACTTACCTTCAGCAGCGGGGGCGTTCTTTCAGGGACTCCGATGAGCGCTGGTGGCTCGTTCAGCTTCAGCGTCACCGCAACCGATAGCAGCAGCGCAGGTCAAGGAGGACCATTCACGGGCAGCGCAAGCTACGTGCTGACTATCAATCAAGGGTCGACCACGGTGACGCTCGGCAATCTGGCACAGGCTTACACCGGCTCACCGCTGTCCGCGACGGCAACTACCAGCCCCGCCGGTCTCACAGTGAACCTCACTTACAACGGCAGTACGACCGTGCCCACTGCAGTCGGCAGTTATGCCGTAGTCGCTACCATCAACGACGCCAACTACCAGGGCACGGCTACTGGAGCCCTGGTGATCGGCAAAGCTGCAGCGACGGTGACGCTCGGCAATCTGGCACCGGCTTACACCGGCTCACCGCTGCCCGCGACGGCAACCACCAGCCCCGCCGGTCTCATGGTGAGCCTCACTTACAACGGCAGTGCGAACGTGCCCACTGCGGCCGGTAGCTATGCCGTAGTCGCCACCATCAACAACACCAACTACCAGGGCACGGCTACCGGAACGCTGGTGATCGGCAAAGCCGCATCGACCGTGACGCTCGGCAATCTGGCGCAGGCTTACACCGGCTCACCGCTGCCAGCAGCGGCAACCACCAGCCCCGCCGGTCTCACGGTGAACCTCACTTACAACGGCAGTGCGACCGTGCCCACTGTGGCCGGGAGCTATGTCGTAGTCGCCACCATCAACGACGCCAACTACCAGGGCACGGCTACCGGAACCCTGGTGATCGGCAAAGCTGCAGCGACGGTTACGCTCGGCAATCTGGCACAGGCTTACACCGCCTCACCGCTGTCCGCGACGGCAACAACCAGTCCCGCCGGTCTCACGGTGAACCTCACTTACAACGGAAGTGCAACCGTGCCCACTGCGGCCGGTAACTATGTCGTAGTCGCCACCATCAACGACGCCAACTACGAGGGCACGGCTACTGGAACGCTGGTGATCGGCAAAGCTGCAGCGACGGTGACGTTCGGCAATCTGGCACCGGCTTACACCGGCTCACCGCTGCCTGGGACGGCAACGACAAGCCCCGCCGGTCTCACGGTGAACCTCACTTACAACGGCAGTGCGACCGTGCCCACTGCGGCCGGTAGCTATGTCGTAGTTGCCA
>Ga0182018_10003163_pt1 | contig 15182 bp, 18 predicted proteins | sample 812P2MmetaG_FD_120490 | JGI IMG/M metagenome (GOLD analysis project Ga0182018, IMG submission 120490) | Permafrost microbial communities from Stordalen Mire, Sweden - 812P2M metaG | ecosystem: Environmental > Terrestrial > Soil > Wetlands > Permafrost | place: Sweden: Stordalen | collected...
GGCTGCATGAAGCGGTCTCAGAACAAGGAAGGAGAATCGCAGATGAGTACCGAATCCAGCTTCACTGCTGAAGAGCTAAAGCAATTCACCGGCAGCGAGCAATTCTACCGGCACGGCTTGAGCCGGAATCACATTTACACCGAAGGCGTGCAATTTCTGGCCGAACGCGCCCAGGCTTACTGGTTGCTCGACAAGATCGCGCTTCACGGTTCATCCAAAATCGGCCGCGAGAGGTTTCAGGTGTGGAAATTGACCGTCAACCCCGATTGCTCGGCGACGCTGACCACGGAAGACGGAAACGACAACGTGTTGCGCACTGAAAAGTTGTCGTACACGGATTTTCCGCTCCGGGAAATTGCGCTTTGGGCCGTCCGCAATGAGCTGAATGGTTTTACCATCATGCTGCCGAGCGAATACTGAACATCAATCTCAGCCCCAGCTCTTTGAGCTGGGACTTCAGTTGCCCAATGAAGAAGGATTCAGGAGTGTCGCTCGATCTTTCCTGCAAGCACCCCGTCAAAATGATCCTTTCTGAGCTGGGTCAGCGAAGAATGCGTTGGCTCCGTCCGCAAGACCTCCGACAGCGTGGCTGTATCCGCAAAGCCATTAGCGAAGTGCTGGCCGTAAATCTTACGTAACGTCCGAACAAGCGTATTTCCGTGCTTCCTGCTAATTTCTCCATCAGTATCGCGGTGCCGATCATCTAGACCTGGTTCTTTCACTGTGTTCCTCCCTCTTGTGGGATCCCATGAGTCTTAACTAACCACATATTAAGACATTATATCTTCATACGCAGCCGACTTGCCGAGGAAATCGCCGTGCGCCTACAGCCATACGCTTCGGCCAATGCGAGGCAAACCTCAATCCGAAAATCCGCTCGGCACGATGCTAAGCATCGAACACAGGCTGTGCTCGCTCGACAAACACGCGGACCAAGGACGGGAGAGCCGCGCACGTTTGGAGAAAACCCTGGCCGAATCCGGGCACACTCTTCCAGAAAGCGCCAGCATTTTTCGATGATTTTCCTCTGGCAGCATCTTTAAATTAACGCACGACGCCAACTGAGACGCAATGCGAGGGAATCATGCCCCAATCAGCTGGTCTATTCATATCCGAGTCATTTGTTTTTCTCAACATCACTGTAACCGTACTTCGTCGCCTGGCCTAGGCAGGTCAGACGACAAGCCGCTATTTAACAAATAATAATCAATTGATTGAGAAAGTGAAAAGGAATATATTCCTACCGCTTAGTTAGGAGGATTTATGAATCCTTCCCAAAAGATTCGACGATACTTGAACCAAGGCTTGGCGATCGGGATTTTGCTGCTCTTGTCGGCCTGTAGTGCTTGGGCCCAAGGTGTCCAAGGCACCTGGCAAGGGACTCTGCACGCCTCGAACGGTGACCTGCCGTTGGTGTTTCACCTCGGTGCGAATGGCAGCGGCACCGTGGACAGCCCGGCTCAGAATTTTCATGGCCCGCTCCAATATTCTGTGAACGGAAATCAAATCACGATCACGGTGTCATCGGTGAACGGGACGTATAGCGGGACCGTGAACGGGAAACAGATGAACGGAACGTGGTCACAAAACGGACAGGGCCTGCCACTGGCTCTCACAAAGCAGTAGACAGTAAAACTAGCCGTGATTCTCGCACAAACTAGCGTAAAAGAGAGGGCCAGACTTGTCGGCAAATCCCCAGCCGCCAATTAATCTTTCGAATCCTCCGAGGTCCCGAGCGCTTGGGTACAAGTCTCGCCATGTCGCCAAGCTCAGCAATGTCCCCTTGCTAGGCCGCAGTGCTTTAATGTCGCGCTTTCAACAGGCCGCCTCGCAGGCGCCACCTGACGCACGATTTCCGAAATTGCTCGCCTTTCTGCAGTTCTGGAAGTGGGTGTTCCCATACCTTCACGATTTGATTCACAAAGATGCTCCCTATCAGACTTATCCCGCCGGCAAGACTGGGATTTTTGGAATTGCCGCTCCGCCACAGGATGGCCCATTACGGATTGCGGTCGCTGCGGACTGGGGCACCGGAACGCTGGAGGCAGACACGGTCGCGAACAATATGAAGCTCTGCGCTCCGCATTACACGCTCCACCTGGGCGATGTGTATTACATGGGAGAAACGCCTGAAATTGACGAGAACTGTCTTGGAATGCCTACAAATAATTACACTGGAGTTTACTGGCCTTTGGGCTCATTGGGGAGTTTTGCCCTAATGGGAAACCACGAGATGTATTCGGGAGGCCAGGGCTATTTTCAGACCTTACTCATCACGCTAGGGCTATTGAGTCCCCCCAATACGGTGAAGGATCCGCAGAGTGCAAGCTACTTCTGCCTTGAGGCTGAGCACTGGCTGGTTCTGGGACTGGATACCGGCTACCACTCTGGCGGAGTACCTGCGTTTACGAATATACCAGGGGTGAACAGCATCCCGTTTTTGAACGTTGACGCGAGATTCGATGACAAGATGCTGGCTTGGCTCAAGCAAGCGATGAGCACAGTCCAGCTGCAGGGCAGCGCGAAGAAACCCGTCCTACTACTCACTCATCATCAGCCGATGAGTTCATTTGAACACGCCTTCAAAAAACCGGCTGAACAATTGGCACAATTGGGGTTTTTGAACGGCCAGGAATTTGTCTGGCTCTACGGCCACGAACATCGATTGACCGTTTACAATCCACAGACCATTGTGAAGTCTCTGAGAGCTTATCCGCGGTGCATAGGACACGGCGGCATGCCAGTTGAACTCACTCAGCTGAGTCAACCGGACTCCAATATTCTGTACTACGATCCAGGACAGCATCCGATCGACAGCAGCGATCCGAATACGATGGTTGGATATAACGGCCACATCGTGCTGCTCTTTGACGGCACTAAGTTGACGATCGAGTATCACGATATTGTGAATAACAGCCTTCTTTTGACAGAGACATTCACGCCCAACGGAGTTGGTGCGCTTCAATACTCAGCTTCGAAGCCGCCGGGCAGTAGGTTGCTCTCTGGACAGCAAACGAGTTGACCCGCTCTTGCGCCAGGCGGAACTCAACGCCGCGCTCGATCTCGACAAGAACGAAAAACAACTCGCGCCACCCCCAGAGGATGACATCGGGATTACGGGTGACGTTCTCCAAGGTCCGTCAATCGCTCCGAGAGTCCGGCGGAATTCCGCGCTGGGCACGAACCCCTAAAGGCGAGCGCTTCAAATCATAAGCATTTGATTGATGACTGAATAGGAATATATTCCCAGCGAACTGCAAAGGAGGTCCCAGGTGATCACCTACGGAGATATTCTCACATTCCGCAACAGATTTTTTGCGCTGGGGTTTTTGCTTCTGTCGTTAGCTTGCTATGCCCATTCTCAAGCGCTACAGGGTGACTGGCAAGGAACATTGTCAGCGCCCAACGGCAACCTGCCGACGGTGTTTCACCTGGGTGCTGGTGGGAGCGGGACAATAGAAAGTACCGCCCAGCATTTCACCGCGCCACTCCAGTATTCTTCGAAGGGAAGCCAAGTCACCATTACGGTTCCTTCGATAAATGGGACTTACGCCGCGACTGTCAACGGGAACCAGATGACTGGGACGTGGACACAAAATGGTCAAGGCTTGCCGCTGACCGTCACTAAACACTAGCGAAGAAGCAAGTGGCCGAACGGCGGCGCGGGCGGAGGTAGTTCCCACCGATCCGCTGCGATGCTTATTGCTTGACATAAGCCGAGCTAGCGACGCATCCGCGGTCGAAATTCGAATCTGGGTTACTCGCAAGGTCCCGCCTCGCGCGTTCTGCAGGATTATTGTTTGAGGAACTTTAGCGGCTGGCTGCCACCGTTTTGTGAAAAGATCCCTTTGATTTCCCTCCCTTCCACGGATCCAGAAAAGCGCATCCCGGCCACTGGCACTTCGAACTGGAAGTTTGTCCCATCCGTAGTCACATTCATGGGCACTCCAAAGTAGCCTTGAGTCGGGGTATCGCAGGTGGATCCTCCGCCAGGCTTGATATGGAGCACCAGTGGAATACTTGGAAAAGTAAGGGTACCTTGCCAGTCTCCATTTATGCCATCGCCTCCGCCGCTCATTCTCATCAGCACGAGTGCCACGTTGGTGCCTCTCTGTGAAAACGTTCCGTTGATTGTCGCGTCCTGGAGAGTCCCATGGAAACTGACCGCCACTGAAGGTATTGAGAGTTGTACGTCCTTCCCATTCACCGTTACAGTCGTGGGATTTCCGTAGCCATCCGTTGATGCGCCACCGAGATTAATATGAAGAACGATTCCCATCGTCGCGGCCTGGAGCACTCCTTGCCAGTCTCCATACAAAACGTTCGGAACCGGACGAGATGGGCCGTCGGGCGCAGTTACCGAGAGCTGTGCCGTAGCTTTTTGAGTGCCCCCTGCCCCAGTAGCTGTAAGGTGGTAGACGATCGAACTGTCTGGCGTGACTTTCTGCGAGCTATTCGGTGCTACTGGACCAATTTCCTCAACATTGACAACGGTGGCATCAGTGGTCTGCCAAGTCAGCGTGCTTGATTGACCCTTTTCGATGGTATTCGGATTGACGAAGAGAACAGCTGTCGGGATTGGATGGTGGAATACAGCGTAGGCACCGATGCTCGCAGTAATGATTGCTGCGATGCCCGTCAAGAATCCGGGCATACTTGTCCAGAAGGAAGAGTCGTTTCCTCGATTAGGTTCCCTTAGAGCCATCTTCGTTTATTGTAGAGTTCTCAAGATACCGCCGTGCAAGTCGTGTCCTTTAGCTCTCCCGCTCAGCGTCCGCGATTTGCGCCCACACTATATACGCATAGAGCAGTTTCAGAGACACTAATCTTCAAGCCGACAAGCCATTCGATCACGAGGCGCGAATGAAGGAATTGCTCGCGCGCCAGGCGCAATGTAACGCTGCGCTTGATCTCGACAAGAACGAAAAACAAGTCGCGCCATCGGCGGAGGAAGACGTTGTGCGTGTTGGCGAAGTTCTACAAGTTCCGTCAATTCCTCCGCGAGTCCAGCGGAATTCCGTACCGAGCATGAGTCCATAAGGGCGGTCCGCTCGGATTCTTGGATGGGCCGCGCCCTGAAAGCTTCAGAGCGAAGCACTTTTCGAGGTTACCGGTTGGCGGGCGCTTGCACGGAAGCGGGCGAAGGCGACCTTGCATCCGCGTTGTAGTACGTCACTTCAACACGCCGGTTCTTCGCGCGAGCATCCTCGGAATTATCCTCATCAACGGGCTTGTCCTTGCCGAAACTCACAACCTGAACGCGGAAGATCGGCACGCTGCACTGACCGACCATGTAGGTCTGAACAGCCTCGGCGCGACGACGGCCGAGCGCCAAGTTGTACTTATCGGTACCAACTGTATCGGTGAATCCTGAAATCGCCAGGAAATACCGCCTCGACTTCCCAATGTGCGCCTGGACGAATTTATCCAGGGCTCGCGTTGCGTCGAGCTCCAGCTCGGCAGAATCGAATTTGAAATTGACCGTGGCTGTGCCCTCCAGCTTGTAATCATCCAGATTGCTCAGCGCGCTGTTAATCTCGGTGATCTGAATTTGCATATTGCCAGAAGGAGTTACGGCTGTGCTAGAAAGAGCAGCCGCCAACAGAAGCAGAGCCCCGAAGAGTTGCAAGATGAAGCCAACAAAGAGCAAGTGGAGTCCGAGGAGAGATTCGACGAGATCATCTCCGACATCATCTTCGTGCGCGGCAGCGTCCTCTCCGGTAGGCGACCCACTGGCCTGTGCAGCCGCGTTTGTAACCAGGACCGCAATCTTAAGCTTTCGAAGCGCCGCTCCTTTCCCTCTTATAACGTAGGTCCAAACAACTCTAGCTACGTGGCAAGGGTATTCTGTTACCTTGAGGGGGTTGTAGGATTGAGCCTGCCTGAAAGCGCCCGCCATCGCCAGTGCGCTTCCAAACGCCGCGAGGATAAAACCGGCGATATTCAGATCGTCCGCGGATGCCATCAGACAACTGAAACGATTTCTACGTATTTACCAATAGTGTAGATTAAACCAAAACGACCCACATCGTAGCGGAACAATCGTTTCCCGAAAAGTTCATAATCGAGGGGAACAGGATAACCCAGCGAGGCATCTCGCCCAAGTCGTACTTGTTCTCGGCCGATCTGCTTTAACTCCGAAACGGTAGCTTTCAACTCGTCGAGGTTCTCGAGGGCTTTTGGGCTGAATTTTACCCGCCTCTTTCGGTCGCCAGCTTTCACCGTTCTCGACCTCAGCTTCCGGAATTGACGACCTCTCTAGACTTGCTGCGATGCAAGCGTCTAGATTTCCGTTGGGGAACACTGGTGCGCTTGGCTACTTCTGGCAACGATTGCAATTGGGACTTGGTCAAATTGACTGCAGATCGATAGTGCTCGTAAGAGACAGGGCCAATTTTCTTTAGTAAAACATCTAGCAGCTTTAAAACAATTTTTGCGTCAATGCCAGATTCCTTAGCTATTTCGGTCGCGAGGGGCGGATGAGCTCGATGCTTCCGAAGCCTTTTCTCCACTTCACTCCAAGAAAGTCCCTCGCCCGTCCGAAGTTGCTCCAACCCTATCTCTATGTCGCGCAAAGCCTTTGGGCTTTGCATTAAATTCGTAGCCGCTACCAGACCTCTATAATCCTTATATCCGAGCAACACGGACTCAGGGCCGCGTTCGTCCATGATTATGTATCGGTGCTTCCGATTTTGTGCTGCCTTCGAGAGGTCGGGCAGTTTTCGGCCCGCCTCGGTGATGGGCGCCTCTTGTTCAGACATGATCAGCCTCCACTCTATTATACGGTATCCGAAAAGAGATCGCACAGAAAACGTAAACGTTGACCAACGGTCGAGAAGTTCTAATCTTCTATGTATCCGAACGCGTTATCACTCTCTCGATAAATCTTGACTTCCGCATGGAATTCCTGACTGTATGCTAGTTCAAATCAATCAGTTAGCTAAAGAAGGTCCAGACACGTCATGCAAAAGAGAGAAAAACTCACTAAGAAATACGAGCTCCTCGCAACTGACTCCATCGAGGTCGGCTCTCACAAATTACACCGCATACGAGCCTTGAGAGACTTCGGCAATGTAAGGTGCGGCGACCTCGGGGGTTACGTTGAAACCGAAGACAATCTGTCGCACAAAGGAACTGCCTGGGTTGCCGATGACGCACGTGTCCTGGACAAGGGCCGCGTCTCTGAGGATGGCTTGGTCTCGGGCCAAGCGGTAGTGCTGGGCCAGGCGCGGATTTTCGGCAATGCGCGGGTATGCGGAACCGCCCGGATAACCGACCGTGCATGGATAGCGGACTTCGCGTCCGTCGTGGACGAAGCCATAGTATCCGGACAAGCCGTGATGGCGGGACACGCTAGGGCATTCCAGCGGAGTTGGATTGGCGAGTCGGCACGTGTGGGCGAACGGGCGAGCGTAGGTGGCGATGCACGGATATTTGGTGATGCTTGGTTATGTGGCGACGCTTCTATAGGCGGAATCACTAGGATATTCGTCGACCGGCGAAATTCTCATGGCCCAGGCCCGCGCGGACCGTCCGGCCCAGCGCCATAACGCGCAAACTACTCAGAGTCAGTAGTTCAACGTAAACTACGGTCATTGGTCCGCCGATGTTTAGGAAATGACCGCCTCGGCCACATAGCGCTCGCGCAGATACGCGATGTATACCGAGTCGTCTTGTCCGACCACGCGAACCATGCGGGTGAAGAGTTCGTGATATGTGAGCGCCGAGAAATGCGCGGCCTCAGCGCCGATCTGCGCCGAGAAATCCGTGAGTTCTTGCCGATGCCGGTTTGCCACCGATCCCGGCACTTCGAACCAGAGGCAGCATAACGTCCATTGATCGCGGAATCCGTGCGCCAACGCCAGCATGTGCTTGAGAAGCTGCGCGACATCCAGTATTTCAAAGTCGTGCTGTCCCGTGCCGAGAGCTTCAGCGACGGCTTGGCAACCGGGCAGCCCCGCCTTCGTCCACAGCCCGCGGTCGTCAGGAAGGTATTTTGATTTTAGGTATGTCTTCAACTTCGATTTTGTGTACGGTTCCGCGAACTTGCTTTCAATCGCAAACACCGACGCGTCAGCGCACGTCAGAAACACATCGAGATTAGGACCGATGCCGCCAAGTCCGGTCGGAAACTTTTGTTCGAGCGCCAGCGTTGAGAATAGAACAGGCACCTCGAACGCTTGCGATAACGGCTGAAGGTCGCGACCGCGCCAGTAGTCGAACCAGTTGCACGCGAGCGCCGACGACGAATGCAGCGCTTGAATCTTTCCGCGCTTGGCGTTTTTCCCGAGTTCGGTTCCGTCGCCGCTCTCGAAATCCTGTCGAGGGGCCGCAGAGAGTCCGCCGAAAATATTGTCGTCCGCGCACGAGCAATACCCGTCGGCGTCGATCGCGAGTTCCTTGCGAGCCGCCCACACACGCTGACTCGTCTTGATGATGTCCCGCTCACTCGGCCGTACTTTCATACTGAATGCGCCGACTGAGTTCCGATCTGCCTCAGCGGCATAAGGTCCTTCTTCGCTGCTCGACAGGCAAAGTCGGCCCCAACAAGTCCTCGGTAGGTGTGAAAGCAATTTGCCCAAGCGGGCACACAAACAGTTTCATGACCATTTCACCCGGCAGGAGATCGCTGAATTCGCTCTGCGTCTCGCCGCGCCAGCCTTGTTATCATAACGTCATGCCAAGATTCTTGCCTGGCGGTGATTTCAGAGCGAGACGGCGGGTACTCACGAGCGAGGATTTCGCCTATGCTCCCAATCCAGCGCGGCCCGCGTCGGACGTGATCGATAAAGGCACATGGGAAAGCATCGTCACGCTGCCCGACGATGTCGCAGTTCGATCCTCGGATTACCACGGCACGGCGTTCGCGCAACTGAACGACTTATGGGGTGCGTGGGTCGAGTGTCTGGATGGACCGAAGAGCAGCCTTTCAACCGCCATGCTGGACGCTGCCGACGATTTTCAAGCGGCGACCTACGCGGCGCTGACCGGATTTTATCGCCTCTCCATAGCGGCGTTACGCAGCGCCCTTGAACTCGTCGCGATCGGAACCTGGGCTGAGCTCTGCAACACGCATGACGAATTTAATCGTTGGCGCGAAGGTAAGGCGGTGCTGTCGTTCGGTCGAGCGTGCGATGGACTGATCGCCGCGACGGAGTCATTGCGCAACCAACTTCGTGCTACTGTCAACGACAGCCTCTTTGATCAGAAAGATTCCGCAGGCGAAGGCGGATTCGCTCGCAGAATTTTCAGCGGCATCTCCGATTTCTCCCACTCACGGCCCGGCAGTGCCGACGGCGATATGCGCGGCAGCCATGGCCCGATCTATGTCCGCTCCGCGCTTGAACATGCGGCGTGGATTCATTTCGAAGTGATCGGGCTATGTTTTGTGTTGGTTCTCGTCGCACGGCCCAAACTGGCCATGCCGCCTTGCGTAACGGATCTGTTCGCCGACGTGTCGCGTGTAAAATCAAAAGTCACTCGCGCCGCGTTTGAAGAACTATCTGGCACGAACCGATAAAGAATCCGGGAATCCCGTTCGCGGGCATAATTAGAAAGGTGGAAACACTGGCGACGCTGTTCTACTCATATTCCCATGTTGACGAAAATCTACGCGATCAACTGGAGACGCATCTCTCCACGCTGAAACGTCAGGGAATCATCTCATCCTGGCGTGATCGCTGCATCGCCGCCGGAACGGAGTTCGAGGAAGCGATAGACAGCCGCATCGACACGTCGGATGTGATTCTCCTGCTGATAAGCCCGGATTTCATCGCGTCGGATTACTGCTACGAACGGGAAATGACGCGAGCCTTGGAGCGGCACCAAAGAGGCGAAGTCCGGGTCATTCCCGTAATTTTGCGCCCTTGCGACTGGCAGGAACTTCCGTTCGGCAAGCTGCTGGCGACGCCGACGGACGGACGGCCGATTACGATGTGGCCGAACGTCGATGAAGCGTTCTTGGATGTCGTCAAGGCCATCAAGCGCGCACTGGCGGAAATTGTCCCGAATGCAAAGCCGATGTCCGAAGCAAGCGCAAGACCCTCCCGTTCTTCCCATCAGAATCCGGTACGCTCCAGCAATCTGCGCGTTAAGCAGAAGTTCACCGACCTGGACAAAGATCGCTTTCGGCACGACGGATTCGAATACATCGCCAAATTCTTTCAAAACTCCCTCGACGAACTCGTTCGCCGGAATTCCGGCCTAGAGAAGGCTTTCCGGCGAATTGATGCAAACCGGTTCACCGCCGCGGTATATCAAGACGGAGAGAAAATTTGCAAAGCGTCGCTTTCAATCGGGGAAGGCGGAATGGGTAGCGAAAGTATCCAGTACTCCATGACTGACGAACCCAGGCATGGAGAGATGAACGAAGCCATTTACGTCAAGACTGACGATCAAGCGATCTATTTTGAGCCTCTCGGAATGCAAACCTTCGGTCACGCGAAAGAGAAGCTCGCATTTGAGGGGGCCGCCGAATTTTTCTGGGACATCTTCATTCGCCCGCTTCAACGTTGAAGGGAATTACGGTTCGGGGCTACACCACTTTCACGATACTAGTTTTGGTCACAACCGGCGATTTCTTCTGCCGCTCTGCAAAATTCCGCGTTCTCTTAGGATCGATGTACACACGCGCGAACGTCTCGCCGTCCCCATAGTAAACGGTCACGCGCGAATGATGATGCTTGCGACGGCGATCTTTGCCCAACTTCGTTGGCCTTCTCTTGGCCACGGCCAACCGTCCCCTGCAGCCGCTCGGGACGATGCAAAGAATCGAGCACACGCCGCGCGCTCTCGACAAGCTGGCCGGGCACGAACACGAGCGCAGGGCGCCCTTGGAGAAAACTCTCGCCGACTATCAAACAGGTGAACGAGCCCTTCGAGCACGAGGCGCGTATAAAGGAACTGCTCGTTCGCCAAGCGCAACTGAACGCCGCGCTTGACCTCGATAAGAACAAAAAGCAGGTCGCGCCACCGGCGGAGGATGACAGCGGGGTTGCGGGTGACGTTATCCTTGAATCAACGCCTCAAAAATCCCGACACGGCAGTGATTTTTCGCCAACCGTACCTGCGCTCTCACTCAACGCAACGAAATTAAGCTAAACAGTTACCTAGTGACTTTACTTCCCCGGCCAGAGTTTTCCACAGAGCTGCGGTTTTTTCTTCTGGTTTGAACGCAATTAACTTGACGGAACAATTGACCTCGTTCTATAAGCGGGTTTATTGCTGAGGTAAGTGCTGTTCGATAAGTTGGCTCCTAATGTATTAGAACTCAATCGTTACAAACCATATAACAATATACATCGTCGTGGAAATATCGATTTGCGGTAACCAGTGGCATTCCGGGAGAAGCATCCGATGCTAAAAGTTCTCTGCCTATGCGCAGGTATTCTCGCAACCGCCGGTGTGTCCATCGCTCAAGAAAAAGCTGTTTGGACCGCGACTCCAGGATCGGTATCTCAGCAGAACAAAGCGTACCCATCTTCTGTGATGGTGAGAATTGTTGTTAATAACTGCTACGATAAGAATGGAAATGTTGAGAAGCCGCTAAAACAGTCCGATGGCTACACCGTGACAGTCACCGGTGTTGGCGTGTCCGCCTCTACACCGACGGTCGGCGAATGTTCGCTCTCGACGAAATTAACGATCAGCGATGGAACGCCGCCTGCAATTCAGATGCTGATGGTGAAGAAGGGCGCAGAAGACGTTGGGTTTGCTCCGTTTGCCTTCATGGACGCCACCGCTGGGCGGATCCCGGCCGATCCCGAAGTGGACGTACTGTGGGAAGTCCTTACAGACCATCTCTGTCGGGATAACTTCGGCAACCACATGCCCGGCGACCTCTACTGCATCGAGGCCAAAATAGGTAACAACAGTGGATATTCTCTACAACTTGCCGGCGTGGGTTTCTCGAGAAAAAGCCCTGTGTGTCAGTCTCCCACGGATTCTACTCCTCGGCCATGCACCACAAACGACATTTCCATCTCCAATATTAGCTATTCAACGGCACGTGCAAGCGCACAAGCAGGACAATCGACGACGGCCCGGAACCTGGTGGTTAACGGCACGCAGGCTGTCGGTCTGTTGATGGCCTCATTCACCCCATTTTTTTTGAACAGCTTCCACAAGAGTACATGGGCAGCCAGTTCTGCCATCGTCGGTACGAGTCTAGCTCAAGCGATAAACATTATTGCGCCTGATCAAACTTTGAAGGAGATCAACAATCTCGATGACCAAGCATTTCGGGACAACAAGGTCATTCCAAACAATACGCAAGTTCGTTTACTTGTGTTCGTTCAGAAGAGATCTCTCGCTGATGCTATCGGCGAATTAGTACCGCAAATCAAAAATGCCGACGAAATCAAATCTCCCTGCACTGTAGGTTACAAGGAAGACAGCGAACGAGCTGGCTACTGTTTTCCAGCATGGGAAGGCAGCTTGAAGAACTGCATTAAGAAACTCTCCTGCGACCCCTTCGTCGTTAAGCTCGCGCTAGGGAGAATGGTGATAGTCGGGGATAAGATTGATTACATCGAACGGGTGGTTGTAGCTTCTTCACCGACTTCTCAGGAGGCCAGTGCGGCAAAATCACCCTTGGATCCAACTCATGGCGCGGTTGGGACGGACGTGACGATCACCGGGACGGGTTTCGGAGCGGACAAGGGTACGGTGAAGTTCGGTGATACAGCGGCTACTGACATAGAGAGTTGGGCCGACGCCAAAATCGTGGTGAAAGTGCCTGCCGAGGCAAAGACGGCCGAAGTGGTCGTCACGGCCGGAGGGAAGGAAGGGAAAGACCAGAAGATCGGCACCTTCACGGTTGATGCGGCGGCGAAACCGGGATTGAATCCAACTCATGGCGCGGTTGGGACGGACGTGACGATCACCGGGACGGGTTTCGGAGCGGACAAGGGTACGGTGCAATTCGGGGGAATAGCAGCGACAGATATAACGAAATGGGCGGACACCAAGATTGTGGTGATAGTCCCGGCACGGGCAAAGTCGGGGAATGTCGTAGTCGAGGTCAGAGGGAAGGGCCGAATCGTAGGTACGTTCTCGATTCGCTAAACGAGTCCCGAGCTTACCGGAATTTTTGGACAGATGAAGTGACACAGACTTCGTGTGGATCGAGCTGACGTCGATTCGCATAGCCCTACCACAGAAGGTCACGCATTGGCCGAGACGCCAATCTATCTGGCGCTTAGTCAGGAAACGCCCGACTGACACTAAATTGCAGTCTGCGAATCCGAAGGGGCGCGAACATGGCCGAGTTTCAAATAACATGCGTTAACAAGCCGAACCGCCTGAGTCCGCATGAGCACATCACTCACATTGGCAATGTTGCGGGAGGATGGAAGCTAACTCGAGAAGAGGCGATCAGCCGAATTGACGGAAAGTCGGACGCTTTCTACACCGTGGATTCAACGAGTGGGAAAAGAGCTTATATAGCGGTTGTTCGCGAAGCTGGAAGAGATCCGTTCTTGAGAACTCACGCGGACGGAAAATGGAACGACAACCTGCTCGCCTTGGACGAATGTTCCTCGATATCGAAGCTAATCGGATAGTTTTGCGCAGTGCTAGCTTTGAGAATAACAGTCAAGCCTAAATAATAGTCTGTAGAACCTCTTGCTCTATGGAAAGATCAGCTCATAGTTATTCGGTGAATCCAACGCTCGTGTTTCTTAAGCAGCGTCGTCACCAAGCAGCAGCGCTCATAGCGATTCTTCTCATGTGCGATCTAAAGGTTGCATGGGGTCAAGACGCTAGCGTTCGCCCCGCAGCTCAGCCGGAAGCATCGCTGGCAGATTCATTAAAACATGTCGACAATACGCAGCTGCACATATTTTACGTGCACGGGATGGCGGCGGACGGTCCAGGTCATTCTGATTCTGCAGCTCTCAGGCGAAGCATTTGCAAATTTCTGAGAGATTGCACCACGGCTGCAGGTCAGTTCGATGGAAGGGAATATGCTGACAAGGACAAGTTTGTCTTAAACGCGCCCCCTCCCAAATTCTCGTATCTGGGAGAGCAGGTCTGGAGGAGCAACGAATCTGGCATTTCATCGGATGAATGGAACGCGGCGGCACCCTTCGTAGATCACTGGAAACTTGTGCGCGATAGCGCCCCGACTATCTATGTCGACGAGATAAACTGGTGGCCGCTAGTATTCGATCTGAAATGCCGCCAGGTCGTAGCGAAGGATGCAGCGCTCGTAGGCCCCAGCGCAGCCTACCTTGATTTATGTGCTACTTCTAAGCCGGACCTCAATAATCCGGGAAGATTTCAGTCCTATTCATGGATTGACAACTCCGACGCGCAACGGCTCAAGGCCATTCCAGCAAAGGGGGCTATAATCAATCGAAGCCTAAAGAAAAGTGTACTTGATTGGGGATTCTCCGACGCAGTCTTGGCTGTTGGTCCTATGCGACCCCTCCTCTTGGAGGGCATTCGACAGCTCGTTCTGAAGTCGGTCGAGGTGGCCGCTGACGGATCGAGAGGTGCCACGGTCGGAGCGGTACCCAATCAGGAATTTGTGATTGTCTCGCATAGCCTTGGAAGCTACCTCATCTTCTCCGCGCTTGATCTTGACATGAGTGAACCGGATACTTCGACGATGCGGGCGTGGAAAGGGGAATTCGAAAATATTCTTAGTCGCACCTCAATGGTTTACTTTTTCGCGAACCAACTTCGGCTCTTGGAACTGGCCAACCTAGATGTAGTCACCGGCGTGAATATGGTTGACCATCTTGAGGCGTGGGGAGAGCTCCGGCGCAAATACCAGGCCTCGCTGATCACTACAACTCGGACTAGTTTAGCCCCTCCGCAAATTGTTGCCTGGAGCGACCCAAGCGATTTGCTGAGCTGGAATGTTCCTGAGCTAAAGGCGGTCGTAGTGAAAAATCGTACTGCGAAGAATTCGATTCACTGGCTTTGGCTTTTTGAAAGCCCGACGCGCGCCCACGATAACTATGCCATTAACAAGGGTGTTCTCCGAGTGATGCTCAAGCCGACAAATCGCACTCGGGCACAATAGGGGAATCAGAACAAACTTAAAGCGTACCGCAGATAACTCACGCGAGCGCCGGTGATTCCCGCGGACATGAACAGTAGAGCTTCATTTGCGTTCCAATACAGTGCGCCGCCCGCGGATCCTCGTAACACATGAACCTTGGGGTACATGAGGA
>Ga0182018_10003165_pt1 | contig 15176 bp, 14 predicted proteins | sample 812P2MmetaG_FD_120490 | JGI IMG/M metagenome (GOLD analysis project Ga0182018, IMG submission 120490) | Permafrost microbial communities from Stordalen Mire, Sweden - 812P2M metaG | ecosystem: Environmental > Terrestrial > Soil > Wetlands > Permafrost | place: Sweden: Stordalen | collected...
CGGCCTCCGCCATTGTCCCGGAGAGCAGCCGCGAGATGAAGTGTCGAAATGCCAAAGGATGTCCCGAACTCGACAATGTTCCGTGCTCGGACGGAGCGCACCAGCAGGTAGAGAAGCTTGCCAGTCGTGCGCGAAACCGGGAGAGGTTGATCCTTCAGACGTCCATAGTACTGAAGATAGTCAGCACGATCGCCAGATCGTTGCTCCGCGGAAGGACTTTCCATTTCGCGCGCGGCCTCCAATGCGTCCGATTCCGCAAAAAGCCGATCGAGGAGGGTCGACAGCGTTGGCTGTGTCAAAGTCATCATTGGTTTTCTCCTGGATTATGTAGTGGAGCGTTTGACCGCGCGCGTCCTAGCGCGCATGTCGCCGACGAACGCCGGGCCTGACCCTCGCTTTCGCATGGCGGAAGAGCCGGAGCCCTGGGAAGCCGGCCTGACGTTGCGTCGAGACAGCGAAGAACTGCGCGAGCGTGCGCCGGCAAAATGGCGGCCGACAACAAGAAAGCAGTTAAGTGCGCAGGCTGACCTACGCATCAGGGTTATGTAAGATGATAGGATTCTAAAATGAAACGACACGTCACCGCCTACGCGCAACGAAGCGAAACCGACGAGTCATAGGTCGGTGTCGAGCTTGCGCGTTGAGTGACGTTAACGCTTACGGCTGCCCAAACCGGGGAGCGGCACGAGTTCATATCGCCATCCGAACCCGGGTGCAAGCGAGCTTGGTGGAGAGCGATAAGCGGCGTCGGTAAGTGGCCTGTTACTCCGCACCAGGTTCGAAGAGCCCATCTGAGAGCCGTGCAACAGGGGATGTCCTCGACCATACCCTAGCGCCGTCCAGGATCGACGGGCTTCGCGCGTCGGCTTTGGGGTCATTAGCTGCCGCGGGGCAGTAATTCCCCTCATAGCGGACACCGAGTTACCCGCTCAGCTTCTAATGGTTGCGACGTGTTGGCGATTTCATCTGCGCCGGCTCCGGGTCACGCCGACGGCGCGTTGACCGTCTTCCCCGGCCATTTGCACAGATCCGCGATGATGCATGTCTCGCACAGCGGCCGCCGCGCTACGCACGTATAGCGGCCGTGCAGGATGAGCCAATGATGCGCGTTCGGCAGATAGCGCTCCGGCACGACCTCCAAGAGCTTCATCTCGACGTCGAACGGCGTCTTGCCGACGGCCACGCCGGTGCGGTTGCCGACGCGGAAAATGTGGGTGTCGACCGCGATGGTCGGCTCGCCGAAGGCGACATTGAGCACCACGTTCGCGGTCTTGCGGCCGACGCCGGGCAGCGCTTGCAGCGCTTCGCGATCGTGCGGGACCTTGCCGCCGTGCGCGGCGATGAGCTGTTGCGACAGCGCGACGACATTTTTCGCCTTGGTGCGATAAAGGCCGATGGTCTTGATCAGGTCGCGTACGCGCGGTTCGCCGAGCTTGACCATCTGCTCCGGCGTATCGGCGAGTTTGAACAAAGCCGGCGTCGCTTTATTGACCCCAGCGTCGGTCGCCTGCGCGGAGAGCACGACGGCGACCAGCAGCGTGTACGGATTGATGTGCTGCAATTCGGTGCGCGGCGCCGGACTGGCGGCCGCGAAGCGGCGGAACGCTTCGGCGATTTCGGCAGTTGTCCACTGTGGCAGCTCGCCATGCGCGGCCTCGATGTCGGCCCTGACGCGCGCTTTGCCGCCCTTGACGCGCGCCGCTTTGCCCTTGCGGGCAGCTTTTGGTTTTTGCTTGGTGGTCTGCTTGGTTTTCTTGCGCGCCATGTTTTTATATACTGAGCGCCATGACTGACGACAACACACCTAACGACAACACCAGCGGCGGCGGCCGCGACGACACTTCGGCCGATGCCAAAATATTTTCGGCCGTCATCACGCCGCATCGTTCGCTCGGCCCCAGGGGCTTCCTCATTTTCATGCTGTGCCTCGGGGGCTTGAGCTTTATCTCCGGAATGGCGTTCGTGCTGATGGGCGCGTGGCCGGTCTGCGGCTTCTTCGGGCTCGACGTGCTCCTCGTCTACCTCGCGTTCCGCGCCAATTTTCGCTCCGCACGCGCCTATGAGGAGGTGATCGTCACCGCCTCCGAGCTCACGGTGCGCAAAGTCAGCCATCGCGGCGGCGTGCGGGAATTCACGGTCAATCCGCTTTGGGTGAAGCTCGATCGCACCGTGCACGAGGAATTCGGCATCGAGCGGCTGTTCCTGGTGTCGCACGGCCGCCGGTTGCCGATTGCCGGCTTTCTCGGGCCGTACGAGAAGGCGAGCTTTGCAAGCGCACTATCGAACGCACTGGGCGAAGCCCGGCGCGGGCCGACGCGAACGATCATTTAATCCTCACCCTGAAAAGGGGGAGAATGAGTAAAAGGCCGCAGAAATCGGGTGGTTCGCGTGCCGGCCAGGGCTTAGATCGGGAGTCAGATGATGGAGGCACCCATGCTGTCGCCCGACCGCATTTCCGACTCGACCTCGTTTAGCGAAGCCGCCGCCGATTACGACGTGGTGCGCCGCGCTATCGGTCATATCCGCGGCCATTGGCGCGAACAGCCCGAGATCGAGGCGATCGCCGAGGCCGCAAGCGTGACGCCGACCGAGCTGCATCATCTGTTCCGCCGCTGGGCTGGCCTGACACCGAAGGCGTTCTTGCAGGCGCTCACGCTCGACGGCGCGCGGACGCTGTTGCGCGATTCCGCCAGCGTGCTCGACGCCACTTACGAAGTCGGCCTGTCCGGCCCCGGCCGGCTGCACGATCTGTTCGTCACGCACGAAGCGATGTCGCCGGGCGAATGGAAATCGGGCGGCGAAGGCCTGACCGTATATTTCGGTTTTCACCCTTCCCCGTTCGGCCGCGCCTTGGTGATGGCGACCGAACGCGGGCTCGCCGGCCTCGCCTTCGCGGACAGCGGAGAGGAGCGCGCCGCGCTCGCCGATATGAAAAGCCGCTGGGCGAAAGCGGCTTACATCGAAGACATCGCACGCACGGCGCCGATCGCGCGGCGCATTTTCGATCCCGCGGAATGGCGCGCGCAACAGCCGCTGCGCGTGGTGCTGATCGGCACCGACTTCGAAGTGCGGGTGTGGGAAGCGCTGATGGACATCCCGATGGGAAAGCTTGCGACCTATTCCGGCATCGCCGGCCGGATCAGCGCGCCGAAGGCCGCGCGCGCCGTGGGCGCCGCGGTCGGCAAGAACCCGATCTCGTTTGTCGTGCCTTGCCATCGGGTCGTCGGCAAATCCGGCGAGCTGACCGGTTATCACTGGGGCATTACGCGCAAGCGGGCCATGCTGGGCTGGGAAGCCGGCAAGGCCGGCGCGGCGGCTTAACAAAATCACCTCTCCCCGCGTGCGGGGAGAGGTCGAGCGAAGCGAGGGTGAGGGGGCCTCTCCGCGATTCTGAGCGCTCACATCTGAGCCCAGCAAAGAGGCCCCTCATCCCGACCTTCTCCCGCACGCGGGGAGAAGGTGAAGAGCGCTACCCCGCCAGATCCTGCTTCTCGGCGACCGTCGAATCGGCGTTGAGCCGGTAGATCATCGGCACGCCGGTGCCGATCTCGCGTTTGACGATCGCGTCCGGCGACAGTTTTTCCAACACCATGACCAGCGCACGCAGCGAATTGCCGTGGGCGGAGACGAGCACGTTTTCGCCGCGGAGAACGTGCGGCAGGATGTCCTGGATGTAATAGGGCAAGACGCGCGCGGCGGTGTCCCTGAGACTCTCGCCGCCGGGCGGCGCGACATCGTAGGAGCGGCGCCACAGCAAGACTTGCTCGGCGCCCCACTTGGCGCGCGCATCATCTTTGTTGAGGCCGGAGAGGTCGCCGTAGTCGCGCTCGTTGAGCGCCACATTCTTGACCACGGGGATGCCGGTCTGCCCCATCTCCTCGAGCGCGAGATCGAGCGAGCGCTGCGCGCGGATGAGCGCCGAGGTGAAGCCGACGTCGAAGCGCAGGCCGTGCGCCTTGAGCTTGCGGCCGGCCGCGCGCGCTTCCTTGATCCCGTTCTCGGTCAGATCGATGTCGCGCCAGCCGGTGAACAGGTTTTTCAGATTCCAATCGCTCTCGCCGTGACGCACGAGCACGAGAATGCGATCGCCCATATCAGATATCCTTCAGTCCCAGCACATCCGCCATCGAATAAAGCCCCGGTGTCTTGCCGCGCGCCCATAGGGCGGCATGCAGCGCGCCGCGCGCGAAGATCATGCGGTCCTCGGCGCGGTGCGTCAGCTCCACGCGCTCGGCCGGGCCGGCGAAGATCACCGAATGCTCGCCGACCACGGTGCCGCCGCGCAGCGCGGCAAAGCCGATATCGCCTGAGCGCCGCGCGCCGGTCATGCCGTCGCGGCCGCGCGCCGAACGTTTGGCGAGATCGACGCCGCGGCCTTCGGCCGCCGCGCGGCCGAGCAAGAGCGCGGTGCCGGACGGCGCGTCGATCTTTTTGTTGTGGTGCATTTCGACGATCTCGATGTCGTAATCCTCGCCGAGCGTCTTCGCCACGCGCTTGATCAGCGCCGCCAGCAGATTGACGCCGAGGCTCATATTGCCGGACTTCACGATGGTCGCGCGCTTCGCGGCTTGCGCAATGACGGCCTCCTCCTCGGCGGAATGGCCGGTGGTGCCGATGATATGGACAATGCCGGCCGCGGCCGTCAGTTCGGCGAAGGCCAGCGTCGCGGTCGGGATGGTGAACTCGATCAACCCGTCGGCGCCTTTCAATAGCGGCGCGGCATCGCTCACGATCTTGATGCCGTTCGGCCCGAGGCCGGCAAGCTCGCCGGCATCGCGGCCGATCACCGCGGAATCCGGCGCGTCCACGGCGCCGGCAAGCTTAAGCCCCTTAGTCGCGGCGACCGCATGGATCAGCGTGCGCCCCATGCGCCCACCGGCGCCGGCGATCACCACCCGCATATCTGTATTGGCCGCGGACATCGCGCTTCTCCAATCGAGGCGGGTATAGCGGTTTTTCCTCCCCCTGAAAGGGGGAGGGTCAAAGCTTAAAACTTCGCGCCGTCATAGCCTTCGACGACGACGAGATCGGCGACGGCCTTGCCTTCACGCAGTTTCTTTGCCGCCTGATAACCGGGCGAATGGTAGCAGGCGAGCGCCGCGTCGTAGCTCGGGAATTCCATGATCACCGTGCGGCCGCGCGCTTTACCCTCGGGCACTTCGCGCTGGCCGGCGCGGACCAGATAGCGTGCGCCGAATTGGCCGAACGGCGCCTGGTTGGCGGCGAGATAGAGCTTGTAGGTCTCCGGCTCGGTCACATCGATATGAGCGATCCAATAGCCTTTCTTTGCCGCGGGCGCCGGCGGCGAACCCAAAGCCGGCGGATGCGCGCCGTCATAGCCTTCGACGATGACGAAATCGCACGTGGAATGTTGCAGGCGTAGCGGCCGCGCGCGCTGATATTCGGCCGAGCGATAACAGGCGAGCGCCGCGGCGTAGTCGGGAAATTCGCGGATCACGCAACGGGCGCGGGCGCGGCCCTCGACGACTTCGCTTCGCCCGCCACGCACCAGCGCGACGCCGTGGTACTTTTCGTGAGCCGGCGGCGTTGCCGCCATATAGGCTTTGTAGCCTTCCGGATCGCTGACATCGATTTGCGGCAGCCAATAGCCTTTGGGCATAATACCTTCCCCTTTAACTTTTTTTCGCGGTGGCGATTTCGTCGACGATCGCCTCGGCGGCGAATTTCGGATCGGCGGCAGCGATAATCGGCCGACCGACGACGAGATAATCGGCGCCGGCCGCGATCGCAGCAGCTGGGGTCGCGATGCGCTTCTGGTCGCCCGCCGCGGCGCCGGCCGGTCGTATGCCGGGCGTCACCAGAGCGAGCTTGGCGCCGGTAATGGCGCGAACCTGGGCCGCCTCCTCGGGCGAGCAGACCAAGCCGTCGACACCGATATCGCGCGCCTGCGCGGCACGTTGCGCGACAAGTTCCGGCACCGTGAGCGCGTAGCCCGCCGCGGCAAGATCGGCATCGTCGAACGACGTGAGCACGGTGACCGCGAGAATGCGTAAGCCCCCTTCGCGCGCGTCGACCGCGGCCTTCATCGTCGGCGGATAGGCATGCACGGTGAGAAAGCTGGCGCCGAGCCGCGCCACGCTTTTGACGCCTTGCGCCACCGTATTGCCGATATCGTGAAGCTTGAGATCGATGAACACCTGCTTGCCGGCGTCGATGAGCGAATGCGCATAGGTGATGCCGCCGGCGAAGGCGAGCTGATAACCGATCTTGTAGAACGACACCGCGTCGCCGAGCCGCGCCACCATCGCCTGCGCCGCTTCGACCGAGGAGACATCGAGCGCGACAATGAGCCGATCGCGAGGTTTGATATCCATGCCTCGATCTCTACCTCATCACGCTCGCCAGATCGACCAGCCGGCGCGCCATGGTTTTCATCGCCGCGGTCAGTGCTTCGTCCTTCAGATTGTCCATGTCGTCAAACGCCTGTTCGGCGCGCGGCACCGATATCTGTTCCGGAATGACCAAAGCGCCGCAGCCAAGCTCCAAAATCTGGCGCAGCGCGATGAGCGAGCGCACGCCGCCGTTGCCGCTGTTCGCCGCCGCGCCGATGGCAAAGACGCGGCCCTTGAACGCGGCATAAGTCGGCTCGCCGGGGTCGCGCACGCGCGAAATCCAGTCGATCGTATTTTTGATGAGCGGCGTCACCGAGGCGCTGTATTCGGGGCTGGTGATGAACACGCCCTGATGCGCCATCAACATGCGCTTGAGCTGTGCCGCCTGCGGCGGGGGTCCGGCGGACGCCACCAGGTCGGCGTCGAACAGCGGCAGCGGATAATCCTCGAGCGATATGCGCGTAACCTCGGCCTCGGCCAGCGCCAGCTCTTTGGCCGCGAGCGCGGCGAGCTTTGCATTGTACGAGCCCGTGCGCAGCGAGCCGGGGATAACCAGTATTTTCGGAGCTGGCATGATTGTCGGACGACCGAGGAATGACGGCAGCGGCAGAATAGCAAGCCGTCAGCCCTTCGTCGTCAGGTCTTCCGGTAAACCCAGACGCGCGCGGGCGGAATGTTCATCCAGATGCGCTCGGAAGCTTCCACCGAGAACCCGCCAAGCCGTTTCGGTACCGGCGAAGCGACCGAATACGTGAATTGCACGAAAGGCGCGCCGGGCAGCATGAGATCGAAGGCGTCGCGAAGGAGCCGCATTCGCGTCGTGATCGGCTTGGTGATGAGCGGCAACCCCGAAACCACCGCGGCGGCGGGCTGCAGCAACAGCGTTTCGAGGAGCCGGCGCATGCTATAGGCGTCGCCCTGCACCAGCGTGGCGTCGGGATAACGCGCGCGCAAAAGGTTGCAGAAGTTCGGATTGAACTCGACCAAGACCAAGCGGGAGGGCGCGACGCCGGCCGCGACCAAGGCTTCGGTCACCGGCCCGGTGCCCGGACCTAACTCGACCACCGGCCCGGTCGAGTTCGGATCGACATAGCGCGCCATGGTGCGCGCCAAAATCTTGCCGGACGGCGTCACCGCGCCGATCGACAAGGGCCGCTCGAGCCAGGAGCGGATGAAGCGTACTTCGTCGTCGAGCCGAATGCCTTTCTTCAGCTCGAATTGCTTGATCTGCCGCTCGATCTTCTTGCCGATGCCGTCGCGCTTCTGCTCGAACAAGCGGATCTGGCGATCGATCTTGCGCTCGATGATGTTCTTCCTGATTTCCAGGAAGCGAAGCTGGCGCCCGATCTTCTTTTCGAACCTTTGCAAGGCCGGCAGTGGCATGAGATTCACGCAAAAAGTCCTAACGCGACAAAATCTTGTCGCTTTTAAAACATCTGTCGGGCAAAGGCCAGATAGCTGCGTTTAGCCGGAACCGGCGCGGCCACCCAAGCCGTCGAGGAACTCCTTGACCTTGCCGAGGAATCCCGCGGATTCGGGGTGAGTCTCGATCGACGACAGGCGGTCGAATTCGGCCAAGAGCTCGCGTTGCTTCTTGGTGAGTTTTTGCGGCGTCTCGACCACGACCTGGACATACATGTCGCCGTTCTGCCGCGTGCGCAGCACCGGCATGCCCTTGCCCTGGAGGCGGAAGCGCCGGCCCGAATGGGTGCCTTCCGGGACCTTCACCTTGGTCTTGCCGCCGTCGATCGTCGGCACTTCGAAATCGCCGCCCATTGCCGCCGTCACCATCGAGACCGGGACGCGGCAATGCAGGTCGGCGCCTTCGCGCTGAAAGAACGCATGCGAGGCCATCGACAGGAAAATGTACAGATCGCCAGGCGGACCGCCGCGCACGCCGGCTTCGCCCTCACCGGCAAGCCGGATGCGGGTGCCGTCCTCGACGCCGGCCGGAATGTTCACCGACAAAGTCCGCTCGCGCGTGACCCGGCCGGACCCGGCGCATGACGCGCATGGGCTGTCGATCGATTGGCCGCGGCCTTGGCAATTCGGGCAGGTACGCTCGAGCGTGAAGAAGCCTTGAGCGTGGCGGACCCGGCCGGCGCCGCCGCACATCGGGCAGGTTTTGGGTTTGGTGCCGGCCTTGGCGCCGGAGCCCGAGCAGGCCTCGCAGGTGACCGAGGTCGGAATGCGAATCTGCGCATTCTTGCCCGCATAGGCCTCCTGCAGCGCGATTTCCATGTTGTAGCGCAGATCGGCGCCGCGCTCGCGGCCGGTGCCGCCGCGGCCGCGCGCGCCCGACATGCCGAAAATGCCTTCGAACAAATCGGAAAAAGTCGTGCCGAAATCGGCGCCGAAGCCCGCCGCGTTGCCGCCCATGCCCTGCTCGAAGGCGGCGTGGCCGAAACGGTCGTAAGCGGCGCGTTTGTCCGGATCCTTGAGGACCTCATAGGCTTCGTTGATTTCCTTGAAGCGGTGCTCGGCATCCTTGTCGCCCGGATTGCGGTCCGGATGGCACACCATCGCCTGCTTGCGGAACGCGGACTTAATGTCGCCGTCGCTCGCGGTGCGCTCGATCGAGAGAGATTCGTAATAGCAGCGCTTGGCCATCAGTCCTTAACCCCAAGACGAGCAAGAAGAACTGGTCGATGAAGCCCGACCCTTGACGAACGAGCACCCCCGTTTCGGTTCCGGGGGTGCAATTCTATCAAGCCGCAACGGCATCAACCGCCTCGCTGCATCAAGCCGATTTCTTGTTCTTCTTGTCGTCGTCGACTTCGGTGAACTCGGCATCGACGACGTCTTCTTCTTTCTTGCCGTCGGTCGCGCCGCCGGCGTCATTGGCATCGCCGCCGCCCGGCTGTTGCTCGGCGGCTTGCTTATACATCGCCTCGCCGAGCTTCATCGCAGCTTGCTGCAGCGTATTAGCCTTGGCACTGATCGCCTCCGCGTCGCTACCCTTCAAAGCTTCCTTGAGGTCGGCCATCGCGTTTTCGATGGCGCGGCGCTCGGTCTCGCCGACCTTCGAGCCGTGCTCGGCGAGCGTCTTCTCGGTCATGTGGACAAGCGCCTCGGCGTGATTCTTCGCCTCGACCTGGGCCTTGCGCTTCTTATCCTCTTCGGCGTGCGCTTCGGCGTCCTTGACCATCTTGTCGATATCGCCTTCGGACAAGCCGCCCGAAGCTTGGATGCGGATCTGCTGCTCCTTGCCGGTGCCCTTGTCCTTGGCCGAGACATTGACGATGCCGTTGGCGTCGATGTCGAAGGTGACCTCAACCTGCGGCACGCCGCGAGGCGCCGGCGGAATACCGATGAGATCGAACGAGCCGAGAATCTTGTTGTCGGCCGCCATCTCGCGCTCGCCCTGGAACACGCGGATCGTAACCGCGGTCTGGCCGTCTTCGGCCGTGGAGAACACCTGGCTCTTCTTGGTCGGGATCGTGGTGTTGCGGTCGATGAGCCGCGTGAACACGCCGCCCAGCGTCTCGATGCCGAGCGACAGCGGCGTCACGTCAAGCAGAAGCACGTCCTTGACGTCGCCTTGCAGCACGCCGGCTTGGATCGCCGCGCCGACTGCAACGACTTCGTCGGGGTTGACGCCCTTGTGCGGCTCCTTGCCGAACAATTGCTTCACGACTTCCTGGACCTTCGGCATGCGCGTCATGCCGCCGACCAGGACCACCTCGTTGATCTCGGCCGCGCTGAGACCGGCATCCTTGATCGCCTGGCGGCACGGCTCGATCGTCTTCTGCACGAGATCGTCGACCAGCGCCTCGAATTTGGCGCGGGTGAGCTTCATGGTCAGGTGCTTGGGTCCGGACGCATCCGCCGTGATGAACGGCAGGTTGATCTCGGTCTGCGTCGTCGACGACAGCTCGATCTTGGCTTTTTCCGCTGACTCTTTCAGCCGCTGCAAAGCGAGCTTGTCGCGGCGCAGGTCGATGCCCTGCTCCTTCTGGAATTCGTCGGCCAGATAGTTGACCAGCCGCATGTCGAAATCTTCGCCGCCGAGGAAGGTGTCGCCGTTGGTCGACTTCACCTCGAACACGCCGTCGCCGATTTCGAGAATGGAAATATCGAACGTGCCGCCGCCGAGATCATAGACCGCGATAGTGCCGGTCTTGGTTTTGTCGAGCCCATAGGCGAGCGCGGCTGCCGTCGGCTCGTTGATGATGCGCAACACTTCGAGGCCGGCGATCTTGCCGGCGTCCTTGGTGGCTTGCCGCTGAGCATCGTTGAAATAGGCGGGAACGGTGATGACGGCCTGGTCGACCTTGGCGCCGAGATAGGATTCCGCTGTTTCCTTCATCTTCTGCAAGATGAACGCGGAAATCTGCGACGGCGAATAGCTCTTGCCTTCGATCTCTACCCAGGCGTCGCCGTTCGAGGCGCGCGCGATCTTGTAGGGAACGAGCTTCTTGTCCTTTTCCACCATCGGATCGTCGTAGCGACGGCCGATGAGGCGCTTAACTGCGAAAATCGTGCGCTCGGGATTGGTGACCGCCTGGCGTTTTGCCGGCTGACCGACCAGCCGTTCGCCCTCGTCCGTGAAAGCGACGATGGAAGGCGTCGTGCGCATCCCCTCAGCGTTCTCGATGACCTTCGGCGTCTTGCCTTCCATGACGGCGACGCAGGAGTTCGTGGTCCCGAGATCGATACCGATGACCTTGGCCATGGTCTAAATCCTCTCTTTTGCGGCAGGTCGGGCAGGCCCCTAAGGCGCCCTTTACGTCCGACCCCCTTATTTACTCATCGCTCAAAAGCCGCTGCCCAAGACCGTTGGCCTAAGACCGCTGCATGAGGCGATTTCCCTTGGCTCATATAGGAGGGCGTCATCGCGCTGCAAGGCAGGATTGCCCGTGCATGGCCCGTTTCCGGCCGTCACGGGCGTGGGCGGCGCCGGCCCTCACGCGACCGCGGTGAGGGTCTCTTAACGTTGTCGGGTGGCCGCTCGAATCCACGCGATCGCGCTAGCCCGCCATTAACACAAGCCTGCCACGGATAGCCGGGCGAAGGGACGACAGCCGACGGTTGGCCGGAAACGGCCACAGATCAGCCGCCCGCAGGCGTGGGAGACGTCATGCGCGTCAGCAATATCGAATTCGGCGCAGCGGCCGATGCAACGCCCGCGCACGCGGGCGGCCACGATCCCGTTCGCCGGTTTGTCGAGGTTTTGCCCAGGCCGCTGCGTTTTCTCGGTGTCGGCGGCCTCGGCCTCATTACCGATCTTGCGATTTTCACGCTTCTCATCGCGCAGGTTCCGCATCCGCTGCTGGCGCGGCTCGTCTCGCTCGCCGTTGCGACGCTGGTCACTTGGCGGCTCAACCGCGCGCTCACCTTCGATCGCAGCGGCCGCCGCCCGGCCGACGAAGCGATCCGCTACGCCGCCGTCGCCGTGGCCGCACAGGCCCTGAGCTACGCCGTATTCGCGGTCCTCATCATCACGATGCCCGCCGCGATGCCGCAGCTTGCGGTACTGGTCGGCGCCGTTACCGGCGCGCTGGTCTCCTATGGCGGTCAGACGCTGTTCGCGTTTAGGCCGCGAACACCCGCCGTCGTGCCGCAGGGCCCTGCATGAGTCCCGGGCCGACGACCAGCAACATGGCGAGCAAAAGTGTTGACGCCGAAGTATTCGTGATCGGCGCGGGACCCGCCGGCCTCACCGCAGCCTATTGCTTGAGCAAGCAAGCGCGGTCGGTGCTCGTGATCGAACGCGACCCGGTCTATGTCGGCGGCATCAGCCGCACGGTCGATTACAACGGCTTCCTGTTCGACATCGGCGGCCACCGCTTCTTTTCCAAATCGAAGGAAGTGGTCGCGCTATGGCAGGAAATCCTGCCCGATGATTTCATCGCGCGGCCGCGGCTGTCGCGCATCCACTACAACGGCAAGTTCTTCTCCTACCCGCTCAAGGCGTTTGAAGCGCTGCTCAAGCTCGGCGTCTTCACGAGTGCGGCGTGCATGTTGTCCTACGCTTACGCGAAAATGTTTCCGATCGCGCGAGCGCGCACCTTTCATGAATGGGTGCGCAATCAATTCGGCGAGCGGCTGTTCCAGATTTTCTTCAAGACCTACACCGAGAAAGTGTGGGGCATGTCGTGCGACGAGATTTCCGCCGATTGGGCCGCGCAGCGCATCAAAGGCCTCGATCTCACCACGGCGGTGTTGGATGGGCTGAAGCGATCGTTACGGTTCGGCCGCAAGACCAGCCAGGGCGACACGAGGGGCGGCGATACCGTCAAGACGCTGATCGAGAGCTTCCAATATCCGCGCAAGGGGCCGGGCATGATGTGGGAAGCGGCGGCGCGCAAGATCGCGGCGCTCGGCGGCCGTATCCTGATGGGACGCGAGCTTGTCAGGCTCGAATTCGATGACGACCGCAAACTTTGGCACATCGAGATCGCGACCGCGGCCGGCGAGCGTGAAAGCTACCGGGCGCGCCACGTCATCAGCTCGGCGCCGGTGCGCGAGCTCGTGGAGCGGATCAAGCCGACGCCGATTTCGCTCCTGCATGCGCGCGCGCTGCGCTACCGCGATTTCCTGACCGTCGCGCTGATGGTGCGCAAGGACGATCTCTTCCCGGACAACTGGATCTACATCCACGATCCGAGCGTGCAAGTCGGCCGCGTGCAGAACTTCCGCTCCTGGTCGCCGGAGATGGTACCCGACGGCATGAGTTGTCTCGGCCTGGAATATTTCTGCTTCGAGGGCGACGGGTTGTGGAATGCGCCCGACAGCGAACTCATCGCGCTGGCAAAAAAGGAAGTGGCGCACATCGGGCTGGTCTTGTCCGATGAGGTAGTGGACGCCTGCGTGGTGCGCCAAGCCAAGGCCTATCCGGTCTACGACGAAGAGTATCGCGACAACGTCGCGGCGATCCGGCTCGATCTCGAAGGCAGCTACCCGACGCTGCACATGGTCGGCCGCAACGGCATGCACAAATACAACAATCAAGACCACGCCATGATGACGGCGATGCTCACCGCGCAGAACATTCTCGCGGGAGAGCGGCGTTACGACGTGTGGAACGTCAACGAGGACGCCGAATATCACGAGGCGGGTGAGTCCGGTGTGTGCGCCGCGCTCGATAGCGTTCGGCTCGTTCCGGAGAAGATAGCCGGTCCGCGCGCCGCCTAGCAGAGCAAGAAATCGTCAGGCGGCGGCTGCCGCGGTCTGTTCCGGCAGCGGCAGCGCTTCGCAAGGCTCGCTGTGCGCCAAGCGCCACAGCAGCCGTGCCGCGAAAGCGATCAACACGATTGGCCCGAGCGGAATCCAGACAACGCCCGCGAGCACCATTGTCACCGGCAGTGCCCACACCGCAATCAAGAGCCAATGGTCGCGCATGGTGTTGTCGGCGCGATCGCGCAACAGCGCAACCACGAAGCCAAACACCACCATGTCGTAATTGAGAATGTAGGGCGTAAAGAGAAAGGTCGCGGTGATGAAGAACGCAAACGACAGCACCGGATCGCGGCGTTTCCAATAGGTCCACACCACGGCCGCGAATACCAACGCGGATACGGTCCATTGTAGCGCCCAATCGACGCCGAAAGGCAGGTGGAGGAGGCGCGCGCCGAAATATACCGAGGCGTACAACAAGCCACCACCGTCCACCATGAGCGCTTGCTGCTGCGGCACGACCTTCTGCCAGAATTCGATCCAGATGTTCCAGCCGAACAGGATGCCGGTCAGGGCGACCAGCACCGCGGTCGTCACCATTGCGGACGCGATGGTCAGCCAGCGCCGCTCGAGTAGAAGGATCACCGGCAACAACAGACCGATCTGCGGCTTGATGGTGAGAATGCCGAACAGCACGCCGGCGAGCACCGGCCGACGATCGAGATTGAGCAGGCCGCCGATCAGCAGCGCCGCGGTATAGAAGCCGTTCTGGCCGAAGAAGACGCACACGGCGACACCGGGCGCGACGGCGAGGAGGAGCAGTCGCTCGCGCGGGACCGCGCCGGAGCAGGCAAGAAGATAGAGCCCGATGCCGATCAAGCACCACGCGATATAGGCCGGCAAATACGCCATGAGGCCGAACGGCCAGATGAACAGCATCACATCCGGCGGGTACGACCAGTAATGTTCTTGATAGGGCACACCCAGCATCTGGCTGAGCGCTTCGTTATAGACGTGCAAATTAAACCACGGCGCCGGGCCGCCGAAAAAGGCCGAGCGTCCGCCCATCCAGGTGTTGAGGAAGTCGCGCCCGAGCACGAAATGCGTGCCGTCGACCCATGGCTTGTCGATCGGCGGCAAGCCCGCCGAGGCGAGATAGGCGGCCTCGATCACGACAAAGAAGACCGCCGCGGCGATCATCCATTTGGCATAGAGATCGTCGACCGGTGATTTGCTGGAACGGGCGTCCCGCGCCACAATCCCGACGCGCGAAAAGAGCAGTGACATCGGGGGGAACCGTGACGGCAAGTGGTAAAAATCCAATGAAAGCGCGCCAATGAGCCTACGTGTCGATGGCGATGGATTGCGTTTTTTCCCGGCCCATCTCGACCGCCGCGGACAGGCCGCGGTGGTCGCGGCAATAGGCCAAGTTTTCGCAGCCGCGCCGCTCTATACGCCGCGCATGCCGCGCTCGGGCCGGCCGATGTCGGTGCGCATGTCGAATTGCGGGCCGCTCGGCTGGGTCTCGGACGAGAGCGGGTATCGCTACGAACCGGTGCATCCAGAAACCGGGCGCTCCTGGCCGCCGATCCCCGAGGCGCTGCTCGCGATATGGAACGAGGTCGCCGAATATCCGCACGGACCCGAGGCCTGCTTGATCAATTTCTACGGCGCGGCCGCGAAAATGGGGTTGCATCAGGACCG
>Ga0182018_10003166_pt1 | contig 15175 bp, 18 predicted proteins | sample 812P2MmetaG_FD_120490 | JGI IMG/M metagenome (GOLD analysis project Ga0182018, IMG submission 120490) | Permafrost microbial communities from Stordalen Mire, Sweden - 812P2M metaG | ecosystem: Environmental > Terrestrial > Soil > Wetlands > Permafrost | place: Sweden: Stordalen | collected...
AAAATATCCGGAAAGCCATCGAGATCGTAATCGAAGAAGAACGCGCCGAACGTCAGCGAATACAGGCTGGCGCGGCCCACGGGAGACGATGGCGCTTCGTCCATGAAAAGGCCGCTGCCTTCGTTGTGATAGAGCGCCAGCATCTGGTTGGAGAAGTTTCCCACCAGGAGCGACGGACGGCCGCTGCGGTCGTAATCGATCGCGTCCGTGCCCATGGCGCCGCGAGCCGTGCCGTCTTCGCCGTATGCCACGCCGGCTGAAACGCCTTCTTCTTTGAATGTGCCGTTGCCTAAGTTGCGGTAGAGTTTGTTAGCTTGCGTATCGTTGGCGACGAAGATGTCGGGCCAGCCGTCGCCATTGAAATCGAATACCGTCACCCCAAGTGACTTACTGCTGGCGTCCCCTATGCCCGCCTTCTCGGTGACATCTTCGAAGCGGCCATTGCCTAAGTTATGAAACAGCCGCGAGCGCGCGCCCTTATAAACGTCCGGCGTGCAATACGACTTCGTCTTGCCATCGAGCGAGCAATACTTGTCGCCCTTTTCGCTCCACTGCACGTAGTTCGCAACAAATAGATCGAGTTTGCCGTCGCGGTCGTAGTCCAGCCATGCCGCGCTGGTGCCGAAATTGGCGTTTTGGATTCCGCTCTCGCGCGTCACGTCGCGGAATTTCCCGTTGCCTTCGTTGTGAAAGAGGTGGTCGCCTTCAATCGCCGTGATGTAAACATCGTCGCGGCCGTCGTTGTCGTAATCGCCAATCGCCACGCCCATGCCGTACATTTCCACGTCGAGCCCGCTGCCCTTCGTCACGTCGGTGAACGTGCCGTTATGGTTGTTGTGGTAGAGCGCCGCGGTAGTGTGGCGCCCGCCCGGCGCGAAATTCCGGCCATTCACCAGCAGGATGTCCGGCCAGCCATCGCCGTCGAAATCGAAGAAGGCGCACCCCGCTCCCGTGGTCTCCGGCAGATATTTCTTTCCCGAACGGCCGGCGTTATGCACGAAATGAATGCCCGCCTGCGCGGTGACGTCGGTAAACTGCACCGGTATGCCTGGAGTGTCCCCCGCCGCGAATGCCGCCACCGCGAAGGCGGCCGCAATTCTGATCGTGGCGCAGGCATTCCTGCCTGCAGCGCCGAGACTCCGAACTCCCGATGTCGCCGGAGTTTCGGCGGGCACGGGAAATTGACTTGAGCCCGCCCAGGACAAGCTAAAGCATGTCCCACAAAGAGGCCACGCGGCGTTCCGATGTGGGGCATGCTTCAGCTTGCCGAGGCGAGTGAAACTCGCCTGCCGCCACGAAGTCGGGCTCACGGCAAGTTCCACGACTTCAGGACTTCGGAGACTCGTTTCGGCGGGACGGGTCGAGATGAGTCTCGACCCAGCAGCCTGAAGGCTGCGCCACATCCCCGCATCGCTGGTTTTCATGCTAGACTCCGCGTGAGCATCGGCTGAACAGACTTCTCCCTCTCTACCCCGAGCAGTGTGAAGGGAGAATACTACGGCCGCGCTCGCAGCGGCAATAATGGAAACATACTAGCTCGTGAAAAGAGGCCGCACTCCCACATTTCGACTGCTGGCCGGGCTCGCCATAACGCTGTCGGCCGTCGCGGTGTACTCCGCCTACACCGTGTTCCAGCTGCGCGCGCTCGAGCGTCTGCAAACCACCACCATTGACCGCAATCGCACCGATTCCCTCCTGCTCCTGCGCATTCAGAAGGACCTCAACGACGTCGCCCACGCCCTCCGCGACATGCTCGACCATACTGACGGGTATCCGCTCACCGCCTTCCGTGCGCCGCTCGCGCGCATTCGTGGCGATCTCGACGACGCCATGGAAAAGGAGGCGAAATCATCCACTGGAAGCACGGAGAACCGCGCCTACCTCGCCGGGCGTATGAACGATTTCTGGAGGTCCATGGATTCGGTCTTCGCCCTGGCCGAAGGCGGCCACCCCGGCAAGGCCGACGAAAAGATTCGCGTCACCATCCAGGCGCAGCAGGAATCCCTCAGCAACGCGGTTTCACGCCTCTTCGTGCAGAACAACGAGAGCGAGGAGCGCGCCGCCGAGGATACCCGCGCCATCTATCAACGGTCGGAGCGCAATGTTTACATCTTCCTGGCGGCGGTGCTGATCGTGGTGGTGCTCACCAGCATTTACCTGTTCGTCTACAACCGCCGCATGTTCGACCACGTGGAAGAGCTTTCCAACCTGCGCAGCGAGCTGGCGCAGCAACTCATCACCACGCAAGAGAACACCTTCCGCTCCCTTTCACGCGAGCTGCATGACGACTTCGGCCAGATCCTGACGGCCATCGGCGCCATGCTCGCGCGCGCCCAGCGCCGCACCCCCGCCGAGGCGGGCGCCGACAAGCAGGACCTCCGCGAGATTCAGGAGGTGACGCAGGCGACTCTCGAAAAAGTGCGCTCGCTGTCGCAATCGCTGCATCCGGTGATCCTCGAGGATGCCGGGTTCGAAGGCGCCATCGATGTCTACCTGCCGACGTTCGAGAAGCAGACCGGCATCAGCGTGCAATACGAGAAGAGCGGTACCAGCCGCGAGCTCGACCGCGCCGTGGCCACCCATCTTTATCGCGTCCTTCAGGAGGCGCTCAACAACGTCGTCCGCCATTCCAAGTCGCCGTCGGCGCAGGTGCGCCTGAATTACACCGAGGACGAAGTGGTCCTCGAGGTGGAAGATCGCGGCGTCGGCTTCGGCAAGGGCGGCGGCAGAGGCATGGGGCTGGTCTCCATGCGCGAGCGCGCCGAACTGGTCAACGGCCGCGTGGAATTCCTGCCCGCCGAGGGCGGAGGCACGCTCATTCGCATGACCGTGCCGGCTGGCGTAGTATAAAGGAACTGAGCATCATGCCTAACCCTCTTACCGTTCTGCTGGTGGACGATCACGCCCTGGTGCGCCGAGGCTTCCGCCGCCTGTTGGAGGAAGATGCCGGCATTTCCGTGGTGGGCGAGGCCAGCGACGGCCACGAAGCGGTCGCCGAAGCCGAGCGGCTTCACCCCGACGTGGTGGTGATGGACTTCGCGCTGCCGAGCATGAATGGCGCCGTGGCGACGCGCAATATCCTCAAATCCCGCCCGGCGACGGCGGTGTTAGTGCTCAGCATGCATTCCGACGCGGCCTATGTGCGTACCTGCCTGGAGGCCGGCGCCAAAGGCTATCTGCTCAAGAACGCAATGGACCTCGAATTGGTGCAGGCAGTGAAGCGCGTGGCCGCGAACGAATGCGTGCTCGATCCGCGCCTGGGTTCGCTCGCCGCCCAGCCCGCCGAACAGCCGGTACTAACTACCCGTGAGCTGGAAGTACTCCAACTAATCGTCAACGGCCGTTCGAACAAAGAAATTGCCACTATGTTGGGAGTAAGTTCTAACACCGTTGCTGTACATCGCGCCAATATCATGCAGGCCATGGGGATTCACAACACCGCGGAGCTGGTGGTATGTGCCATCCGCCAGGGGTTAGTGAGCATTACGTGAATCGGCGGCATTTCCTGGGTAGCGCGCTTGCCGGTTTGAGCCGCCCGCTCCTGGCCGCGGCGCCGCCGCCGATTGGATTTTCGCTCACCGACATCACCGGCGCGGCGGGCATCGATTTCCGTCACAATAGCGGCGCGTTCGGCGCGAAGTATCTGCCCGAAACGCTCGGCCCAGGCTGCGCGTTCCTCGATTACGACAACGACGGCTGGCTCGACATCCTGCTGGTTAATGGCATGGATTGGCCCGGCCACAAGCACCAGCGCAGCACGCTGAAGCTCTACCGCAATAATCGCAACGGGACTTTCAGCGATGTCACCGAACGCGCCGGGCTGGCGATAGAAATGTACGGCATGGGAGTTGCCGTCGCCGATTACAATAACGACGGCCTCCCGGACATATTGATCACCGCCGTGGGGCAAAGCCGGCTGTTCCGCAACATGGGCGGCGGACGCTTCCTGGACGTCACCGAAAAGTCCGGCTTGGCGGGGCGCAAAGGCTTCAGTACATCCGCCCTTTGGTTCGATTTCGATCGCGACGGATGGCTCGATCTGCTGATCTGTAACTACGTGAAATGGTCCCCGGAGCTCGACGAATTCTGCAGCGTCGACGGCAAGCGTAAGTCGTACTGCACGCCCGAGGCGTATCACGGCGACACCTGCTGGCTGTTTCGCAACCGCGGCAACGGCACGTTCGAAGATGTCACCGCCAAGAGCGGCATCTTCGACCCGACGTCGAAATCTCTCGGCGTCACGCTGATCGATTACGGTCACGATGGCTGGCCTGACATTCTTGTTGCTAACGACACGCAAGCCAATAAGCTCTATGTCAATCAACGCAACGGCACGTTCAAGGACTTCGCGTTGCACGCCGGCGTGGCTTTCAGCGAGGACGGCAAAGCGCGCGCCGGCATGGGGATCGACGCCGGCGATTTTGACAATTCCGGCGTGGAAGGCATCGCCATCACGAACTTCGATAACGAAATGATCGCGCTCTACCGCCCTTCCAAGCCCGGCATGTACGCCGATGTCGCCATGGGCGCGGGAATCGGCCAGGCGTCGCGCGACAGTCTCGGCTTCGGCTGCTCCTTCCTCGACATCAATCTCGACGGCCGGCTCGATCTGATCGCGGTCAACGGCCACATCGATGAGACCGTCCGGCAGATTCACGGCAACACCGGCTATGCCCAGCCGCCGCACCTTTTTCTGAATCGCGGCGGTGGCCATTTTCAGGATGTGGCGGCGCAGGCGGGTGGAGGCTTCGCCACTCCCAAAGTGGCCCGCGGCCTCGCCTACGGCGATTTCGACCGCGATGGCGATCTCGACCTGCTCCTCACTACCAATCAAGGCCCGGCGCTTCTCTATCGCAACGATGTCGCGGCCGGCGCGCATTCTCTCCGCCTGCGGCTCATCGGGACGAAATCCAACCGCGACGCCATCGGCTCAGTGGTGCGGCTGACGACTGCGGACGCCACCCAATCGCGCATGGTAAAGACGGGATCGAGCTACCTTTCGCAATCGGAGTTGACGCTGACCTTCGGTTTGGGCCCGCGCGATTCCGCCACAAAGATCGTAGTGGAATGGGCCAGCGGAGCGGTCCAGGAATTCGGCAAGACAGCCGCCGGCGCATACGAGTGCACCGAAGGCGGCCAGTTGCGCGCGAAAGCGCTGTAACGCAGCCGCACGTGGGACATGCTTCAGCTTGTCCAGGCGAGCGAAGCTCGCCCGTCCAGAATCTTTTCCAAAATATCCGGGATCTCGAAGACGGCGCGATTGTGGAGGCGCTCTGTGGCGGAGCGGAAGCGGGCGAAGGAGGCTGGCTCGAGCATCTCCTCCACAGCGCGGGCGATGCGGCGGAAGTTGGGCAGCACGACGCCGACGCCCTGTTCGCGGACCCACTCGGCGTTGTATCGCTCCTGCGGGAGCGTCCAGGCATTGCATTCCACAATCACCGGCAAATGCATGGCGACCGCTTCGCTGATGCTGGCGGGGCCGGGTTTGCCGATGAAGCAGTCGGCCAGCTGCATGTAGCGCGGCACCTCGCGGGTGAAGCCTTCCACGAACAACGGAGCGCGGTGCGGCAGCGCGCCGAGTTTGGCGCGCAGCCTTTCGTTGTGGCCGCAGACGAGCATCAGTTGGCGATCCTGGAGCTTGTCCGCGATGTCGAGCATCACGGACGAGCCTTGCCCGCCGAATAATACGAGTCCGACCGGCCGTTCGGGATCGAGGCCCAAACCCGCGCGAGCCAGTTTGCGAGCCTCGGGCGTGAGCGGCTCGAGTTCATAGAATCGTGGATTCAGAATCATGCCCGAGACGCGGTGCACCATGGAAGGCGCCAGTCCCATTTCGAGAGCCTGCGAAACAGCCTTGTCGGAGCCGCAGATGACGTGCTGCTGCTGGCGCTCGAGCCAGAAGTGCGGAGGATAGTCGGCGATATCGGTAACGATGGTGACGAAGGGAACGCCCGGCAATGCGGCTTGCAAGCTCTCGCACATGGCGCGATTGAAATTGGGGACCAGCGAGACCACCATGTCGGGTCGGCTCTTGCGCCAAAAGTCGACCAGCATGCGCACCTGCTTCGCATGGAACAGCCGGATGATGAGGTGCATGCCCGCGGTGAGTTGCGGCGAGCCGAGCGTCCAGCCCTTGCGCAGCATCGTATTGTAGACGTCTTCCAGACGCAGGCCGGTGACTTTGCGGAAGACGTCGAGGGTGTCCAGCAATTCCTGCAGATTTACCATGCGGATTTCGCATCGCCGCTCCTGCTGTTCCATCACCTGGCGCAGCGCGTTGGCGGCGGCGCGATGGCCTCCGCCAGCGTCGAAATAGACGAAATCGAGCTTGCGCATCTGTCCGATTGTGCCATGCCCCACCCAATTTGCGGGTATTTGCCGCAATAAATCAATTTCCTTAACGCATGTTTTTCGCGCGTGTCACGGATTTGTAGCCGACGGCCATCTACAACAAAGGTATGCGGTGCGACCTACACGTCCACACCAACCACTCAGGAATGTGCACGGTTCCGCTTTTGCGGCGCGTGTGCCGGGAAAGCTACAGCCAACCGATGGCCGTCTACTGCAAGCTCAAGCGGCTCGGCATGGATCTGGTGACAGTCACCGATCACGACTCGATCGACGCCGCCGAGGAACTCCGTTCGCGGCCCGATTTCTTCCTCAGCGAAGAGGTCACCTGCCGGCTGCCCAGCGGCACCGAACTGCACATGGGCGTGTACGACATTACGGAGCGCGACCATATCGAACTGCAGCGGCGCCGCGACGATTTCGAACGCCTGACTGCCTGGCTGCGCGAGCGCAATCTGTTGTTCAGCGCGAACCATATATTCTCCAGCCTCACCGGACGCCGCTCGTTGGGCGATTTCGAACTGTTCGAGCGCGAATTCCCGGCGGTCGAAACGCGTAACGGCCACATGCTGGCGCGGGCGAACGAGAACGCCGCCGCCCTGGCCGATTTCGCGGCCAAAGCCGAGGTGGGCGGCAGCGATGCGCACGCCATGGCGTCGGTAGGCTGCGCGTGGACCGTGGTGCCGCGGGCGCGCACTCGCGAGGAGTATCTGGACGGCCTGCGGCGCGGACAAGGACGCGTGCGGGGCGCCACCGGAAGTTACTGGAAGCTCACCCGCGATATACTGACAATAGGCGGGCAGATGGTTCGTCACAATCCATCTACGCTGCCGCTCGCACCCCTCGCCGTATTCGTACCCCTCGTTATCGCAGGAAATTACGTACTGGAAAGCTTCTTCGCTCGTTGGTGGATGGCGCGATATCTGCGCGCGCGGGCGGAGCGGTTCGCTTCCGTCGAGGTGGCTGAGGTGGCCGCATGACGCGTACCAGCGCCATGCTGAGTTATATTGACCGGCGCGATCATACGCTGATGCGCCGCGTGAATCATTGGCATGCGCCGCGATGGATTCGCATCTGGGCGATCTGCGCCACGCGCGGCGGTGATGGCTGGTTGTGGTATGCCATGGGTGTCGTGATTCTGCTCGCCGGCGGCGATCGCCGCTTCATGGCGGTGGGCGCCGGGCTATTGTCTGCCGGACTCGGAGTTGCGTTGTTCCTTCGGTTGAAGAGGGCCACAGGCCGCAGGCGGCCTTGCGCCATCGAGCCCCACTGCTGGGCCACTCTATTGCCGCCCGATCAATTCTCCTTTCCTTCCGGTCATACCATCACGGCGTTTGCCGTGTCGGTGGCACTGAGCGCGTTCTATCCCGAACTGGCGACCGGGCTGCTGTTCTGCGCGGTGTCGATTGCCGCGTCGCGAGTGCTGCTCGGGATGCACTTCCTGAGCGACGTGGTCGCGGGGGCAGCGATCGGGACCACGGTAGCGTGGGTCTCGGTGTGCGGGGTGAGGGCGGTGGTTGGCTGACCGCTCCTTTGGCCGCGGCTCAGTATCGGCACATCGCGTTTCCGAGCCGCGGCCACAGGGAGCGGTATGCGGTGGGTCGCCGCATTATTCGGTCATCAGGGCGATGCGGTCGAGACCCACTCCGCGCGCGATATCGATGACTTGAGCCACCTGCTCGAACGCCAGGTCTTTCCCGCCGCGCACAAACAGCGGATGGCCGGGGTGGTTGACGTACAGCCGCCGCAGCCGTCCGGAAAGTTCCTCGATGGCAACCGTCTCCTGATTGATGCTGACGGTCTGGTCGCCATTCACCGTCACCACGATATCGGTGAAAGGAGCTTCCGAGGGAGGACCGGATTCCGGCTGCGGAACCAAAGCGTTGAGCCCGTGCGAAGTGGTCGGCGTGATCACCATGAAGATGATGATCAGCACCAGCAGGACGTCGATCATCGGCGTCATGTTTATGTTGGCGTGTGGGCGGCCGTTCCCGCCGGGTGACATTCCCATAATGTGTGCCCTCGGGTGATTGGACACTGCGCGCGCCGAATTGTTCCCGGCGAAATTACGTTGGTGGCAGATGGCGGGCGATAGGTTCGTAGGCGAGGCCGTGCGGAGTGTCCGCGCCGTAGATCAGAAAATCGGCGGGACGGCGCCCTGGGCGATCGCTGAACTGCCGGTGCCACGAAGCATCGCGAGTGACCACCACTTCGTCCGCCACTTCGGCAAACTGGTCTCCGGTGATATCGACGATGATGCCGCCGGTTTCGATCCAGGCGTGGCTTTGGCCGTCGAGGCGGCGGATTCCGTTCACATACTCGGCGGCGGGAAATCCGTTTTCGCGCAGATAATGGCCCAGCAAAAAGCAGACCGCACCGCAAACGTCTTTCGGGAAACCGGCGACGATGAAGCGGACCTCGGGGTCGACCTCGGACGGATCCGTGGCGCAGATGGCGCTCCGAAAGCGTTCGGCGAGGGTGCGCAATCGAGCGATCTCTGGCGGCTGGTGCATAAGGCCCGATTCCATTGTGACCGGGGGGTTGCACAAAGGGCAAGCGGTTCGCTACATTGAAAGAACCAACCTCCGCAAGCCCCCGTAACTCAGTTGGATAGAGCGTTTGGCTACGAATCCGTTTCAAACTTCCGCCGCAAATGTCACAGAGAGTGTTTTCAGCTATGTAGCTTCTACAGTTTTTCTCGGTTCTGCGCTATTTGTTATTTCCCCTGATTTCCCCTGGCGGTCCAGCGCAAAATCGGTGGCGTTCGTCTGAAAGATGGCGATTATATTTTTGGTTTTCCCGATGAATGGGCGAAGTTCCAGGAACGCTTCCCTGCGTTTTTGAAGGCGTTTGATGCCCTTGCCGGAACGATGAACAAAGTCAGAATCCGCGCGTTCACACCGCGAACACACCCGGCAGACTTGACGGTGTTCTTTCTGGCATCGCTTGTTTCTGAGGACTTCGCAGAAGTGTGGGTGATGGCGGGCAACGGCTTGGGGACTGGGGCGCTAAAGGTGTTGCGCGGGATGTATGAACGCGCTGTCACCGCTGCGTACATTTCGCAGTTCGCGGACGAAGCCAAGCGTTTCTGGAAATATTCATCTATCCCGCACCGCAAGCTCTTGAACCATGCTAAGGAACTCCACGGACTGGCGTTTCTGGAAACGGTGCTGGGAGCGGACCACGTGAAAACCGTTGAGCGGGAATACCAAAGGGTCAAGGACGACTTTCAGGAGACGCTGTGCAAGCAGTGCAACTTGACCAGAACCATGATGTCCTGGTCAAAGTTGGGCCTGCCCGCTATGGCAAAGAAGGCCGGGTACGGCTTTGAGCATTGCTACTATAACGGCTACGCAATCCCCACGCAGCAGGCGCATTCGACGGTCCTGGCTGTCACCGCCCGCGTCAAGCTGCAACCTGATGGCCCATTCTTCGATAACTCTGTGCAGAAGGTCTACAGCGCACTGGCAATAATGACCGCGCACGTTGTTGTGCTGAAAATGCTGCGCGTGGAGAACTCGCACTTCGCTCTTGGCCTAGACTCCGAAATCAGACTGCGGGAGGCCGAGTGCAAGGCCGCATGGCCCCGCATTGAAGACGATTGCGGCAAGGGGATGTAGCGCGATGCGCGCTGCCATCCGACGCGAGCCGTCAGGTATCCTGGAGGTGGTGGGATGGTCGCGCCTGCCGTCCGGTTGGATCGTTGAGGGTTGTATCATAGGGGTTCAAATGGACAGGATCTTTCGCAAAATCGACGTTGCCGACTGGCTGATGTTTGGAAACCCTCCGGAATAGAATTTCCCAGGAACCGATGGCATCCACTGCGCTTGAATACATTACGGTCAAGGGATTCAAAAGCATCGCTGAAATCGAGAAGCTGCCGTTGCGCTCGATCAATGTGTTGATCGGTGCGAACGGCTCCGGGAAGTCAAACTTCATCGGTGTCTTCGCATTTCTCCACGCGATAAGGGATGGCCGCTTAAGCGATTATGTGACTGAGGCCGGGGGTGCCGAACGGCTGCTGCATTTCGGCTCCAAGAGCACTAAAGTGCTGTCTTTCTATCTCTCCTTCAAGGATGGGTTGAACCAGTACGAGCTGCAGCTCTCGCCCACGGCAGACGATGGACTCTATCCGTCCGAAGAGATTGCTTATTTCTGGAAGAAGAGCCAATACCCGTCACCGTACGGCATCGGCCTGTCCCCGCGCGAACAACGACGAGAGGCTGGTATCAGCAATCCTAAGGCTGAAGGCGTCGCGTCTTTTGTCCGTGAGCGCCTCGGCGGATGGCGCCTCTACCACGTACATGACACTAGCTCGTCGTCCCCGATGCGTAAGACTGCAAAAGTGGACGATAACGAATTCCTTCGACCAGATGGATCGAACCTGGCCGCCTTTTTGTTCTTCTTACGCGAAGCGCATCCAGAATCGTATGGGTTGATTCAAGGAGCCGTACAGCGGGTCGCTCCCTTCTTCGACGATTTTCAACTCAAGCCTCTTCGCCGAAAGGTTGACGACATCAAGCTGGAATGGCGACATAAAGGCTCAGATCAATACTTTGACGCTTCGTCCTTATCGGATGGCACGCTCCGATTTATCGTCCTCGCCACACTGTTTCTCCAGCCAGATCAATATCGACCGTCAGTCATTCTGGTGGACGAGCCCGAACTGGGACTCCATCCTTACGCAATCGGTATGCTCGCGTCCCTAATCCGTCAGGCGTCAGTAAAGACGCAGGTAATCGTCTCAACTCAATCATCGTTGCTGTTGGACCACTTTGATCCCGACGATGTCTTGATCGCTAACCGGGTCGAGGGCGGAACCAGAATCGATCGACTCGATCCAGCACAACTGGCAGCTTGGCAGGAGGACTACAGCCTCGGCCAGTTGTGGGAGAAGAACGAGTTTGGAGGAAGACCCGTCAAGGGCTGACAATGCCTCGTCTGCTGATCCATGTTGAAGGCCAGACCGAGGAAACATTTGTCAACGAAGTCCTTGAGGAACACTTGCGGGCCCGAGGTTATGACACCGTTGCCGCACGGATTGTTGGAAATGCTCGTCTACGACGGCGACGCGGCGGGATTCGTCCGTGGCCATCTGTGAAAAAGGACATCGTCAACCATCTAAAAGAGGATTCAGGCTGTATCGCGACCACAATGGTCGACTATTACGCCCTACCCGAACAAGGGCCGGGAGGGTGGCCGGGACGGGCCAAAGCGGCCGGGCTGAATGTGGGGCAAAAGGCCCATTGCGTAGAAGACGCCCTCTTGAGCGATGTCGCCAACGAAATCGACAATCCGAGTCGTTTCGTCCCATTCGTTTTAATGCACGAATTTGAGGGTCTTCTGTTTAGTGATTGCGATGCTCTAAGTCGGGGTGTGGGACGGCCAGAATTGCAGCCGCAGTTCGAGGGTATCCGTAACCAGTTTACGACGCCTGAAGACATTAATGATTCGCCTCATACGGCACCATCAAAACGGATGGAATCGATAATTCCAGGGTACGAAAAGCCGCTCTTGGGTATTCTCGCCGTCCTCGAAATCGGGCTGGCACGCATCCGTGCTGAATGCCCGCACTTTAACGCTTGGCTCTCGAAGCTGGAGTCCCTGATTTTGTAGGAGCTCCACACTCTCTGATACGTCTTCACTGCGTGCGGGACGACCAGCATCCGGGCGACTCGCGCCAGGCGTCCAGCACGTACAGCGTCTCCTCGCTCTGCCCCATCGCCCGCGCCGCAGGCGTCTTTGGGGAAACCGGCGACGATGAAGCGGACCTCGGGATCGACCTCGGACGGATCCGTGGCGCAGATGGCGCTGCGGAAGCGCGCGGCGAGGATGCGCAAGCGAGCGATCTCTGGCGGCTGATCCATAAGGCCCGATTCCATTGTGACCGGGGGGTTGCGCAAAGGGCAAGCGGTTCGCTACATTGAAAGAACCAACCTCCGCAAGCGCCCGTAGCTCAGTTGGATAGAGCATTTGGCTACGAACCAAAAGGTCGGCTGTTCGAGTCAGCCCGGGCGCACCATGTAAATCATTCTAAATATTAAAGTTATAAGCGAACACCGTTTTGGAGGCTCCTGGTTTTGTCTCTGGTGTGTCAGAAAGTGTGTCAGGCGGGAATGAACCCTCTTGTCCTCGACGTCCACCATCTCCGCTGCGAGCTGTTGCTCGTAATCGATTCGGTCCATGGCGCGAGATTCGCAGGTGCAAAATGGACGTGGATCGGTGGGAGCGACGGGCCGGAATTTGAAGAGGCCGGGCACGGTACAGTCGGCCGCATTTGAACGGAGTGGGGTGTCGGCGGGAATCGGCGGCCTCAGCTCTCAACGAGCCACTACGCTGCCTGGTGAACCGGCTCGTGATGCAATCGCATCAGTTGCTCAGCCTTCAACGCGACCATGGCATAGGTCCTGCCATCGCCATGGCTGAACTCAACCTCGTAGACACCCGGAGCCCAGTTCTCAACCACCGTTCCAACCTGACCGCGCACCAGTCCTTCTTCGGGCAGGTCTTCGATGAGCGCAACCACGGTGTGCATCTCAATTCCGGACATAACGAACCTTTCTCTTACAAGTACATAACAACTCCGGACTCGCGGCAATTCCGCCCGCTGTTCGCACGATCCAAACGCTACGTATTTTTATGATCCTGAAAGCGAAGCGCTCGATTCACTTGCGTCTGCGACGTCCCCCGGCGAGAGTTCCCGCACGGTCTGATGTGTCAGAAAGTGTCAGACAGGAACCGCTCCATCTTTTCCTTCACGTCGACGAGATCTCGCTCCGATACGATGTTGTACCGGCTGTACATCGACTCGGTCTTGTGCCCCGAGATTCTCATCGCTACCGGTCTCGGTATGCCGGCTCTATCCATGTTGCGCACTGCAGACCGCCGCAAATCGTGGAAGTGAAGATCGGGAACACCGGCAGCCGCGCAGGCCGTTTTCCATGCCTTTTTCGCGCAGGAATCACCGAGCGTTTCGCCCTGATTGTGGCAGAGGTACGGGCAATTCGGATATTTCTTTCTCTCGGCGCGTGCATGTCGGATCCATTCGGCCATGTCGCCGTAGATTGGGAGCCAACGCCCCTCCTTGTTCTTCGTGGTTCCAGGATGGAGAACGATTCGGTTGTCGACAACCTGCGACCACTTCAGGCGTCGGAGTTCGCCAAGGCGTGCTCCCGTGTGGTAACCCAACACGAACAACAGCCGCAGATAATCGGGAAGCAGGTCCCTCAGTTTCTTGTAGTCCTCCCGATCGAGGAAGCCGGTACGCACGTTGTTCTCTTCGAGTTTCGGAATGTGGGGCACCCGTAGGACCAAAGGCGGCTCCGCGCGGAATCCGAGATTGAAGGCACGCTTCAGAATTGTCAGTTCGCGGTTGATCGTCGCGTTCTTCGCCTCCTCCGCTTTCCGGTTGGTGATGTACTTCTTCAGCAGGCTGGTGCCGAATGCGGCGACCCTGACGTTTCCAAATACCGGACGGAGGTGCAGTCGAATACCGCCTTCGACGGCCGCGAGGCTCTTTCGCTCGTTCGCTTTGAATTCCTCCAATACGTCATCAAGCAGTTTGGAAATAAGGACGCGTTCCGGTTCGAGCCCCGCGAATCTGCCTGACACCAGCTCGCCTTGGCGGCGCTTGAGAGTCCGCTCTGCCGCTGCGAAATCGGAGGTCTTGGTTGATTCACGGTAGACCCGGCCGTCGCGACAGTACTGAATCCAGTACGTCGGAAGGGTGATCGTGGCGCCGTCGGGGAGCTTCTTCTTGCGCTGATAAACAGATCCAAAATGAGGTTTACGTATGCTCATGGCCTTTCTCAGATTACGCCTGATTCGCCGGAAGGCGCGCCCGCGTCCTTCTCGTTGGCCAAGCTCTCGGCAACATGGCCCAGCTTCTCCACAGCGTCAACGGCAGTTTGAAATTCGGGCCGACTGACAAACGACTCTTGAAGCCGGGCGATTAAGTGCTCCGGCTCGCGCTGCTCTCGATGTTGAGCGGCTCGTTCGAACGAAGTCACGAGGGACTCCCTTTCCTCCGGCAACAAGGAACGGATGCTCGACGCGAGGACAGGCTCCCCACAGAGGCAAACGCATACCTTTAGGGCGGAGGAGATTGCTCTCAGCTCGCCACCTGGTGTGGAGGAATAGGTCTCACCCATGTATTGGCGGTAATCGACCTCAAAGAAGTGCATCGACCCGCACTTGGGACATCGCTTCAGATTCTCATCAAGTTGTTTCGACATTGTCTTCACCTCTACCTTGCCTTGAAAACGACCTTCTTGGGAGTTCTGTGGAGCTTTTGTACCTTGCCCAAGCGGATCCTGCGATAAGCCTTCGTACGCTTCTCAACCCGGAACTCTCCCAGCGGCGTCTCGACGCTCTCTCCGGACTTCAGAGCGTCAACGATGGAATCGAACATTGCCGCTACCGCGCCCCTGGCTTCGTCGAACGTCAAGCCCTTGCTCTGAAGTTCCCTGACCAACCAATCACGGCCTTTGCTTTTGGTGGACTGCTCGTGCTGTGACAAGCGCCAGTGTCCGCCTCGCTTCATTTCCCGAGGAGCCAATCGGCGGCCAATGTTCTTCTCGACCCGGGCGGTGACGCGCCGGAGTTCCCGCAGGCGATCTTTGAGTACCAGATCCTCGGAAGCCTTCCGTTCGACCGGCCCTTGATCCTGACCGAGCTTCTGTCGTCGCTCCACTGCATCGAAGCTCCGCAAAAACTCAGTAATTTCCGGTTTCGGAGGTTGCCCGCCGCGGATACCACCAACCGGTTCCCGGAAAGGGGTGCCCCCCAGGCAGTTCAAGACTGTCATGGGAATCGCGCTGCCCCGTTA
>Ga0182018_10003167_pt1 | contig 15173 bp, 9 predicted proteins | sample 812P2MmetaG_FD_120490 | JGI IMG/M metagenome (GOLD analysis project Ga0182018, IMG submission 120490) | Permafrost microbial communities from Stordalen Mire, Sweden - 812P2M metaG | ecosystem: Environmental > Terrestrial > Soil > Wetlands > Permafrost | place: Sweden: Stordalen | collected...
CGGAAACAGCTACTTGAGATTCCACGTCTCGGAGTTCTCAACGTGCATCTGGGTTTGCTGCCGGAAATTCGTGGCATGAGTAGTCCCGAGTGGTCGTTGCTGAAGCATGTTCCAGTCGGCGTCACCATCCATTACATGGACGCGGAAATCGATACCGGGCCGATTCTTCAGAGATACGAATTTCCCGACGCAGCCCGCTGCGAATCGCTGAGCGACTTGCGCAACCGGCTCATCGCCTTTGGCATCGAAAAGGTCGCAGACGTGGTTAGCGGCCTCGACCGGCGCACGATCTCCGCGACACACCAGCCCGATCTCGACAAAGATAATCAATTCTTCGTCATGCATGAATGGCTCCAGGCGCGGGCCGCTGAGCGTTTGGCGAAGAGGCGCGTGGCGACCGTCCCGGAGACAGTGAATGGGTAAGCCGATGAGTAAGCTCGGGACCATGTTGCTGGTCGGCCGCACCTTCGGCATGCGCGACGGCATGTTGCGCCTGGAATACGAACTCCAGCGTGGCAGCGGCCTGATGTTGTGGAGGATGCGATCTCTGCAGGGCTGGGATTCCTGGGACCTGAACCGGATTGCACCTGGCATTCGAGCCGAGGAGATGCGGGCTGCGCGCAGGGATGGCGCGCGGCGATTTTTCTTCACCGATGCGCAGAACTTGGGAACGAGTATTAGGAAAATCACTGGGCCCGACGGTGAGAAAGATGTTCTAGCCGAAGCGGAGCGGATTCTTGCGGGGTTCCTGCCGTTCTTCGGCCAACTTTCTTTTCCATGCGCATTCCCGCCGCAATGGTTTCAGAATCCGGTTACGGGCCAGAGTGTTTCACCGCAGCATCCGTGGACGCAGATGCGTTTTGCCTCGCCCGCATACGGCGACCTGAAATTCATCCTTGAGCCCTCCAGATTTTTGTTTGTCTACCCGCTGGTGCGGGCTTACGCTCTTAGTGGCGACGAGCGATTTCCGCAGGCTTTCTGGAACGCGATCGAGGACTGGGCTCGCCACAACTCGCCGATGGCCGGTCCGCTCTGGATTTGTGGGCAAGAGTGCTCGTTGCGAATTCTGGCTTGGACGTTCGCGCTGCACGCGTTCATCAATTCGCCCCCTACCACAAACGAGCGTGTCGCTTTGCTCGTCTCCATGATCGCCGCTCACGCGTGGCGCACTGCGCAGACCCTCGGTTATGCCCGCTCCCAGCGCAGCAATCACTTGATCAGCGAGGCGGTGGGACTGTGGACGGCAGGCACGCTTTATCCAGAATTGAGAGAGGCGAAGGTTTGGCAGAATCTTGGCACACATCTGTTGCAGGAGGCCGTTCTCGACCAGATCACGCCGGAGGGAGTTTCGCAGCAGCATTCCTTCAACTACCAGCGCATGATTCTGCATCTGCTGCTATGGACGTTGCGTCTTGCTGACATTCACGATGCCCTGCTCCCCGAGGAAATTCGCGCGCGCACGCAAGCCGCGTTTGAATTTATGCGCACCTGGGTAGATCCGGAGAGCGGCTTTGCGCCGAACTACGGTTCCGACGATGGCAGCCAGATTCTTCCGCTCGCGTCTTGCCAATATCGCGATTTTTGTCCGTTGCTGCAGTTAGGTGCTGCCGTTCTCGGTCGTTCCGCATTGAAGCCAGGGCCGTGGGATGAGGCTGCACTGTGGTTTGGGATCAAGCCTGCGGTTGCGGAAGAAGCTGCTCTGGTCCCGCCTTCGTCCGTTGAAACCGGATACTTCCGTCTTGGGAATGAGTGTTCGTGGGCGCTGATTCGCGCGGGCCGATACACGCGCCGGCCTTTTCAGGCAGATCAGTTGCACGTTGATTTGTGGTGGCAGGGCATCAACCTGGCCCGCGATGCCGGAACGTATCTCTACAACGGGTCTCCGCCGTGGAATAATGGACTCGCGGGGACAGCCGTTCATAACACCGTTACAGTCGATCATCGCGACCAGATGAATCGGGCCGGCCGCTTTCTCTGGGTCGACTGGGCGCAAGCGTCGGGTCGATCGTATTCTTCTCCCGATCAGGTTTACGCTGATCGCTTCGAAGGTGAGCATGACGGCTACAAACGCTTTGGCGTGAAGCACCGCCGCACGGTTCAGTGGCTGGCTGGCGCTGGCTGGGTCATCGTGGATGACATAGAAGGAGCCGGAGTACACGACGCGTGCTTGCATTGGCTGGCAGCAGATTTGCCGTATGAAGTCTCTGATTCACCTTTTCAAGTTGTATTCACGATGGGGCAATCGAGGGTCCGCTGGAGTATTTTCGCCGGCGTTCCGGGGAGTGCGGCGGTGATTCGTTCCGGCAAACAAGCATGGAAGCGGAATGGAAAGCACTCGGCGCCGGATGTCATGGACGCGGACACGCATTTGCTCGGCTGGGAGTCGCCCACGTATGGGGCTCTTCGACCGGCGGTTTCCCTGATCTACGAGACTCGATCACAATTGCCAGTGCGATTTGTAACCGTAGTTCTGACGGATGAACGATGCAAGGTTGAATCTGCGGATGGCCAGCTTGTCATTTTGCGGGATGACTCCGAGGTTTATCGAGTGAATCTTTCAACGACGGGGACGCGCGGCGCAGAAAAGCACTCTCCCGCATCGGGCGTGCAAAAAACATGAAACAAGTTTTCCAGGATGCCCGCAGTGCTGAAATCACCGTGGTGGAGGTGCCTGCCCCGAAATTACTGGCGGGTTGCGTGCTGGTGCGCACTGCCGCCTCCGTGGTTTCCGCGGGCACGGAGCGGGCATCCTCCGACTTCGCCGGCAAGAACTTGCTGCAGAAGGCGAGAATGCGGCCTGATCTTGTGCGCGAAGTTCTGAGCAAGATCAGCCGCGACGGATTGCTGGCAACGGTGGCTACCGTCCGCAGCCGGCTCGATCAGCCGGGTGCGTTGGGGTACAGCAGCGCCGGAACCGTCGTAGCCGTGGGCGAAGGCATTGCCGATATCAATCCCGGAGATCGCGTGGCATGTGCCGGCGCCGGTCACGCCGTGCATGCCGAGTTTGCGTGTATCCCTCGCCTGCTGGTCGCGCGGATTCCTTCCCAAGCCGTGAGCTTTGACGAAGCCGCTTTCACAACGCTCGGAGCCGTGGCGCTTCACGGTGTGCGGAACGCCGAGGTCAAGCTGGGTGACATTGTGGCTGTGATCGGCCTTGGCCTGCTGGGTCAGTTGACGGTCCAGATTCTTAAAGCAGCCGGCTGCTGCGTACTCGGAATGGATATCTCCACCGACCGTGCGGACTTGGCTTTACGCCTGGGAGCGGATGCGGTGAGCACTTCCTCTTCCGGCTTTCAAGACTTATGTCTGCAGTACTCTGGCGAGCATGGCGCGGACGCGGTGCTGATTGTGGCGCAAACCGCAAGCAATGATCCGGTGAATCTGGCGGGAGCGGTGGCGCGGAATCGTGCTGTGGTCGTGGCTGTCGGAACGGTTGCCATGAATATTCCGCGGAGATCCTTCTACGAAAAGGAACTCGACTTCCGCGTCTCACGCTCCTACGGACCCGGTCGCTATGACGCAGCGTACGAGCAAAAGGGGATCGACTATCCGATCGGCTACGTCCGCTGGACAGAAACTAGGAATATGGAAGCTTTTCTAAAGCTTCTCGCCGACCGCAGACTTGATTTGCTTCCGCTGGTCACTCATCGCTTCCCCATCGCACGAGCACACTCCGCCTACGATTTGATCACCGGCAAAACGCACGAGGCATTCCTGGGAGTATTGATCGCGTATCCGGAGGCCGCCGACGATACCCGCCATGTAAGCGTGGCGCCACATGACCGGCTTGTCGCGGACCACAAGTCGATTCAGGTCGGTCTTCTCGGGGCAGGCAGCTTCGCCACCAGCACGCTGCTGCCCGCGATTCTGCGAGTTGGTAATGTAGAAATGGTCGTAGCCAGCGCCGCAAGTGGTTCTCATGCTCGCCATGCCGCCCAGAAATTTGGATTTCGTTCCTGCACCACCGATGAGCGGGAGATTCTCAACAATCCCGCGGTCAACACAGTGGTCATCACTACACGTCATTACCTCCACGCCGGTCAGGTTATCGCGGCTCTTAAGTCCGGCAAGCATGTCTTCTGCGAAAAACCTCTGTGCCTCAATGAGGAAGAGCTGAGAAGAATTGTCGAAGCACACAATAATCCGACCTCCGCTCGTCGGCTTCTCATGGTCGGCTTCAATCGTCGGTTTGCCCCGTTGGCAATTCGAATGAAGAATTTTCTGCAGGAAATCCGTGAACCGCTGGCGCTTCACTATCGGGTAAATGCGGGTTTTCTTCCCGCAGATCACTGGCTTAATGATCCCCAGCAGGGCGGAGGACGCATCCTGGGAGAAGTTTGCCACTTTGTGGACTTTCTTTGCTTCCTGACGGACTCGTCCGCTGTGGAAGTTGACACTCGCAGCCTGTCCAACCCGGGTCAGTACAGCAACGACAACGTGCTGTGCTCGCTGCGCTTTGCAAACGGCTCCCAGGGCACCATCAGCTATCTCGCGAATGGGGATCGATCTTATTCCAAGGAACGCATCGAAGTTTTTGGCGGCGGCAACGTGGCGGTGCTCGAAGATTTTCGGCGGCTGGAACTGGTGCGGAGTGGAAAGAAGCGTGTGTTTCGCTCGCTCCTGCGCCAGGACAAAGGGCACCGTGGCGAGTGGCGGGCTTTCATCACCGCGATTCAAACCGGCGCCGAGTCGCCCATCCCGTTCCGCGAAGTTGTGAGGACAATGCTGGCGACCTTCGCACTGGAAGAGTCACGGTGTTTGGGACAAGCCATCACTGTGCCCGTTGCCCCAAAAGAGCTTCGCAGGAACGATGACGCTGCAGACGCCAGCGGTTTCGATCGCGCTTCCTGAGTATATGTTTCCTGAATAGTGGCTCACCGTCTCATGAAGATTCTTTACGTTTCGCAATATTTTCCACCGGAGATGGGTGCCCCCGCCGCGCGAGCGGCAGAGCTGTCGCGACATTGGGCCGCCGCGGGACACGAAGTGACCGTGCTCACAGGGTTTCCCAATCATCCTACCGGCGTGATACCGCGCGAATATCGCAGCAAGTTTCGGCGCCTGGTGGCTAACGAGCGAATCGACGGTGTAAAGGTGGTTCGCACCTGGCTGCTTCCTTTTCCCAACCGGAAGGCCTACGAGCGGATTTTGAACTACGGTTCGTTTTGCGCATCGGCGGCGAGTACGGGACTTTTCTTGTCGCAGCCTGACGTTGTGATCGCGACCTCACCGCAGTTGCTGGTCGGACTCTCCGGTTGGTGGCTGGCCCGGTGGAAGCGCGTACCTTTTGTCTTCGAGGTGCGCGACCTCTGGCCCGAGTCTCTAGCCGCAGTGGGCATGGGTGACGGTAATTCTCTGTTGCACCGGACTCTGGCGAGAATCGCCGGCTTCTTGTATCGCCGTTCAGATCGGATTGTGGTGGTTACGCCCGCTTTCGAAGACCACCTGGTCGAACACTGGCGCGTGCCTCGAGAAAAAATTTCGGTGGTTGAGAACGGCGTCGAAACCCAGCTATTCGCTCCGGACCCATTTACCGGAGAACCAGGAACCAGTCTGAGAAGGGCATTGGGCGCGCAGGGAAAATTTGTTGTCTCTTACATCGGCACGATGGGGATGGCGCACGGGCTGGAAACGATCATTGCCGCTGCCATGCGAATGCGGGACACGAATCCTGAGATTGTTTTTCTGCTTCTGGGAGAAGGCGCCGAAAAAAAACGCATCGTTGCGCTGGCGCGGGAGCGCGGTCTTAGCAATCTGCGGTTTATCGACCAGCAGCCCCGCGAAAAAGTTCCCGCCTACATTTGCGCGTCCGATGTTTGCCTCGTTCTGCTCAAGAAAGCCGAAGTGTTCAAAACGGTGATCCCTACCAAGATGCTGGAATTCATGTCGTGCGCGCGCCCGGTAATTCTTGGAGTAGATGGGCAAGCGCGCAACATTCTTGAGGAAGCTCGTGGCGGGCTTGTGATCGAACCGGAGAATGCAGACGCTTTGGCGAATGCGATTCGTTATCTGGCGGCAAATCGGGAAATGGCTCACGAACTGGGACAGAATGGCAGGGAATACATCGTTCGCAAGTTTTCCCGCCGTCAGACCGCGGAGAAATACATTCGCGTGCTCGAGCACTTGTTGAACTTGCCAGGACGGAGCGAAACAAAAGTCGCGGCGTGAAACAAAAGTCGCCGCGTAAATAGGCTCCCGCTGCGCTGCTTACGGATGAGCGGCGATGACCGCCAGTCCGGCTGTCGCGGATATCGCCGCGTTAAGACCGGTTCCGGCCGCGGATCGGATTCCGCTGAGCGGCACGAAGAGGATGTCATCGGCCTGCAGGGTTATGTCCGGAGCCTTCGCTTCCAGCATCTTCTTCAGCGGAACTGGTGTTTCGGTCATTCCCGTCGGGCCCTTGCGGATGATGCGGATACCGCCCATCTTTGCCGTGTGATTTGTCCCGCCCGCCAGCGCTAGCGCCTGCAGCACGGTCAAGCTTCCGTTATCCACGAGCAAACCGGCCGGACGGCCCACATCCCCGACCACATAGATGATCGGCGCACGGGGTATTGTGATGGTGTCGCCAGGAAGGATCTCAATATTATCTTGCAAATCGTCAGCCAGATTCCTGGGCAGGCTCACGGTGATCGGTTCGGCCTGACTGTGTTGCCGGATGATGCTCACCTTCCGTCCTGCCGAAACTGTGAAGCCCCCCGCCGACGAGATCATATCGTATAACCTGCGGTCTCCTAGGGCCGGGTAGATACCGGGTCTGATTACTTCGCCCAGGATCGTCACTCCCTGGGACGCGGATTCGTCGATGAAGATGGTCACGTGAGCGTTGCGGACGAAGCCCCCGTCATCCAGCCGTTTCTCGATTAAAGCCTGCGCCTCCTCCACCGTGAGGTCACCCACATGCACGTAGTCGATCAGCGGGAGGTACACATCTCCTGAATTGCCCACCCTTGCTTTGGTGGCCAGTTCCGGCACGTTATAGATACTGACCTCAAGCAAGTCACCGGAGCTTAGCCTCAGCCGGGAAGAATTTTCATTCGCCGGGGAAGCCGAGCTGGTTGCAACTCCACTCTCAGCAGCCTTCGGGGTGGCAGCGTGGTCAGGCACACTTCCGATGGCAGCTTGAGAAATTGGCTGCACCGCAGGGAGCGCTGGAGCAGTGGCCGATGAAGATGGGGGCGTTTGCTGTGCCCAGGCTTTGAACTCCGAACTGGAAAGCAAGATGAGAGCGAACGCAAGCAGGCAACGGGTGCAGGCAAAACTGAATCTGCCGAACTCCATCAACGGGCCTCTGGTGGAAGAAGGTTCGCTGAAAAGTCTAGCACAGCGTGGGCTGCGGTGATCACATCGCTTTGTGGCAGATACGTCGCAGGGCTATGTTTTCCACAGATTTCTCACTGAGGGGAATTGAAACCGCCCCCTGAGGCTGATAGATTTCCAGCAACCCTCAAAACGCAGACGGAACCTTTGCACTCACTACCGGGAAGCACTGAGCCGGTGCAATACTTTATCGTCGGATGAGCCTGACGCGCGCCGACGTTCGTGATAGCCGGTCGATGGAGGACAGTTGACGGTAGTCTTTTTTGCGATTTTCTTCCTGTCGCTGTTGTTTTCGTTCGTCCTCACGCGTTATGTACGGGACGTTGCGTCCCGGCGCGGGTGGGTGGCCATGCCTTCGCATGAGAGGCACCTGCACGCCAATCCTCTGCCACGCCTGGGTGGCGTGGCCATTTTCCTTTCCTTTTCGCTGAGCATGTTGGCGGCCGCGGTCATGGCCTCTTACGTTCCCCATCTGCACTCAGCCTTTTCTCTCAAGACTCTGTTGACCATTCTGGTGCCTGCATCCCTGGTTTTCATGCTGGGAGTGTATGACGACCTGTACACCGTCGGCCCCTACGTCAAGTTCGCGGTACAAGGTCTGGCTGCCACCATGTTGTTCATGGGTGGTCTTCGCATTCTTAATATTCCGGTTCTGTTTGGCGAGCACCAACTGCCATGGTTTGTGGGGCTGCCGCTTACGATTGTGTGGGTGCTGGCCATTACGAATGCTTTCAACCTGATCGACGGCCTGGACGGCCTGGCGGCGGGTTCGGCATTATTCTCCACACTCGTGGCGTTCGTAGTTGCGCTGCTGAACGGATTTTCCCTGGTCACGGTGATGACCATTGCTCTGGCTGGCGCGATCCTTGGCTTTCTGCGCTACAACTTCAATCCAGCCACCATCTTCCTGGGAGATTCGGGCAGTCTCTTCATCGGTTTCCTGCTTAGCGCCCTCGCGCTGGAAGGGGCGGAAAAAGCTCCGACCATCGTTGCTGTCGCCATCCCGGTGGTTTCCTTCGGCTTACCGATTCTGGAAACGTCGCTCTCCATTATCCGGCGATTGGTCAGTGGGCGTCCCGTATTTACCGCGGACCGCGAGCACATCCATCACAAACTCCTGCAGCACGGACTCACACACCGCCAGGTGGTGATTGTGCTCTACGGGGTTTCCGCCGTATTTGCGCTCCTGAGTTTGTTCTTGCTTTGGCCCACGGGCAGCTCTCTGGGCTTGGTTCTCGCGGTGCTTGGAACGGGTATCTGGATCGGCGTCCAACGCCTCGGCTACCTCGAGTTGGGCGAACTTGCTCGCGTCGCCCAACGCACCTTCGAACAGCGCCAAATCGTCATCAATAACCTGGCGATCCGGCGAGCGACGGAAGAACTCAAGGTGGCACGGGACTACGAACAAGTCTGCCGCGTTCTGGAGGCTGCCTTCGATTCCAACGACTTCGATGGCTTCGACGTTCAGTTCAAGCTCTTTCCCAGTGAAGCCTATCCCTTCCGCGCAGCCGAGTCAGGCGCGCAGCCCAGGCGGGGAGAGGTTTCTTTTCAAGGGGGTAAAAGCAGGCGGTCGAGGTCTCTCGATGGCTTGGCGGCTTGGACTCTATCGCTCGATCTGGTGAGCTCCGCCAACCGTCATCGCGGAGCGTTAGTGGTTCACCGTTTGTATTCGCAGCGGCACCTGCAGCTCGATATTAATCTTCTGACAACGGATTTTCCCACCGTTCTCGCCGATGCTCTGGATCGTACGCTTCAGCACACCGTGCAAGTTATTCCGCACCCGGGTCAGGACGATCAGGGATTTGTCGCTGCACAAGCCGGCTAGAGCGCCTTTCCATAGCCGTACGGGAGCGTCACCTTACAGTTTGTCATCCTGAGGACCGCGCTCTTTGCGGGCCGAAGGACCCATGTACTAGCTGGCAGCACCAGTGGCGTCGGCAGAGTGCACGGATCCTTCGTCGGGAGTCTCTCGCTTCGCGAGCGACGCCACTTCCTCAGGATGACAAAGTGACTGCTATTGTGGAACTTCTGAGAAGATCGTTGCCTGGAGATTGCAGAGTATGGCTGTACCGGGAGAAAATCGATGAAGCACACACGTGCCCGCGTGTGGCCTAGGGAAGAAGAGATTAGGGAGGGCTGACGGTTAAAGCTTGGCGCTGGCGTAAGAATTGATTTCGCAATTCAAGCAAACTTCTTCAAAAGCGGGTGCTGTCCACTGCATGATTTCCCCCAGTATCAAGGCATTTGCTGCCTCGAACATCCTCTAAGTCTAGGCCAGCGCTCCTCCCAAATCAAGAGCCCAAAGAGAAAAATCCGCCTCCCCGCACGCTCACGGCGATCAGCGTTATGCTCCAATGAGTTGCGATTGCAAATTCTTGCATACCGCGCAAAAAATCGGGCTTCGAACACCGTTCCTTCGAAAATGGCCACCGTTTTCCACAAGACGAACCAGTGCGGCTACTTCTTCATCCTGCGGTCCCTATTTACCTTAGGTTGCGCAAGTTTTGGTGAGGATACGCAATGAGTTTTGGTAAGACCGTTTACGGCACTACTTTTAAGGACGTTCATTTCGTTCCGCTTCAGTCCGCCACCTTTTGCATTCAGTGCGAATTGATCAGCACCAATAGCCGGCCTCATTGCCTAGCGTGCGGCAATACGTCGCTGCTCAGCCTCTCCCGGGTTCTGGGCGGAACTCTGCGCAACCAGCAGACGGCTCATCTGATTACCGATTCCGAACTCGATAGTCTTGTGCGTGACTTGCTGCGCACGGTTCCCGACCCTCAGATCCTAAGCAAGGGAGTTCTGGAGGTTGCCGACTATCACGCTCGCGTGCCCTCGACTGCTCTTCGCAGCCAGCTTCGCGTCGCCAATGCTGCTCATCCAGTCTCCGGCTTTCGCGCCGTGCATGCGGGAGAAGAAGTCGATATTCACGCGTCGGAATTAGATCTTGAACCGGCCATCAGCGCGATCACAGAGCGCGCTCAACATCTCACCGGCGCCACCGGGGCCGCGATTGCCCTGCGCGCGGGCGATGAGATCGTCTGCCGCGCCCGCGCCGGCCGCACCGCTCCCGACCTCGGAGTTCGCTTGCAAACGGATGCCGGCATCTCAGCCGAGGCTGTACGCACCGGAGAAGTCATGCTGTGCCACGATGCCGAGCGCAACCCGCGAGTAGATCTCGCCAGTTGCCGCCGCCTGGGCGTCCGCTCTATCCTGGTCTCTCCGCTACGGTACTATCGCCGGACGCTGGGTGTATTCGAAGTGCTGTCTTCTTCTCCCAGCGCGTTCGACGAGCGCGACGTAGCCACGATGCAGTTACTCTCCAGCATGATGGTCGCAGCCATCTCTCGCATCTCTAGCCTGCACCAGTCACGGCTTGCCATGAAATAACTCCAGCCTTCAGAGACGAGAGTCGCTTAGTAGGCCCGGTAACCATTGGGATTCAACGGTTCTTCCGAGTGGTGGCGAAACTTTAGACTCACGTTCTGTCTCGTGGGTTGTACGAAAACGTCGCTGGAGGGCGCCGCTGGTCGATCCTTGCAGTGCACTTCAGCCACAGGCGATAGCACAAATGAGCTTTGTTCTCATCAATTTGGAACGAACCTGCCCTAACGAATTTTCTTCCTGCTACTTTTCCACAATCTCGGGTTAATATGTATCACAAGGCTCTGGTCCCTTCCGCATGGCCGCCATCGTTCAGCCGTCACGACCTGCTCTCCCGAACCGTCGTCGTCGCGTGCGCCACAAAGTGCATGTGCCCGCTTACGCCAGTTTTAGCGGCGCGTCTCAGGGTGTAATGCTTGATCTGCACGAGATCCTTGACATCAGCGAGATCGGCGTGGCCGTGCAGTGCTCGACGCCGATGGAAGTCAACCGGCCAGCGGAGTTATGCCTGGACCTGGCCGAAGCCGGAGAACAGATTTTCGTTAGCGCTCAAGTAGTTTGGTCCGACTCGGACGGACGCGTCGGCTTCGGTCTCCCCAACCTGACAGAGTCTGTTTCGCGTCGCCTGCGGGAGTGGCTCTTCCTCAATGCCATGGCTGCATCTGCCAATGCCGCGGCTGCCAATACGGTTTCGTCCAATGCGGAAAACTCCTCACTCCGTCAGGACTATACTGACGTGCTTACCGCCGCCTCTGCGGTGCAGAGAGAAGCTGAGTCCCTTGGAGCGGATATTGAGGCGGTTCTTTCTTTGATAGCTTCCCGCTCGCAGTCCCTGCTGCGGGCGTCCGGCGCAGCCATTGCGCTTGTCGGAAAGGATGCCGGCGTCATGATCTGCCGCGCCAGCGCCGGCCCGAGCGCGCCGCCGGTGGGCGCGAGTTTGCAGGTGGGCTCAGGCTTTTCCGGGGAATGCGTGCGCACCGGGAGAATATTGCGTTGCGATGACGCCGAGACCGACGCGCGCGTGGATAGCCAAAGTTGTCGCGCTCTTGGCCTTCGTTCCATGCTTGCCGCTCCGGTACGCCTGGGCGAAACAGTGATTGGGCTGCTCGAGGTGTTTTCCGCACAACCCGGCGCTTTCGGGGAGAACGACAGCGTTGTGCTGCTGCGTTTCGCGGAGACGATTTTAGCCGCAGTCAATCGCGTCGCCCAGGCTCAGGATCCGTCCCCGCCTCCGCCTGCTCCCAAGCCTTTTACTCCGGCGCCTGGTAGCGTTCTGTTTGCTTCCATCCCCGAAGCGGAGACGGACAAGAATGATGCGTCCGGTGATGGGGACAAGGTCGGCGGTATTCGCCTGCCTCGCGTTCATCTCTTCCTCCTCATCGCTTCCGTCCCCGCCATCGCGCTGGCGCTCGGTTACATCCTTGCTCCGTCGATTCAGGAAAAGCTTCAAGCCCGCGACCGCAACGGGGAACAGACGGTGCTGGCTTCGTCGCGACCCCCGGAGGCGTCGAAACCCGCCCCCCTGAATGCGTCCGTTGATTCCGCGAACCCCGAACAACTGCGGGAGCTCGCGCGGCTAGGCAACCCTGCGGCCGAAAATGCCCTGGGCCTCCTCTACGCTCAAGGCGATGAAAAAAAGTCAATCAGACCGGACGAGACCGAGGCCGCCCGTTGGTTTACCAAAGCGGCCGAGCATGGCAGCGTGCCTGCCCAATACAAGTTGGGCCTGCTGTGCTGGGGCGGTCATGGAGTGCCCAAAGACCCCAACCGAGCCTACTTCTGGGCCGTCCTGGCCCGCGCTGGTGGCGAGGAGGGCAGCAAGGATCTCGCGAAAGTCCTGGCTTCCGGTATGACGCGCTCCCAGGCCGCAACGATCGAACAGGAAGCTGAGATGTGGTACCAGCAGCACGAGCCGCGCGCCAAACCCTCGCCCGCCCGCTAAATCGTCTGATTAATTTGTCATCCTTCGCGAAGCGAAAGCCTGCCCTGAGCGAAGCCGAAGGGGACCCATGCTTGCGTGCGCCAGCATTGACTCCGCAAGGCGTTTGTATTACTGTCCGCGTTTTTGGTTTCTCCACTCCCAGCGCTAAAATAGATCAGAGGTTCCCGTGCCCACCCTCCGCAGTGTTCTCGACGAGCGAGTTCGCGAGGCCGATGCCGGTCTCTACGAGAAGCTTGAAAACGATCGTGTGCGCTGCTTCGCTTGCGGACACTGCTGCCCGATTCCTGAAGGACAGCCGGGAGTGTGCAAAGTTCGCTACAACCGTGGCGGCACGCTCTATGTTCCCTGGGGATACACTGCCGGAACCCAATGCGATCCCGTCGAGAAGAAGCCATTTTTTCACGCGCACCCCGGCGCTCTCGCCTATAGTTTTGGCATGCTGGGCTGCGATCTGCACTGTGCTTATTGTCAGAATTGGGTGACGTCACAGGCTCTGCGCGATCCCAGCGCCGTCTCGCCTCCGCTGCCGGCTTCACCGGAACTTCTGGTGCGCGATGCGCTCACCCAGGGCGCGAAGATTCTGGTCAGCACTTATAACGAGCCTCTGATCACCAGCGAGTGGGCGGTCGCTGTCTTCAAGGAAGCAAAAGCTGCTGGACTTATTACCGGCTTCGTTTCCAATGGCAACGGCACTCCTCAGGTTCTCGAATACCTGCGTCCCTGGCTCGATCTGTATAAAGTCGATCTCAAAAGCTTTGACGATCGCCACTATCACGAACTCGGCGGCCGAATCGGTCCCATCCTCGACAGCATTCGCCGTATCCACGAGATGGGCCTGTGGCTCGAGATCGTCACGCTACTCATCCCCGGCTTCAACGACTCTCCCGACGAATTGCGTCGCCTCACCGAATTCCTGGCCGGCATCTCGCCCGACATTCCCTGGCACGTCACTGCCTTCCACGGCGATTACAAAATGCAAAACGATGTAGCGCGCGATACGCGCCCCGAAGACCTGCTACGCGCCGTCGAAATCGGCCCCCACTCTGGGCTTCGCTACATCTACGCCGGCAATCTTCCCGGCATGGTCGGCCCATGGGAAGACACGCGCTGCCCAAAGTGCAGCGAAACTCTGATCGAGCGCTACGGCTATCTGATCAAGAACTACCGGCTCACCGCCGATGGCCGCTGTCCCAAGTGCGCGACCGCAATCCCCGGCCGCTGGTCCACTCGCTTCGAACCTCAGATCGCCTCCCGTCCTTTCTTGCCGCGCAAGAACGCGCTTTTCGTTACAATCCGGTAAGAATGTCATCCTGAGCAAGCGTTCTTTGCGCAGCGAAGGATCCGGGCGAGCCGCGCGTTGCGTCGCGTTTTTTGCGATGCAATAATCGCGCGTTCGGCTCGCCTCCTTAATGAATTACCTATCCATTCATGCGGAAACCATCCATCCTCGTTCCCTGCATCATGTGCGCGATCCTTCTCTCCTCCTGTTCTCCCCGCGACTTTCTCACTCGCCGTCTTGCCGCCGATCTGATTGCGCGATCTTCCACTTTCCGTACTGCGCAACAGTTTGAGCTACATACAGGCGTTGTCTCGAACAAGGACTACGTCTCGCCTGACCAGCTTGCGCTGCAGCATCGCGGTTGGATTTCCGGCACAAACGTCTCCTGCCCCCCAGTTCTAGCCCCGCCGCCTTGCTGGGATATCACGCTCACGCCCTCAGGTGTGGATACGTTTCAGAGTCTTATCGCTCCCGGCGATGCAGAGAAACAATCCTTCAGCATCCCCGCCGCGAGAAGAGAGCTGGTTGCTGTTACCGGCATCGCCAAGCAGGGGAACGTTGCCACTGTCGAATTTTTCTGGCGATGGATTCCGTTGAACGAGGTCGGTGCGGCCGTCTACCCCCGCGGCGCGCAGTACCGGTCTACCGCAAGCTTTCGCTGCTATGACGACGGGTGGCGCCTGGTGGAAGGCGCTGCCCATCCGGGCCAACCTCTCGATGAAGCTCTAAAGAACGCTGACCCCGCGCCGTAAGTTGGCCAGTGCCGACTGGCATCCGCGTTCGGCCTTGACCTGAAGTCAACTGAAGATTTTGGAAGTTGCTTATGATAAACCCAGCGTTGTATAACCCTACTTCCTGCCAAGGGCCCCTATGAAAATCTCCAAGCAGCTTTTGTTGTTGGCGGCAATTTTCGGCTCCGCGTTGCTGGCCTTTGCCGACGGTAAACCCACGCTCACGCTTGACGAATTCTTCAACTCGGTGAGCTACTCCAGTGTGGCCATTTCTCCCGATGGCAACTCCGTCGTGATCGGCACCGAGCGTGCCGACTGGGATCAGCAAATTTTCCGCACCGATCTCTGGCTATACCGCGACGACGGCAAAGGCGGATTCCAGATTGAGCCCATGCTGATTCAGCTCACACAATCCGGTCACGATACCGGGCCCAAGTGGTCGCCCGACGGCCGCTGGATCGCATTCCTCTCCGAGCGTAAGCCTGCTTCGGAAAAGGACTCCGATTCCAGCGACGAC